>Ga0209721_1000041_pt1 | contig 117332 bp, 105 predicted proteins | sample TshhotsprinmetaG_FD_184139 | JGI IMG/M metagenome (GOLD analysis project Ga0209721, IMG submission 184139) | Hot spring microbial communities from South Africa to study Microbial Dark Matter (Phase II) - Tshipise hot spring metaG (SPAdes)... | ecosystem: Environmental > Aquatic > Thermal...
TCGCAGGCTGGCGCGAGACTATGAGCGGCTGGCTGAGACCTTGCGAGGTTGGCACTGGTTGGCTTTTTCGATTCTGATGACAGCGAAAACTGTGGAGCTTTTACGAACAGCTAGTTAGCAGGCTCTAGCCCGTGCTTATGGGCTTTCCAGGGCCAAAGTGTTGAACAGATCGAACAGCAACAACCAGGCCCCCTGCAAGGCGATGGCCCACCCGGCCCCCTGGCTGCGGGGGTCGGGCTGCAGGGCCAGCACCACACCACCGGCGATGTAAAGGAGATCGAGACCGGCGTTGATATACAGCAGGTTGCGGAGGCTATCCTTGCCCGGCTCGGGCCCCAGCAGCCCCACCAGGGCAATGCCGGAGTTAACCGCCGCCCAGACCGAGTTGGTGAGCCAGAACGAGCGCTGCCAGGGGTCATCGCTGGTGAGCCCGATGCTGGAGCCCACCAGGGTCCAGGGCACGCTCCAGGCCAGAAGGCGGGCGGAAATCGCCAGCCCCCGGTAGCCCTCCGGGGCCGGGCCAAAAAGCAGCCGATCCCAGGAGGGTCGTTCGGGTTGCTGGGCCTCCGCCGCATAGGCCATTCCCACCGAAAAGGGGTTTTGCGCCTGGGCCAGCCCCACAAAGGCCAAGCAGGCCAAAAGTGAAAACCAGAGGCCTCTGCGCATGCCTCCAGCTTCGCCGCTCAGTGTGCCGGCGAGTGGGGCTCGGGCAACACTTTGCCGGGGTTCAGGCGGTTGTGCGGGTCGAAGGCAGCCTTGACCCGCCTTAAGGCCTCGAGGGTCTCGGGGTCTACCGCCTCGCTCATAAAGTCGCGCTTCATGAGGCCGATGCCGTGCTCCCCCGAGAGCACACCCCCATGCCGCAAGGCCACCCGGGCGATCTCGTGCAGCAGTTCCCAGACCTTCTCCTCGGCGTCCACCCTGGGGTCGAAGAGCACGTTGGGGTGCAGGTTGCCATCGCCAATGTGTCCAAACTGCACCACCTGCAGGCCGTACTGCCGGCCCAGCGCCTCGATGGCCCGCACCACCGCGGGCAGGCTCGAGCGCGGTACGGCGATGTCCTCGTTCAGCCGCTTGGGCTTGATGGCGCCAATCGCTGGCGAGATCGAGCGGCGGGCCTTCCAGAGGGCCTCGCTCTCGGCGGCATCCTGGGCGACCCGCACGGCGGCCCCGTGCTGCTGGCAGGCCTCGGCCACCCATTGCAGCTCCTCTTCCACGATGAGGGGATTGTCGCCGTCGGTGTCCACCAGCAAGATCGCCGCAGCCTCGCGGGGCAGGCCCAGCCGCAGGTAGTCTTCCACCGCGTTGATGCAGCCGTTGTCCATGAACTCGAGCTTGCTCGGCACCGCACCCGCTGCAATGGCTTCCGAGACCGCTTCGGCCGCCTGCCCCACCTCACCAAAGATGGCCATCAGGGTGCGGGTGTAACGGGGGATGGGCTCCAGGCGCAGCCGGGCTTCGGTGATCAGGCCCAGCGTGCCTTCGGAGCCCACCAGCAGACCCGCCAGGTCGTAGGCCTTGCGCTCCAGGCGGTGCACCTGGCCGGCAAAGTCGACGAACTCGAGCGCCTCCACATAATCGCCGGTCACGCCCTTCTTGAAGCACAGCGGCCCCCCGGCGTTCTCGGCCAGGTTGCCCCCGATGGTGCTGGTGCGAAAGGAGGCCGGGTCGGGGGGGTACCACAGGCCATGGGGCCGGGCCTGCTCGCTGATTTGCTGGGTGACCACCCCCGGCTGCACGGTGGCGGTGCGGGCCTGGGGGTCGATGTGCAGCCCGGTCATGCGGGTAAAGGAGAGCACGATGGACTCCTGAACCGGAACCGCCCCCCCCGAGAGCCCGCTGGCCGCCCCCCGGGCCACGATGGGCAGCCCCACCCGGTTGGCGAAGCGCACCACCTCCACCACATCGGCGGTGCAGGTTGGCAGCACCACCAGGGCCGGGGTTACGCCCATGGCGATGCCGTCGTAGGAGTAGTTGCGCCGCTGGGCCCGCTCGAGCAAAACCTTCTCCCGGCCCAGCCGCGCCTGCAATTCCTGGACGGACTGGGCCGGCTGGGTGTAGCTGGGGCGGGGCGAGGGTTTGAGGGTTTTTTTCCCGAGGTTGAGGGTCACGCCTATAGCTTATCAGGGCGGCCTCAGGGGCAGTTGTCAATCACCGGAATACCGGGAAAGACCAGCCGGGCCGAGCTGCCGTTGGTCGCGACAACGGTGAGCTCGAGGCGGGTGGCCCCGATCGGGCGGGGCTGGGGCACCGGGGTGACCACAATGCCCTGGGGCGCCACGCTCAAGGGGGCGGTGCCCGGGCTCAAAACCCAGTTCACCGTGATGCGGTTGTTCTGGTTGGTGTAGCCCCCGCTCTCGCGGTTCATGCGGAGGGTATGGGTGGCCTGACCGGTTGCTTCGCCTACCAGCCTGGAATCCCAGTAGGCAATCCGGGCAAAGTCGTTGTAGCGGAAGCTATAGGTGAGGGTGGTGGGTTGGTTATCGCAGATGTACGAGCGCCCGCTGGTATCGCGGAAGTTGCTCTCGTAGCGCAGGTCGGAGATGAGTAGAGCGTCGGAAGGGTTGGTGCCGATGGGGATGCAGCCTGCTAGCGCCGTTGCCAGCATAGAAGCCAGGAGCCATCTTTTCATGATTGAATCTTGGCTCGAGTTCCCCCCACCCGCATAAGGGAAGGCTTAACAGGGGTTTAGTCTGGTGGCCTGAACGGCGTAATCTAAATTCCGGATAAAGATAGACTGTCCCGGTATGAACCACTGGCTGCTCAAATCTGAACCCGATGTGTTTAGCATAGACGACCTTAAGAAGCAAAAAACCACCCTCTGGGACGGGGTGCGCAACTACCAGGCGCGCAACTTCCTGAGGGCCATGCAGGTGGGGGATTTGGCTTTTTTCTACCACTCCAGCACCGAGCCACCCGGCATCGTGGGGCTGTGCCAGGTGCTGGAGACCCACATTGCCGACCCCAGCCAGTTTGACCCTCGGTCGCCCTACCACGACCCCCGCAGCTCAAAGGACAACCCCCGCTGGTGGACGGTGCGGGTGGGCTTTGTGGAGAAATTCGAACGCATGATCACCCTGGGGGTGCTGCGGGCGAAATTTAGCCCCGACGAACTGCTCCTGCTTCGTCGGGGCAACAGGCTGTCGGTGATGCCGGTGGCTGCGGAGGTGGCCGAAAGGATTATTGCGATGAAAGGGTGCCGATGATTTTGAAGAGCGGCAGGAACATCCCGGCCACAATCACGCCCACCACCAGGCCCAGGAAGATAATCATCAGGGGCTCGATGGCTGCCGTGAGCGCGCTGACGGCCTCGTCTACTTCTCGCTCATAAAAGTCGGCGATTTTTTGCAGCATGGTATCGAGGGCCCCGGTCTCTTCCCCGATGGCAATCATCGAGCTGACCATGGGCGGGAAGACCTGCGGGTGGGCCTGGATGGTGGTGAAGACGGGCTCACCTGCCTGAATGGCGATCTTGGTCTGCTCGAGGATATCTTCCACAATGGCGTTGCCCGCCGTGCCTTTGGTGATGTCGAGGGCTTCCACAATGTTGACGCCGCTCGAGATCAGCAGGCCAAAGGTGCGCGAAAAACGGGCCAGGGCGCTTTTTTTCATCAGGTCGCCAAAAACTGGCAGCTTGAGCTTGATCTGATCGATCTGGCGCCGCCCTTTCTCGGTTCGGTAGTAGGCCCGGTAGGCAAAGTACAGCGCCACCGCGATCAAAGCGATGAAGATGGTGCTCTGGCGCAAAAAGTCGGAGATGCCCATCAGGGCCCGGGTCAGGAGCGGCAGCTCGGAGCCGAGCCCGGTCAGGATCTGGGCAAACTGCGGCACGATGCCGGTCAGGAGGAAGTAGGTTACCCCAATGGCAAAAACAAATACGATGGCGGGGTAGGTCATGGCCGAGCGGATTTTTCCGCGCAGGGCCAGCTCGTTTTCCAGAAAGGTGGCCAGCCGATCCAGAATGGCATCCAGCGTGCCTGAGGTCTCGCCGGCCCGTACCAGGTTGATGTAAAGGCGGGTAAACAGGCTGTGCTTGCTCAGGGCCTCGCTGAAATTGGCCCCCCCTTCCACCTCGGTGCGGATTTCTTTGAGTATGCTCTGAAACTTCTTCTTTTCGGTCTGCCGTTCCAGAATAGCCAGGGCCTGGACAATGGGCAGGCCGGCGTTGAGCATGGTGGCGAGCTGACGGCTGAAGATGGCTAAATCCTTGAGCCCCGGCTTGGGATCCAGCCCCGGCAGCTTGATCTCGGCCTGCAGGCCCTTGCCCGGCTCCTTGATCTCGGCGATGAACAGACCTTTTTCGCGCAAATTGCGGGCGGCAGTGCGGATGTCATCGGCTTCGATGACGGCATTGATCAGCCGCCCTTGGCGATCCCTGGCCTTATATTGATAGGTTGGCATACTGGCCCTAGTATAGCCTTTGCGGGGCCGGAGGATGGTGAATTGACCACATCCACCGTGGAGTCCTGGAGCGTCTTTGGTATGGATCTGCAGCAGCTTAAAGCCCAGCTTTTGGCCGTTTTGTTCGCGGCCGGGCGGCCGCTTTCCCTGCAGGATCTGAGCCCGCTGGGGGGTGAGGAGGCCCTGACCCGGGCGGTGGTGGCCCTCGAGCGTGACCTGGCCGATGGGCACCTGGGGGTACAGCTCGAGCGGGTGGCGGGCGGATGGCGGCTGGTGGTGCACCCCCTGCACCTCAATGCGGTCGAGCAGGTGTTGCGTCCCAACCCACCGCGAATCTCCAAGGCTGCGCTGGAGGTGCTGGCGCTGATTGCTTACCAGCAGCCCCTGACCAGGGCCGAGCTGGAAGCCCTGCGCGGTAAGAGCGTAGAGGGGGTGCTCGAGGGCCTGCTGGAACGCGAACTGGTGCGGGTGGTGGGGGAGAAGGAGGCCATCGGGCGACCCAAGCTGTATGGAACCACCGACCGGTTTCTGGAGCTTTTTGGGCTGGAAAGCCTGGCCGACCTGCCCCCGCTGGGGGAAGGCCCGGTATTGCTCTTGCGCGGTTAAGGGTTTATCCAGAACGCGGGCTGGCAGTTTGTGTACGGGCTGTGTGAAGCGGTGTTGCAACCGGGGTTGTCTGCTAACCCTTCGTTATAATGCCGCGAGGGAGGCTTTTTTGTTGTGACGCTTCGGGTAGATTTGATTCCCAGTCCCCCGTATCCCCAGCCGGTGCTTGTGGTGGATGTTTTTTTCGGCAGCCTGGTGGGTGCGCTGCTATCGGCTGGCGCCCGGGGGGTCTGGGTTGCCAAAAGTGTGCGAGCGGCGCGCCTGCTGGCTGAAGGTGGGGCGTTGCTTTTGGGTGAACAGGAGGGGGTTCCGCCGGAGGGCTTTCACGGGGGGCTCTCGCTGCAGGCCCTACCGGGGCTTCAGGTGGAGGGAAAAACCTGTGTGCTGCTGGCCCCGCCGCTGGCCGAGTCGCTGGAACAGATGCCGTTGGAAACAGGGCTGGCCTACTTCCGCAACGCTAAAGCGGCGGTGGCCCAGGCCCTCGAGCGCAGCATCGAGACGGTGGTTGCGGCCACCCAGCGCCGGCTCGAGCCCAGCCTGGCTAACACGGTGGCCGCTGGCTTTATAGCCAAACGCCTGCACCAGGCCCTGGGTAAGATGGGGGTCTTGCGGGAGGGCGCGCACCTGGCCACGGCCCTGCTGAAGTCCTTCCCAGATCCGCAAGAGTCGCTTTTCCAGTCTGAGATGGGCCGGCAGCTTTACCTTTTGGGTCGCAGTGAAGAGCTGGCCCTGGCCAGCCTGGTGAGCGTGGAAGGGGTGGTGCCCAGGCTGAAGCAGGTGCGCGTGCTCGAGGCGAAAGTCTACGGCCTGACCAAAGATAGGTTTGGGTTCTGTTTCCAGGTGGGGTAAGGATGCAGCGGGTAGAGATCCTGGGAACGCCAGTGGATCTGGTTGACCTCGAGCAGACCCTGGACTGGATCGAAAGCCGGATAGCCCAGCCGGGCCCCCATTGCGCCCAGATCATCACCACCAACCCGGAGGCGGTGGTGCGGGCCCAGGCCGAGCCAGCCCTCCGGCAAGCCCTGCGGGAGTGCGAGCTGATTACGGCGGATGGGGTCGGCATTGTCTGGGCTGTGCGGCTGCTTACTGGACACCGCCTGCGCGACCGGGTGCCTGGCTCAGAGATTCTGCCGGCGGCTTTTGAACGCTTTGGCTCGAGGCTGCGGGTCTACTTTCTGGGGGCCGCCCCTGGCGTGGCCTGGCGGGCTGCCCGGAACGCCCAGGCCCGCTGGGGTATCCAGGTGTGTGGGGTTCAGGACGGCTATTTTTCCGATGAGGGGGCGGTGCTGGAGGCCATCCAGCAGGCCCAGCCCGACCTCTTGGTGGTGGGGATGGGGGAGCGGCAGGACACCTTTATTCACCGCAACAAAGCCCGCCTGGCGGCCAAGGTTGCCATCGGCGTGGGGGGCATGATCGATGTGCTGGCCGGAGAGGTCAGGCGGGCGCCGGTCTGGGCTCAGCGGCTTAAAATCGAATGGCTGGTGCGAATTGCCCTGGATCGGCGGCGCTGGGGGCGCTTCCCAAGGCTGCTGCATTTTGTGCGCCTGGTGCTGCTGGAAAAGACTCTTAAAAACAGGGGAGGTGGTCAGAGGTAAAGGATTCAAGCCGGCCGAAGGGGGTAGAAAAGCAATTCGATAGTATCGTTTGGACTTGTCAAAGCGACCGATACTACCGAAATGCGTATAAGAGTCGTATTTAGCAGAGCAAGGCCCGAGCAGGCTACCCCCGGCTGTGGTTTGCTTACAGGTTTTCCGGAAAGAGCTGGATGGGGGTGCTTTTCTCTATCCACAGAAGCAGCCGGTATACGGCACTGTTTCGGATGGTTTGATCTAGCTCTGCCCGAACCTCCTCAAAACCCTGGAAGCCGGCGGCCTCGACCCGCTTGAGCAGGATGATGTGGTAGCCGAACTCGGTTTTGACCGGCACTTTGGAACTCTCGCCTGGCTGCAGTGCGACGAGGGCTAGCTCGAAAGGAGCTACAAAGGTGCCCCTGGGTTCGCAGCCGAGATCGCCGCCCTCCTCTTTGCTGCCGGGGTCTTTCGAAAGCGCCCTGGCTAGATCGGCAAACTTTTCACCCTTGCCCAGCCGGGCGATGACCTGATAGGCCTCCTGGGCGGTGTCGACCAGAATGTGTGCGGAGCAGTAGCGTTTGGGCAGAGCAAACTGCGATTTGGAGACGAGATAAAGCAGGCGCAGCGCTGGCTCACTGGTTTTTAGTTGTTTGAGGAGGTGCTCGAGGTAGGCGTTGTAGGTGAGCGCCTCGTACACCAAGGTGTGATAGACCTCGAGGCTCGGAATACCAGCTTCCTTCAAAGCCTGAGTAAACGCCTCTTCGCTATCAAAATCGGCCTTGACCTCTGCAACGGCCGCTTGCACATCGTCTTTGGAGGCGGCAAATCCCGCCGCTTCCGCTTTGAGAATAATGGCCCGTTCGCGGGCCACAAGCTCCAGAAAACGCTTTTTGAGTGCGGCCAGGGCTTCTTCGCTGTAGGACAGACCGTTCTGCCGTTCGGAATCGCGTATGTAGAGGCCAAAACGCAGCTCTAACTGGCTTTTGGTGATGGTGGTGTTGGCGACGGTGGCGACCACGGGGTCGGACTGGGCCACAGCCAGCGATCCTAGGGCTGTTATCAGGAATAGCAGGTGTTTTAGCTTCATGCAGGCTCCTCTGGGGCAGCTCACGTCCAACCGGTGGTCGCAAAACTGCTTGTGGGTTTATGCTAGCACGCCTTGCACCTGTTACGACGGTATGCCTCGGCGCGGATTCGAACGGGCCTGGTGGCGGTATAAAATCGGCGGGTGTGCAGGATGATAGCGGTGTGCGAAGGTTCGGAGGTTTTACCATGAAGCCAGGTTCGGGCTCTTTGTGGGGGGTGATGGGCGGCCTGTCCTCACCCGGTACCGGGGGCTGGCCCAGGTTGGGCTATGGATGCGAGGCCGCGAGATGAGCCGGGTGATCGTTATTGGTGGGGGGATGTCGGGGCTGGCCGCGGCCTACTGGGCGGCCGAGGCCGGGCTCGAGGTGAGCCTGCTCGAGGCCACCCAGCGCCTGGGGGGCTACAACCAAACGGTGCGGCTGGAGGGCCAGACCTTCGAGCTGGGGGATGAACACTTTGACGATGAGCCCGACACCCTGTTGGGGTTGTGCAGGCACCTGGGCCTCGAGCCCCAGCCCCAGCCCAACCGGCCGCAGGTGGTGCGCTGGCGGGGTCGGGACTGGGTGCTACCTCCGGGCCTCAACCCGGCCACGGGCCTGGGCCTGCACCGGCTTTCGACCCTACCTTTTAGCCGCAAAACCAGGTGGCGGCTGGCTACCGAGCGCTGGGTGGCCCCGGCTGCGCTCAGGGATGAGCCGGTGGACGCCTTTTTTTGTCGGAGGCTGGGCCCGGAAGTCTGGGAGGTGCTGGCCCCCTATATGGAAGCGATGCTGGGTGGGCCGGCTGGGGAGGCTTCGACCCCGGAGGCCTGCCCAGCCCTGCCCCAGCTCGAGCGTCGGGGTGGTCTGGTGGTCGGCAGCCGAAGGCTCCGGGCCCAGGGGCAGTGGCACCTGGCTGGTGGGATGGGTGGCCTGGTGCAGGCGCTGGCTACCCGCCTGCAACAAAAAGCCCGCCTACTCCCTGGGCAGGAGGCCCTGGCCATTACCCACCAGGCCGGCCGCTGGGCGGTGCACCTGCCGGGGGGGCGGCTCGAGGCCGAGGCGGTGGTGGTCGCGCTCCCGGCGCCCCGCGCAGCCCGGGTGTTCCGACCTTCATCCCCTCAGCTAACCACCTGGCTCAATCAGTTTCCCTATCAGCACAGCGCGAAGGTGTTTCTGCTTTACCGCCCCGCCCAGCCCATGGAAGGGCCGGTTGATTACTACTGGGCCAAAGCCGAAGGCTACGCCGGAACTGCCCTCCGACAAACCCCGCTCGATTCGGGGCTGGTGCTGGCCCGCGTACAGTTTGCTGGGGAGGTGGCCCGCTCCGCCGACGCCGAACTCTCGCGTTTAGCGCAGCAGGATTTGTGCAAGTTTTTACAGGCCCCAACCCACCCCCGGGCCGCCTGGGTGTTCCGTCAGCCTTTCGCTAGGCCGCAGTTTGCGCCGGGGCATACCCGCCGGGTTGCAGCCCTCGAGCAGGCCCTGGTACACGCCCCGGGCCTATTCCTCACGGGGGGTTATCTGGCCGGCCCCGGCCTGGCCCGTCAGATTGCACATAGCCACCAGGTGATTGCACATAGCCACCAGGTGACCCAGCGCCTGCTTAACTTTATGGCCCTTTCGGTGCCCCGGTCGGACTAATACCGTGCTTTGAGCGATCCCGCGTTCTCGCACCTTGGTTTGTAGGTTCAGGCCAGGCGTAGCTCGGGGAGCCCCTGCACCAGATGCTCGTCGTGCGTAGCGACGATCACCGCCGTGCCCAGATCCTGGGCCAGGCTTAGCATCAGCGCCCAGATTCGCTCGGCGTTGCGCCGATCCAGGCTGCCTGTGGGCTCGTCGGCCAGCAGCAGCTTGGGCCGGTTGTAGAGCGCTCGAGCCACCGCAATGCGTTGTCGCTCACCACCCGAGAGGGCGTTGGGGCGCAGGTGGGCCCGCTCGAGCAGCCCGATGCGGTGTAGCAACTCCCGGCCCCAGGCGACATCCACCGCACCGGCCAGGTATCCTGGAACCAGGATGTTCTCCAGCGCGGTGAGCTCGGCCTGCAGGTAGTGGTGCTGGAAAACCAGACCGGTGAAGCGTAGCCTGCGCTGGGCAAGGGTCTCCTCGTTCTGGCCGCGGATGCTCTGCCCGAGCCAGCGGATGTCGCCCTGCTGGATGTGCAACAGACCAGCCAGCAGGTGCAAAAGGGTGGTTTTGCCGCTGCCCGAGGGGCCGAGGATCACCCGAACCTGCCCTGAGTTGAGCGAGAAGCTGAGGTTTTGAAAAAGCCCAACCTCACCGTAGGAAAAGCTCAAATTGCAAACTTCCAGCACCGGTGTGTTATCTACTATTGGCAAAGCGTTACGCACCCTTGTAGAGTGTACCTGATGCTGGCAGACACACAGGTACTTGCCAAGACCCCGCTCTTCCAGGGGGTGCCTCCCCAGGCCATCGAGGTGGCCCGAGAGGCCTTTGTGACCAGCAACTACCCCGCGGGCAAGCTGATATTCGAAGCAGGGGATATGGGGGCCGCGCTCTATATTGTGCAAAGCGGACAGGTGCGGATTTATCGCACCTACCTGGATGGTCGGGAGCGGATGTTTGCTTACCTGGGCCCCGGGGAGGTCTTTGGTGAGATGAGCCTGCTGGACGATCAGCCCCGCAGCGCCTCGGCCGAGACCACTGTGGACTCAGTCCTGTTGGTGCTGTACCAGGATGCCTACTGGAGCCTGGTGCGCAAATGGCCGGAAATCCTGCACAACCTGGCCACCATTCTGGCCCGCCGCCTGCGTGAGGCCGACCTCGAGCTCGAGGTGCTCTCCTTTGAGGAGGCGCGGGGCCGGGTGGCCTACGCCCTGACCAAGCTCCGCAAGCAGCGCTACGGCGATGGGCTCAAGATGAAACTCACCCACCAGGAGCTGGCCCAGCTTTCCGGAACCAGCCGTGAGACGGTAACCCGGGTACTGCACGCCCTGCGCGAGGAAGAGCTGGTAAAAGTGGGCTCGGGTTACGTGGAGATTCTCGATCCAGCGGGGCTGGAAGAAGTCTTGTTTGGCCTGCGATAACGCTCATCGCGCACGACCAGGCCTGTATCGTTGTGCTGCTGCTGGGATCGGCCTTTTGCACTTCAATCCTCGAGGTCTCTTTCATAACCGCGGGGTTATCCTTTATGATGCCCCTCGTTCTCATGGATGCCTCAGCCAAGAACATCCCACTTCCGGAATGGGCTGCTCCTTCTCGTTGCAAAGCGGCATCACTTGATGAGGAAAAAATATGCGTCTGCGGGTTGATCTAGTTCCCCAGGAAAACCTGAGCTACACCGATGTGGTCTTGGTGGTGGACGTGATTCGGGCCACCACCACCGCTACGGCCTTCTTGGAGGCTGGGGCCGAGGCTCTGTACCTTACTTCCGATGTGGAGAGCGCCCGGGCTTTTCGCGATACCGATGTGGTGCTGGCCGGGGAGGAAGGGGGGCTAAAACCCGCGGGCTTCGATTATGGCAACTCGCCGCGGGAGGCCCTGGAAGCGCCGGTGGGCGGCAAAATTGTGGTGATGAGCACCACCAACGGCACCCGCACCGCGCACCTGGCGGCCCGCAGCGCCAAGCACGTGCTGCTGGCCTCGCTCTTCAACGCCCATGCCGCCGCCCGCCTGGCCCACCAACTGGCCACCGAGGAGGTGGCCATCCTGTGTGCTGGCAAAGAGGGCCGGATCGGCCTGGACGACGTCTACACGGCGGGGGTGCTGGCCGAGTTTTTGCAGATTATGGGCTCGTATGAGCTGGAAGACGGCGCCCTGACGGCCCTCACCACGCGCCGGGCCTACCCCGACCCGCTCGAGCCCCTCCACTTATCCGGCGCGGCCCAGGCCCTGCGCCAGGTGGGCCTCGAGGCCGATGTGCCTTTTTGTGCCCAGATTGCGGCCTCGCCGGCGGTGGGGATGCTCGAGGGCCGGGTGGGGGAGGCCCTCATTTTTAAGCGCGCCCAGCGGCCCAGCAACAGCGGCCAGGGCTAGGGCCGCATCCGGGTGTACATACGCGGGAAGGGGATGGCCTCGCGGATGTGCTCAATTCCACAGATCCAGCGCACGGTGCGCTCGAGGCCAATCCCAAACCCGGCGTGGGGCACCGTCCCAAACAGCCTTAAATCCATGTACCAGTCGAACACCTCTTCGGGTAGGTTGTGCTCCCGGATCTTCTGGCGCAGCAGTTCGGGGTCGTGGATGCGCTCCGAGCCGCCGATAATCTCGCCCACCCCTTCGGGGGCCAGCATATCGGCGTTTTTAACCAGGCGCGGGTCGTCGGGGTCGGGCTGCATGTAGAAGGCCTTGATGGCCGCCGGGTACTTCTCCACGAAAATGGGCCGGTCGAACTGCGCGGTGAGGGCGGCTTCGTGCGGGGCGCCGAAGTCGTCGCCCCATTGCAGGGGGGTGAGCCCCAGCTCGGGCTTACGCTGGGCGATCTGGTTGACCATCTCCACGGCCTGGGTGTAGGAGATGCGGGGGTAGCGGCCCTGGGCGGTGGTTTGCAGCACACGGGTGTCGCGCTCGAGCATCTCGAGCTCGAGCTTTCGGTTTTCCAGCACCCGCCCCACCAGGTAGACCACCAGCTCTTCCTGAAGCTGCATGTTTTCCTCGTGGGTCATGAAGGCCACCTCCGGCTCAATCATCCAGAACTCGAGCAGGTGGCGCCGGGTTTTGCTGCGCTCGGCCCGGAAGGTGGGGCCAAAGGTATACACCTTGCCAAAGGCCATGGCCCCGGCCTCGGCGTAGAGCTGGCCCGACTGTGAGAGGTAGGCCTTTTCGCCGTCGAACAGATCCACCTCGAACAGGTCGGTGGTGCCCTCCACGGCGTTGGGGGTCAGGATGGGGGCATCCAGCCGAACAAAGCCCCGCGCGTGGAAAAAGTCGTGGATGGCCCGCTCGAGCTCGTCGCGTACCCGCAGCACCGCCCAGGCCCGCCGGTGGCGCAGGTAGAGGTGGCGGTGGTCCATCAGGAAATCCACTCCGTGCTCTTTGGGGGTAATGGGATACTCCCGGCTGGGCCGGGAGATTACCCGTAGCCCCCGCACCGAAAGCTCGTAGCCGCCGGGGGCCCGGCTATCCGCTCGCACCAGCCCCCTCACCTCCAGGGCGCTTTCCTGGGGTAGGTGGTCGGCCTCCTCGAACTCGGCGTCGGGCAGCTCGCCCTTGAAGGCGGTAGCCTGCATGAAGCCGGTGCCGTCGCGCAGTTGTAAAAAGTGGATCTTGCCCTTGGAGCGGCGGCCGGTCAGCCAGCCCCGGATGATGACCTCTTGCCCGTCGTACTTTGCGATTTCCTCAATAAAAACCCTTTGCACCCGATGATTGTAACCATAAAAGCCCGCTCTGGTTAATCACGAGCGCCAGCAGCCCGTCGCCCCCTTCGCTTGGCCGCGCCCGACTTCACCATTGGGTTCTCGGTTTACGTTATGATGCCCGCATAATGGCGACCGAGCTTAATTCATCCGGGCAATCGCACGATCCCAACGCCTGTCCAACCTGTAAATTCGCCCACCTGCACCAGCACACCCAGTTCAGCCTGCTGGATGGGGCGGCCCGGCTCAAAGACCTACTGAAATGGGTCAAGCAGGTCTCGCCCGAGGAGCCCATGCTGGCCATGACCGACCACGGCAACATGTTTGGGGCGGTGCAGTTTTACAAATACGCCACCGAGCTGGGGGTCAAGCCGATCATCGGCTACGAGGCCTATGTGGCGGCGGAGTCGCGCTTCGACCGCAAGCAGGGCAAGGGGCTGGATGGGGGTTACTTTCACCTCACGCTGCTGGCGCAGAACATGGAGGGCTACCAGAACCTCTCCCGCCTGGCCAGCCGGGCCTACCTCGAGGGCTTCTACGGCAAACCCCGCATCGACCGCGAGATTCTGCGCGAACACAACGCCGGCATCATCGCGCTTTCGGGCTGCCTGGGGGCCGAGATTCCCCAGTTCATCCTGCAGGAGCGCTTCGAAGACGCCGAAAAACGCCTGCAGGAGTACCTCGCGATTTTCGGCCCGGAACGCTACTTTATCGAAATTCAGAACCACGGCCTGGCCGAGCAGCACAAGGTGAACAGGGTTCTGAAGGAGTTCGCCGATAAGTACGGCCTGGGCCTGGTGGCTACCAACGACGGACACTACGTCAAGAAAGACGACGCCGAGGCCCACGCGGTGTTGCTGGCGGTGCAGTCCAAGGCCACCTGGGACGACCCCAACCGCTGGAAGTTTCCCTGCGACGAGTTCTACGTCAAGAGCCCCCAGGAGATGCGCCAGACCTTCGAGGACGAAAGAAACCTCTGGGGCAGCCGCATGGATGAGCTGTTCGACAACTCGGTGAACATCGGGCGGATGTGCGAGGTGGAGCTGGTGCCCAAAAAGGTGCAGTACCGCATCCCCAAGTACCCTTTGCCCGAGGGTCGCACCGAGGTGGTCTACTTCCGCGAACTCACCTTTAATGGCTTGCTCAAGCGCTACCCCGACCGGGTGACCCCCGAGCTCTACCGGGAATTCCTGCGCAAGCTAGGCCGACCGGTTCCGCATGGGGATGGGGAGGTGCTGGCCCTCGAGCTGGCCCGCATCGAGGACCTCGAGGCCACCCGGGCCCACCTGCCCGAGCTCAGGGAAGGCATCCAGTGGGATGGCTGGGCCATTCTCTCGCGCGCCATCTACGAACTGACCGTGGTGGAGCGCATGGGCTTTCCGGGCTACCTGCTCATCGTGAGCGATTTCATCAACTGGGCCAAGAACAACGGCATCTCGGTGGGGCCGGGCCGCGGCTCGGCGGCGGGCTCGCTGGTGACCTATGCCACCCGCATTACCAACATCGACCCCCTGGAGTACAACCTGCTGTTCGAGCGCTTCCTCAACCCGGCCCGGGTCTCCATGCCCGACATCGACACCGACTTCTCGGACGTGCGCCGGGGCGAGGTGATCGAGTATGTGCGCCAGCGCTACGGCGACGAGATGGTAGCCCAGATCGGCACCTTCGGCACGCTGGCCTCCAAGGCGGCCATCAAGGATGCGGCGCGGGTGTTTGGCCTGCCGGTCAAAAAAGCCGACGAGCTGGCCAAGCTCATCCCGGTGACCTTCGGCAAGCCGATGCCGCTGGACAAGGCAATTGAAACCATTCCCGACCTGCGGGCCGAGATGGAAAAAGACCCCCTGGTGAAGCGGGTGCTCGAGGTGGCCCAGAAGCTCGAGGGCCTCTCGCGCCAGAGCAGCGTACACGCCGCCGGGGTGGTCATCTCGGACGTGCCTTTGCGCGACTACATCCCCCTGATGCGGGCCGGGGATACCGGGGCCAAGGTCACCCAGTACGACATGGGCTCGGTGGAGGCCCTGGGCTTCCTCAAGATGGACTTTCTGGGTCTGCGCACGCTCTCGTTTTTGGACGAGTGCAAGCGCATCATCAAGGAGTCCAAGGGGGTCGAGCTCGACTACGACAACCTGCCCATCGACGACGCCAAAACCTTCGAGCTGCTGGGCCGGGGGGAGACCAAGGGGGTCTTCCAGCTCGACTCGGCCGGCATGACCAGCGCGGTGCGGGGGCTCAAGCCGCGCCGCATCCAGGACATCATCGCCCTGGGGGCGCTGTACCGGCCCGGCCCCATGGAGAACATCCCCACCTACATCCGCCGCCACCACGGGCGGGAGGAGGTGAGCTACCCGCAGTTCCCCAACGCCGAGAAGTTCATTCGGCCCATCCTGGAGGAGACCTACGGGATTCCGGTTTACCAGGAGCAGATCATGCAGATTGCCACCGCGGTGGCCGGCTACAGCCTGGGGGAGGCCGACCTGCTGCGCAGGGCCATGGGCAAAAAGAAGATGGAGGAGATGGTCAAGCAGCGGGCGCAGTTTAAGGAAGGGGCCGCCAAAAACGGCATCCCCGCCGAGGAAGCCGACCGGTTGTTTGATTTGCTCGAGGCCTTCGCCAACTACGGCTTCAACAAGAGCCACGCCGCGGCCTACGCCATCCTGACCTACCAGACCGCCTATGTAAAAGCCCACTTCCCGGTGGAGTTCTTCGCTGCGGTGCTCACGGTGGAACGCCACGACTCCGACAAGGTGGCGGAGTACATCCGGGCAGCCCGCACGGCTGGGGTGGAGGTGCTGCCCCCCGATATCAACCAGTCGGGTTTTAGCTTCCGGGCCCTGGAAAAGAGCGTGCTGTTTGGGCTTTCGGCGGTTAAGAACGTGGGCGAGACCCCCACCGAGCTCATTTTGCGGGAACGCGAGCGGGGCGGGCCCTACAAATCGCTGCCGGACTTCCTGCGGCGGCTCGATGGCACCGTGGCCAACAAGCGGGTGGTGGAGTCCTTGATCAAGGCCGGGGCCTTCGATGCTTTTGGGCCTCGAGGCCCCATGCTGGCCGCCCTCGACGACCTGCTCAAGTGGGCCCAGGCCGAGCGCGAACAGGCCCAGTCGGGGATGATGGGGCTGTTTGGCGAGTCGCTCGAGCCGGTGATCCCGGCCGTGCCCCAGTTGGACGCCATCACCCAGCTTCGCATGGAGAAAGAGGCCCTGGGTATTTACGTGACCGGGCACCCCCTCTCGCGCTACCAGGGCCTGCGCGAGGCCGCGAGCTGCACGATAGAGGAGCTGCCCCAGGCCTTTGCCGAACTCAAGGGAAACCGCAACCGTGCGCGGCTGCTGCTGGCCGGTATGGTGGAGGGCATTGTGCGCAAGCCGACCAAGTCGGGGGGGATGCTGGTGCGCTTTACCCTGGCCGACGAGACCGGCGCGGTGGAGGTGGTGGCCTTTGGCCGGGCCTACGACAAAATATCCCCGCGCATCGCCGAGGATGCCGCGGTGCTGGTGGCGGTGGAGGTGGAGCCCGATGGCGAGGGTGAGACCCTGCGGGTGGTGGCCCAGGAGGTGTTTCCCTACCACGAGCTCGAGGGCCTGCCCAAGGTGCTGGAGCTCGAGCTGGACATGGCCCTGCTCGACGAGGAAAAACTCCTGGACTTGCGCAGCCGGCTCGACGAGGTGGCCGGGCCGTTGCCGGTGCAGCTCAAGGTGCGGGGGCCGGGCGGCTGGGCGCTGGTGGAGGCCCGGGAGGTGCGGGCCGCCGAGGAGGCCCTGCCGGTTCTGAAGGATCTGGACTGGCTCGAGGCCCGCCTGATCCCCGACCGCGAGATGCTGCTGGGCTATGGCAAACCGACCGAGGGCAACGGCTTTAGAAACCAGAAGGGGCCCGACCAGGGGCCGGTGGTGCCGTTCTGAGTTGCGGCTGGGCTCAAAGCCTTAGGAAGGGCTCCCACAGCGGGCTATTGGTGTCGGTGAGCGCGTCCAGCACGTTGAAGTGATGGCAGTTGGGCAGGGCGATAACCTCTGTGCAGATCGCCGGCCAGGCCTCCTTGAGCAGGCGGCTCTGGCGGTGGAACTCATCCGACTCGAGCGCCCCCACCGCCAGCACCAGGGGTGCCTGGACGGTTGGTTGCTTGTAGGCGGGGCTGCAGGCCCTGGCGCTGGCGGCATCGAGCTGCAGGTCGCTGTTGAACGATACCTGAATCAGAGGTTCCAGATCGAAGAGGCCGCTGATGGAAATTCCGCCCACGATGGCCCTGGAGGGCAGGCCGTAGTCGGCCCAGGGGGTGGCGAACATCTCGCCCGTCAGGTGCCCCCCCGCCGAGTGGCCGCTGATGATCAGCGGCTGGGGGTGCGCCCGGTAGAGCCAGGCCACGGCCCGGCGGCACTGCTCGGTAATTTCGGCGATGCTCACACTGGGGCAGAGCGCATAGTTGATAACCGCCACGCTGAAGCCGGCCCGTACCAGCGGGGGTGCGATCCAGGAGAAGTCGTCCTTGTCGAAGGCCCGCCAGTATCCGCCGTGGATGAAGACCAGCAGCGCTCGGCTGTGGGGGGCGGGAAATAAATCGAGGGTTTCCTTGGGGCCGGGGCCGTAGGGCAGGGTTTGGTATTCCAGGTGCTGGCGGGCCTGCTGGGCCTCCTGGGCCCAGCGCTGGAAGAAATCGGCGAAGTTGGGGACGGAGAGCCGGGGGTTGTACTGCTGCTCATACCAGGCGGGTTCGGGCATAGCCAAGGCGCCTCCTTAGACGCTAAGGTACTGCTTCCATACCTCAGGCCGCTGGGCCAGGGCGCGGGAGTCGCCCTGCCAGACCACCCGCCCCCGCTCCAGGATGGTGTGCTGGTCGGCCAGGGGCAAGAGGCGCTCGAGGTACTTGTCAATCACCAGGATGGTCTGGCCGTTTTCCTTTAGCAGTCGCAAAACCCGCCAGATCTCCTCCCGCAAAAGGGGGGCCAGCCCCTCGGTGGCCTCGTCCAGAATCAGGAGCCGGGGGTTGGTCATCAGGGCCCGGCCAATGGCCAGCATCTGCTGCTCGCCGCCGGAAAGCTGGTATCCCAGGTTGTTGCGGCGCTCTTTCAGGCGTGGGAAAAGCGTCCAGATGCGCGCCAGTGTCCAGGGTTCGGGGCTTTGGTTGCGGTTGGCGGCAAAGGCGATCAGGTTCTCCTCCACCGTGAGGTTGGGGAAGATCTGCCGCCCCTCGGGGACAAGGGCCACGCCCAAAGCCGCGATCTGCTCGGGGGCCAGGGCCTCGATGGGCCGCCCGGCCAGGCGAATCCGACCCCTGCGGGCCGGGGTCAGGCCCATAATCGAACGCACCGTGGTGGTTTTGCCCATGCCGTTGCGGCCCAGCAGCGTGGCGACCTGGCCCTCTTCCACCTGCAGGCTTATGCCAAACAGCACCTGGCTGGGGCCGTAGAAGGTCTCGAGCTGCTCAATTTCCAGCAAGGCGCTCACTTTGCACCCCCTTCGTCGCCCAGGTAGGCCTTGTGCACCTCGGGGTTGGCCCTTATCTCCGCGGGGCTGCCCGAGGCGATGACCTGCCCGTAGACCAGCACCGAGATGCGCCGGGCCAGCCGGAAAACCGCCCCCATGTCGTGCTCGACCAGCAGGATGGTGTGGTGCTGTGCGAGCTGGGCGATGAGCGCCACCATGCGCTCCGACTCCTCGGCCCCCAGGCCGGCCATGGGCTCGTCTAAGAGCAGCAGCCTGGGCCGGGAGGCCAGGGCCAGGCCCACCTCGAGCTGGCGCTGTTCGCCGTGGGAGAGCTGGCCCACCACCCGCTCGAAGCGCCCGGCCAGCCCCACCTGCTCGGCCACGGCCAGGGCGGCTTCGGTCAGGTGCTTTTCCCGTGCGACCGGCTGCCAGAAGCGGAAGCTGCTGCCCGCGCGGGCCTGCACGGCCAGCTCGAGGTTGGTGCGCACGGTGTAGTTTTTGAACAGGTTGGTGATCTGGAAGGTGCGGGCCAGGCCCCGGTGCACCCGCTGATGGGCCGGCAGGTGGGTGATGTTTTCCCCCTGGAAGCGAAGCTGCCCCCGGCTGGGTGGGAGCATCCCTGCAATCAGGTTGATCAGGGTGGTCTTGCCGGCCCCGTTGGGGCCGATGAGGGCATGGATTTCACCCGCTTCGATGCACAGGTTGCAGTTGTTCACCGCGGCCAGGCCGCCGAACTGCTTGCTGAGGCCCTCGAGCACCAGCAGACTCACGATCCCCTCCGCATCAGCCCGGCCAGGCCCTTGGGGGCAAAAAGCACGATGAAGAGCAGAATCAGGCCCACCCCAAGCTGCCAGTGGATGGTCAGGTCTTGCAGAATCTCCTCCACCAGAGAAAGCACCAGCGCCCCCAGCACCCCGCCCCAGAACTGGCCCACCCCGCCCAGAATCACCATCATCATCAGGTGGCCCGACTGCTGCCAGGCCAGCAGGTTGGGCGAGGCGTACTGGGTGTAGTGGGCCATCAGCACCCCGGCCAGCCCGGCCAGGGCCCCGGCCAGCACAAAGGCCACCAGTTGAAAGTGGAAGACCGGGTAGCCCAGGGCCAGCGCGCGGGCCTCGTTCTCCCGGATGGCCTGCAAGACCCGCCCGAACCTCGAGTGCACCAGCCGGTAGAGCAGGTACAGCGCGGCCAGCAGCACCCCCAGGGTCAGGTAGTACAGGGTGGTGTCGTTCAGCTCGAACAGGCCAAACTCGGGCCGCCGGGCCCGGAGGCCGTCCTCGCCGCCGTACTGCTTGAAGGAGACCACCAGGTAGTAGATCATCTGGGCGAAGGCCAGGGTAATCATGATGAAGTAGATGCCCCGCGTCCGGAGGCTGATGGCCCCAATCAGCAGGGCCAGGAGCGCGCTGAGCCCCACCGCCACCGCCCAGATGACCCAGCCCGAGGTTACCCCTTCGCGCATCAGGATAGCCACCGTGTAGGCCCCCAGCCCAAAGTAGGCGGCATGCCCGAAGCTCACCATGCCGCCGTAGCCCAGAATCAGGTTGAGGCTGCTGGCGGCCAGGGCGAAAATCATAATTTTGGTCAGGAGGCCCTGGTAGAACTCGAGGCCCATCGCCGCCGCAATGGGGGGGAAGGCCAGCAGCAGGCCCAGCAGGACAGTCGGGAAAATCCAGCGCATCACCACTACCCCTAGGTGCGGGCCGGGAAGAGCCCCTGCGGCCTGAAGAACAGAACCACCGCCATCAGCAGATAAATCAGAATTGAGGCCAGGGCCGGCCCCAGGTTGGAAGCCACCTCCGGCGGGGCCACCCGCGAGAGCAAAAGCGGCAGGAAGGCCCGGCCAGCGGTGTCCACCAGGCCCACCAGCAACGCCCCCACCAGGGCCCCCTTAATAGAGCCGATGCCGCCAATCACAATCACCACAAAGGCCAGAATCAGGATGCTCTCGCCCATCCCGATCTGCACCGCCAGAATGGGCCCTAAAAAGGCCCCCGCAATGGCACAGAGCCCGGCCCCCACCCCAAACAGCAGGGTAAAGAGGGGCTTGATGGGGACGCCCATGGCCTGGGCCATCTCGCGGTTGGAGGCCCCGGCCCGCAGCCACATACCCACCCGGGTGCGGTTTACCAGCCAGAACAAAAGCAGCGCCACCAGCAGCCCCACCCCGATAATTACCAGCCGGAAGGCCGGGTAGTACAGGCCGGGAAGAATCTCCACCGGCCCCGAAAGCGCCTCCGGGGCCGAGAGCAGCAGGGGCTGGGAGCCCCAGATCATCCGCACCACCTCGTTGATGATCAGAATCAGCGCGAAGGTGGCCAGCACCTGGGAAAGGTGGTCGCGCCGGTAGAGCTGGCGCAGCACGCTAAGCTCGAGCAGCATCCCGATCAGGGCCGTGCCTAGCACAGCGCCCAGCACGGCCAGCCAGAAGCTGCCGGTGACCCCCACCAGGGTGGCGGTCAGGTAGGCCCCGATCATGTACAGCGAGCCGTGGGCCAGGTTGATGGTGTCCATGATGCCCAGAACCAGGGTCAGGCCAGCGGCCAGCAAAAAGAGCATCAGGCCGAACTGGAAGCCGTTGAGCACTTGCTCGATGAACAGCGAGGGCGGCATAGGTCGGGCCTTTGATCTACCTTAGCTTGCACCTGTCCACGTAGGCATCGCGGTGGTTGGTGAAGATGGTGCCCACCTGACGGTTCACGATCTCCCCGCCCGGCTGCTGGATTACCTGGCGCAGGTAGTAGTTCTGGATGGGGTAGCCGTTGGGGCTGAAACGCAGCGGGCCGCGGGTGCTGTTGAAGCCGGCCAGCATGGCCTTGCGCAGCTCGTCTTTCTTGCTCAGGTCGCCCCCCACAGCCTTGATGGCGGCATCCAGCAGGAGGGCCGCGTCGTAGCCCTGCGAGGCGTAGAGGGTGGGGGTGCGGTTATAGGTTTTGCGGAAGTCCTCCACGAACCGCTGGTTGATGGGGTTGTTGAGTTCCAGGGTCCACTGCGAGCTGTTGTAGATGCCCACCATGCCCCGGCCCACCGCCCGGATGACATCGGCATCGGCCGAGAAGCCCGGCAGGAAGAGGGGAATTTCCCGCAGCAGTCCGGCCTCGGCGTACTGCTTGATGAAGTTGACGCCCATGGCCCCCGGCTCGAAAGCATACACGGCTTTGGGGCGTGCAGCGCGAATCTGCGCGATCTCCGCCGAGAAGTCGAGCTGGTTGAGCCGGTGGTAAACCTCGGCCACCACCCGGCCCTTGAAGTAGCGCTTGAAGCCGGTCAGGGCGTCGCGCCCGGCGGGGTAGTTGGGGGCCAGCAGGAAGACGTTCTCGAAGCGGCGGGTCTGCACGTACTGGCCCATGGCCTCGTGCAGGTTGTCGTTTTGCCAGGCCACGTTCACAAAGTAGGGGTTGCACTGCTCCCCGGCGTACTCCGAGGGGCCGGCGTTGGGGCTTATGTAGAAGACCTTTTCCTCGAAGATGGCGTCGCCTACTGCGAGCAGGATGTTGGAAAAGATGATGCCGGTGAGGAAGTCGACCCGGTCGCGCTTGAGCATGCGATCCACGGCCTGGCGGGCCACGTCGGGGTTCTGCTGGTCGTCGGCCACGATAACCTCGACCGGCAGGCCCCCGAGCTGGTTGTTGAGGTGGCGCAGGGCCAGGTTGAAGCCGTCGCGAACGTCAATCCCCAGGGCCGCCCCACCGCCCGAGAGGGTGCTCACGAAGCCGACCTTGACCGTGCGCGGCTGGGCCAGCGCGAGAGAAAAACCTATCAACCCCAGGAAAACCATCAGCCAAACTGCTTTTTTCATCCTTCCTCCTTTCCTGCGCTCGAGCTAGAGCGCGGTGCGCACCTGCCATAGCTCAGGGAAGAGTACGATTTCCAGTGCCCGCTTGAGGTAGGGCACGCCCGCTGTGCCCCCCGTGCCCTGTTTGTAACCAATCACCCGCTCGACGGTGGTCAGGTGATTAAAGCGCCAGCGGCGGAAGTTGTCCTCCACATCCAGCAGTTTTTCGGCCAGGTAGTACAAGTCCCAGTAGAGGGCGGTCTGGCGGTAGATTTGCAGCCAGGCATCGCGGACGGCCTCGCTGGGCTGGTAAGGCTGGCTGTAGTCGCGTTCCAGCACCTCGGCGGGAATTGCCAGGCCTCGAGCCGCCACCAGGCGCAAGGCCAGGTCGTAGAGGCTGGGGGCCCTCAGGGCCTCTTCCAGTTGCCGGTACTGCGCAGGTTTGTGCTGGTGGGGCTTCATCATGAAGGGTTCTTTGTTGCCCAGCAGGAACTCGATCAGGCGGTACTGGTACGACTGAAACCCCGAGGCCCGGCCAAAGGCCGAGCGGAACTCGAGGTAGTCGGCGGGGGTCATGGTCTTGAGCACCTCCCAGCTCGAGCTCATCTGCTCCTGGGCGCGGCAGACCCGGGTCAGCATCTTGAGGGCGGGGTCAATAATTCCCTGTGCCAAGAGGCCCATGGCGCTTTGCAGCTCGTGGATGATCAGCTTCATCCACAGTTCCTGTACCTGGTGGATCACGATGAAGAGCATCTCGTCGTGGGCCTCGGTAAGGGGCTGCTGCGCCGCCAGAATTTCATCCAGGCGCAGGTAGTCGCCATAGGAGAGGTCGTGGCGGAAGTCGGTGTGGGCGGTTTGATAGGTGGGGTCTTTCATCAGGTCACCTTGGCCCTTTCCTGGAAGCGCGCTTCTTGCCAGAGCCCGCTTTGCATAACCTGTTCCAGCCGCTGTACTGCGTGGTAGACGTCCTCATAGCGCAGGTACAGCGGGGTGAAGCCAAAGCGTAGGATGTCGGGGGCGCGGAAGTCGCCGACCACCCCCTGGCTGATCAGGGCCTGCATAATCGCGTAGCCCTCGGGGTGCCGGTAGGCCACCTGGCTGCCCCGGCGGTGGTGTTCACGCGGTGTGGCGAGCTGGAAGCCATAACGGGCGGCCAGCGGCTCCATCAGCTCGATGAAGAGGTCGGTGAGCTGTAGCGACTTTTGCCGCACCTGCTCCATCTCCACGCCCTCGAAGACCTCGAGCGCCGCTTCCAACGCGCTCATCGAGAGCACGCCGGGCGTCCCCACCGTCAGGCGCCGGATATCCAGGGCGGGCAGGTACTCGGGTACAAAAGCGAAGGGAGCCTGGTGCCCCATCCAGCCGGTCAGGAAAGGCCGGGTGGCCTCCTGGTGTCGCCGGGCCACGAACAGAAAAGCCGGCGCGCCCGGGCCGCCGTTGAGGTACTTGTAGCCGCAACCCACGGCAAAATCCACCCCGTGCCGGTTGAGCTGCACCGGAAGGGCCCCCGCGCTATGGGCCAGATCCCAGATGGTCAGGGCCCCTTTCTGCTGGGCCAGCCGGGTGAGCCGGGCCATGTCGTAGAGGTAGCCGGTGCGGTAGTCCACCTCGGTCAGCATCAGCACCGCGGTCTGCTCGTCGAGGGCCTCCTCGAGCTGGTCTTTTTTTACGAAGCGCAGCTCGTACCCGCCCCGAAGCTCGGCGATGCCCTGGGCGATGTAGAGGTCGGTGGGGAAGTTGTCGATGTCCGAAACGATAACCCTGCGCCCCGGGCGCAGCTCGAGGGCGGCCAGCAGCACCTTGAACAGGTTGACCGAGGTCGAGTCGGCGGCGATGACCTCGTCGGGCTCGGCCCCAATCAGCCGGGCGATCCTGGCCCCCACCCGCTGGGGCAGGTCAATCCAGCCGTGCAGGTTCCAGCTCTTGATCAGGCTCTGGCCCCACTCGGCCTGTACCACCTGTTCCATGCGGGCCACCACCCGCTTGGGCAGGGCCCCCAGCGAGTTGCCGTCGAGGTAGATGACCCCTTCGGGCAGCAGGAACTCAGCCCGCTTGGGGGCCAGGGGGTCGGTGCGGTCGAGGGCTTGCAGCTCGGCTAAGGTCATGGCTCTCCTTACTCGGGGATCACGGCAGTGGCCTCGATCTCCACCTTGGCCTGGTCTTCGATCAGCGCCCTCACCTCCACCACCGACATGGCGGGGTAGTGGCGGCCCATTACCTCGCGGTAGGCCAGGCCCAGGGCGTCGAGCTGGGCCAGGTACTCCTGTTTGCTGAGGATAAACCAGGTGAGCCGCACCACGTGTTCGGGCCGGCCGCCTGCCTGGGCCAGGGTTTCTACAATGTTTTGCAGGGCCTGGCGGGCCTGTTCGACAAAGTTGTCAGACTCAAAGACACCCTGATGGTTCCAGCCTACCATTCCAGCCAAAAACACCATGCGCCCTCTGGCCGCGATGCCGTTTACGTATCCCCGGGGCGGCTTCCAACCGGGGGGTTGCAGGATTTGCCAGCTATCCTCGAGCTTCTCCATGGCTATACCCTTTTCTGTTCTGCTTCCTTGCGCAGCAAATACCGCTGTAATTTACCAGTCTGGGTGCGGGGCAGGCTCTCGCGGAACTCGATGGCCCGCGGGTACTTGTAAGGAGCAATTTTCTGCTTGACGAAGTCCTGCAGCTCTTTCACCAGCGCGGCCGAAGGCTCCACGCCGGCTCGCAGCACCACATAGGCCTTGACGATCTGGCCCCGCTCGGGATCGGGGGCCCCCACCACCGCGCACTCGGCCACCGCCGGGTGGAGCAGCAGGGCATCCTCCACCTCGGGGCCGGCGATGTTGTAGCCCGCCGAGACAATCATATCGTCGGTGCGGGCCTGGTAGACGAAGTAGCCCTCCTCGTCCACCAGGTAGGCATCCCCGGTGATGTTCCAGCCGTGCTGTACGTAGTTGCGCTGGCGCTCGTCGGCCAGGTAGCGGCAGCCGGTGGGGCCCTTCACCGCCAGGCGGCCCACCCGCCCTGGGGGAAGCGGCTGGCCTGCCTCGTCCAGCACGCAGGCCTGGTAGCCCGGCACGGGTTTGCCGGTGGCCCCCGGCCTGGCCTCTTCCTCGGTGTGGGAGATGAAGATGTGCAGCATCTCGGTGGCCCCGATGCCGTCGATGAGCTCAATGCCGGTGGCCTCTTTCCAGAGCTTACGGGTGGAGGCCGGCAGGGGCTCCCCGGCCGAAACGCACTTGCGCAGCGAGGTGAGGTCGAACTTTTGGGCCTGGGCGGCCATGGCCCGGTAGGCGGTGGGGGAGGTGAAGACCACGCTGGCCCGGTACTCGGCGATAGCCGGGAGCAGAAGATCGGGGCTGGCTTTTTCCAGCAAGACCGAGGAAGCCCCAATGCGCATGGGGAAAAGCACCAGCCCCCCCAGCCCAAAGGTGAAGGCCAGCGGTGGGCTGCCGATGAACACGTCGTCGGGGGTGGCCCGCAGGATGTACTTGCCAAAGGTGTCGCAGATGGCCAGCACGTCGCGGTGGAAGTGCATACAGCCCTTGGGCTGGCCGGTGGTGCCGGAGGTGAAGGCGATCAGGCAGGTGTCGTCACTGGCCGTCTCTACGTTGGCGAAGTGCGTGGGTTTATGGGCCATCCGGGCCTCCAGGCTGCCCCCTTCGCCCCAGTAGACCACCTGTTGCAGGGTGGGGCAGTTGGATCGCGCGTGCTCGAGCTCCTCCCGCAGCCGCCCGTCGCACAGGGCATGCGATATCTGGGCCTTGTTCACTACTTCGGTAAGCTCCTTGGCCCGCAGCAAGGGCATGGTGGTGACCGCAATGCCCCCGGTTTTCATCACCGCAAACCAGGCCGCCACCAGCATGGGGTGGTTGGGGGCGCGCAGCAGCACCCGGTTGCCGGGCACCAGGCCCATATCCTGGGTCAGCACATGGGCGATGCGGTTGGCCTGCTCGAGCAGCTCGGCGTAGCTCCAGCGGAGGCCTGCACCTTGCAGGCAAAGGCGTTCGGGGTGCCGGGCCGCCATCCGGTCGAGCAGCTCGCTGGCGCAGTTGAGCCGCTCGGGATACTGGAGTTCGGGCAGGCTGAAGACCAGCTCCGGCCACTCCGATCTGGGGGGTAGATGGTCGCGGGCAAAGGTGTCAATGTGGGCGCTGTACCCCATCTCCGGTGCCTCCTTTCGCGGTCTGGGTTTCCTTGTAGCGTTTGAGCAGCTCTCTGGCGATGATGAGCTGCTGCACTTCGCTGGCCCCTTCGTAGATGCGCAGGGCGCGAATTTCGCGGTAAAGCGACTCCACCACCTGCCCACGGGTCACGCCCAGCCCGCCCCATAGCTGCACGGCCCCGTCTATCACCTGCTGGGCGTACTCGGTGGCGGTAAGCTTAGCCATGGCGGCCTCCTGGGTAACCCGCTGGCCCTGGTCGCGCAGCCAGGCCGCGCGGTAGGTGAGCAGGGCGGCGGCGTCAATCTTCACGGCCATATCGGCCAGGCGGGCCTGGGTGAGCTGGAAGTCGGCCAGGGTCTGGCCGAACAGGGGCCTTGTGGTGGCGCGAAAAAGCGCCTCGTCCAGCGCCCGCCGGGCAAAGCCCAGCGCGGCGGCGGCCACCGAGGTGCGGAAGATGTCCAGGGTCTGCATGGCGATTTTGAAGCCCTGGCCTTCCTCGCCCAGGCGCTGGCGGGCCGGAATTCGGCAGTGCTCAAACCTTAGCCTTGCCAGCGGGTGGGGGGCGATGACCTCGAGGCGCTCGGCGACCTCGAGCCCCGGCGTACCGGCCTCTACCACAAAGGCCGAGATGCCCTTGGCCCCCTGGCTGCCCGGCGCGCGGGCAAAAACCACGTAAAAATCGGCGATGCCCCCGTTGGAGATCCAGGTCTTCTGCCCGTTCAGGATGTAGTCCCCGCCCTCGGCCCGCGCCTCGGTGCAGAGGGCCCCCACATCCGAACCCGCCTCCGGCTCGGAGAGCGCAAAGGCCGCAATGGACTCGCCCCTGGCTACCGGGCCCAGGTAGCGGGCTTTCTGTTCGGGGCTGCCGTGCAGGGTGATGGCCCCCGAGCCCAGGCCCTGCATGGCGAAGGCGAAGTCGGCCAGGCCCTGGTGGTAGGCCAGGGTCTCGCGGATGAGGCAGACGGCGCGGGTGTCTATCTGCTCGTGCACCCCCCCATAGGCCTGGCCCCCCACCGCGTAGCGCGTCCAGCCCCCCGCGCCCAGCAGCCGGACGAGCCGGCGGCAGGCCTGGTCGGTGTCTTGCGTGGGGTGCGCGGCGAGGTGATGCTTAGCCCAGGCTTCCAGGTCGCGCGCCAGCTCGCGGTGCCGGGGCTCAAAGAAGGGCCAGTCCAGGTAGGCTTGATCCCGCATCAGTCCCCCTCGAAAACAGGCTTCTTTTTCGCCACAAAAGCCCGGTAGGCCCGCTGGAAGTCCTGGGTAGCCATGCAGAGGGCCTGGGCCTGGGCCTCGGCCTCGATGGCTTCGTCGAGGCCCATGCTCCACTCCTGGTGCAGCATCTTTTTGGTCATGGCGTGGGCAAAGGTGGGGCCCTGGGCCAGCATTCGGGCAAACTTGCGGGCCTCCTCGAGCAGCTCCTGGGGCTCGCACAGCCGGTTGAAAAAGCCCCAGGCCAGCCCTTCCTCGCCCATCATCACCCGGCCCGTGTAGAGCAGCTCGGCGGCCCGGCCCTGCCCGATAATCCGCGGCAGCATGGCGCAGGCCCCCATATCGCAGCCGGCCAGCCCGACCCGGTTGAATAGAAAGGCGGTCTTGCTCTGGGGCGTGCCGAAGCGGATATCCGAGGCCATAGCCAGGATGGCCCCGGCCCCGGCGCACACCCCATCCACCGCGCTCACGATGGGCTGGGGGCAGGCCCGCATGGCCTTGACCAGGTCGCCGGTCATGCGGGTAAAGGCCAGCAGCCGGGGCATGGGCATCTGGGTCAGGGGGCCGATGATCTCGTGCACATCGCCGCCCGAGCAGAAGTTGCCCCCGGCCCCGCAGAGCACCACCGCCCGCACATCCTCGGCGTACTGCAAGGCCCGGAAAAGGTCGCGCAGCTCGGCGTAGGACTCGAAGGTGAGGGGGTTTTTGCGCTCGGGGCGGTTGAGGGTGATGGTGGCGACGGCCTCCTCGAGCTGCCACAAAAAATGCTGGGCCTGGTAGCTTGCCAGTTTCACCGGCGGGCCTCCTTTCCGTTGAGGTGGGTTTTGAGTTTGCCCAAAAGCGTGTACATCTGTTCTTTTTCGCTGCTGGAGAGCCCTTCAAAAAGCTCGATCACCCAGCCTTCGTGCTCCTGGGCCATCCGGGCGAACACCTGGCGGCCCAGAGGGGTGAGCTTGACCGTGAAAGCCCGCCGATCCTGGGGGTCGGGCTCACGCCGCACCAGGCCCTCGGCCTCGAGCTGGTCGGTAATCCCGGTGACGTTGCCGGTGGTCACCATCATGCGCTTGGACAGCTCGCTCATCTTGAGGCCCTCGGGGTGGCGCTCGAGCTGGGCCAGCAGGTCGAAGCGGGGCAGGGTGGTCTGGAAGTGTTCCCGCAGCCGGGTGCGAATCTGCCCGGTGATCAGGTTGGTGCAGGTGAGCAGACGCAGCCACAGCTTGATGGCCTGGTGGTGGTCTTCGGCCAGGCGGGTCTCGAGGTCGGGCTTGACCGCCGGCATCTACATCACCTCCCCGCCCGCCACCGCGATGGCCTGGCCGGTCAGGGCTGCCGACCCGGGCATGCACAGCCACAGCACGGCCTGGGCCACCTCTTCGGGCTCGACCAGGCGGCCCTGGGGGTTGTGCCGCACCAGTTCGGCCCGGGCCTCGGTGGGGCTGCGCCCGGTCTTCTGCACGATGGCGGCAAGGCTGGCCTCGAGCAGCTCGGTCTGGGTGAAGCCGGGGCAGACCGCATTCACGGTGATGTTCTTCCGGGCCAGCTCCAACGCCAGCGCGCGGGTCAGGCCGATCACCCCGTGCTTGGCCGCGCAGTAGGCGCTCACGTAGGGGTAGCCCCTGAGCCCGGCGGTGCTGGCGATGTTGACGATGCGCCCCCAGCCCGCGGCCAGCATGCCCGGCAGGGCCGCCTGGGTGCACAGAAAGGTTCCGGTGAGGTTCACTTCGAGCATGGTTCTCCACAGCCTCAGGTCGGTTTTGCCGAAGGGCCGGCTCTCGGCCTGGCCGGCGTTGTTGACCAGGATGTCTACTTTCCCCAGGGCGTGGGACGCGCCCTCGAAGGCCTGCTGCACCTGGGCGGGGTCGGTCACGTCGCAGGTTTCCACGTGAACTTCCGTTGCCAGTTTGCGGGCCTGGGCCTCCAGCTGTGCCCGGCTACGCCCCAGCAGGGTGAGGCGGACCCCCGCACCGGCCAGCGCCGTTGCAATGGCAGCCCCGATGCCGCGCCCCCCGCCGGTTACAACTGCGTGCTTGCCTGCCAGTGGTTTCATCGGATGGCCAGCTCCTCGGCCCGCTCGAGCGAGGCCCGGGCCAGGTTGCGCTCGAGCTGGGCTTTGCCGGATAGGTACTGCTTGGGCCAGCTTATCTCGGTGTAGCCAAGCCGCGCGGCCTGGTTCAGCGTCCAGTGGGGGTCGGCCAGGTGAGGCCGGGCGATGGCGCACAGGTCGGCCCGCCCGGCGGCGATAATCGAGTTCACGTGGTCGGCCTCGTAGATGGCCCCGACCGCCATGGTGGCGATGCCCACCTCGTTGCGGATGCGGTCGGCGAAGGGGGTCTGGTACATGCGCCCGTACACCGGCCGGGCCTGGCGGGTGGTCTGCCCCGAGGAGACGTCAATCAGGTCGCACCCGGCCTCCTTGAACAATCGGGCGATCTCCACCGCGTCGTCGGGGGTGTTGCCGCCGGGGGCCCAGTCGTGGGCGGAGATGCGCACCGAGATCGGCAGGTGCTCCGGCCAGACTGCGCGCAAGGCCCGGAAGACCTCGAGGGGGTACCGGCAGCGGTTCTCCAGGCTGCCGCCGTACTCGTCGGTGCGCTGGTTGGTGAGGGGGCAGATGAAGGCCGAGAGCAGGTAGCCATGGGCGCAGTGCAGCTCGAGCCAGTCGAAGCCGGCCTCCACCCCCCACTGGGCGGCCCGCACAAACTCGGCCTTGACCCGCTCCATATCCTCACGGGTCATCGTGCGGGGGATCTGGTTGTGGGGGCCGTAGGGGATGGGGGAGGGAGCGATGAGCGGCCAGTTGCCCTCGGGCAGGGGTTCGTCCTGGGCCTCCCAACCCACCTGGGTCGAGCCTTTGGGCCCGGCGTGCCCGAGCTGCAGGGCAATCTTGGCATCGGTGTGCTGGTGCACAAAATCCACGATGCGCTTGTAAGCCCGCATGTGGGCCTCGCTGTAGAGCCCCGCGCAGCCCGGCGTGATGCGCCCGTCGGGGGAAGGGGCGGTCATCTCGGTAAAGACCATCGCCGCCCCGCCCAGGGCCCTGGCCCCCAGGTGCACCAGGTGGAAGTCGTTGACCAGCCCGTCCTGGGCCGAGTACATAGCCATGGGCGAGACCACCACCCGGTTCTTGAGGGTCAGGCCCCGCAGCCGGAAGGGGGTGAACATGGGCGGGATGGGCCTGGGGGGCAGGCCGGATTTCTGCGCCAGCCAGCGCTCGTAGCCCTCGAGGTACCGCCGGTCGCGCAGGCGCAGGTTCTCGTGCGAGATGCGCTGGGAGCGGGTCAGGAGGCTATAGGCAAACTGCTCGGCCTCGAAGTGGCTGTAGCGCTCCACGTTCTCGAACCACTCGGTGGAGTTGCGCGCGGCGTTTTGAAGTTTGAGCACCTCCACCTGCCGCACTTTCTGGTAGGCCTCGAGCACCTCGGGCAGGTGCGCCGGTGTATCGCCTAGCCGCTCGAAGGTGCGGGCTAGCTCGATGGCGTCCTCGAGGGCCAGCTTGGTGCCGCTGCCAATGGAAAAGTGCGCGCTGTGTGCGGCGTCGCCCATCAGCACCACCGGCACCGGGCCGTTCCAGTGCACCCAGTTCTGGCAGACCACCCGGGGAAACCGGATCCAGATGGCCGAGCCCCGCAGATGGGCGGCATTGGAGATCAGCCGGTGCCCCCCCAGGTACTTGGCAAAAAGCCGCTCGCAAAAGGCGATGCCCTCCTCCTGGCTCATCCTGTCCAGGCCGGCCTTCTGCCAGACCGTTTCGGGCGTCTCCACAATGAAGGTCGAGGTGTGCTCGTCGAACTGGTAGGCGTGGCCCTGAAACCAGCCCCACTCGGTTTTCTCGAAGGCAAAGGTGAAGGCCGGAAAGGGCTGGTGGGTGCCCAGCCAGACGAAGCGGCACTTGCGCAGCTCAATATCGGGCTGGTACGAAGCTTCATACTTTTTGCGGATGCGGCTGTTGATGCCGTCGGAGGCGATCACCAGATCGGCCTGGTAGACCTGGGCTATGACCTCGTCGTCGGTGACCTCGGTCTGGAAGACCAGGTTCACGCCCAGCTCCCGGCAGCGCGCTTGCAGGATGTTCAGCAGTTTCTTGCGCCCGATGCCGATAAAGCCGTGCCCCTCCGAGCGGATCACCCGGCCCTTGAAGTGCACCTCGAGCGCGTCCCAGCGGTGGAAAGCCCGGCTGATCTGGAGGTAGGTGGGGTGGTCGGCCTTTTCCAGGTTGCCCAAGGTCTGGTCGGAAAACACCACCCCCCAGCCGAAGGTGTCGTCCGGGCGGTTGCGCTCGAGCACCGTGATCTGGTGGGCGGGGTTTTGCTTTTTCATCAGCAGGGCGAAGTAGAGCCCCGCCGGCCCGCCGCCGATGCAGACAATCCTCACCGCCGCCTCCTTAACGCCGCTTGCTGGTTGGCTCCCCGGGTCTGCTTCATGGTTACCCCGCTTTTGCTTTAAGCCTAAAATATTTAGCTATAAGATAAAAGATTGCAAGACAGGTTACAAATAACGGGAAATAAACACCACCCAGAGGACGATCGGCCGAGCCTGTCGAAACCGACCGCCCAAACGGGCTGAGCGGGTTAGCGCCGGAGGGCCCGCCAGACCTTTTCGGGGGTGAGCGGCATGTCCAGATGAGCGATGCCCAGCGCGTCCAGCACCGCGTTCACCACCGCCGGGGTGGCGGCGATGGCCCCGGCCTCGCCCACGCCCTTTACCCCCAGGGGGTTGGTGGGGGAGGGGGTCTGGTGGCGGTGGGGCTCCATGGGGGGCATCTGGTCGGCTTTGGGCAGGGCGTACTCCAGGTAGTTGGCGGTGCGGTTCTGCCCTTCCTCGTCGTAGATGATGCCCTCGTAGAGGGCCTGCCCGATGCCCTGGGCGATGCCGCCGTGCTGCTGGCCCTCGAAGAGCAGCGGGTTGACCACCACCCCGCAGTCGTCCACCGCCACATAGCGCAGGATGCGCACCTGGCCGGTCTCGGGGTCTACCTCCACCACGGCCAGATGCGCCCCAAAGGGGTAGTTGGCGTCTTTGAGGGCAAAGCTGGCCTGGCCCTCGAGCCCCGGCTCCAGGCCGGGCGGCAGCTTGCGGGGGTTGAAGGCAGTGGCGATGATCTGCTCCATGGGCACGGCTTTGTCGGTGCCGCGCACCCCCCAGCCCTGCTCGAGCAGCTCGATATCCTCGGGGGCGGCCTCGAGCAGATGGGCGGCAATTCGCGCCACTTTATCGCGCACCAGGTCGGCGGCTTTCAGCACGGCCGAGCCCCCCACCGAAAGGGTGCGGCTGCCGGCGGTGCCCATGCCGTAGGGAACTGCCAGGGTATCGCCCTGCACCACCCGGATGCGCTCCGGTGGCAGGCCCAGCCGTTCGGCCACAATCTGCACAAAGGCGTTCTGGGTGCCCTGGCCGTGGGGCGAGGTGCCGGTGAAGATCACCGCGCTGCCGTCGGGGTTGATGCGCACGCCGCCGGTCTCCCAGCCGTACCCGGTGATCTCCACATAGCTACAAAGCCCGATGCCCAGCAGCCGGCCCTGGCTTTTGGCCTGGGCCTGCTCGGCGCGAAGCTGGGGGTAGTTGCTGACCTCGAGCAGCTTTTGCAACACCTCGCCATAGGCCCCGGAGTCGTACCTGGCGCCGGTGCGGGTTTTGTAGGGGAAGGGCCCGGTAATGAAGTTTTTGCGGCGGATCTCGGCGGGGTCGAGGCCCAGCGCCCGCGCACCCATGTCCATCAGGCGTTCGAGGTAGTAGGTGGCCTCGGGCCGCCCGGCCCCCCGGTAGGCCCCGGTGGGGGTGGCGTTGGTGTACACCCCCAGCATCTCCAGCTCCAGTGCAGGAATCTCGTAGGGCCCCTGCAGCATCAGCATGGTGCCGGGGGCGTTGCCCAGGGTGGTCTCGAGGGCATAGGCGCCCAGGTCGGCCACCACCCGCCCGTGCAGCCCCAAAATTTTTCCCTCGGCATCGAAGGCCATCTCCAGCTCGGCCACCTGGGCCCGCCCGTGGATGGTGGCCCCAAAGCTTTCGCCGCGCCCCTCCACCCAGCGCACGCTCCGCCCCAGGCGACGGGCCAGATAAGCCACCAGAATTTCCTCGGGGTAAACGTTAATTTTGGCCCCAAAGGCCCCGCCCACATCGGGGGTGATCACCCGCACCTGGTTCTCGGCCAGGCCCAGCTTCTCCGCCACGGCGCTGCGCAGGTCGTGGGGCATCTGGGTGCTCGACCAGACCGTGAGGGCCTCGCGGATACCGTCCCAGCTTGCCAGTACCCCCCGTGGTTCCATGGCGCTGGGGGCCACCCGCTGCTGCACCAGCCGCCCGCCCACCACCGTATGGGCGCGGGCGAAGGCCTCGGCCACCTCGCCCGCAACGGTCTTGCGGGTCAGGGCCACGTTGCTCGGGAGTTGGGGGTGGATGGCGGGGGCTGTTTCGGCCTGCAGGGGCTCGGGGTAGGCCGGCAGCGGCTCGTAGTCCACAAACACCTGCTGGGCCGCGTCGTGGGCCAGGGCCTCGGAGGTCGCCAGCACCGCCACCACCGGCTCCCCGGCGTAGCGCACCCGTTCACGGGCCAGCAGCGGATGGGGGATGCCGTGGGCATCGCGCGGTGCCGAGACCGGGGCGTACAGCTCGGGGAGGTCGCTCGAGGTGTATACCCCCACCACGCCGGGGCACTTCAGGGCCTCGCTGGTGTCCACTGAGAGCAGCCGGGCGTGCGCGTAGGGGCTGCGCACCAGGGCCAGGTGCAGCAGGTTTTCGGAGGGTAGGTCGGCCAGGTACCGCCCCTGGCCCCGCACCAGCTTGCCGTCCTCTTGGCGCTTCATGGGTTGACCGATGTAGCGGTTCGACATGGCGATATGTTACCCACAAACCTCGAGGAAATGTGGGGTTGGGCGTATGCTGGGGGCGCTATGCCAACCCACACCTTCGAGCCCACCCACTACCACCACACCCTGGGTACCCACCCGCCGGTCTTGCGCATTGCGCCGGGCGATACGGTGCAAACCACCTGCGCGGATGCGGCCGGCCAGGATCGGGATCTGCGGCCGGTTACCCCCCGGGGGAACCCCATGACCGGGCCTTTTTACATTGAGGGCGCCGAGGTGGGCGACACCCTGGTGGTTCGGCTGGAGAAGCTCAGGCCCAACCGCCGCCGCGGGTGGTCGGGGGTGGTGCTGGCCGCCAACGTGGTCGACCCCGAGGACGTGCCCCGGCTGGCCCAGGCCCAGGGGGCGCAGCGCTGGCTGGACTGGGACGTAGACCTGGAAAAGCAGACCGCCCGGCTGGCCTCGCCGGTTAGGGGCCTGGAGGGGCTCGAGCTGCCCCTCGAGCCCATGCTGGGCTGCTTTGGGGTGGCCCCCAGCCGGGGCGAGGCCATCTCCACCGCCACTTCGGGGCCGCACGGGGGCAATATGGACTACCGGGGCTTCAAAGAGGGGGTCACGGTCTATTTCCCGGTAGGGGTGGAGGGGGCTCTGTTCTTCCTGGGCGACGGGCACGCCCTGCAAGGGGATGGCGAAATCGCCGGGACTGGCATTGAAATTTCGATGGATGTGGAATTTTCTGTCGACCTCATCAAGGGCCAGGCCATCCGCTGGCCCCGGGGTGAGGACGCGGAGCACATCTTCACTGTGGGCAATGCCCGTCCCCTCGACCAGTGCGTGCAGCACGCCACCAGCGAGATGCTCCGCTGGCTTACCGGCCCCTACGGCCTGGACATCCAGAGCGCCTCACAGCTGATGGGGCAGTGCGTCCGGTACGATCTGGGCAACATCTTCGACCCGGCCTACACCATGGTCTGCAAGATGCCCAAGAGACTCCTGGAGCGCTTAGGCCCTACTTAGGCATGGTGCGGCGCAGCAAGTCCTGGATAACCTGGGCGATCTGCATACCCTCGAACTGGGCCTCCTCGGTCAGGAGCAGCCGGTGGGAGAGGGCCGGCATGGCCGCGCTGCGCAGATCGTCCCACTCGAGGTGGGCCCGGCCTGCCAGGTAAGCCAGGGCTTTAGCCAGATGGAGCCAGGCCTTGGCCCCGCGCGGCGAGAGGCCCATGCGCAGGTGTTTTTCCTCGCTGGCGAGCTGCGCGGTGTTGGCGATGGCCTCGAGGGCGGGCTGGCTCACCACCACCTGTTGCGACTCGGCACGGGCTTTTAGCAAGTCCAGGCCTTCTACTGGCTCAGGCAGCGCGGGTTCTTCCGAAAGAATCCGCATCCAGGTGGCCCGGGGAGGGGCCTGGACGGTAATCTTGGACATAAAGCGGTCGAGCTGGGCCTCCGGCAGGGGGTAGGTGCCCTCGAGCTCCAAAGGGTTCTGCGTAGCCAGCACCAGAAAGGGCTCGGGTAGGGCGTAGCGAGTTCCACCCACCGTGACCCCCCGTTCCTGCATGGCCTCCAGCAGCGCCGACTGGGTTTTGGGGGTGGCCCGGTTGATCTCGTCGGCCAGCACCACCTGGGCGAAGAGGGGCCCCGGGCGGAAAACAAACTGCCCATCCTCCAGAATCTCGGTTCCGGTCACGTCGGCGGGGAGCAGGTCGGGGGTGAACTGGATTCTCCGGTACGAAAGCCCACTGGCCTCGGCAAAGGCCCGGGCCAGCAGGGTTTTGCCCAGCCCCGGCAGCCCCTCCAGCAAGGCGTGCCCGCCCGCTACGGCGGTGGCCAGCAGCTCGCGGATGACCTGCTCCTGCCCAAACAGCACCTGAGTGAGTGCGGTTTGTAAGGCGGTTAAGTGAACTCGAGCGTCGCTCACGGGCCCATACTACCCACAGCCTGCTGCCCCTATACAGGCCCTAAACCGCAATTGGGCCTGTGGCTTGACCCGGGGGGCCTGGGCGGGCAGAATCGGGCTGTGTGGATTCTGGGTATAGACACCTCCTGCGACGATACCGGGGTGGGATTGGTGCGGGATGGGGTGGTGGTGGTCAACCGGGTGGCCTCGCAAACCCTTTTGCATCAGCGCTACGGGGGGGTGGTGCCCGAGCTGGCCTCGAGGGAGCACACCCAGGTGATTGACGGACTGGTGCAGCAAGCCCTGGGCGAGGCCGGTCTGAAGGTTACCGATCTCGACCTGATTGCGGCCACCCGCGGGCCCGGCCTGATCGGGGCCTTGCTGGTGGGTTACACCTACGGCAAGGGACTGGCCTTTGCCCTGGGCAAGCCCTTTGTGCCGGTGCACCACCTGGAAGGCCACATCTACGCCGCGCTGGCCGAGCACCCCGAGGTCGAGCCCCCGTTCCTGGCCCTGATCGCCTCCGGCGGCCACACCCACCTGTTCGAGGTGCCCGCCTGGGGCACCTACAGGCTCCTGGGGGCCACCCTGGACGATGCCGCTGGTGAGGCTTTCGACAAGGCCGCGCGGCTTTTGGGCCTGGGCTATCCGGGTGGGCCGGAAATCGAGCGACTGGCCGAGCAGGGCGAGCCCGGCAGGGTGCCGCTGGCCGTGCCGCTCCAGGGTCAGGAAGGGTTTGCTTTCAGTTTCTCGGGCCTCAAGACGGCGGTGGCCCGGGCCCTGGAAAAGGGCCACGCACCCGCCGATATTGCCGCCCGGTTTCAGCAGGTGGCGGTGGAGCACATCGTGCAGGTGGTGACCCGGGCCGCCCGGCACACCGGCCTCTCGACCGTGCTGGTGACCGGCGGGGTGGCGCAGAACACCGCGCTAAAAACCCAGTTACAGGCGGCGGGCCTTCGGCTGATGTTCCCCCCCAGGGGCCTCGCCACCGACAACGGGGCCATGATTGCCCTGGCGGCCTGGCGCACCCACGCGCGCAGCCCACACAACCCCATGGCCCTTCCGGCGGCGGCCTATCTGCCTCTGGGCTCGGCCTAACCTCCTTTGCGCAAGGCCACCAGCTCGGTTACGTTTTCGCCGTCGCGGGTTTTCTGGATGCTTTTGACCAGGCCCACGTTCTCGGCGTACCAGCTCGTGCCCTGGCTTTCGAAGTTGAAGGGAATGCTCAGGGGGCCGGCTTGGGCGCGCAGGCGGGTGGCAAAGGTGGTCTGCAGCTTGTAGGCCACAAAGCGGCCCGCCGGGGTGGTAACGGTCTCCTGTGCCACCACCCGGTAGGTGGTCTCGAGCGTCCCGCTGATGTTGAAGCGCAGCGGCCCCTGCTGCCCGCTGCCCTGTACCTCCAGCACCAGCTTCCAGCTACTGCCCACGGCCCAGCGGTCGTAATCCGGGACGGCCACACCCGTTACCTTGACCACCTTCAGGTCGTAGCTCACCGGCTGGGCCCCGGCCTCCACCCGGCCACCCCCCTGGGTACCAAAGTCCACCGGAGCGATACCCTCCACGGTGCAGCGGTAGGTGGTTTCTTCTGCTCCACTGGCGCTCTGGCGCACCTGCACAAAGCTGTTCTCGGTAATACTGGTTTTGCGAATCGAGTAAGTGAGGGGGCGTTCCCCCGTCACCCGGTACTGCCATTCCCAGCCAGGCCGGGCGGGGGCGAAGGGTTGGTCACAGAGCTGGGCCAGGGCCGGACTGCCGAGCAACAAGACCCACAACAGGGCGCGCATACGCCCAGTGTATACGCGACCGCGCTATTCTCATCCGGACAGGGTACAATCGCATTTGGTTATGTTGGCCTGGATTAATAAGCTGTTGGATAACAACGAACGCAAGGTGGCCCGCTACTGGAAAGAGGTGGTGGCCCCTGTCAATGCCCTCGAGGACGAGGTCTCGAAAATCGAAAACCTCGCCGCCGAGTACGCCAAGCTGCGCGAACAGCACGCCCAGGGCGCGAGCCTCGACGAACTGCTGCCCAGGGCCTTTGCCCTGACCCGTGAGGCCTCCAAGCGCTTTCTGGGCCTGCGCCACTACGACGTGCAGCTCATCGGGGGGGCGGTCTTGCACGAGGGCAAGATCGCCGAGATGAAAACCGGGGAGGGCAAAACCCTGGTCGCCACCCTGGCCGTGGTGCTCAACGCCATCGCCGGTAAAGGAGTGCACCTGGTCACGGTCAACGACTACCTGGCCCGGCGCGATGCCGAGTGGATGGGGCCCATCTACAAGGGGCTGGGCCTCTCGGTGGGGGTGGTGCAGAACCACTCGAGCCCCGAGGAGCGCCGCAAGGCCTACCTCTGCGACGTGACCTACGTGACCAACAGCGAGCTGGGCTTCGATTACCTGCGCGACAACATGGCGGTCTCCCCCGAGCAACTGGTGCTGCGCCACGACACCCCCCTGCACTACGCCATCATCGACGAGGTGGACTCCATCCTGATTGACGAGGCCCGCACCCCGCTCATCATCAGCGGCCCCGCCGAGAAGGCCACCGACATCTACTACCGCATGGCCGAGATCGCCAAGAAACTCGAGCGCGGGGAAAAACCACCGGTGGGCACCAAGGGCGAACCCACCGGTGACTACACCATCGAAGAGAAGCAGAAAGCCGTGCACCTGACCCTGCAGGGCATCGCCAAGGCCGAGAAGCTGCTAGGGGTGGAGGGGCTCTTCAACACCGAGCACATGGAGCTGGCCCACATGCTCACCCAGGCCATCCGGGCCAAGGAGCTCTACTTCAAAGACCGCGAATACATCGTGCAGGACGGCCAGGTCATCATCGTGGACGAGTTTACGGGCCGCCTGCAGCCGGGCCGCCGTTTTGGTGAGGGGCTGCACCAGGCCATCGAGGCCAAAGAGGGCGTGAAAATCGAGCGCGAGAACCAGACCCTGGCTACTGTTACCTACCAGAACTTCTTCCGCCTCTTCGAGAAGACCGCCGGCATGACCGGCACCGCCAAGACCGAGGAGAAAGAGTTCCAGGAAATCTACGCCATGGACGTGGTGAGCATCCCCACCAACCGTCCGGTGATCCGCCAGGACGCCCCCGACGTGGTCTACCGCTCGGAGAAGGGTAAGTTTTTCGCGGTGGTCGAAGAAATTGCCGAAAAATACGAGAAAGGCCAGCCGGTGCTGGTGGGCACCATCTCGGTGGAGAAGTCCGAGCGGCTTTCGGCCATGCTCAAAGACCCCCGCCATTACCTGCCCCGCCTCGAGGCCCGCGCCCAGGCCCTGGCCAAGGCCATCGAGAAGCAGAGTGGCCCCGAATGGGATCGCCTGAAGAAGGCCCTCGAGCGCCCCGCTTCCCTGCGGGATAGCGAACTCGAGGCCCTCGAGTCCACCATCCCCCCCAAGGGCAACATCCGCACCGCCTGGGATTACCTGAAGCGAGCTGTGCACACCCTCGAGCTCATCCGCAAGGGCATCCCCCATCAGGTACTGAACGCCAAATACCACGAAAAAGAGTCCGAGATCGTGGCCCAGGCCGGCCGCAGCAAGACCATCACCATCTCCACCAACATGGCCGGGCGCGGTACCGATATCAAACTGGGGGGCAACGCCGAGTACCTGGCCGCCGACCTCTTGCGCAAGGAGGGCCTGGAGCCCCGTTCGGAATGGCGCGTGGAGCTCTTCATTAAAAAGCTGGTGCAAGGCGCCGAGGAAGAGGCCCTCAAGCTAGCCGCCGAGATCGGCGTGCGCCAGTCGGTGATTGACGAAATCCGCCGCCTGCGCGATACCTGCGCCGCCGACGAGGTGCGGGTCAAGGAGCTGGGCGGCCTGCACATCATCGGTACCGAGCGCCACGAGTCCCGCCGCATTGACAACCAGCTCCGCGGGCGTTCGGGCCGGCAGGGCGACCCCGGCAGCAGCCGCTTTTACGTCTCCTTCGACGACGACCTGATGCGCCTGTTTGCCTCCGAGCGCATCATCGCCATGCTCGACCGGATGGGCTTCGACGACTCCGAGCCCATCGAAAACCAGATGGTCACCCGCTCCATCGAGCGGGCCCAGAAGCGGGTGGAAGACCGCAACTTCGATATCCGCAAGCAGTTGCTGCGCCTCGACGAGGTGATGGCCCGCCAGCGCGAGGTGGTATACGCCCAGCGCCGCAACGTGCTCCTGGGCAGCGACGAGGTGGTGCGCGAGGGGGCTTTAGCCATGATCGAGGACACCGTGGATGCGGTGGCCTCCAACTACCTGAACCCCCAGCAGCACCCCGACGACTGGGATATCGAAGGGCTGCGCTCGAGCCTCGTAGATTACATCCCGGCCCTGGGCGACTTCGACTTTGAAGCACTGCGCAAGCTCAAGGCCGAAGAGGGCATCGAGCGCCTGATTGAGGCTGCCCGCACCGCCTACGAGGCCCGCGAGGCCGAACTCAACCGCCAGGGCCCCGGCCTAATGCGGGCGGTGGAGCGCTTCGTGACCTTGCAGGTGGTGGACAACGCCTGGAAGGAGCACCTGCACAGCATGGACGTGCTCAAGCAGGGCATCTTCCTGCGCGGCTACGGCCAGCGCGACCCCTTCCAGGAGTACAAGCTCGAGGGCACCCGCTTCTTCAACGAGATGATCGCCAGCATCAAGAGCGAGGTTACCAAGTTCCTCTTCCGCCTGCAGGTAGAGGTGAACCAGCAGCCCACCCCGGCGCCGGTGGCCGAAGGGGTTGAGTACAGCGGTTCCGAGACCACCGCTCCGCAGGCCAGCCGCGACCCCTTTACGGTGCGCCGCCAGCAAAAAGCGGCCTCGGCCTACTCCGGCCTGAGCCGTGCCGAACGCAGAAGGCTCGAGCGCGAGGAGAGAAAGAAAAACAAAGGGTAGTTTGTGAACCCATGCAAAGGTCGGCTAGCGGGTTGCGAGCCGGCCTTTCGGGTGGGCTCTGGCCCGTACACCAAAACCGCTTTGGGTTAGGATAGCGGGGTGATCTTCGGGTATAGCTTTGTGATTCAACACCACCGCCGGCCCTTGCGGGGTTTGCGGGTGCCCCTGCGGGTGGCCCACCTCTCCGACCTGCACATTGGTTTTTTTATCCGCCAGGGCTCCGTCCGGCGCTGGGTGGAGGCCACCCTGGCCCAGGAGCCCGACCTCATCGTGATTACCGGTGACCTGACCGACTCCGGGCGAAAGCACCAGGTGCTGCCCACCCTGGCCGAGCTGCAAAAGCTCCAGGCCCCGCTGGGCACCTGGGCGGTCTGGGGCAACCACGACTACCGCTTTAATGGCTACCAGCCCAGGTACCCAGACCGGGTGGCTGCTTTCGGAAAGTCCAGCGCTAGCCCGCCCAAAGTGCCGATGCTGCCGCCACGTGACCTCGAGGCCTCCCTCAGAGAGCTGGGCATCCATTTCCTTCACAATGCGGGAACTCAACTCAGAACGGATCTTTACCTGGCCGGCGTGGAAGACCTGTGGCACGGCGAGCCCGACGTGGACAAAGCCCTGGAAGGGTATCGGGATGATGCCGCTTGCTTGCTGATCTGCCACAACCCGGACTACCTGTACCAGGTGCCCAGGTCGGTTGACCTCACGCTGTGCGGTCACACCCACGGGGGCCAGGTGGTGCTGCCCTGGTATGGCCCGGTCTTTACCTCCTCGCTGTACGGGCAGAAGTTTGCCGGGGGCTGGGTAGACGACCCGGTGCCGGCTTTTATCTCCAGGGGCCTGGGGGTCTCCACCGCGCCCTTGCGGGTGGCCTGCCCTGCCGAGCTGGTGATTCACGAGTTTGTACCAGTGCAATAGCTTCTCTCTAGCGCACCTTGTAGCCGATGCCCTCCAGAATCTGGCGGGCCTGCTCGCGTTCTTCGGGGGTGGCAAAGCCCATGCGGATGGCCCCCCCTTCGTCGCGGATGGCCAGCACCTCGAAGTTTTTGATATTCACCCCGGCGTTGCCCAGTGCGGTGGAGACGGTGGCGATTTGCCCCGGTTTGTCGGGCACCTGCACCACCAGTTCGTTCATCACCGGCAGCAGGCTGCGCTTGACGATGGGCAGCGAGTCGCGGGTGCGCTTGGCCTCCAGGGCCACCTCGAGTAAATCTTCGGGCTGCTCGAGCAGGTTTTCCAGCTCCAGCATCACCGCCCACAGGTCTTCGATGGCCGCGCGCAGGGCCTCTTTGTTGGCTACCACCATGTCCCGGCTCATGCGGGGCGAGCCCGAGGCCACCCGGGTTAGGTCGCGGAAGCCCCCCGCGGCCAGGAACATCAGCAGATCCTGGTGAGGATCCTGGGCCACCAGCCGGTTCAACCCCACCGCCAGCAGGTAGGGCAGGTGCGAGATGCGGGCCACCAGCCGGTCGTGCAGACCCGGGGGCATCTCCAGGGGATAGGCCCCCAGGTTCTGCACCAGGCTGCGCACGGCCTCGAGGGCACTCGGGGCTGTGCCGGTGGTTGGGGTAATGACCCAGACGGCATTCTGCAGCAAACCGGCGTGGGCCGCCTCCACCCCGGCTTTTTCGCTACCGGCCATGGGGTGGGAGCCCACAAAGTTGGGCAGAACCCCGGTGAGCGCCTCCACCACCGGCTGCTTGACGCTGCCCACATCGAACCAGATGGTGCGCGGGCTGGCAAACTGCGCCAGCTTCCGGCCCTCGCTGACCAGCACCCCCACCGGAGCGGCCAGCACCCCGAGCTCGAGGTCGCCCACCCAACTGCCCAGCGAGGCGTGTACCCTGTCCACCACCTGAAGGGCCAGGGCATCCTCGAGGGCTCCAGGGTCGGGGTCGTAGGCGTGAATTTCCTCGGCTAAAAAGCGTTCGCGCAGCCCTAAGGCCACGCTGCCACCCAGGAGTCCAATGCCAAAAATGCCGACTTTACCAAACAAGGGCTTCATCATAAAGCGAAGGGCTTGGTGGTTCAGGCGGGCTCGAGGGCGCGGGTTAGCCGGCGTCCCAGGGCCGGCAGCAGGGCCTTTACCCGGCTCATCATATCCGCAAACTGGGCTTCGTTGAGCTGCTGGGCTGCATCGGACTGGGCTTTTTCGGGTTCGGGGTGGGTCTCCACGATGAGCCCATCGGCGCCGGCGGCCAGGCCTGCCAGCGCCAGGGCGGTCACCCAGTCGCGCTTACCGGCGGCGTGCGAGGGGTCGATCCAGACCGGCAGGTGGGTCAGGCTTTTCAGTACCGGCACCGCCGAGACATCCAGGGTGAAGCGGGTGGACTTCTCGAAGGTGCGTATGCCGCGCTCCACCAGAATGACCCGCATATTGCCCTGGGCCAGCACGTACTCGGCCGACATCAGAAACTCCTCCAGGGTCATGCTCATGCCCCGCTTGAGCAAAACCGCCCGCCCCGACTGCCCGGCGGCCTGCAAAAGGGCGAAGTTTTGGGCGTTGCGCGCGCCAATTTGCAGCACGTCGGCATAGGTGGCCACCAGGTCGACCTGCTCGGGGGAGACCACCTCGGTCACCACGGGGAGGCCGGTCTGCCGGCGGGCCTCGGCCAGAATTTCCAGCCCTTCCTGGCCCATCCCCTGGAAGCTGTAGGGTGAGGTGCGGGGTTTGAAGGCGCCGCCCCGAAGCATCTGGGCGCCGTGCTTTTTCACATACCGGGCCGCGGTGAGGGTTTGCTCGAGGCTTTCCACCCCGCAAGGCCCCGCGGCAATCATCACCTCACCGCCGCCGGTGGCCCCGGTATCCCAGCGCAGCACGGTGGGTTTGGGGGAGACCTCGAGGGAGGCCAGCTTGTAGGGCTTGGAGATGGGAATAACATCCTGCACAGGCGATAGCGCGCGGAAATGCTCGATGAGCTCCGGGGTCGGCCCCTTGCCAATGGCCCCGATCAGGGTGGTGTGTTCCCCCTCGGAGACGTGGGGCCGGTAGCCCACCCGGCGCACCTCGGCCACCACCGACTCCACTTCTTGAGGCCCCGAACCGTGTTTCAAAATGATCAGCATTGCCTGACCTCCTTTGCACACAAAAAACTTCCGGGGATTTGGAACTCCCCGGAAGCATTGGTGCGATAAACGCCTACACAGGCCTCACGGGGACGACAGGCCAATAAAAGTACCCATAAAAGTGGGTATTTTGGCTTGCGAAACCCCTCGAGGTCTGCATATGCCAGTGAGCATATTGGCCCGGCCGGGGGTTTGTCAACCCGCACGCATAGGAGTGATGGCTAAGGTGCAGCGGGAGATGCAGACCAAACGCCCCTGCTCGTCACGAATCTCCACGCTCCAGACGGCTGTGGTGCGGCCGCTGTGCAGGGGAGTGCCGGTGGCTGTGACCTTGCCGGACTGCATGGAGCGCAGGTGGTTGGCGTTTATTTCCATGCCAAAGCTGGTATGGCCCTCGGGGGCGGCCAGGTACGCACCGATGCTGGCCACCGTCTCGGCCAGCGCCACCGAGGCCCCGCCGTGTAGGTAGCCAAAGGGCTGGTGCAGCCTGGGGGTTACCTCCATCTCGGCCACCACTTTTTGGGGGGTGGCTTCCAGGATGCGGATGCCCAGGGTTTTGACCAGTGAGTCGCGCTCGAGCTGGGTGGGGTCGATCTTGCTCATGGCTTATAGCCTACCGCACCTTTACAAAAAGCAAGAAGTCTGTTACAGTATATGTTTGCCTGGGGGCGTTCCGGTTTCGACAGGGGCTCTTGAAGGCAGTACGGCGTGTCGAGGTAGCCCATGGCCTCGTAAAAATGGGCAAAGCCATAACTGGCAACGTCCGTAGCAACAGCTACGCCCTCGCTGCTTAAGCCAGCGACGTTCTTCAGAAGCCCAGCCGATGGCGTACTGAATGAACGATCCAAAGTCGGCTAGCTCGAGGCAAGGCTCCGTAGCCAAGAGCGAACCCTTCGCGGAGCTTGGTTCAGGCCCGCTGTTGGTGGCGCAAGCCTGAACGACAACTAAACACCAACTACACACGTAGATGTCTGCTGGATAGGCTTCTGGACGCGAGTTCGACTCTCGCCGCCTCCACCAAATGTCGCCCGTGCAACCGCACGGGTTTTTTCCTTTAAGGGTGTTGCGCCACAGGGGCTTGCAGGCGGCCACGCAACGGCCGGTACTGGAAAAGATAAAACTCTGCTGCCAGCACCAGCGCGGCCAGCAGGGCCAACCAGGGGGCCATCTCTACGGTAAGCGCGGGGGGTAAGGGCCGGTCGGGGCTGGGGCGGGGCAGCAGGGTTTCGTTAGCGTTGAGAAGCCCCCGCCGGAGCTCGCCCCGGGGGGCGATCAGGTTGTAGAGCAGCACCGGAAAGGCCGGGAGGTCTTGCAGGCTTTCGGCGGGGGGCAGGTACAGCCCGTTGGGGTGGTACCAGGCCAGGGCCTGACCGGTCTCGCTGGAGGCCAGGGGCCGCCAGCCAGGGGCCTCTGGGCGGGGTGGGATGCGCAGGCTGTAGCCCACCAGCTCGACCCCCCGCAGGTAGGGGAGGGTGCGCTCCACATCGAAAACCGGGGCCTGTCCGCGGGCTTGTTCAGCAAAAAACACCGTGAAACGGCTGGGTGAACGGCGGGGTGTGCCGATCTCGAAGGCGATCTCAGCGGGGCTGCCCCGGCTGGTGCCCAGCAGCGCCAGGAGGCGCTCGAGGGCCGGTGAGCGGCCCGATACCTCGACCCGTACCAGCCGCCTGGAAAAGCCGGCCTCGTTGTCTAGGGCCAGGGCGTCGCTCCCAACGATGCGCGCAGAGGGCGTGCTCGAGGGTACCTCGAGGCTGGCGTAGCCGCTGGCTGGCACCTCGAGCGTATAGCGCCGACCATCCACCAGCACCTCGCCCCGCCACAGCCCGGGCCCTGCATTGGCCAGCGCCACAAAGCCGGGCCCAATAGCGGTGATGCCCACATTGCTACCGTTGCCGGCCACGTTGAGGTAGCCGTCGGTCTGGGGTGGGGGGGGTTGATCCGTAATGGTCAGCACCGGGGCACTGGGCAGCTGGGCCCGGCCCCTGGCAATGGCCGCTGGCAGGTCGGCGCCGGTTGCTGCCGGCTGGAGGTTTGCCAGTTGGTTTAGCAGGCTGCGCCCTGGGGCGGGGCCAAAGGTCTGCACCTGGCTGCTGGCAACGACCAGAACCGCTCGAGGGGAGGCCGCCAGGCGTTCACGGGCCAGGGTTTTCGCGCGCTCGAGGCGGCTGGGGGCTACGTCGGTGGCCGCCATCGAGGCCGAGACGTCCAGCACCAGAACCAGCTCACCCGGACGATCCAGCGAGACCCGGGGCGCGGTCAGGGCGAGCCCAGCCAGCAGGGCCGCCAGCAGCAGCATGGCGAGCCGCAGGTCGAAGCGGCGGCGGGCCCGGCCTTTGCGGATGGCTTTTTGCCAGAGCCATAGCCCGGCGGCGTTGCGCAGCGGAGGCTGCCGGCGCCGGTACCACAACCACACCAGCCCCAGTACCAGGGGTAGCAACAGCAGGGGCCAGGGCAGACCAAACGCAACCTGCACCCTCTTAGCATAGGGCGATGGAGCGAATTGGTCGACTAAAGAATGCCCGTACTCGGGTTTAAGCTGGTTTACCAGCGCACCTCGTAGAAGCCGCGGCCCACCAGGGTGTTGCCTTCGACCACCGTATAGGAAAGCCCCAGCCCAAAGCGCTGACCCACCCGCTCGAGGAAATTGGTAAAGGAATCCACTATTTCGCGCTCGAGCGCGTCGGCCTGATCGCCAATGGTAAGCGGCAGCAGCTCGCTCAGCGACCCAAACTGTTGCTGCAGGATGGCCCCCTGGTTGGTGAAGGTATAGCTCACCGCGTTGGCGGGTATGCGCACGCGGAAGCGCTGGAAGCCCGGATCTGTGCGCCAGGTGGGGTTTTTGACGGCGGCCAGGGCGCTTTTGCTGGTGGCTAGGATCAGCCGGTTGGCCTCGAGCTTGTAGTACAGCACCCCACCCAGCCCCACCTCCACGGCCTTGAACTCACCCTCGTTGCCCAGCACCTTGAAACCGCCCTGGCCCTCGGGGCTCGAGAAGGCCGCCAGGCTTTGCAGCAGCGCCAGTAAGTTGGCCTCGGCCGTCGGGGGATCGCGCAGCTCCCAGTAGATCAGGCTGTGACCCAGCAGGCCCTCGCCCAGTCCGTCCCGCGCAGGGGGCGGCCCTTGCACCGTTACGGTTGCGAAGCGGGCCCCAAACGCCCTCAGGTCTAGGCTGAGGCGCAGGTCAAACTCCCGCAGCAAGCCGGGCAGGTAGGCCCCCAGCCGGCTGAGGTCAAACACCCCCGTCGAGACCGAGAGGCCCCTGGGCAGATCGGCTGCGTTGTAGGGTTGTGTTTTGGGCAACAACAGGTTGGCCAGGGCGGGATCGGCGCTGGGGTTTAGCTCCAGGCGGGCCTCATCGGTGTAGCCGCCGGCTGTAAGCTGGATGGCATAGCTAAAGCGACGGAAGGTTTGGATGGCCCCCAGGGCTCGAGGGGGCAGACCCAGGCCTCGAACGAGGCTTTGTGGAAGGCTGCCCCACAGCACAAGATCCCCCCGCACCGGGGCTTGCAGGCCCCGCCGGTTCTGTAAGAACAGGCGGGCGTACTTGGGGGAGGCCATAAACACCAGCTCGCGGCTGAAGCCCATCTCGACCTCGCCGTCCCCCCCCACCAGCCAGCCGCCCTGGGCCCGCAGGCCTTTGGCCTCGCGGCGCAGGGCCTGCATGGCCTCGGCGCTGGGGCGGGCAATCACAAAAAAGCCATCGGTATAAAGCGCTGCTGCCAGGCCTCCGGCGGCAATTCCCAGAAGCGCTGCGTCGGAACCAGCTTGTTGCCGCAGTTCGCGGTTGAGCAGGGCTTCCATCCCGCTCTGCTTCCAGTCGGCGGCCAGCCCGCTCAGGTAACGGCTACCGCGCAGATCGTTCAGGTAAAAGCCGGCCACCGCCCCTGGGGGGGCCAGTGCGATGAGGTTCTGAGCCAGGGCCGGGCCGAGCAGTAACAGCAGAAAAATCATCAAGCGGGCCATGATTCCCATGTTACTAGACCAGGCCCCAGAGGCTGTGGTCTTTTAGGGCTGGGTCTAGGCTTCAGCTTTCTGCCGTTCGGCGATCACCTTCTGGGCCAGGTGGGGGGGCACCTCGGCGTAGTGGGAGAACTCGAGGCTGTACGCGCCGGTGCCCTGGGTGAGCCCCGACAGGGTGCGGCTGTACTCGAGCAACTCAGCCAGAGGAGCCTCGGCGCTCACCACGGTCAGGGCGCCTTCCTGATCCATGCCCAGGATGCGCCCACGCCGGGACTGCATATCCGATATAACATCGCCCACCCGATCCTGGGGAACAAAAATCTTCAGGGTGTAGATGGGCTCCAGCAGGGTGGGGCTGGCCTGGGTGACCACGTTTCGGAAGGCCAACTGGGCGGCCAGTTGGAAGGCCATATCCGAGCTGTCCACCTCGTGGTAGGAGCCGTGGTACACCACAGCCCGGAAGCCGATGACCGGATAACCCGCCAGCGGCCCGGTTTTGGCAGCTTCCTTGATGCCTGCCTCTACTGATTCCATGTACTTGGTAGGGATCACCCCGCCGGTAATCTCCCAGACAAACTCGTAGTCGGGGTGGGGCTCCAGCCGCAGCCAGACATCGCCGTACTGCCCGTGCCCGCCGGTTTGCTTTTTGTGTTTGCCCTGCCCTTCGGCCTTCTTGCGGATGGTCTCCCGGTAGGGGATTTTTGGGGGGCGGCTGATGATTTTGACCCCATAGTCGGCCAGGCGTTCCTTGGCGGTCTCGAGGTGCAGGTCGCCCATGCCCCACAGAATTTGTTCACCAGTTTCCGGGTTGCGCTCGAACTTCAAGCTGGGATCCTCTTCCAGCAGTTTGCGCAGGGCGTCGCCGAGTTTGGCCTCGTCGGCACGCGACTCGGGCGTAATAGCCACCATTGCCACCGGGTCGGGCAGGCGGGCCGAGGGCAACTCCAGGCGTTCCCCCTGCCAGAGTTCCATGCCTTTGTGCAGGCTATCGGCTTTGGGCAGGGCCAGGATGGTTCCGGCCTCGGCCTCCTCGAGCTCGATTAAATCCTTGCCTTTGGCGGTGTAGAGGTGGGCCAGCCGAACCGTGCCATTATCTGACTGCAAGGTGTCGCCGGCCCTGAGCTGGCCGCGGTACAGCCGGGCAAAGGCCACCTGCCCCATGAAGGGATCCACCTGCACTTTGAACACCTTGGCGGCTGGGCTGCCCTGTCCCCAGCACTCTTCGGGGGAGGGGAGGGCCTCGAGGAACAGGTCGAGCAGCATATCCAGCCCAATCAGCGCCCCCGCAGAGCCGATGGCGACCGGGAAAACCTGGCCTTTGCGCACGGCCTCGTGGAAGGCCCTCGAGAGGGCCACCTCCTCCACTTCGCCGCCCTCGAGGTACTTCTCCAGCAGGCTTTCATCGGTCTCGATGATGGCCTCGCGGGCTTCGTTACGGTATTTTTCGACCTGGGCTTTCTGGTCTTCGGGAATGCTGGTAATCACCGGGCGGCCCTTGTCGTAGCGGAAGGCCCGGTCGTGCAGCACGTCAATCAGCCCAACCCACTGCCCGTTTTCATAAAGCGGCAGGTGGGCCGGGAGGATGTGCCCTAGCGTGGAGCGCAGATCCTCGATCAGCGCAAAGAAATCGCCCCCTTTTTCCAGCTTGGTGACCACCACCATCCGGGGCAGCTCCAGCCGCTCGGCCACCGTCCAGGCCCGCTCGGTGCCAATCTGCACCCCTGCTTCTGCCGAAACCGCCACCACCGCCGAGTCGGCGGCCTCCATGGCACCCCGAATTTCACCCACAAAATCGCTGTAGCCTGGGGCGTCGAGCAGGTAAACGCGGTGTCCCTGGTAGGTCAGGGGCAGCACCGCCGTGCGAACCGAGACCCGGTGGGCTTTTTCCTCCGGGGTGTAGTCGGAGGTGGTGCTGCCCTCTTCTACCTTGCCCATGCGATCCTTGCCCCCGGTGAAGTACAGAAGCGCCTCACCAAGGGTGGTTTTACCGCTGCCGCTGTGCCCCACGAGGGCGACAGTGCGAATCATGGTTGACCTCCTTGTGGCCTCAGTATAAGGCTTTGGAGGAGACAAAAATACCCAATACCTGGGAACGTATGCTAGACTTGCTTTTTGTTGTAGGGATTGTCGAAGGATCCCCCTGCCCATGGTTGAGTTTGCTATCAAGGCTTTTCTGACCCTGTTTGTGCTGATAGACCCTATCGGCCTGATCCCGCTTTTTTTGGGGTTGGTCGGTGTTCGTAGCTACCAGGAGCAGAAGAAAATTGCCCTGCGCTCTACCCTGGTTGCCGGGCTCCTGATACTGGGCTTTGCCATACTGGGTGGGGTGATCCTCCGCCACCTGGGCATCAGCCTCGAGGCCCTCAAGGTGGCCGGGGGGTTGCTGCTGTTCAAAATCGCCCTGGACATGATCAACGCCCAGCTCGAGCGCGAGACCGACGAGGAGCACGCCGAGTCCCAGGCCCGAACCGATATCTCGGTCTTTCCCCTGGCCATCCCCCTCATCGCTGGGCCCGGCACCCTGGCGGGGGTGCTGATCCTCACCGGGTCGGCCCCAGGGGGAATATGGGGGTTCGTGGTGGTGCTGGCCATGGCCGCGCTGGTGCTGTTTCTGACCTACTGGTCGCTCAGGGCCGCGCTCAAGTTCTCGAGTTCGCTGGGCCGCACCGGTATCAACGTGATCACCCGGGTGCTGGGCATCCTGCTGGCCGCGCTGGCCGTGCAGTACGTGGCCGATGGGATGCGGGTTTTGCTCAAGCTCGGCTAAACGGTTACGAGTTTACGCCCAGCAGCAGTTCGCGCGCGTGCTCGAGGGCGGCCTCGGAGTAGCTGCCCGAGAGCATCCGGGCTAGCTCGCGCACCCGTTCTTCATCCTGCACCTGCTGAATTTCCACACTGGCACCGTGCTTGACCACCCGGTAGTGCTTCTGGGCTCGAGCGGCAATTTGTGGAAGGTGGGTCACCACCAGCACCTGGCGCTCCTGGGCCAGCCGGGCCAGCCGCTCGGCCACCTGCCAGGCGGCCTCACCCCCTACCCCGGCATCCACCTCATCGAACACCACCGTTTCGGCCTCGGTGCCGGTCAACAGGGCCAGGGCCAGCATGACCCGCGAAAGCTCGCCGCCCGAGGCAGCCTTTTCCAGCGGGGCCAGGCCCAGGCCGGGGTTGGCCGAAAAAAGCAACTGCACCTCCTCCAGCCCCTCGGGGCCTGGATGCTCCAAAGGCACCAGACCTACTTGAAACTGTGCAGCCGGCATGCCCAGGGCCCGTATTTCTTCGCCGACCCTGCGCGACAGAGCCTCTGCGGCCTGGGTGCGGGCCTCGGTAAGCTGCTGCCCTGCTTCCAGGAGCGCCTTCCAGGCATTTTCTTTTTGGCTATAGAGCTGGCTTAGCCGATCCTCGGCCCCCTCGAGCTCCACCAGCTCCTGCCGGGCGGTCTCGGCAAACTCGAGGATGGCCGGGATGCCTTCACCGTACTTGCGCCCCAGCTTCTCGATCAGGGCCAGCCGGGCCTCCACCTCGTCGAGGCGCTGGGGGTCGGCCTCGAGGTTTTCCAGATAATCCTCTAGCTCGCGGCTCACCGCCCGCAACGCGTCTAAGGCAGCCTCGAGGTCGCGGCTCAGGCTTTCCAGATGGGCATCAAACCGGCCTGCGGCTTTAACCTCCCTCGAGGCCAGGGTAACCAGCCCCAGGGCGTCGCCTTCCCCGCCCAGGGCGCTTATAGCGGCTGAAACCCGTTCGCGCAGGGCCTCGAGGTGCCGCAAGCGCTCCGCCTCTTGCTTGAGCTGCTCCTCTTCTCCCACCACCAGCCGGGCCTGGTCGATTTCTGCGATTTGAAAACGCAGGATATCCAGCCTCCGCTCGCGTTCGCGCGCCGCGGCTTCCAGCCGCTCCGTCTCACGCAGAATGGATTGATACTGCCCGTAGGCGTTCTGGTAGCGCACCAGCAAGTCTGGCTTGACCTGGGAATCGAGCAGTTTGCGCTGGGCTTTTCGACTGAAGAGGGTTAGCGAGGCGTGCTGCGCATGGATGGTTAGGTGCTGGGCGGTCTCCTCGCTCAACTCTCGCAGGCTGACCACCTCCCCATCAATGCGGGCGGTGCTGCGCCCCTGCGCCACCTTGCGCGAGAGGCTTTTCCCGTTAAAGAAGGCTGTTACCAGGAGGGTTTCGGCCCCAGAGCGCACCAGCCCTTCGGCCTTTTCGCCCAGCAGAAGCGACAAGGCATCTACCAGCACACTCTTGCCCGCGCCGGTTTCACCGGTAAGCACGGTTAGCCCAGGGCTGAAATCGAGCGCCACCTGCTCCAGAACAGCCAAATTTTGCACCTCGAGGCGCTCTAGCATACCTAGCCACAGGGTATCACATTCGTTTTGCTGCCAGCAGAACGAAGGCCGGATGCGGGGTCAGCACCTCAGGTCAGGAGCGCCTCAAACTCCTCTTGCAGGGCCTCGGCAGCCTGAACGGTGCGGCCAACTACCAGAATCGAATCCTCGCCGGCGATGGTGCCCACAATGTCGTCGCGCCGGAGCCGGTCGATCAGGAGCGCAATACCCGAAGCGTGCCCCTCCGAGACCTTCAATACCACGATGTTCTCTCCACGGTCCACGTCCCGCACGAAGGTGGGGAAGATACGCCGTAATTCATCCATAACATCTTCGGAGAGCTCGAGGTGGGCCAGGGCGTATTTGTGCTTCCCCCGCCCTAGCGGAACCCGTACCAGGCGCAATTCACTGATATCCCGGCTTACGGTGGCCTGGGTTACGTCGAAGTTCATTTTGCGCAGCCGCTCCACCAACTGGGCCTGGGTGGAAATGCTCTCGCGGCTGATAATTTCCTGGATAGCGCGGTGCCTCTGTTCCTTGCTTGCCATATCAACTCCCTGAATACCGAATTGAGATTATACAGGGCTCCGCGGCAATGTTCCAAAAAATATAGCGACAAAAAAGGCTTTCTTGGTTTTGGCTCAATGAATGAAGATGCGGGCTGTGCAGGGCGGCCCACACCCTACAAGTACGCGTTTCAGTCGGCAGGCTCGATAACCTCGCGTGGGTACATCTGGTCGAGGAATTTGGTGAGCCGATCTTCAGCGATGAGGTTTTCACCGATGAGAAGCCGCCCGGTTTTGAGCTCCTGCATGGCCCAGGTGACCGCGTTGGGGTCGGGTTTGTCGCCTTCCAGGGTGTGCATCCGGGGGTACTCGTCGGGGCTCAGAACGGTGTTCTTAAAGTCGTAACGCAAAAGCTGTTGAGCCCGCTTGGCCGTCACCACGGTTAGGCGGTACTTTGAATCGGTCAGGCTCAGAAGGGTGTCGATACCGGGTTCTGCCATAGGTATACCTCTACAACTACAACCAAGTTCCGATTGTACACCAAAGATCAGGGCTGATACTTGAGTTTCCAAAAACAAGCAATGGGCCCAGCGTGCAACCGAGGTTGATCCTTGCTGAGGCCATGGTTATGAACCGGCCTCGCCCGCCTCGAGCCGTTTGCGCTCGAGCTCGTCTAGCTCTTTTTCCAGGGCGGGATCTTGGGAAAGCGCCCGCTCGATGGCCTCGTGCATGCGGGGCTGCAACAGCCGCTCGGCCTGGATGATGGCCGCAAAGTCGGAGACAGCCTTGTCGAGCTGGTCATTGACCAGCACATATTTAAAACGGTCGGCCATACGGATTTCTTCCACGGCCCGCTCCAGCCGCTTGCGAATCTTGGGCAGGCTGTCGGTGCCGCGTACCAACAGACGCCGCCGCAGCTCCGAGAGCGAGGGCGGGATGATGAAAACCAGGATGGCTTCGGGCAGGGTTTGCTTGACCTGCAAAGCCCCCTGCACCTCGATTTCTAGGAGCACGTCCTGCCCTTTGCTGAGCGCTTCTTCTACCGGCTCGCGCGGGGTTCCGTAGTAGTCGTCTACGTACTGGGCCCATTCCAGAAAGCCATTCTGAGCAATTTTGCTTTCAAAATCGGCCTTGCTCACAAAGTAATAGTCCACCCCATTGCGCTCGCCTGGCCTGGGTGGGCGGGTGGTCATGGAGATGGAATAGTACATACGGTGGTACTCCAGCAGCCTTCCCCGTATGGTGCCTTTGCCCACCCCCGAAGCCCCAGTCATGACAAACAGATTCCCACGCGACATAACTTTGGCATCCTATCAGAGCTGGAGGTTTAGCGCCACATATGGTGTGGCTGCACTTGAGATTTGGCCCGTAGGGTTTAGACTAACCCCTGGTAACGTGTGGGAGCTTGAATGACACCAGATTGGGTCAAAGACGCGGTTTTCTACCAAATATTTCCAGATCGTTTTCGCATAGGGCAGGGGCCAGCGGGCCAACCTGCGCCGGTGCAAGGTGCTTTTGAGGCTTGGGATGCCCCCCCTACCCTGCGCGGTTTCAAAGGGGGCAACCTCTGGGGGGTCATCGAGAAGCTGGACTACATTAAAGAGCAGGGCTTCAACGCCCTGTACTTCTGTCCCATCTTCGCCTCGACGGCCAACCACCGCTATCACACCAGCGACTACTTCCAGGTAGACCCCATCCTGGGGGGTAATCTGGCGCTGCAGCGGTTGGTGGAGGAGGCCCACCGGCGCGATATACGGGTGGTGTTGGACGGGGTGTTCAACCACTGCGGGCGGGCCCACTTTGCTTTTCAGCACATCATGGAAAACGAGGCGGCCTCGCCCTACCTCAACTGGTTTCACATCTACAAGTTTCCCCTGAACGCCTATACCAAACACGCCAACTACGCGGCCTGGTGGAACAACCCCGAGCTTCCCAAGTTCAACACCGCCAACCCCGAGTGTCGGGAGTATCTGCTGTCGGTGGCGGAATACTGGCTACAGTACGGTATTGATGGCTGGCGCCTGGATGTGCCCAACGAGATTGACGACGACGATTTTTGGCGTGAGTTCCGCCGGAGGGTTAAGGCCCGGAACCCCGAGGCCTACATTGTGGGTGAGATCTGGGATGACGCCAGCCGCTGGTTGCAAGGCGATCAATTTGACGCGGTGATGAACTATCCGCTGGGGCGGGCCATCCTGGGCTTTGTGGGGGCTGATGTGCTGGACAAAGACCTGGCTGCCAAAAGCGGCCTGGGGCGCATAGAAAGCCTGGGGGCCATGGCCTGCCACCACCGCCTCGAGGAGCTCTTCCGCCGCTACGACTGGGAGATCGTGACCGCCCAGATGAACATCATGACCTCGCACGACACCCCCCGCATCTTCAGTATTTTGCGCGGCCAGGTTGAGCGGGTGCAGTTGGCTTTTGCCATGCTTTTCACCCTTCCAGGCGCACCCACGGTCTACTACGGTGACGAGATCGGCATGGCCGGAGGCCACGATCCCGACAACCGCCGCGGCATGATCTGGGATGAGTCTCGCTGGCACAAATCCATTCAGCAGACCATCCAGCAGATGTCGGCTTTGCGTCGCTCGTTGCCAGCGCTGCGCCGGGGGCGCTACCAGTACCTGTATGCCCAGGACGGCCACCTGGCCTTTGCCCGTACCCTCGAGCATTCCAGCGTGGTGGTAACGATCAATACCTCCCCGGAACCCTGGCGCATCGATTTTCCTCTGCACGGGCTGTGGCCGCGGGGCGAGCGGACGGTCGACCGGTTATCAGGCAAAACAGGCCGCTGCGTGGGCGGTTATCTGGAAGATGGTGTCCTCGAGCCGTTTAGCCTGGCGGTTTGGCAGCCCCTTGAATAGGAACCGGGTGGCTGGGATTTTCTGCCTGTAACAGATGCAATCCAGCATAGAATTACTGCTTATAGTGTCTAGATGCTATAAGAATCACAATATATGAGCCTTGCTTCTGGGCGGGTCTTGGCATATTATGTAACTATCGTATTGCTAGCATTCTTAATCGTTACTCTGGTCTACTTGCCAGGAACACACAACCGGTAGTAGCATTTAGCGCGGAAGCCCCTATATATAGTGCCACCAGGGTGGCCGGGGTGTTCTTGCTGAAAATTGGGAGGAGTTCATGCATAGCTTTGAGCCTGCACCGTTCGATGACCATGCCCAAGCCATAGCCAAGCGCCAGTATATGCAGCCGGGCGATGGGGATGTGTTTGGCATGTTTCGCCGGGTGGCTACCTGGGTGGCTTCGCCGGAAAAATCCGAGCAGGATAAGCAATACTGGAGCGAGCAGTTTTACCGGTTGATGGCTTCCAAACGCTTTTGCCCGGGTGGGCGGGTGCTGGCAGGGGCGGGCACCCAGCACGGTAATGTGCTCAACTGCTTTGTACAGGGCGCAACCGAACACGACCCCAGCAGCTTTGATGGGGTGATGGAGGTTGCAACCAAGCTGGCCCTGGTGACCAAGGTGGGGGGGGGAAACGGCGTCAACCTTGACCCCTACGTTTCGCGCAAGCATGCCGGCCCCCGCGGTACGGTGCGCGGCTTCGCTTACATTGCCGCCGACCACGCCGACGTCGAGGATTTCATCAAGGGCATGATGCGCCCCCCCATTAACCCCGATGGCGATAAGGAACAGATCACCGTGCGTAACTGGACGCGGGTGGTTTACGGCCTTTTGAAGCCCGAACTCGCGGCGCTGGCCCGGCGCAACGGGGTGATGACCGTGCGCGAGCGGCCCGGCGACGTGCTGGTAGTGCCCGACGATATGCGCGGCATTATCGAGGCGGCCAAATCGGCCTCGAGCCTGGCCGTAAAGGGCCAGGAACCCCATGTGGACTTCAGCAGCCTGCGGCCCGAGGGGGCGCCCATCCGGGGCAGCGGTGGTACCAGCAGCGGCCCGGTGAGCTTTTTGGTGGAGATTTTCGATAACTTTTTGGAGTGGGCCAACCTGGGGGCCGAAAAAGCCGGCCCCGTTGCCACCCTGCGCTATGTGTACGCCCCGGTGCTGCGGGTGGTGCGCCAGGGTGGAACCCGTCGTGGTGCTGGGATGGCCACCATCGCCATTGACCACCCCGACCTGCTGGACTTCCTGACCGCCAAAGACCTCGACCGGGAGGCCAGCGAGGGCGATATTTCTACCTTCAACATCTCGATTCTGGTCACCGAAGCCTTCTGGCAGACCCTGCAAGCCGATGGGCTATGGGCAGTGGAACCTTCGGAGGTGCCAGGTAAATACTACCCCTACCCGGTGCAGGGGCCCTACACAGGGGCGCTGCCCGACCTGCCCGAGCGCGCCCAGGATGGTGCCCGGCCCATCCCGGTCTACGATGGCAAGGTGCCGGCCAAGTGGCTCTGGCACGAGATTGCCTGGCACGCCTGGGCCACTGGTGAGCCCGGCTTGATCTTTGTGGATCGTATTAACGAGCTTTCGGCGCTCAAGAACCTGGGGCCGCGCTATCAGATTCGCTCGACCAATCCGTGCGGGGAAATCCCCCTAACGGTGGGCGAACCTTGCGACCTGGGGGCCATCAACCTGGCCGCCTACGTGGAAAACGGCGCGTTCAACTTTGCCGAGTTCCGCAAGGATGTGCGCACCGCGGTACGCTTCCTGGATAACGTGCTGGACGTGAACGTGTTTGCCCTCGAGGACAACCGCGTCGCCAGCCAGACCCTGCGCCGCCTGGGCCTGGGGGTGATGGGCCTGGCCGACATGCTCATCAAGATGGGGCTGCCCTACTCCTCCGAGGCGGGCCGCCGGGTGGTGGCCCAGGTGATGAACGCCATGCGTGAAGAGGCCATCGCCGAGTCGGAGCGGCTGGGCCAGGAGCGCGGGGTCTTCCCGGTGTACGAACAAAACCGGGCCGCCTTCGAAGCGCTGGGCATCCGCCCGCGGCGCAACGTGGCGGTGCTGACGGTGGCCCCCACCGGAACCACCAGCATGCTGATGGGGGTCTCGAGCGGCATCGAGCCGATGTTCTCGCCCTTCATGTGGCGGCGCATCGGCGGGCAGTACAAGGCTTTGCTGCACCCCTTGTTTGTGGAGATGATGGAGCAGTTCCCGGCCACGGGGCCGTTCGAGAAAGACGGGGCCTGGAACTGGGAGGCCATCATCGAGGCCATCCAGGCCAACCACGGTACGGTGAAGGGCCTCGAGGGCATCCCCGCCGCCATCGCCTTGGTGTTTGAAGGGGCCCACGACGTACCCCCGCTAGACCACGTGCGGATGCAAGGTGTGGTGCAAACCGCCTTCGATGCCGAGGGCTACGCGGCCAACTCGCTCTCCAAGACCATCAACCTGCCCAACCAGGCCACGGTAGAAGACGTGGAGGCGGCCTATACCGAGGCCTACATGACCGGCTGCAAGGGCATTACGGTTTACCGCGATGGCAGCCGTGAGTTCCAGGTGCTCTCGGTGAGCAAGGAAGAAAAGAAAGAGGAAAAAGCCCAGAGCAAAAGCCAGGAAACGGTGGCCGTACAGCCCGCCCTTCTGGAGGTTCCGCCCAGCCCGGAACGCACCGCCCGCCCCATCTTCGAGCGCACGGGCCGGTTGGTGGGCTACACCGATATGGTCAAACTCACCGCCGCCGATGGCACCCGCCGGAGCTTCCTGGTTACGGTGAATATGCAGGGCGAGCACCCGGTGGAGGTAATTCTGACCTCGGGCAAGGCCGGCGACGAGGCCAACGCCGATAGCGAGGCGCTGGGCCGCATCATCTCCAAGGCCCTGCAGTACGGCGTGCCGGTGGCCGAACTGGTCAAAACCCTGCGCGGCATTAATGGCGGCCTGTACGGCAGCTACCAGGGCCGCTTCGTGACCAGCAAAGCCGACCTGATTGCGGTGGCCCTCGAGACCAGCAGCAAAATCCAGATCGCCGAGGCCGAGCGCAAAGCCGCTCAGATGCCCCCTGACGACCGCATGGTGCCCCAGGCCATGCAACGGGCCATGACCGCACCCATCCAGAACATCCAGCCGAAAACCGGCCTGGGCAAGTGCCCCGAGTGCGGCGATGCCAACCTGGTGCGCGAAGAGGGCTGTATCAAGTGCTATAGCTGCGGGTATAGCAAGTGCGGATGAGCCGAAGCCTGGCGGAAACGGCTGCGGATTGCTGACCTAAAATCCCATACCGGGTAGGGTGGACAGTCTCCGGCGACGGGGCGCTCCACCCCTTTTGTTTGACCGCATCGAGCAAAGAACCACGCCGACCATTGGAACAGCGCCCCTGGTTTGCTGGCTGCGGCAAGCCAAAACCGGGTTCGTTCAAAAGGTTGTGATACCGTTTTTGCTTGAATCCTTCACCGCCCTGCGCAGTCAGAGGTGAAGGATTCAAGCCGACCGAAGGGAGTAGAAAAGCATTTCGGTAGAATCGTTTAGGCTTGCCATAGTGAACGATACCACCGAAATGCGTATGAAAGAGCCCTGAAGCACTATAAAACCGCTATCCAGTCCAATCTTTGCCAGGGTTTCTCCCTTAGACGGCATCCAAATATGTGGAGTGGTCGCGCTGAATTTTACTGTTCCTGTGCGATTTGCTAAGTGATTGGTACTGAGTTGACAGTATGCGGCGGCTGGTATAGACTTCGCGGAGGAAGTTCTTCTAAAAGACAGAATGCTGGCGACTCCGGCGGCTGGCTTGTCGTGGAAGCACTTCCAACGAAATAGGAGGAGACATGAAGAAGTGGCTTTTAGGCGCATTGGCCCTGACCCTTATGTTGGGTGGGCTGGCCTTCGCCCAGGGGGTAACCATCCGCGTGGCGGGCGACTCCACCGCGGTGGGTGAAGGCGGCCGCTGGATGAAGGCCAAAGCGGAAGAATGGGCCCAAAAAACCGGCAACAAGATCGAGTACATTGACTCCCCCGCCGATACCAACGACCGTCTGGCCCTGTACCAGCAATACTGGGCAGCCCGCAGTGCCGACGTGGACGTGTACATGATTGACGTGATCTGGCCTGGCATTGTGGCTCCCCACGCGGCCGATCTCAAGCAGTTCTTTACCGAGGCCGAGCTGAGCCAGTTCTTCCCCCGCATCATCGAAAACAACACCATTCGGGGCAAACTGACCTCAATTCCTTTCTTCACCGATGCGGGCTTGCTCTACTACCGCACCGACCTGCTGCAAAAGTACGGGTACCAGCGCCCGCCCCAGACCTGGACCGAGCTTGACCAGATGGCCACCAGGATTCAGGCCGGTGAGCGCCAGGCCGGCAACCGCGATTTCTGGGGGTTTGTCTGGCAGGGCAAGGCCTACGAAGGCCTGACCTGCGATGCGCTGGAGTGGATCTTCTCCATGGGCGGCGGCCGCATCATCGAGCCCGATGGCCGTATTACTATCAACAACCCTCAGGCTATTGCTGCTCTCAACATGGTACGGAGCTGGGTGGGCCGCATCTCCCCGCCGGGGGTGACCAGCTACGCTGAAGAGGAAGCCCGCAACGCCTTCCAGTCGGGCAACGCCGCCTTTATGCGCAACTGGCCCTATGCCTACAGCCTGGGCCAGACTGAGGGCAGCGCTGTGCGCGGCAAAATTGGGGTAACCGTGCTACCCCGCGGGGCGGGCCAGGAGGGCCGGCACGCCGCGACCCTGGGTGGCTGGCAGTTGATGGTCTCGGCCTACTCGCGCAACCAGCGGGTTGCTGCTGATCTGGTCAAGTACCTGACCAGCGTGGAAGTCCAGAAGGACAACGCCATCAGCCTTTCGCGCCTGCCCACCCGCCCGGCCCTCTACAACGACCCCCAGGTGCTGGCTAAGAACGCCTTCTTCAAAGACCTGCTGCCGGTCTTCCAGAACGCCGTGGGCCGTCCTTCAGGTGTGGCGGGTGCCCGCTACAACCAGGTCTCTGAGGCCTTCTGGACGGGCGTGCACGAAGCCATCACCGGGCGCAAGCCCGCAGCCCAGGCTGTGCGGGACATGGAAGCCGCCTTCCGGCGCATTCTGCGCTAAGTTTGTGGTGGTGCTTTGATAGGGAGTGGGGTCGGGTATCCGGCCCCATTTCTTTGGTATTTGGTAGAAGGATGCATTGAGCACAGATCATTGGACGATGGGCATATAAAGCGATATAGTAGCAGCACCTAGAAAAATAGCTGGCTCCCAACGGCTAACTTGAGTGGAGGTGTATATAGATGCTCACTATTCGACAAACCCGCTTGGCCTGGCTGCTGGTACTGCCCACGCTCTTGGTGGTGGCGTTTGTGGCGGGCTATCCCCTGGCGCAGGTGTTCTACTACTCGTTTCACCGGGCCGATATCTCATTTGTAGAGCCCACCGAGTTTGTGGGTTTTAAGAACTACATTTTCCTGTTGCAAGACCCCGACTTTAGGGGTGCGCTCTGGAACACCCTGCGCTTTACAGTGGTTTCGGTTTTTCTCGAGACCGTGCTCGGCCTGGCTATTGCCCTGGTGATCCACTCCAACTTTAGAGGCCGCGGTATCGTGCGGGCGGCCATCCTGATTCCCTGGGCCATCCCCACGGTGGTCTCGGCCAAGATGTGGCAGTGGATGCTCAACGACATCTACGGGGTGATTAACGTCATCCTGGTCAATACCGGTTTGGTAGCCAACAAAATCGCCTTCCTGGCCAACCCCAATACCGTGCTGTGGGCCATGGTGGCGGTGGATGTGTGGAAGACCACCCCCTTCATGGCCTTGCTGCTTTTGGCCGGGTTGCAGTTGATTCCATCCGACATCTACGAGGCCGCCGACATTGACGGGGCCAGCAAGTGGCAGCAGTTCTGGACGCTGACGCTCCCGCTACTAACCCCAGCCCTGGTGGTGGCCCTTATTTTCCGTACCCTGGACGCGCTGCGGGTTTTCGACGTGATTTTCGTGATGGTGGGGGTCAACACCGCTACCCGCAGCCTGGCCATTTACAACCGCCAGACCCTGATTGATTTTCAGGACTTGGGGTATGGTTCTGCGGTATCGGTGGCGATTTTGGTGATCATCTTTATCTTTGTGGTGCTGTACATGCGCGTGGCTGGAAAGGGGGTGCGCGGTGAGGACTAAAGGTCTGGGTTATTACGCTGGAAGGGTGCTGTTTTATGCGCTGGTGGTCTTTATCGTGGTCTACAGCGTGTTTCCTTTTTACTGGGCGGTAATTAGCAGCTTCAAAACCAGCGATGCGCTGTTTAGTTCGAACCCAAGCTTTTTGCCAGTGCCCTTTACCCTTACGCATTACCAGAACGTCTTTAGCGGGGCGGAGTTTGGCCGCAACCTGCTCAACTCGCTGATTGTGGCAGGGGGGGCCACCCTGATCTGCCTGGTGCTGGGGGTGATGGCGGCTTACGCGCTGGGTCGGCTGCGCTTTCCTCCCAAGAATGCGGTGCTGTACCTGGTGCTGGCCATGACCATGTTCCCCCAGGTGTCGGTGCTCTCGGGGATGTTTGTGCTGCTGCGGGAGACGGGTTTGTTTAATACCCATGCGGGTCTGATTCTGTCGTATATGCTCTTCACCCTGCCCTTTACCGTGTGGGTGCTGACCGGCTACTTTCGGGGGCTGCCGCGGGAGCTCGAGGAGGCCGCCTACGTGGACGGGGCCACGCCCATGCAAACCCTGATCAAGGTCATGCTGCCCCTCACCGGCCCTGGTCTGGTGACCACCGGCCTGCTGGCCTTTATCGCCGCCTGGAACGAGTACCTCTTCGCCCTGACCTTTACCATTGGTAACAACGTGCGCACCGTGCCGGTGGCCATTGCCTCGTTTGGTGGGGCCACCCCCTTTGAGATTCCCTGGGGTTCGATTATGGCGGCCTCGGTGGTGGTGACGGTGCCGCTGGTGATCCTGGTGCTGATCTTCCAGCAGCGCATCGTGGCCGGGCTGACTGCGGGGGCTGTGAAAGGCTGAGCCATCGTTTTGCACGGGTGTGTGCCGGGAGCCTCGAGGTTTTGAGAAACCCGCGGCCCGGTTGTGGGTGTCTGGGATTCTTGAGTGAGCTACGCTGGGAGGCTTTTTGAACGAACTGCTGAACTGGGACATTCCCTTTGATCGGATGGATCGGTTGGCCCTCGAGGGGGGGCTGGTGCAGGCTAGGGTGGAACAGGTCGAACACGAGGGGGTGCGGGCCTGGCGGCTCCTGCTGACCCAGCGGCCCCGCGACACCGCCAAGGAGGGCCCGGCGGTGCGGGGGGTGGCGCGCAGGCAACCCCAGAAGGTGGCAGAAAGTTACCTCGCTGAAGGGCTTTCGCCGCTGGCGCTGGGGGAGCAGGGGCTTGGGTGGGGGGGCCTCGAGCTGGCCTTTTGGGGCTGCCCACACCGCGAGGTTCCACCGCTGCTGCGGCTGCTCACCGACGGCGTACCTTACCCTCTGCTGGCCCTTAGCTTTCCGCTGGGTGCGGCCCGCTACCTGGGGCTGGGGGAGCGGGTGGGGGGGCTCGAGCGCCGGGGGGGGCGGTACTGGAACTTTACCGCCGACCAGCCCCCCCGGCCGGGCCGCGACCCCCTCTACCAGGCCAGCCCCCTTCTACTGCGGGTTGAGGGCGACCGGGCCTGGGGGCTGCTCCTGGACGAGAGCTATCCCAGCCTGTTCGACCTGGGCTTTTCCCATCCCGCCGAGGCCCGCCTGGCGGTGGCCGGGCCCACGCTCGACCTGTACTTGCTAGAGGGTAGCCTGCTGGAGGTGGTGGCCGGCCTGACCCGTCTGACCGGGAGGCCGCCCATGCCCCCTTTGTGGGCCCTGGGCTACCACCAGTGCCGCTACAGCTACGCCGACGAAGCCTCGGTGCGGGAGGTGGTGGAGCAGTTTGCTGCCCAGGGGCTGCCCCTGGAGGCGGTCTGGCTCGATATCCACTACATGGACGGGTACAAGGTCTTTACGGCCAGCCCCCAGCGTTTCCCCCGGCTGGCCGCCCTGGCCCAGGAGTTGTCGGAGCGGGGGGTGCGGCTGGTGCCCATCGTGGATCCTGGGGTGAAGGCCGAGGAGGGGTACGCGGTATTTGAGGAGGGCAGGCGCCGCCAGGTGTTCATTCAGGACGACCGGGACGAGCTGCTGGTGGGGGGGGTCTGGCCCCGCCGGGCGGTCTGGCCCGACTTTAGCCGCGAGGAGGTTCGCGCCTTCTGGGCCGAAGAGGTGCAGAAGTTTGCGGGAACATACGGATTTGCGGGCATCTGGAACGATATGAACGAGCCTGCGGTGCTGGAGCTGGGGGGCGCTGAGCCGCCCGATAAGGCCCTGCCCCTCACCGCCCGGCAGGGGGCCCTGAGCCACCTCGAGGCCCGTAACCTGTATGCCCTGGGCATGGCCGAGGCCACCTACCGGGGCCTGGAAGCCCTGGGGCGGCGGCCCTTCATCCTGACCCGCAGCGGTTTCCCTGGCATCCAGCGCTACGCTTTTGTGTGGACGGGCGACAACGAAAGCCGCTACGAGGACCTGGCCCTCTCGGTGCCGATGCTACTCTCCCTGGGGCTTTCGGGGATACCCCTGGCCGGCAGTGATGTGGGCGGGTTTGGCCTGGATGCTGAGCCCGAACTGCTGCTGCGCTGGATGTGGCTGGGTGCCCTGTACCCCTTCTTCCGCAACCACAGCGCCCTGGGCACCCGCCGCCAGGAGCCCTACGCTTTTGGCGAGCCCTGGACGAGCCAGATGCGCGAGGCCCTGCGCTTCCGCTACCGGCTGCTGCCCTACCTCTACAGCCTGGCCCGCACCGCCCACGAGGAGGGGCTGCCGCTCCTGCGCCCGCTTGGGCTGCACTGGCCTGGGGAGGCGGCGGCCTGGCGCGACGACCAGTTTTTGCTGGGCGAAGCCCTGCTGGCCGCCCCGGTGCTCCGCCGGGGGGAGCGGGCCCGCGAGGTTTACCTACCGCCTGGGGGCTGGCAGGACTTCTGGAGCGCTGAGCGGCTGGAGGGAGCCTGCCTTCACCGGGTCGCCGCCCCGCTGGAGCACCTGCCGCTTTTCCAGCGGGCCGGCACGGCCATTCCCCTAACCGAGGCCCGCTACCCGACCCGCACCGCCCGCTGGCCCTTCCTCTGTTTCCGGGTGGCGCTGGGGTCGGAGGTGCGGGGCTGGGTTTTCGAGGATGCGGGCGAGGGTGAGGACGTAGGGGCCTGGAGCGAGCTCGAGGGCGGCTTTGATGGAAGGCGGCTCGAGCTCCGCTTTACCGACCGCTCCGGCCATGCCCGTCAGGGGGTGGTGGCCGAGGTCTGGGGGGTTGCGCCTCCCACGCGCGGCCAGGGGTATGCGTACCACAACGGCCTCCTGCGGCTCGATGTGCAGGGGGGTGGGGCCTGGGTGGCCTGGGACTGAACCGCTATGATGGGCGGGTATGACGCCGCAAGAAGCATACCGTTGGCTTTTGGAACACAGCCGCGAAACCGCCTGCCTGGCCTCCTTTGCCCGACTGGCCGGCTGGGATCAGGCCACCTATACCCCTAAAAAAGGGCACGCCCACCGGGCCCAGATGCAGGCCGCGCTGGCCAAGGTGCTGCACCAGCGGGCCACCGACCCCCGCATCGGCGAGATGCTGGCGGTGGTGGAGGGTTCGGACTGGCTGGGGGCGCCCGAATCGGTGGAGGCGGTGAATGTGCGGGAGTGGCGCTGGGCCTACGACCTGCAGACCAAGGTACCCGAGCGCCTGGCGGTGGAGCTGGCCCAGGCCACCAGCGAGGGCGAGGCCATCTGGCAGGAGGCCCGGCCCAAGAACGACTGGGCCGGTTTCAAGCCGGCGCTGAAAAAAATCTTCGGCCTCACCCGTGAGCTGGCCGAGGCGCTGGGCTATCGGGAGGAGCCCTACGACGCTTTGCTGGATCAGTACGAACTGGGGGCCACGGCCAGGCAGCTCGAGCCGGTCTTTGCTCAACTGCGCCAGGCCACTGTAAAGCTGCTGGAGCGGCTCGAGGGCAGTGCGCGCAAACCCAACACTGCAATTCTCCGCCGCTTTTTCCCCCAGGCCGCGCAAGAGGCCTTTGGACTTGAGGCTTTGGCAACCCTGGGCTTTGACCTCGAGGCGGGCCGGCTCGATGTGGTGGCCCACCCCTTCATGCAGGGCATCGGCCCCGGCGATGTGCGCCTGACCACCCGCTACGATGAGGGCTACTTCAACACCGGTTTTTTCAGCATCGTGCACGAGATGGGGCACGGCCTGTACGGGCAGGGACTTCTGCCCGAGCACTTCGGCACCCCCATGGGCACCGAGATCTCGCTGGGGATGCACGAGTCGCAGAGCCGTACCTGGGAGAACCTGGTGGGGCGCAGCCTGGGCTTCTGGCGCTTTTTCTGGCCCAAAGCCCAGCAGTACTTCGAGTCGCTGCGGGATGTGCGCCTGGAAGACTTCCACTTCGCCGTCAATGCGGTGGAGCCGAGCCTGATCCGGGTGGAGGCCGACGAGGTGACTTACAACCTCCACATCATGATCCGCTTCGAGATCGAGCTGGCGCTGTTGCGGGGAGATCTGAGCCTGGACGAGGCCCCCGAGGCCTGGGATGCCAAATACCAGGCCTACTTGGGAATAAAGGCCCCAGAAATCAAGGACGGCCTGATGCAGGATGTGCACTGGTCGGCGGGGCTCATTGGCTACTTCCCCACCTACACCCTGGGCAACCTCTACGCAGCGCAGTTTTTCGCCCAGGCCGAGCAGGAGCTGGGCGACCTCGAGGCCAGGTTCGAGCGCGGCGATTTTGCGCCTTTACTGAACTGGACGCGGGAGAAAATCCACCATCAGGGCAGCCGCTACTGGCCCCGCGACCTGCTCCGGCAGGTGACCGGCCAGGATCTGAACCCGCAGTTTTTGATAGACTATCTGAACCGCAAATATACGGCGCTTTACGGCGTGTAGCGGCTTCAGCTTACAGAGCCGGGCAATGGCCTGTGCTAAGGTAGGCTTTCGGTATGGTCGAGCGAGTCTATCTGGCCAAACCCCGGGGCTTTTGCGCCGGGGTGGTTATGGCCATTGAGGCAGTGGAAAAGGCGGCTCGGGAATTGCGCGAGGAGGGCGAACTGGTGGTGTACCACGCCATCGTGCACAACGATGTGGTGATCCAACGGCTGCAAGACCGACACGGGGTGCACTTTGTCGAAGACCTATCCGAGGTGGACGCGCTCCGCGAGGAGCTGGCGAAGGCGGGCCGAAAGCTGAACGAAACCGTGGTGTTCTCGGCCCACGGCATCCCCCCCTGGCTGCGTACCGAGGCAGCCCGCCGCAACCTGCACCAGATTGATGCGACCTGCCCCCTGGTCACCAAAGTCCACAGCGAGGCCAAGCGCTACGCCCGGGAGGGCTACTGGATTTTGCTGATTGGCGACTCCGCCGACCACCAAGAGATTAAGGGCACCCGCGGTGAAGCGCCGGAAAACACCATCCTGGTGGCGGTGCACACCCATGTGGGGCGCGATCCCCGCCTGGCCGACCCCCGCACCGTCGAGGTGCCCGACCCCGAAAAGGTGGTGGTGCTGACCCAGACCACCCTCTCGGTGGACGATACCCTGGCCACCATCGAGATCCTCAAGCGGCGCTTCCCCAGGCTGGTGGTGCCCAGCCGCCACGACCTGTGCTACGCCACCAAAAACCGCCAGGATGCCGTCAAGCAGATTGCGCCCCATGTGGACTTGTTTCTGGTGCTCACCAGCCTGGCCTCTTCCAACGGGATGCGGCTGCTGGAGCTGGCCCGGAGCCTGGTGGGCCGGGCCGAGCGCATCAATACCGTGCACGACATCCGGCCGGAGTGGCTCCAGGGGGTGCGCAGGGTGGGCATCACCTCGGCGGCTTCGACCCCGGATGATCTGGTGCAGGAGGTGGTGGCCTATTTCCGTGGCCTCAACCCCAACCTCGAGGTCGTCGAGGAAGGCGAGTGGGAGGATATCGAGTTCCGCGAGCCCAAGCGCTTATCGCCCCAGGAGGTGCTGGCCAACGTCCAATGACCCCGCTCGACCAAGACTCCTACCGGCTGTCCGTCGCGCCGATGCTGGACTGGACCGACCGGCATTTTCGCTATCTGGTGCGGCTCATCTCCAGGCGGGTGCGCCTGTATACCGAGATGGTGGTGGATCAGTCCATCTTGCTGGGCAACCGGCCCAAACTGCTGGACTTCAGCCCCGAGGAGCACCCGGTGGCCTTGCAGCTAGGGGGCTCGGTGCCGGAAAAGCTGGCCGAGGCAGCCCGGATTGGTGAAGCCTGGGGCTACGACGAGATTAACCTGAACCTGGGCTGCCCCTCGGAGCGCGTGCAGGGGGGTGGGTTTGGGGCCTGCCTGATGCTCGAGCCCGATCTCGTGGCAGAGAGCATGGCGGCCATGCGGCAGGCCGTGAAAATTCCGGTCACGGCCAAGCACCGGCTGGGGGTGGACGAGGTGGAGGACTACCGTTATCTGGCCCGCTTCGTCGAAAAACTGGCCGGGGTGGGGGTGGGGGTGTTTATCGTCCACGCCCGCAAGGCCTACCTCAAGGGTCTTTCACCCGCCGAAAACCGCACCATCCCCCCGCTGCGCTACGACTGGGTCTACCGGCTCAAGCAAGACTTTCCCCACCTGACCATCGTGCTGAATGGGGGGGTGCGCACGCTGGAAGAAGTGCAGGCCCATCTGGCCAAGGTGGACGGGGTGATGCTGGGGCGGGCGGTCTACGAGGATCCCTTCGTGCTCGAGCCGGCGGATCGGAGGCTGTTTGGCGAGGCCCACGCCACCACCCGCCTCGAGGTGGCCCAGGCCATGCTGCGCTACGCCGAGGCCCAGCTCGAGCAGGGCACCCCGCTATGGGCCATGGCCCGGCACATGCTCAACCTGTTCAAGGGGCAGCCCCGTGGTCGCCTGTGGCGAAGAGTACTCTCCGAGCGGGCCTGCCGGCGGGGAGCAGGGGTGGAGGTGTTACAGGAGGCCCTCGAGCGGGTGGCGGCCTCTGGAGAGGTTGCCCCTGAGCTAGCCCATCACGCCGGGCTGTAGCGCCCTGCGCTGCTCTGCACCAGTCCCTTAAGCTCGAGCATCATCAGCACCGAGAGAACCTCGCCAGTGGAAAGGCCGGTGCTCTGCGCGAGGTCGTCGGGCAGGGCCTCGGGGAGCTCGAGCAAGGCCCGGTAGACTTTGGCCTCGCTTCCCTCCAACTGCACGGCCTGCTTTTTGGGGGCCAGCATCCCCAGGGCGTTCAGCACGTCCTCGGTGTTCAGCACCAGCCCGGCTCCGTCCTGAATCAGCCGGTTGCAGCCCAGCGAAAAAGTATCGCCGGGCCGGCCCGGTACGGCCAGCACATCGCGGCCCAGCTCTGCTGCAAACTTGGCGGTAATCAGACTGCCGCTTTTTTCTCCGGCCTCCACCACCAGCACCGCCCTGGAGAAGGCCGCCACGATCCGGTTGCGCCGGGGAAACAACCCGGCCTGTGGGGGGGTGCCCAGTGGGAACTCCGAGAGTACGCTCATCCTCTCGGCCAGGGCGCGGTTCTGGGCCGGATAGAAGTGGTCTATGGCGCTGCCCAGCACCCCCAGGGTATAGCCGCCCCCGTCCAGGGCCCCTTTGTGTGCGGCGGCATCTATGCCCAGAGCCAGCCCCGAGATGATCCCGATGCCAGCCTCGGCCAGCTCGCGGGCTACTTTGTGCGTCCAGGCGGTAGCCCAGGGGCTGGCCTTGCGGGTGCCCACAATTCCGATGTTGCGCTCGGAAGGAGGCAGCTCCCCTTTCAGGTACAGCACCGTAGGCGGGCTCTCCAGATGCCGGAGCACCTCTGGGTAGTCCTCCTCCCAGAGCCCGATCAGCCGCACCCCCAACCGGGCTGCCTGTGCGCGCTCCTGTTCGGCCAGGCCGCTCTGAAGGGTTCTGGCATAGCCTGCTGCAATTTCCGGGCCCAGCACATCGGCCACAGCCTCCACGCTCAGGTCGGTTGGGAGGGCTTGCTGCAGGCGCTGGGGGCCAATCTGGGGAGTGAGCGCAAGGGCCAGGGGATCGGGCATAACTCGCTACAGGATAACGGATGTGGGGAAGGCCCCTATACTAGGAGGCGTGACTGAAGGCACGACCTATTCCGGATTTGTAGCCGTGGTGGGCAAGCCCAACGTGGGCAAGTCTACCCTGGTCAACACCATGCTGGGCGTGAAAATCGCCCCCATCAGCCCCAAGCCGCAGACCACCCGCAAGCGGGTGCGCGGTATTCACACCGAGGGCAACCGCCAGATTGTATTTGTGGACACGCCGGGCTGGCACGAAGCCTCCGATGCCCTGAGCGAGTACATGATCCGGCAGATTACTGAGGCCTTGGCCGAGGTCAACCTGGTGCTATGGCTGGTGGATTTGCGCCACCCCCCTACCCACGAAGATGAGCTGGTTGCGCGGGCTTTGCGGCCCATGAAAGATCAGGTGCCCATTATTTTGGTTGGCAACAAGGCCGATGCCGCCAGGTATCCCGAGGCTGCGCTGCAGGCCTACGCTGAGCTTTTGCCGGGCCTGGAAACCCGTATGATTTCGGCGCAGAATGAGCGCGATGCCAAAGCCCTGCGGGATGAAATTCTTTCCCTGTTGCCCGAAGGCCCCTTCTTTTTCCCTGAAGACTACGCCAAGGGCGACCAGACCCCCGAGGAATGGGCGGCCGAGATCGTGCGCGAGGAGGCCATGAAGCGCCTCAAGGAAGAGATTCCCTACTCGATTGCCACCAAAACCGAAGCGTTTGAGCTGCGCCCTGCCCCCGCTGGCGGGGGCGGAGGAACCTTCTACATTCAGGTGAACATCTACGTCGAGCGCGAGAACCACAAGCCCATCCTGATTGGGGCGGGGGGGCGCAAGCTCAAGGAAATTGGGGCAGCCGCCCGCAAGCAGCTCGAGGTCTTTCTAGCCCGCAAGGTGTACCTGGACTTGCAGGTCAAGGTTTACCCCAACTGGCGCAAAGACCCTGAAGCCCTGCGCGAACTGGGCTACCATTGAAGCATGGAGATCGGGCGCGCGTTGGTAGCCCTGGGCCTGGTGCTGCTGCTGTTGGGCCTGGTGTGGTTGTATGCCCCAGGGCTGCTGGCCTGGTTTGGCCGCCTGCCCGGCGATATTCGCATCGAGCGCGAGGGTTTTCGCTTTTACTTTCCCCTCACCTCCATGCTGCTGGTGAGTCTGGCGCTGAGCCTGCTATTCAATCTGCTTTGGCGCTGGTTTCGCTAGGGGCATCCCGAACCCCGAGCGGGAGGCTATTTTGCTGGGAGACTCGAGCGTAGATGGTGCGGGCCACCGAGTGGGCGAACTGCTTCATGGTGCGGGCGTTCTCGCCGGCGAAGTGCTCGTCGATGGTTTGCGTAAACAGCTCGAGCCAGCGTTGAAAGTGCTCGAGCTTGAGGGGCTTGCGGGCGTTGAGCAGCAGGTGCTTGTACATCATGCCGCCTTTGTAAGCCCCGGTGCGCCACAGGATGTTCTCCCAGAAGTCGTAGATGACCGGCAGGTGGTTCATCAGATCGAGGCCTTCGAATAGGTAACCGATCTGCTCATCCTGGATGGCTTTGGCATAAAACCTGTCTACCACAACGGCGATATCGGCTCGAGACTCGAGGTCCTTCACGAACCCCACCATACGCCGGGCGGGCATCTATGAGTAGTGAGCAAAGCCCCTATTTTTGACTGCCCACACAACCCTGGGTACACTTTTCAGGTGGAGCTCAGCGGGACGCCTTTGTCCCTGGAGCGCCGTGGCGCTTGGTCTGAAGACCAAAGGGGGGAGCCACCATCGCCCACCCCGCGAGAATGGAGCTTGTATGCCTAGTGGAGAAATTTCAAAGTTTCTGAAGCACCATTTTCGTCACTTCAATGCCGCCACGCTGGTGGAGGCCGCCGAAGCCTACCGCGCCCACCTCGAGCAGGGGGGGGTGATGATGGTTACGCTGGCCGGGGCCATGAGCACCGCCGAGCTGGGGCTCTCGCTGGCCGAGATGATCCGGCAGGATAAGGTGCACGCTATAAGCTGCACCGGGGCCAACCTGGAGGAAGACCTCTTCAACCTGGTGGCCCATAACCACTACGAGCGCATCCCCAACTGGCGCGAGCTGACCGCGCAGGATGAGCAGCGTCTGCTGGAGCGCCACCTCAACCGGGTGACCGACACCTGCATTCCCGAGATGGAGGCCATGCGGCGGCTCGAGGCGGCCCTGCTGGAGGAGTGGGAGGCCGCCGATAGGGCCGGGGAGCGCTACTTCCCGCACGAGTTTTTGTACCGGATTATCCGCTCGGGGAAGCTCGAGCCCTACTACCAGATTGACCCCAAGGATAGCTGGATGGTAGCGGCGGCCGAGAAGAACCTGCCCATCGTGGTACCGGGCTGGGAGGACTCCACCACCGGCAATATGTACGCCGGCCACTGCCTCAATGGGCACATCAAAAACGTCCACACCGTGCGCACCGGCATCGAGTACATGATGATGTTGGCCGAGTGGTACGTAGAGACCTCCAAACAGCACTCCATCGGCTTCTTCCAGATTGGCGGGGGCATTGCGGGCGACTTCCCCATCTGCGTGGTGCCCATGCTGCACCAGGATATGCAGCGCCCGGATATTCCGGTCTGGGGCTACTTCTGCCAGATCTCCGACTCCACCACCAGCTATGGCTCCTACTCGGGGGCCGTGCCCAACGAGAAAATCACCTGGGGCAAGCTGGCCGTGGACACGCCCAAGTTCATCATCGAGTCGGACGCTTCGATTGTGGCCCCGCTGATGTTTGCCTTGGTGCTGGGCTGGTAGGCCGCGCCCCGCGCGCTTGACAGGAAGGGGGCTGGGGAATACCATGGCCCCCAAAGTTTCATTTATTGGTTAGGTGGTTCATTCAATGAAACAACCGGAGACCATTCCCACCCTCGAGCGCCCCCTATACCTGCTGGGTTTTTTCAGCGAGGAGCGGCCTTTCTGGGGGCTTTCCGAGCTGGCCAGGGCCAGCGGTTTGGCCAAGGCCACCTGCCTGCGCAGCCTGCGGGCCCTGGAAAGCCACGGGCTGGTGGTGCGGGAGGGCGAGCGCTACCGGTTGGGCACCCGGCTTTTGCACCTGGGGGCCCTGGTCAAAGCGGCCTACCCAGCCCGGCAGGTGGCGTGGCCCATCCTGGCGGAGCTGCGTGAGGCCACCGGGCAGTCGGTGCAGTGGGTGGTGCGCGATGGCCAGGAGGGGGTGTATCTGGAGGTGCTCGAGGCCCGCAGCCGGGTGCGGCTGTACATCGCACCGGGCCGGCGGGCCCCGCTCTATGCCGGGGCCTCGACGCGGCTTTTGCTGGCTTTTGCTCCGCCCGCGGTGCAGCAAGCGGTGCTGGAGGGCGCGCGCAGGCGCTACACCCCGGCTACCCCGGTGGCGCAGCCCCGGCTTCAAGAGCTGCTGCGCCAGACCCAGCAGTGCGGCTTTGCGGCGAGTTTTGGGGAGCTCGAGCCTCACTCCGCCGAGCTGGCCGCACCGGTTCGCGGGGCGGCGGGCGAGGTGCTGGCGGCCATCAGCCTGGCCGGGGCCGAGGCCCACTACCGCGAGGAGGCGGTCTTGCACAACTACCTACAACAGCTCGACCGGGCCGCCCACGAGGTTTCCCGGCGGCTGGGCTATGTGGGGGCCTGGAAAGCCGATATAGGGGGCTTTTTGGAGTCGCTTTTTGCAGTGCGCTAGGAGGAGGACATGAGAAAACCAATCGGTGTCTTGCTGGGTTTGATGCTGGCTGGGCTGGGGTGGGCCCAGAACCAGGTCTGGAACATGGCCACCCCCTACCCCGACGGTAACTTTCACACCATCAACATCCGTGAGTTCGCCAAAGAGGTCGAGGCCGCGACCCAGGGCCGTCTGACCATCCGGGTTAGCAGCGGGGGCTCCTTGCTGCCGCACCCGCAGATTCTGCCGGGGGTGCGCAACGGCCAGATTCAGATGGGTGAGGTGCTCATCTCGCTGCTGGCTAATGAGAACCCAGTCTTTGCTTTGGACGCGATTCCTTTCCTGGTGAGCAGCTATGAGGATGCCCAGAAGCTCTACCGGGCTTCCCGCGCCGAGATCGAAAACTGGCTGCAAAGGCGCGGTATGACCCTCCTGTTCTCGGTGCCCTGGCCGGGTCAGGGGTTGTATACCAAACAGCCAGTTAACAGTGGGGCCGATTTGAGAGGGATTCGTTTCCGCGCTTACAATCCGGCTACGGCCCGCATCGCCGAGCTAACCGGCATGATTCCCACCCAGGTGGAGGCCGCCGATATTCCCCAGGCCTTTGCCACCGGCATTGTGGCCGCCATGATTACCTCCCCCTCGACCGGGGTGGATAGCCAGGCCTGGGACTTCACCCGCTACTATTATGATCTCAGGGCCTGGATTCCCAAAAATATGGTGTTTGTGAGCCGCCGGGCCCTGGACAGCCTGAGCCCTGCCGACCGCGAGGCCGTGCTAGCGGCTGCCCGCCGGGCTGAACAGCGCGGCTGGCAGGCCAGCCAGCAGGAGGCCGCCAGCAAGACCGCCATCCTGGCCCAACGGGGAATACAGGTTTTGCAGCCCAGCCCTCAACTGGTGGCCGATCTCAAGAAAGTGGGCGAGACCATGACCAACGAATGGCTCAAGCGGGCTGGGGCCACCGGGGTCAAGATCTACCGAACCTACCTGGGCCGCTAGGGCGAAGCCACGAGCACCACGAAGCGGGTTCCTCACCCACAATAGCTTGTGGATGAGGGTTCTCGAGAAGGGTTTGTATGCGCAAGTTCCTGGATGGTTTGTACCACCTTTCGGGCTTTTTGGCCGGGCTGCTGATGGTCTTTATCTTCCTGATTATCCTGGCCCAGGTGGTGGGGCGGCAGTTTGGGCTGGTGATCCCCTCGGCCAACGAGCTTTCCGGCTTTGCCATGGCCGGGGCGGTCTTTCTGGCCCTGGCCCCCACTTTGCGGGCGGGGGCCCATATCCGGGTGGGGGTCTTGGTGCGGCGCTTGCAGGGCCGGGCCCGGCGGGGGCTGGAACTGGGGGTGGGGGGGTTCTCGCTGCTGGCCTCGAGCTACGCCACCTTGCAGCTTTGGCGGCTGGTGCTGGATTCCTATAGCTACGGCGACCTGGCCCCTGGGCTTTTGCCGCTGCCCATCTGGATCCCGCAAAGCCTGCTGGCAGTGGGCATAACCATCTTTACCGTGGCCCTGGCCGATACCCTGGTGGCGCTGTGGCGAGGAGAGCTCCCGTCCTATCTTGCCGAGGGTGGGGGGCAGGAGTAGCCGTGGAACTCACGCAGATTGCGCTTTTCCTGGTTTTGCTGCTGCTGGTGTTGCTGGGCAGCGGGGTCTGGATTGCCCTGGCGCTCTTGGGGGTGGGCTGGGTGGGGTTGCAGTTCTTCACCAACACCCCCCCGGGGGCCAGCGTGGCCAGCAGCCTGTGGGGTTCGGTTTCGAGCTGGTCGCTGGCGGCGCTGCCTATGTTTATCTGGATGGGCGAGATCCTCTACCGCACCCGCCTGGCCGCCGACCTATTTGAGGGGCTTTCCCCCTGGCTGCGCCGGATTCCGGGCCGCCTGCTGCACATCAACGTGCTGGCTTCCGGCATCTTCGCGGCGGTAATCGGCTCTTCGGCGGCCACCACCGCCACCGTGGGCAAAATTGCCCTGCCCGAACTGCTGCGGCGGGGTTATCCGGAGCGCATGGTACTGGGCTCGCTGGCCGGCTCGGGCACCCTGGGCCTCCTGATTCCTCCCTCGGTAATGATGATCGTGTACGGAGTGGCCGCCGAGGTCTCGGTGGCCCGACTCTTTATTGCGGGCCTCCTGCCGGGTCTGCTAGTGATGCTGCTGTTCATGGGTTGGGTGGTGCTTTCGGGGCTCTTGAACGCCGATAAAATGCCCCCACCCGACCCCCCGCTGCCCCTGGGCCAGCGTCTGCGCGGCCTGCTCAAAATCCTGCCGGTGCTGCTCCTGATGGTGGCCGTGATCGGCTCCATCTATGCGGGGATAGCCACCCCCACCGAGGCAGCCAGCCTGGGGGTGCTGGGGGCCCTTATCATTGCCTTTTGGACCCGCAGCCTGAGCTGGCAGGGCCTGCTGGAGAGCCTGATGGGCGCGGTGCGTACCAGCAGCATGATTGGCTTCATTCTGGCCGGGGCGGCGGTGCTCTCCATCGCCATGGCCTTTACCGGTATCCCGGCGGCCCTGGCGGCCTGGGTGGCCGGGCTGGGGCTTTCCAAGTACGCCTTACTGGCTGTTCTGATGCTGCTGTTTTTGGTGCTGGGGGCTTTCCTGGACGGCATCTCCATCATTGTGCTGACCACCTCGGTAATCCTTCCACTAGCCAAGGCGGTGGGGATTGACCTTTTGTGGTTTGGCATCTTTTTGGTGATTGCGGTGGAGCTGGCCCAGATCACCCCGCCGGTGGGCTTCAACCTGTTCGTGCTGCAGGGTCTCTCGGGGCGGGATATCTTCACCATTGCCCGCTCGGCCCTGCCTTTTCTGGCTATGCTGCTACTGGCGGCGGCCTTGATCACCGTTTTCCCGCAGATTGTGACCTGGCTGCCGGCCCGGATGACCGGTGGATAGGGGCGCTATGAAGATTGACCTGAATGCCGATGCAGGCGAATCCTTTGGCAACTGGAAGCTGGGGCGGGACGAGGAACTGTTCCCCCTGCTGAGTTCGGTGAACGTGGCTTGCGGGTTTCACGCCGGCGACCCGCTCACCATGGGGCGCACCCTCGAGCTCGCCCAAAAGACCGGCCTGGCGGTGGGGGCCCATCCTGGCTTCCCCGACCGGGTGGGCTTTGGGCGGCGGGAGATGGCGGCCACACCCGAGGAGGTCTACGCCGACGTGCTCTACCAGGTGGGGGCCCTGAGCGCTTTTCTGAAGGTGCGGGGCCTGCCCCTGCACCACATCAAGGCCCACGGGGCCCTGTACAACCGGGCCACCAAAGACCCCCCGACCGCCCGCGCCATCGCCCAGGCAGCCCTGGACTTCGACCCCCAGGTGCCGTTGGTGGTGCTGCCCAACACTCCGCTGGAGCAGGAGGCCCAGCGCCTGGGGCTCCGCACCGTCGCGGAGGCCTTCCCCGAACGAGGCTACAGCCGCGATGGTCGGCTGGCCCCGCGGGGAACCCCTGGGGCCTGGATTCACGACCCTGCCGAGGCGGCCCGTCGGGCGGTGCAGATGGTGGTGAAGGGCCGGGTGGCGGCGGTGGAGGGCGGCTGGGTGGAGGTGCGGGCCCAGACCCTGTGCATCCACGGCGATAACCCCAGCGCGGTCGAGATTGCCCGGGCCATCCGGGAGGCGCTCCGGGCCGAAGGGGTAAGCATCGAGACCTACTGAGTAACGGCCTGCTGTCTATTCAGGGGCGGTATCCTGGCCTTGCATGACCCTGACCGGCTTCTACCTGCCTTTCTCCGAACAACTCGACCTCGAGGCCAACACCCGGATGCTGGCCCTGGTGCGGGCCTTGCTGGCCGATCCGCTGCCGGGCGTGACCGACGTGGTGCCTGGCTATGTGAAGCTTTACCTCGAGTACGACGCCGACCGGGTTTCACGGGCGCGGGTGGAGCGCTGGGTGCACCGGCATCTAGACACGTTAATCGGTACCCCTACAGGCAAGGAGGTCGAGATACCCGTTCGCTACGATGGGCCCGACCTGGCCTGGGTGGCCGAACAGACCGGCCTTTCGGTCAAGGAAGTGGTACGGCTGCACAGCCAGACCCCCTACCGGGTGTTCGCCACCGGCTTCACGCCGGGCTTTCCCTTCCTGGGGCCCCTGCCCGAGCGCCTGCGGCTACCCCGAAGGGGAACACCCAGGGCCCTGGTGCCGGCCCACGCGGTGGCGATTGCCGGTAGCCAGAGCGGGATTTATCCGCTGCCCTCGCCCGGTGGGTGGCACCTGATCGGCACCGCGCTCACCCAGGTCTACAACCCCCACCGCGCGCCGGTGTTTTTGCTGGAAGCCGGCGACCGGGTGCGGTTTGTGCCGTCTGAAGGCCCCACCCCGGCGGTGCCCGCCCTCAAGCCCTTGCTGCCAGCGGCACCGCGGTATCCGGCGCTGCGGGTGGAGGAGCCGGGCCTGCTGGATCTGGTGATGGACAGCGGGCGACGCATGGCCGGTCGCCTGGGGCTGGCGGCCTCGGGGGTGCTGGATGGGCGGCTGGCGGGCCTGGCCAACCGGTTGGTGGGCAACCCCCCGGATGCGCCGCTTTTGGAACTGACCCTCAAGGGCCCCGTGCTGAGCGCGTTGAGGCCGCTGGTGGCCGTCTTTGTGGGCTATGGAATGCGGCCCCTGGTGGGCGGCGCGCCGGTAGCGGTGGCCCAGACCTTTGCCTTGCGCACTGGCGATAAGCTGCACTTTGCCGCGGCCCCCGACGGTGCGCGGGGCTACCTGGCCCTGGCGGGGGGCCTCGAGAGCGATCGCTTTTATGGGAGCGCCAGCACCGACGTTAAGGGCCTGATCGGGCGGCCCTTGCAGGCCGGTGATGTGCTGGGGGTGGCGGAGATAAGGGAGGCTCGAGCGGGCTTCGGCTTTGCCCTACCCCCTCTGGGAGTGCGGCGGGTTCGCCTGCTGCCGGGGCCGCAGTACAGCCCGGAAGCGATGCGGGCTCTGTGCGCTGGAACCTACGAGCTGGCCTCGGGGGATCGGATGGGGCTTCGGTTTGTGGGGCCGGAGGTGCCGGGGGGCGAACTGATCAGCGAGGCCACCCCGCTGGGGGCGGTGCAGATTACCACCGAGGGTCAGCCCATTGTGCTGCTCAACGACCGGGGCCGCATTGGCGGCTATGCCAAGCCGGCGCTGGTGCACCCGGCCGACCTGCCCTGGCTGGCCCAGCTCCGCCCGGGGCAGACGGTTCGCTTCGTACCTGCTGCCCTCGAGTAGCCCGCCCACTTACGCCGACCACGACCTGAACCGGTGGGGCGCATACCCACGGGGGGTAGTGAGCTGGGTGGTTTACAGCCTGGGCCGAACTTGCCACAATACCCCTCAACGGCTTCTGTTGAGCGAGGTGGTTTGTGGACACCGTAAACACCCAAGTCAAGCGCTACTTTCGTAGCCAGTTTCACCTCGAGGCCCCCCTTTCGCCGGGCCGTTTCGAGGCGGTGCTGGCCAAACGCATCGGCAGCCCCGGCCGACGAAAACCCATCCTGGACGCCTGGAAAGGCTATCTGGAGGCCAAAGGGGGCGACCTGGAGGCGGTGCGAAGTTTTTACACCGCGGTGCTCTGCCACCCGCGGGAGCGACTGGAAGCCCTGGTGTATGCCATGCACCTGCCGTTTGTGGAGTTTTATATGCGGGTGCTGCCCCCGCTTTTGCCGGCCCAGGGGCGGGTGTTGGAGGTGGGGGCCTTCACCGGCGCGCTGGTGACGCTGCTGCGCGAGGCCCGGCCCGAGCTGGAGTGGCACGCCCTGGAGGGGGTGGCCCAGGCGGTGGAGGTGGGTCAAGCCCGCACCGGCCCGGGGGTACAGTGGCACCAGGGCTGGTTTCCAAACCAACCGGGCCTGCCGGAGATGGACGCGGTGCTGCTGCTCTCCTGCCTGCCCGAGGGGTATCTGGGGGGCCTGCCCAACACCCTCGAGGCCCCCCACTACCTTGAGCACTTCGACTTTGTGCGGCGCCTGCAGGGCCTCGAGGGGTTGCTCAAACCGGGCGGTCTGCTGGCCTACGCGCATGGCCCCTTTCTGGGCAAGAACCCCCAGGCCGTCGAGCAGGCCCTGGTGCAGATGGGGTTTGAGGCGGTGCAGGTGGTAGGCGAGGGGGACTACACCCTGATTACCGCCCGAATGCCGGTAGCGATGGTACGGCCCGAGCCCTCCCCGGGGCCGGGCGAAGCCCCGAACCCCAGGCCAAGCACACCAAGCCCCCTGCCCTCGAGCGACGAGGTCTGGGCTTTGCTCGAGGGCGGCGCGTATGCCGAGGTGCTAGGCCGTGTGCCAGAAGGCACCACCGGTGAGCTGGCCTACCTGCGGGGCCGGGCCCTGTTTGCCCTGGCGCGTTACGCCGAAGCCGAGGCGGCCCTGGCCCTGGCCCATCAGCCCGAAGCCGAAAACCTGCGGGTGCTGTGCTGGGCCGAGCAGGAGGATTACCAGCGGGCCCTGCCCCGCCTGGAGGCGCTGTCCAGCCGGGGGGGGCGGTTCAAACTGGCCTTGGGTAAGGTCTACCTGGGCCTGGGGCGGCTTTCGGAGGCCCTGCGGCAGCTTTTCGAGTGCGGCCTGCCCGAGGCCGAGGTCTACCTCAAAACCACCCTCGAGCGCATCGAGGAGCGCGTGGTGCGCCTGTGCCGCGAGGGCGACTGGAGCGAGGCCAGCCGCCGGGTGGAGTTTGTGGAAGACCTCTCGCCCGACCTGCTGTCGCGCGGGCTGCTGCGGGCGGGCTTGCAGGCCGCCTTGCAGCAGGGCCTGTGGGGCCGGGCGGCCCGGTACGCCCAGCGCCTGTACGTGCTGGGGGAGTCGCACGGGGCTTTGGGGCTGGCCCTGGCGGGCCTGAAGGTGCGGGGCCCCGAGGACCTGGACAAAGTGCCGCTGGCCGACCTGAAGGAAGCGGAGCCCTACCTGACCGATGCGGTGGCCCGGGCCGAGGACGCCACCGCGCTGCTGGCCCTGGGTCTGCTGCGGCACCGCGAGGGGCGGCACACCGAGGCGCTGCGCTACCTCGAGCGGGCCGCGCGGGAGTCCAGGGGGGAGGCGGCTGGGCTGGCCTACCACCTGCTGGCCCTGTCCAGGCGGGCCCTGGGGGCCCCGGTGCTCGAGGTGCTGGGCGACCACAAGCGGGCCCACGCCCACCGGGCCTACCCGGTAACCCAGTTGTTTGAGCTGGCCCTGGAGGCGCGGGAAGCCGGGGAGCCGGTGCTGGCCCGGGAGTTCTTGGGCCGGGTGCGCGAGGCGGGGTTGCAGCCCTTCGCGCAGATTGAGCCCGTACTCAAACTGGTGGAGGAGCTGGAGGGGCCCTGGGAGGCCTTCCGGATGCTCACCCAGAGCCTTGAACAGTCCGCCGAGCCGCCTTTGGAGCACCTCGAGCTGGCCTACCGCCTCTCGCGCAGCTTCTCCCAGAGCCAGGAGGCCGGGGCGGTGCGGGGGCGCTACCTGGCCGCGCTGTACAACGCCGGGCAGGCCCTGGGGGCCGAGGGGCTCTTGCTTTCTGAGCTGGCTCGCAACCCCGAGGCCCTGGAGGTGCTCTACGACCTGGCCGAGCACTACGAGCGCACCGGGGCCTACCAGAAAGCCACCGAGACCTGGCGCAAGGCCCTGGACATCGCCTATTACCGGGAAAAAGACCTCGAGCTTTCGCGCGAGATTCTGCGCAACCTGTTTTTCCTGAACCCCACCGACCCCGAGCTACAGCTTTACCTGGAGGAGCTCAAGGCCACCTCGAGGGCCCTGGCAACCCTCGAGGGCGGCCCCGATACCCTGGCCGGGGTCACCCCCGAGGTTCTGATGCGCGAGGGGTTGCCCCGCTTTCACGGGGAGTACCTGATCGTGGTGGGGGGGCACACCCAGCTTCGCAGCCGCCTGACCCCCATCCTGCAACACCAGGGCCTCGAGCTCGACTGGTTCGACTCCGATAGCTACACCGCGGGGCGGGAGGTCATCCGGCGCATTCATAGCCGGCTCGAGCGGGCCCACGGCCTGATGATCATCAGCAGCTACGTGGGCCACGACCTTTCCGAGCCGGTGCGGCTGGAGGCCGAAAACCTGGGGGTGCCGGTCTACATTACCCCGGGCCGGGCCCGCGGCGTGACCGGCTTTTTGCGGGCGGTGGCCGAGTTCGCCCCGCAGATTTTCAGGCGGGCGCTCAAAGGGGGCTAGGGGTTACCGCAGCGCGGCCAGGTATTCCTCGGCCTGGCGCACGGCTGCTTCCAGGTCGGGTTCGCCGCCGGGGTAATACAGCGCCCGGCTGGCCGAGTTAAGCAGCCCCGGCCCTTTGATGGCCTGGCCCCCCTGGGCCCCCAGGCCGGGCAGGAGTAGCAAGGAGTGGGGGAGGCGCTGGCGTATCTCGGTAACCTGCTCGGGGTAGGTCACCCCCACCACCGCCGCCACCCGCGACCACTCGCCCACCCGCTGCTGCTCGGCTTGCTGGGCCAGGTAGTCCGCCACAGCCTGGTACAGCCGACCCCCCTGCTCCAGGGGCAAGTCCTGAAAAAGCCCTGAGCCGGGGTTGGAGGTTTTGACCAGCACGAACACCGCGCCCCCCGAGGCCTGGGCCGCGTTGAAAAAAGGCTCCAGGGCATCGCGGCCTAGGTATGGATTCACCGTCAGGGCCGAGCCTGGATAGGCCTGCAGATAGGCTTTGGCATAAGCCTCGGCGGTGGAGCCGATATCGCCCCGCTTGGCATCCACAATCACCGGCAGCGAGAGCACCCGGGCCCCCACGATCAGCTCGTGCATCAGCGTAAAACCCTGCGGGCCCAGGGCCTCGAAGAAGGCGGCCTGGAACTTGACGGCGCAGATTCTGCCAGCCAGGGCTTCCAGAAGCTCGAGGGTGTAGCGGCGGATGTGGGCCAGTGGGTTGGGGCCGTGTAGCTCGGGCCGGGGGTCTACCCCCAGCACCAGGGGTGGGCGCGATGCGACTGCTTCAACAAACTCCATCGCTAGCAGCCTACCTTTTGTCACCCAATTTTCAAGCGCCGGCTGAATGGGTGTTGACTTTGGCCTGTGCATCATATCGTCGGAGGTGAAATATGAAGCGATGGGTGGCATTGGGTTTGTCGTTTGCGATAGGGCTGGCCCAGGCACCGCAGGTGGAGCTGGTGGGGTTTGCGGTTCTGCCTGCCGATACTTTTGCCGAGGGGCCGGCCAGTGGGGCCTACCGCCAGAACCCGGGTTTTCGCAACGCACCGGCCCCCTTTAGCAGCCAGCCGGTGCAGGGTTTTAGCGCCGTCCAGTTCGGGCCGCAGCCCGGTAGTTACTGGGTGCTTTCCGACAACGGTTTTGGCTCCAAGGCCAACAGCCCGGACTATCTATTGCGCCTGTATCTTGTGACCCCGCGGCCCCGCACCGCGCAGGGGGGCGCCGGAACGGTTGAGGTAAACCGCTTTATCCAACTGCGCGACCCCAACCGCCTGGTGCCTTTTCCCATCCTGAACGAGAACACCCCCGACCGCCTGCTCACCGGCTACGACTTTGACCCCGAATCGTTTGTGATTGCCGCCGATGGAACCCTCTGGGTTGGGGATGAGTTCGGGCCTTATCTACTGCACTTCGATGCCAACGGTGTTTTGCTGGATCCGCCCTTCGCCACGCCCGACTACGGCGCGGGCAAAGACCCTAGCAAAGACCAGGTGCGGGCTCCGCAGAACCCGGCTCTCCTGCTGAACCCGGTAGGCCCGGGGCAGCCCAGCGCGGCCAACCTGCCCACTACCAGGGGTTATGAGGGCATGACCACCAACCCCTCTCGCAACCGCATCTACGCCATGCTCGAGGGCACTGTTAGCGGCGACCCTGCTGGCACGGTGCGTCTGATGGAGTTCGATCCGGTCAGCAAGCGCTGGGTGGGTCTGGTGGGCCGCTACCAGTTCGACGACCCTGCCCATGCCATTGGCGAGATGGCCGTCATCAACGACAACGAGTACCTGGTTATCGAGCGCGACGCCCGGCAAGGTGCGGAGGCCCGCTTCAAGCGCATTTACAAGATTGATCTCAACCGGCGCGATGCCAACGGGATTTTCGCTAAAGAGCTGGTGGTTGACCTGCTGAACATCGCCGATCCAAGGGGACTGGCCCCCAGCACCCAGGGTGGGGTTTTTCGCTTTCCTTACTTCACCATCGAGGCGGTGTTGGTGCTGGACGCCAGCACGCTGCTGGTTGCCAACGACAACAACTACCCGGCCACAGGCGGGCGCGGGGCCGAGGTCAAGGACGCCAACGAGTTTATCTGGCTCCGCCTTCCTGCGCCCCTGCGTCCGGCACCTGGGGTGGGCCAGCCTCGAGGTTAGGACGTAGCACCAGGCAGCCTGCAGCCCCGATGCCGGGTGGTGCTCTGTACGCTGCCCCCACCCGGAATATCGGGGTTGCCTTGAGCGCTCTAGACCCAGGAAAGCTCGAGCCTCGCCTCCAGATGCCCCACCTCGAGCCGCCGCACATTCCGAACCGGCGGCCGGCGCCACTCCAGCTCCACTTCTGGCGAAAGCAGGCCCAGTTCCTCCAGCAGCCTGACCACCATGGGCTCCCGGGCCTCGTTGGAGCCGCTTTCCACCTTGAGGGCGATGCCCAGGGGGCCCCAGCGGGTCTCCCGCAGGGCCAGGCCGTAGTAGCCGTCGGCCCCGCGCTTGGCCACCAGTCCCGGTAGCTTTTGCATCAGCACGGTGTCAATGCTTTTGGGGCCGGCCACCAGGTCGGGGTGCTGCCGCATGGCCTGAAAAACCGCCTCCAGGCCGGCCTGGTACCTGGCAGGGGCGGCCTCGGGCCAGGCCAGCAGGGCAAACATCCGGGCGGCGGGGGCCAGGGGCAGGGCGAAGGTGGGCACGCTGCACCCGTCCACGCCATAGGGGATGTGGGGCTGGCCCGATAGCTCCCGCAGGGTCTGCAGGTTGAGCTGCTGCACCGGGTGCTCGGGCTGTTCGTAACCGCGGGGGCTTACCCCCAGCGCCAGGGCGGCCGCCAGCATGCCGGTGTGTTTGCCCGAGCAGTTGTTGTGCAGGGGGGTGGGGGCCTGGCCGGCCTGCTGCAGGGCCTTGCGCGCCTCGCTGTCGAAGGGGGGATGGGTGCCGCAGGCCAGATAGCTTTCGTCCAGGCCAATTTTGCGCAGGTAATTGGCGGCCACGGCGACGTGCTGCTCGGTTCCATCGTGGGAAGCACAGGTCAGGGCTACCTCGGCCGGGGTGATGCCAAAGCGCTGGATGGCGCCGCTCAGGTAGAGGGCCAGGGCCTGGAAGGGCTTGGCCGAGGAGCGCAGGGGGGCCTGGAGGTAGGGGTTGCCGCCGTAGGCCAGCACCCGGCCAGAGGGCTCCACAATAGCCAGCGAAACCTTGTGGCGGTTTTCCAGCAGGCCGCCGCGGTAGAGGTAGGTGTACGCGTTCATCGCCCATAGCCTATTGCATGAGGCCCTGGCTGGTAAGCCTCGAGGGAGGGGAAGTGTGGCCCAGCTCTGCTTGTGTGTTGACCAAGGCTTGACAGGCCTTGCTAAGCATATTGGATGGAGGTACAGGTATGAAACGCAGAGACCTAATCAAAGCAGGAGTGGTCGCCGGAGCTGCTGCGGCCCTCTCGGCCCAGGCCCAGAGCGCCCAAGCCAACCAGCCGGGCATCCTGACCCGTGCGCGCAACCTGATTTTCTTCGCCTACGACGGCATGGGCTGGGAAGACTACGCCATCGCCCAGTTCTACGCCCGGCGGGTGCTGGGCAAGCCGCTGGCATTGGAGCGCTTTTTGGCTACTGGTGTGAGCGGGCTGCAGAACACCAACAGCCTGACCAGCTTTGTCACCGAGTCCAGCGCAGCCTCCAACGCCTGGAGCACCGGGGTCAAGACCGTGAACGGCGGGCTGGCTATTCACGTAGATGGGCGCCAGCTCACCCCCATCTTCGCCCTGGCCAAGCAGCAGGGCAAGGCCGTGGGCCTGGTCTCCACCGCCACCATCACCCATGCCACCCCGGCGGGCTTCGTGATCTCCAACCCCGACCGCAACGCCGAAGATCAGATCGCCGAGCAGTACCTGGAGTTCGGCGCGGAAGTGTACCTGGGTGGAGGCCAGCGCTTCTTCGACCCAGCGGTGCGCCGCGATAAGAAAGACCTCTACGCCGCCTACGCGGCCAAGGGGTATGGGGTGGTGAAGAACCTGCGGGAGCTCGAGGCCTCCAACGCCTCCAAGCTGCTGGGCGTGTTCAGCAGCAGCCACATCCCCTACGAGGCCGACCGGCGCTTCCAGGGCGTGGACACCCCCAGCCTGGCCCAGATGACCCGCGCGGCCCTGCCCCGTCTGGCCGCTTCTTCCAAGGGCTTTGTGCTCCAGGTCGAGGCCGCCCGCATCGACCACGCCAACCACCTCAACGACCCCGCGGGCTCGCTGTGGGATATCCTGGCCGCCGACGAGGCCCTGGAAGTGGTGATGAACTTTGTGGATCAGAACCCCGACACCCTGCTGATCATTGGTTCCGACCATGTCTGCGGGGCGCCTGCGCTGTATGGCACCGGCTCTTCCTACCGCGAGAGCAGCGCCGGGGTGCTGATGCTCGAGAACCAGAAAGGCACCTTCGAGTTCATGCTGGGCCGCCTCGGCAACAACCCCAGCCCCGAACAGGTGGTGGAAATCTTCCGCACCGTGAAGGGCGTGACCCTCAAACCCGAGCAGGCCCAGGCGGTGGTGGACGCCATCGCCCAGCGGGTCTACCAGCCCGACACGGTGCGCTACGGCGTGCAGCCCGCCAACACCCTCTCCTGGGTGATGCGCCAGACCGATGCCCGCAAGCCCGACCTGCCCAACATCGGCTGGAACTCGGGGCAGCACACCGCCAGCCCCACCCTGTTTGGGGTGTATGGCCGGGGGATTGGGGCGGCCCGGATCGGCCTGATTGACAACACCTACAACTTCACCCTGATGACCCGGGCCCTGGGCATCCGCTTCCAGAACCCGGTGATGAGCGAGCAGGAGGCCCTCGAGGTGCTCAGGAGCCGCTCCGAGCGCCCCTGGAACCATCCCGAGGACGCCCTGGTGCTGGTCTAATGCCGTTTCCGCTTGAATCCTTCACCGCCCTGCGTAGTCAGAGGTGAAGGATTCAAGCCGACCGAAGGGAGTAGAAAAGCCTTTCGGTAGTATCGTTTAGGCTTGTCAAAGTGAGCGATACTACCGAAATGCGCATAAAAACTTCCGCACTACACGGCAGGAGGTTCCTGGCCTCCTGCCTTTGTCACAGGAGGGCAAGGTGAATAGACGCGAGGTCGGTAAAACCCTGCTGGCCGGCCTTCTGGCGCTGGGTGCGGCGGGGCGGGGCCAGACACCGGCGCCGGCCCCGGTGCGAATTGCCGAGCCCGGCCAACTGCCCGAGGTCTGGGCTGACCTCGAGTTCCGCTTTGCCGGCCAGCCCTGCTTGCTGGTGCGGGTGCCGCCCCCATCGCAGCCCAGCCCGCGGGTGCTGGAGGCGCAGGGGGTTTTTCTGACTGCCTTCTCCCGGGTCTGCCCCCACGCGGGCTGTACGGTGCCCCTGCCGGATCAGCAGCGCTTCATCGAGTGCGGCTGTCATGGCAGCCGCTTCCAGGCCGATGGCCTCAGGGTCGCGGGGCCTGCCCCCACCGACCTGCTGGCGATCCGCCTCGAGCTGCGCGAGGGGGCGGTCTGGGCGGTGGGGTGGCTGGACGCTTAGCGTTCGCGCCTGTTCTGTAAACCAACAGCCATCTTCACCTGCATGGCCCCAGACGCCTGTCACAGGCGAGGAAAGGCGGGTATCTGGCCAGGGCCTTTTTGCAGGGCCTGGCGGGTGGCCTCAATCAAATCAACCACCCGAACCCCCCGGTAGGTTGCAGGCAGGCCCTCCAGATGCTTCAAAGCTTTGTGAAAGTTGCGCCAGCCACCCCGGGGGTTGTCCCTGGCTTTATGCAACGCAGCGGCCAGCAGGATAACCCCATGAGTCAGCTCCCGATCCGGGCCCGAAAGCTGCTGCCAGAGAGGCTCCAGGGCCTCGTGCACCTCCCAGAACCGTCCCTGATGCCAAAGCTCGAGCGCCTCGGTGTATTCGGGCCTATTCAACAAATCGATTCCTTGCACTATAAAAAGTGTATCGGCTTCCCCTGCAGCCGGCCAGCCGTGCTAGAGTGTGGAGCCTAGAGGGCCTGTGCCTGGGCCTAGCCTGTGAGGTAAATAACTATGGCCAAACCGATCGAAGTCAACGATGCCAACTTTGACGCCACCCTCAAGGAAAATAAGTACGTGCTGGTGGACTTCTGGGCCGAATGGTGCGGCCCCTGCCGCATGGTAGCGCCGGTGATGGAGGAGCTGGCCAAGGAATACGAGGGTAAGGTAACGGTCGCCAAGCTGGATGTGGATGCCAACCCCCAGACCGCCATGAAATTCCGGGTGATGAGCATCCCCACCATCATCCTTTTCAAAGACGGGCAGCCGGTGGAGGTCATGGTGGGGGCGGCCCCCAAGAGCAACTTTGTGGCCCGGCTCAATAAGCACGTGCAGGTTAGCGCTTAGGCCCATCCCATAAGCGCAGCCCCCTTACCTGGACGGCCAAGGGGGCTTATGCTTTGGCTTGATGCACAGCTATCACCTCAACATCAACGACCCTGCCTTTATCTACGACCCTTACCCCACCCTGGCCCACCTGCGGGAGAACCTGCCAGTCTTCTACGACGAGGTCTGGAACAAAATTTTCTTCCTGCGCTACGAGGACATCGCCAACCTGTTGCGCGATAAGCGCCTGGGCCGCTCGATTACCCACATCCTCTCCCGCGACGAGCTGGGCTGGCCGCCGCCCAACCCGCTGACCCGCGACTTTGACCACTTCCAGGAAAACCACATGCTCGATAACGAGCCGCCCAAGCACACCCGGCTCAAGGGCCTGATGATGAAGGCCTTCACCCCGGCCCGGGTGGAGGGGCTGCGCGGGAAGATTCAGGCCATCGTAAACGAACTGCTCGACCGGGCCGAAGACCTGGGCCAGATGGATCTTCTGCGGGACTACGCCGAACCCCTGCCCGTCACGGTGATCGCCGAGCTTTTGGGCGTGCCCAAGGAGGATCGGCACCTTTTGCGCCCCTGGTCGGCCAAAATTGTCAAGCTGTACGAGCTGGGCTTCACCGATGAGCAGGCCAGGGAGGCCAACCAGGCGGTGGTGGAGTTTTCGGCCTACATCCGGCAACTGGCCGACGAACGCCGGCGCAAGCCCGGCGACGACCTGATCTCGGCCCTGGTGGAGGTGGAAGAGCAGGGCGACAAACTCACCCCCGACGAGCTGGTGGCCAACTGCATCCTGCTCCTGAACGCTGGCCACGAGGCTACGGTCAATGGTACCACCGCTGGCTTCCTGGCCCTTTCGCGCAACCCCGAGCAGATGGAGCAGGCCAAGGAGGCAGCGGCCAAGAACCACCCGGAGTTTTTCAAGCTGGCCGTGGAGGAGCTGCTGCGCTACGACACCCCTTTGCCGATGTTTGAGCGCTGGGTGCTCGAGGACTTCGAGTACAAAGGCATCCCCCTGCGGCGCGGCCAGGAGGTGGCCCTGATGTACGCCTCGGGTAACCGCGACCCACGCAAGTTCCCCGATCCCGACCGGCTCTGTCTGACCCGCACGGAAAACTACCACCTGACCTTTGGCCTGGGCATCCACTACTGCATTGGCGCACCCCTGGCGCGGCTCGAGCTCCAGACCTCCTTCCAGACCCTGCTCAAGCGGCTGCCCAACATCCACCTGGCCACCGACCGGATCGAGTACGCCGGTGGGTTCGTGATCCGGGGCCACAAGGCCATGCCGGTGGCTTTTTAGGCCAGCAACAGCACCTTGAGCGCTTTATCCCGTCCCAAAGCCGCGGCGAAAGCAGGTTGAACCTCGTTCAGGGCAAAGCGGTGGGTGACAAGGGGCTGGGCCAGCACTCTCTGCTGGGCCAGTAGCCGGATGGCCTCCTGAAAGTCGGAGAAGGTGTACATCAGGCTTCCTTTCAGGGTGAGTTCCCAGTCCTGGACGAGGCCGGCGGACAGGGTGGTGGGCCGGCCGTATACCCCCACCACCACCACCGTACCGCCTTTGTGGGCTCCTTGGATGGCCGCCTCGAGGGCCCTTTCGTTACCCACGCACTCAAAAATTACCTCGTACTTGGCAGCATCTGGCGCTTTGGCCGCTAGCCCCAGCCCTTCGGCCGCCCGGCGCCGGGCCTCGAGCAGATCCACCACCACCACCTGGGCTGCACCGTAAGCCTTGGCAACCTGCGCCACCAGCAGTCCGATGGTGCCTGCTCCCAGCACCGCCACCCGCTTGCCCTGTACGGGGGTCAGGGCCACCGCGTGCACCGCCACCGCCAGCGGTTCGACCATGGCCCCTAACTCGATATCAAACCCCTGGGGCAGGCGGTGCAGGTTCTGGACGGGGCTCACAAAGCGCTCGGCCAGGGCCCCAGGGGCCTGGAAGCCCATGACCCGGAGCCGCTCGCAGATGTTGTAGCGGCCGCTGCGGCAAGGCACGCACTGGCCGCAGGTGAGGGCGGGCTCGAGGGCCACCAGCGCCCCCCGCCAGGCGGGGTCTACCCCCGAACCCACCTCCACCACCCGGGCGGCCACCTCGTGGCCGGGGAAGACCGGGTAGCGCACAAAGGGGTGCTGGCCTTCGTACACGTGTAAATCGGAGCCGCACACCCCTATCGCCAGGGGCTCGAGCAGCACCTCACCGTGCTGCGGCTGCGGTGGGTCGGCCTCCGACCACTGGATTACATGAGGGGCTGGGATTACCGCACGCATGCTTCACCAGACTGTGTACCCGCCGTCCACCACCAGCTCGCTGCCGGTCAGGTAGCTGCTGGCCTCCGAGGCCAAAAACACCGCGCAGGTCGCCACCTCCCAGGGCTCCCCCAGGCGGCCCATGGGGGTCAGGCCCAGCCAGTCCCGGCGCCACTCGGGGGTCTCGAGGCCCCGCCGGGTCATCTCGGTGCCGATGTAGCCCGGCGAGATGGCGTTAACCCGCACCCCAAAGGGGGCCAGCTCGGCGGCCAGCGAGCGGGTGAGGTGGGCCACCGCGGCCTTGGAGGCGTTATAGGCAGCCTGGGGCTGGGGTTTATTCACAATCAACCCCGACATCGAAGCGATATTGATGATGCTGCCGCGGCCCTGGGCCACCATCACCCGGCCAAAGGCCCGGCTGCACCAGAAGACCCCGTGCACGTTGATGTCGAAAACCTGGAGCCACTCGGCGTCGGGGGTTTCCAGCGCCGGGGTGTTGCGGCAGATGCCGGCGTTGTTGACCAGGATGTCCACCCGCCCATAGGCCTGGTGGAGGTTTTGGGCCAGCGCATCGGCCTGGGCCGACTGGGTTACGTCCAGGGGGCGGAACTCCGCCCGCAGCCCCTGGCTTTGTAGGCTTTGCGCTGCCCGCTGGCCCGCCTCGGCATCCAGCTCGGCGATAACCACCTGGGCCCCGGCCTCGGCCAGGGCGGTGCTGATGGCCAGGCCAATGCCCCGGCCCCCGCCGGTGACCACAGCCAAGCGATCCTCGAGTCTGAACTTATCCAGTATCATGGCCGCACCTACGCTTCGGGAACAATCAACACCTTGAGGGCCCGGCCCAGCCCGGGCTGCTCCTTGTAGGCCAGGGCCTGGCCCAGGGCCTCCAGCGGCAGGCGGTGGCTGATAAGGGGTTTTACTTGCACACGACCCGTTTCCAGCCAGTTCAGGGCGATGGGCAGCGTGCCGTTGAGGGAAAAACTACCGATCAGGCTCAGATCGCGCTGGAAAAGGTCGTAGGGGCTGATCTGTACCCGGGCCTCCTCGGGGGCCACCCCGAAGATGAGCAGCTTGCCGCCCACGGCCGCATAGCTGGGCATGGCCTCGACCACCTGCGGATGGCCGGTGGCCTCGGCCACAATATCGAAGCCGTAGGGGGCCAGCTCGCGCAGGGTGCGCTCGAGCTGCGGCCCGCTCTGCACCGTATGGGCAGCCCCGAGCTGCCGGGCCAGCGCCAGCCGCTCGGCCACCGGATCCACCACCGTAACCGTGCTGACCCCTGAGATCAGCAAGGCCTGCATCAGCAGCAGGCCGATGGGCCCGGCACCAAACAGCAGGGCGCTGCTCCCGGGCTGTGGTTGCAGGCGCAGCAGGCCCCAGGCCACGCACCCCAGCGGTTCAGCAAAAGCGGCTTCCTCTGCGCTCAGGTTTTTGACTGGATAGGCATTTTCGGCCGGCGCCACCACGTACTGGGCAAACCCGCCGGCCCGGGTCACCCCCAGGGCCTGGAAGTGCAGGCAGTGTTGGCGCTGGCCCCGGCGGCAGGCCCAGCAGCGGTTGCAGGCGATCACCGGATCCAGGGCTACCAGTTGCCCTTCTTGCAGATGGGTTACCCCAGGGCCCAGTTGCTCGATCACCCCGGCAATTTCATGGCCGGGCACCAGTGGAAGGTTGGCGTGGAAGTGGCCTTCAAAAAGGTGAAGATCGGTGCCGCAGACCCCGGTCGCGCCCACCCGCACCAGCACCTGGCCGGGGCCGGGGGAGGGGGGGGCAAGGTCTTGAACCTCGAGGTTCCGGGGACGGGTAATCACAGCAGCTTTCATGACGATTTCTCCTAGATAGCGTTACTTGATGGCGCCAAAGGTCAGACCCCGCACCAGCTGCCGCTGGGCCAGCCAGCCCATCACCATCACCGGCAGGATGGCAATCATCGAGGCCGCCGACATCTTGGCCCAGAACAGGCCCTCGGCGGTTTTGAAGGAGGCCACATACACCGAGAGCGGGGAGGCCTGGGCCGAGGTGAGGTTGAGGCTCCAGAAGGTCTCGTTCCAGGCCAGGATGATGCTCAGCAAAGCCGCCGAAGCGATGGCCGGAACCGAAAGCGGCAGGAGCACCCGCAAGAGCTCCTGGGGTATGCTGGCCCCGTCAACCCGTGCGGCCTCCATGATCTCGTGGGGCACCTCGCGGAAGAAGGCGTACAGGGTCCAGATGACCACCGGCAGGTTCATCACCGTGTAAATCAGGGCCAGGGCCCAGACGTTGTCCAGCCAGCGCAGGTCGCGGAAGATCAGGTAGACCGGGATGATCACCCCCACCGGCGGCATCATCTTGGTGCTGATCATCCACAGCAGCAGGCCCTGGGTTCGCCGGGTGGGGTAGAAGGCCATGGAGTAGGCCGCCGGAATGGCCAGGAGCAGGGCCAGGGCTGTGGAGCCCAGGGCCGAGATGATCGAGTTAAGAAAGTGCAGGCCGTAGTCGCTGCGGGTCAGGGCTTCCTGGATGCTCTCGAGGGTGGGCTGAAAAATCAGCTTGGGGGGGATGGCGATGGCCTCGCCCTCGCTCTTGAAACCGGTGAGGAAGAGCCAGAAGATGGGGAAGAACATAATACCGGCGGCCAGGTAGGCCAGCGCGGTCAGCTCCCAGCGGATGCGTCGGCCCTGGCTCATGTCCGCCCTCCTTGCAGGTTGCGCCCAATCATGCGCAAAACGAAGATGGCTACGATGTTGGCTAGAATCACCGCAAACACCGCCCCCGCGGCGGCCACCCCGATGCGGTACTCGCCGAAGGCCTTGAGGTAGATCAGGTACGGCAGGGTGGTGGTGGCCAGGCCCGGCCCGCCCGAGGTCGAGGCGTAGATTTCGGCGAAGATGGTCAGCAGGAAGATGGTTTCCAGCATCACCACCACGCTCAGGGTCTGGGCCAGGTGCGGCACGATGATGTAGCGGAACTCCTGCCAGGCGTTGGCACCGTCAATTTTGGCGGCCTCGAGCTGTTCTTTGGACAGCGACTGTAGCCCGGTGAGAATCAGGAGCATGGCAAAGGGAATCCACTGCCAGGAGACCATTATCACGATGGACGGCATGGGGTGGGCGGCCAGCCAGTCGATGGGCCGCTGCCCCAGGCTCTCGGCGATCCAGGCAAAAAGCCCGTACACCGGGTGCATCAGCATGTTTTTCCAGATCAGGGCCGAGACCACCGGCATCACAAAGAAGGGCGAGATGACCAGGGTGCGCGCTAAAGCCCGACCGGGAAAGTCCTGATAAAAAAGCACCGCCAGCAGCAGTCCGACGGCCACCGTAATCAGCAGCACCGAGCCCACCAGCACCAGGGTGTTGAGGATGGCCGTCCAGAAGATGGGGTCGGTCAGCAAGGAGGCGAAGTTCTCGAAACCAACAAAGCCCTGGCGTTCGGGGTTGAGCAGATTGAAGCGACGGAAGGAGTGGTATAGGGTGAGGACAAACGGAATCTGCGTCCAGACGATGAGCAAAAGAACAGCCGGGCCGAGCAGCCAGAGGGAATTGGGCCGCAGAGCCTGCGGGCGTGGTCTGGTGAGGACGCGATGGTATGTCATGGTTACCTTTGAGGGGCGGGCTCGGAAGGCCCGCCCCGTCTGGCTTTACTTGATGTAGCCAGCCTCTTTCATCAGCTTCTCGACGGCGGCCTGGGCCTGGGCCAGCCCGTTGTCCAGGCTGGTTCGGCCCGCCACGATCCCGGCGATAAACTGCCCGACCTGGGTGCCGATGGCCTGGAACTCGGGGATGCCCACAAACTGCACACCGGTGTAGGGCACGGGTTTGAGGGTGGGCTTGGTGGGGTCGGCAGTGTTGATGGAGTCCAGTACCACTTTGGCGAAGGGCGCGGCCCGCTGGTAGTTGGGGTTGTTATAGGTGGAGTAGCGGGTACCGGGGGGCGCGCTGACCCAGCCCTGGGTGCGGCCTACCAGCTCGATGTACTCCTTGGAGGTGGCCCAGGCGATGAAGGTCTTGGCGGCCTCCACTTTCTTACTGGACTTGGGAATGGCCAGCGCCCAGCTCCACAGCCAGTGGGCGCCGTTGGGGGTGACGGCCACCGGGGCTTTGGCAAAGCCGATCTTGTCGGCCACCTTGGAGGTTTTGGGGTTGGCCAGGTAGCCGGCCGCCACGGTGGCATCAATCCACATGGCGCACTTGCCCTCCGACATCAGGGTCAGGTTCTCGGTGAAGCCGTTGCCGGTGACGCCGGGAGGGCCGTACTTGGTGACCAGCTCCACATACTGCCCGATGGCCCGTTTCCACTCGGGGCTGGTGAGCTGGGGTCTCCAGTTTTCGTCGAACCAGCGCCCCCCGTAGGTGTTGACCAGGGTGGTGATAAAGGCCATGTTTTCGCCCCAGCCCGGCAGGCCACGCAGGCAGATGCCATAAACGCCACCGCTGGGGTTGTGGAGTTGGCGGGCCCAGTTGATGGCCTGGGTCCAGGTGGGCTGGGCCGGTACCGTGAAGCCTTTGGCCGCGAAGAGGTCTTTGCGGTAGTACAGCATCGAGCTTTCGGCGTAGAAGGGCAGGGCGTAGAGCTTACCCTGGTACGAAAGCCCGGCCCGCACCGGTTTGAGCACGTCCTCGAGGTCGTACGAGGCCGGCAGGCCGCTTATCTCCACCAGCCAGCCGTTTTTGCCCCATAAGGGGGCCTCGTAGGTGCCGATGGTCAGCACGTCATAGGAACCGGCGTTGGTGGCGATGTCGGTGGTCACCTTCTGGCGCAGCTCGTTCTCGGGAAGCACCACCCAGTTGACCTTGATCCCCGGATTGGCCTTCTCGAACTCCGGGGTGAGCTTCTGCATGGTGATCATGTCGGGGTTGTTGACGGTGGCGATGGTGATGGTGGTCTGGGCCAGGGCCGTGGAGAGCAGGAGGCCCGTACAGGCCAGCAAAACTTGCCAAAAGCGCATATTTACCTCCCTTGGGTCTAGGTTGCTTTGGGCCGATACCGATGTTGGACTCGAGCTAGCTTTTCACCTCCTTGGATTGAACAAAGCCGAAGTATTCAGCCAGCGAGCGGTAGGAAGGGTAGAGCTCGAGGTAGGCCCCGGAGTTGGGGGTAAAGCCCTGGGCCGCAGGCGCTGGGGGCAGCGGAAGCCCGGCGGCCATGGCGGCGTACAGGGCCGCCCCACGGGCCGAGGCATGGGGCGTGGCGCTGGCCTCCACCTCGCAGCCCAGCACGTTGGCCAGGATCTGTACGATGGCGGGGGTTTTGGACAGCCCGCCGGTAACCACCACCCGGGGTAGGGGGCCCACCGCCTGTTCCAGGGTTTCCTTGACCCAGCGGGTGCCCAGGGCCGTGGCCTCGATCAGGGCCTGGTAGATCTGCGGAGGGTCGGTAGCCAGGCTCAGCCCGCTCAAGACGCCCTTCAAGCTTGCGTTCATCAAGGGGGTGCGGCAGCCGTTCCACCAGTCCAGGGCCAGCAGGCCCGATGGCCGGGGGGTGCGCTGGCTGAGCTCGAGGTTGAGCCGCTCAAAAACCGCCTGCTCGGGCTCCTGAGCGGCCCAGGCCAGGGTGCGCACCCACCAGGCCAGCATGTCCCCCGAAGCGGGCTGGCCGCACTCATAGCCGTACAGACCGGGCAGAATGCCATCCGCTACGATGCCGGCAATGCCAGGAACCGGGCAGGCCGACGGGCTCAGGGCCAGGTGGCAGCTCGAGGTTCCCAGAATCGCCACCAGAACCCCGCTTTCTTGAACGCCCACCCCCAGCACGGCGGCGTGGGCGTCAATGCTGGCGGTGGCCACCGGAATTCCCGCTGGCAGCCCGGTGCGCTGGGCCCAGGCCTGGCTCAGGCCGCCTGCCTTCTGGCCTACCGGCTGAGGCCAGGCCAGCTTATCCAGCCAGCCCTCCAGACCGGGCCGCAAAGCTCGGAGCTGCGCAGCCTCCGGGTAGCCCTCCGGCTGCCAGTGGGCTTTGTAACCCGCCTGGCAGCTCGAGCGCACCTCCTCGCCGCTGAGTTGCCAGACCAGCCAGTCCCCCACCTCGATCCAGCGGGCTGTGGCCTCCCAGATCTCGGGTGCTTCCTCCAGCACCTGCCAGGCTTTAGCCAGCGACCACTCGGCGCTGGTTTTGCCGCCGTACATCTGCAAGAACCCTGGGTGGGCCTGGTTGATGGCCTGGGCGTACGGCTCGGCGGCGTGGTGTTTCCAGAGTTTTAGGTAGGCGTGCGGCTGGTAGCGGAAGGCTTCTTTGAGGGCCAGGGGAACGCCCGAGGCATCGGTAGGGAGCGGGCTCGAGGCGGTGGCGTCTAGGCCGATGCCCACAACCGTTCCGCCCGACTGGTGGGCCTCGAGCCGCATCTTTTGCAGCAGAACCCGGCTCACCTGCAGGTAGTCCGCGGGGTGGTGCAAAGCCCACAGCGGGGGCAGGGGCGCTCCGGAGGGGAGGCGGTGGGTCAGCACACCATGGGGGTAGGGCTCCACCGCGACGGCCAGTTCCTGGCCGCGCTCGAGGTCGAGCAGCAAGGCCCGCGCCGACTCGGTGCCAAAATCTAAGCCAATCGCCAGGGGTTTCATAGCAGAATAACCGTTCTGGAGCTTATGGTCACGTGACCATTCATCGCACAAAGCTATAAAAGTGAGCTGCCGCTTTTCTCTCTCTACCTGCTTATGGTCTCGTGACCATTAGACTAAATGCCGGGTGCTTTTTTGTCAATACCTGGTTTGTTACAATGGTCACGTGGCCAATATCCTGGATGTCGCTAAACGGGCGGGCGTGGCCCCTACCACGGCCAAGCGCGCAATCCACGAACCCCACCGCCTGGCCCCCGAGACCCTGGCCCGGGTGCGCAAGGCCATCGAGGAGCTGGGCTACGAACCGGATCAGCTAGCGGGTAGCCTGCGGCGGGGCCGCACCCAGACCCTGGGGCTGATGGTGGGCAACATCATCGAGCCTTTTTTTGCCGCGCTCATCCGCAGCATTGCCCGTCAGGTGCGGGCCAGGGGCTACGCCCTGATGGTGGCCGACAGCGAGTACGACTCGGCCATCGAACTCCAGCACCTCAAGATGTTTCGTGGTCAACGGGTGAGCGGCCTGATCATTCGCTCGGCCTTCGGTTCCCCCAACCTCGACTACCTGGTACAGATGCACAAACGGGGAACCTACATCCTGGAAATCGACCACTTTTATCCCAACAGCCCCTTTAGCTATGTGATGCTGGACGGGCGGCAGTGCGTGTTTACCGGGGTGAAGTACCTCTACGACCTGGGCCACCGCCGCATCGCCACGCTGGGCGACTACCACCCCGTGATCACCCCCGACGAGCGCTCGAGGGTCTTTCCGGAGGCCATGCAGGCGGTGGGGCTGGCCCCAATACCCGAGTACCAGCGGGTGATTGAGCGCAGCGAGGAGGCGGCCTACCACCTCACCCTGGAACTCATGCGGCTGCCCGAACCACCCACCGCGCTGTTCTCGCTGACCGGAAGCGAGGCCGCCGGGGCTTTTCGGGCCCTGAAGGAGCTGGGGCTGCGCATACCCCAGGATGTCTCCCTGCTCACCTTCGATAACTACTCCTGGACGGCCCTGGTCACCCCGCCCCTGGATGTGATCGAGCAGCCGGTGGAGGCCATGGGGCAGGTGGCGGTGGAAATCGTGCTCGAGGCCATCGAGAATCAAGACCTGGATAAGGTGGTGCGCAAGCGCTTTCCTGGACGGCTGATCCGGCGGGGTAGCTGCGCCCCGCCTCCGGCCCAGGGCGTAAAATCCAGGGTGTGAGACCGATTGCCCTCGACGCCATGGGGGGCGACCATGCCCCCAAAGTTACGGTAGAAGGCGCCCTGCTGGCCCACAGACAGGGAATCCCGGTGGTGCTGGTAGGCCCCACGGCTGTTTTGCAGCAGGAACTCCGAAAGCAGGGGGGGGATCTGCCCATTGTGGAGGCCCCCGAGTACATCACCATGCACGACCAGGCCACCGACGTGCGCAAAAAGCGCCGGGCTTCCATCAACGTCTGCATGGAGCTGGTCAAGCAGGGCGAGGCCTCGGCGGTGGTGGCCATGGGGCACACCGGGGCCACGCTGGCCTCGGCCCTGTTCAACCTGGGGCGCATCCGGGGAGTGGATCGGCCCACCCTGCTGATCGAGCTGCCCAGCGAAAAAGGGCGCACCTTTCTGACCGACGGCGGGGCCAACGTGGACTGCAAGCCCGAGTGGCTGGTGCAGTTTGCGGTGATGGCCACGGCCTATGCCCAGGCCCAGGGGATAGCGGAGCCCAGTGTGGGGCTGCTCTCCATCGGGGAGGAGGAGCACAAGGGCAACGAACTCACCCTGCAAACCTTTCCCCTGCTCAAGGCCGCGCCGGGCCTGCGCTTCTACGGCAACGTGGAGGGGCGCGACATCTTCAAAGGCACCACCGATATCGTGGTGAGCGATGGCTACACCGGCAACGTGGTGCTCAAGCTCTCCGAAGGTGAGGCCCGCACCATCTTTAAGTGGATTCGCGAGGCTTTGAGCGGGGGTTCGCTCTTGACCCGGTTGGGGGCCTTGCTGGTGCGCCCGGCCCTGCAAAGCCTGCGGGCCAAAATGGACCCCGCCGAGTACGGGGCTATGCCCCTGCTGGGAGTGGAGGGCCCGGTGTTTATCGGGCATGGCTCCGCCGATGGGCGGGCGGTGCTGAGCGCGATTCGCAAAGCCAGGGGTGTGGTGGAGGCCGGCCTGGTGGAGCGGGTGCGGGCCGGCATGGCCCGCTTGGCTGGATAGGAGGGGGAAGCGTGGAGATATCGAGTCTCTGGCTGCGTGTTTTGATCAGTGTTGGCTTGCTAATTCTGGGTTTCTGGGTAGGGCGGGCCGGGGCCGGCCTGGTGGGCTGGCTGGCCCGACTGACCCCCGACACCCGCGACGACCGCTACCTGCGCTACATCGGCTGGCTGTGGTGGGGCTTCACCGCCGCCATGATAGCGGCCCTGGGGGCCCAGGTCTGGCAGGTGCGCCTCGAGCCCTTCTACGCCTGGGGCCAGGTGCTCTTCGGCTGGCTGGGGGAGCGCGGGCTGGCCGTGCTGCTGATCCTGGGCGCGACCTCGCTGGCTTTGCGCCTGGTGCCCCGGCTGTTGCAACGGGTTCCGGTGGGGTCGGGGGAGTTTAGCCGGGAGCAGGTGCGGCTACAAACCCTCAAGAGCGTGCTCGAGTCGGTCTTGAAGGTGCTGATTATCGCCCTAGGGGTGCTGTTTGCCCTGTCCAACCTAGGCCTGAACGTCACGGCGTTGCTGGCTGGGGCCGGGGTGGTGGGGCTGGGCATCTCGCTGGCCGCCCAGAACCTGATCCGCGATGTGATCAACGGCTTTTTTATCCTGCTGGAAGACCAGTACGGGGTGGGCGACGTGATTACCGTGGGCCAGCTTTCGGGGGGGGTGGAGCGCTTCAATCTGCGCATCACCGTGCTGCGCGACCTGGAGGGCCGGGTGCACTTCATCCCCAACTCCACCATCCAGCAGGTTACGGTGATGAGCCGCGACTGGGCCCGCGCGGTGGTGGACGTCTCGGTGGCCTACGAGACGCCAGTAGACAGGGCCCTCGAGGTGGTGCGCTCAGAAGCCGAGGCTTTCTATCACGACCCCGAGTGGCGCGACAAATTCACCGACCAGCCGCCCGAAACCCTGGGCATCCAGCAGCTGGCCGACTCGGGCATCCTGATCCGGGTTCTGTTCAACACCAAGCCCAAGGAGCAGTGGGCCATCGGGCGCGAGTTTCGCCGCCGCATCAAGCTGCGGCTCGACGCCGAAGGGATCGCCATTCCCTACCCCACGCGGCGCATCGTCAATTCATAAGCCCTACCGACCCTCGAGGCGGCCAGGGTTCGACTTTGAACCGGGCCTGCCCTTGCAGCGGCATAGAATGCAAAGGGATGAAAACCTGCGACTACCTGGTTATCGGCGGTGGCATTGTGGGCCTGACCATTGCCCTGGAGATAAAAAAGCGCGATGCCGCGGCCAGTGTGGTGGTGCTGGAGAAAGAGAAAGAACTGGCCCAGCACGGCTCCGGGCGCAACTCGGGGGTGTTGCACGCCGGTTTTTACTACACTGCCGACTCGCTTAAAGCCCGCTTCACCCGCGAGGGCAACGCCCGCTGGAAGCAGTTTGTGGAGGCGCGGGGCCTCCGGATTAACCGCTGCGGCAAGCTGGTGGTGGCTAAAAACGAGCAGGAGGTGGAGGGGCTAAAGGAACTCAAGCGCCGGGGCGACCTGAACGGGGTGGAGACCTACCTGATTCCCCTCGAGGAGGCCAGAAAAATCGAACCGCGGGTGAAGTCGACCGAGCTGGCCCTGTGGTCGCCCAACACCGCCACCGTGGATCCCAAGGAGTGCATGGCCGCCATCGCCGCCGAGTGTAAAGCCCAGGGCATCGAGATTCACCTGGATACCCCCTACCAGGGCCGGCGGGGCCGGGACATCATCACGCCCCAGGAGGTCTACAGCGCGGGCTTTGTGCTCAACGCCGCGGGCCTGCACGCCGACCGGGTGGCCCACGATTTTGGTGTGGGGCTGCGCTACCGCATCCTGCCCTTCAAGGGGCTGTACGTGTACGGCTCGGAGCCGGTGGGCGCGCTCAAAACCAACATCTACCCGGTGCCCGACCTGCGCAACACCTTTTTGGGCGTCCACTTTACGGTGACGGTGGACGGCCAGGCCAAAATTGGCCCCACCGCCATTCCGGCTTTCTGGCGCGAGAACTACGAAGGCCTGAAGGGCTTCGACGCGCTCGAGGCCCTCTCGATTCTGCGCGACGAGGCCATTCTGTTCTTCCGCAACGACTTCAACTTCCGCAGCCTGGCCCTGGAAGAGATCAAAAAGTACTCCAGAACCTACCTCGTCCAGCAGGCCGCGGCCCTCCTGGAAGGGGTGAAGCCGGAAAACTACCGCACCTGGGGCCGCCCCGGCATCCGCGCCCAGCTCTACGACCACCAGGACAAAAAGCTGGTGATGGACTTCTTGCTCGAGGGCAATGGGGAGGGCCTGCACGTGCTCAACGCCATCTCGCCGGCCTGGACGGCTTCCATGCCCTTTGCCGAGTATGTGGTGGATAGGATAGAAGCCCTGCACAAGGGCCAGGAGATAGCCCAGGCCTGAGCGTTTCGCATTGACAAACCAACCCCACCAACGCGTAGACTCCTGGCAGAAGGAGGCGTTATGAGCCTACACCCCCTGGCCGGCCAACCCGCACCCCATAGCCTTCTGGTGAACCTCCCTCGGTTGGTGAGCAGCTACTATGCCCTAAAGCCCGACCCCCTCAACCCGGCCCAGCAGGTGGCCTTTGGCACCAGCGGCCACCGGGGCACCTCCCTGGCTGGCACCTTCAACGAGGCCCACATCCTGGCCATCGCCCAGGCGGTAGCGGAGTACCGGGCCGAGCACGGCATTACCGGGCCGCTCTTTATGGGCATGGATACCCACGCGCTTTCCGAGGCGGCCTGGATTACCGCGGTGGAGGTGCTGGCGGCCAATGGGGTGGAGGTGAGGGTTGAGGAAGGGCGCGGCTACACCCCAACCCCCCTGGTCTCGCACGCCATCCTCGAGTACAACCGCAATCGCAGCAGCGGTCTGGCCGACGGCATCGTGATCACCCCCAGCCACAACCCCCCCCAGGACGGCGGCTTCAAATACAACCCCCCCAACGGCGGCCCCGCCGATACCGGCGTGACCCGGGTGATCCAGGAACGGGCCAACCAGATCCTGCGCGACGGCCTCACCGAGGTAAGGCGCTGGCCCCTCAGCCGGGCCCTGGAGGCGGTTCGGGCCTTCGATTTCGTCACCCCTTATGTGCGCCAACTGGAAAGCATTGTGGACATGGCCGCCATCAAGGCCGCGGGTGTCCGGATTGGGGTAGACCCGCTGGGCGGCTCCTCGCTACGGGTCTGGCAGCGCATCGCCGAGCACTACAGCCTCAGCCTGACCGTGGTCAACGAACGCATTGACCCCAGCTTTGCCTTCATGACCCTGGATAAAGACGGCAAAATTCGCATGGACTGCTCGTCGCCCTACGCCATGGCCTCCTTGATTGGCCTCAAGGACAGGTTCGACGTGGCCATCGGCAACGACCCCGACGCCGACCGGCACGGCATCGTGACCCCGGACGGCCTGATGAACCCCAACCACTACCTGGCAGTTTGCATCCATTACCTGTATCAAAACCGCCCCGGCTGGCCCGCCGGCATGGGGGTGGGGAAGACCCTGGTCAGCAGCAGCATGATTGACCGGGTGGTGCACAGCCTGGGCCGCCGGCTGGTGGAGGTGCCGGTGGGCTTTAAGTATTTTGTGCAGGGGCTTTTGAGCGGAACCATCGGGTTTGGGGGCGAGGAGAGCGCGGGAGCCTCCTTTGTGCGCATGGACGGCTCGGCCTGGAGCACCGACAAAGACGGCATCATCCTGGGTTTGCTGGCCGCTGAGATTCTGGCCAAGACCGGCCGGTCGCCCAGCCAGCACTACCGCGACCTCGAGGCCCGCTTTGGCGCTTCGGTGTACACCCGCATTGATGCCGAGGCCAACAGCGCCCAGAAAAAGGTGCTGGCCAACCTTTCACCCGAGCTGGTGACCGCTACCGAGCTGGCCGGGGAGCCCATCCAGGCCAAGCTCACCCGCGCCCCCGGCAACAATGAGCCCATCGGCGGGCTCAAGGTGGTGACCGAGAACGCCTGGTTCGCGGCCCGGCCCTCCGGAACCGAGGACGTGTACAAGATTTATGCCGAGAGCTTCCGGGGCGAGGCGCACCTCGAGCGCGTGGTGCAGGAGGCCAGGCACCTGGTTGGCGAGGCTTTTCGCAGGGCCGGGGTTTGATGCGGGCGCGCTACTTTGAGGCCGCCTGCTCGGCCTCGATCTCCCAGAGCAGGTCGCGCAGTATCCAGCCCCTACCGGGGGCCTCGAGCTCCCCGTTGGTGATGCGCTCGAGCAGGTAAGCCCGCACCTGGGCAATGGGCAGACCGGCCTGGATGAGCTCGCCCAGGTTGCGGCTGCTGTCGAGCAGCACGGTCATATCGTTGGGGTTGCGTATGCCCGCCTGGGTGCGCCGGGCCGAAGGGTGGCGGATGCGCAGGGCGAACCAGGCATACTTGCGCAGCTTGGTGAGGTCGCCCTCCCGCAGCCCCCGCCAGGCCCGTTCGGCGGCGATGATCAGCGGAACCCCCCAGGCTCTGGCCGCCGCCCGCACGCTCTTGCCCCCCACAAAAACGGCAAAAGGTTCCACGGGCCGGGGCGTCTCCAGCACCCGACTGGGGGAGTCCAGCACGCTGCGGAAGCGGGCCCACTGATCGTTCATGCGGGCCCACTCCCCCACAAAAACCTTGAACGGCATAAGCGGGGATCCCTGCACCCGACCACCCTCAAACCGGAACTGACCCTGCTCGGGGTGGAGTGGAAAGGTGGCGATGGCCTCAAAGCCTTCCCAGTCCAGGATGCTGCCACCGACCACCTCGCCGAGCATGAAGTGCAATTTCAGGGGAAGCAGATGGGTTTTGAGGTGCAGAACCCCCGTTCCACGGCTGGCGTGGATCATCTGAAGCACGTCGCTTAGCGGGATGGTATCGAAGCTACCTTCCATCGCAACCCTTCTCCCAGGCCGAGCACCAGCGTGAAGCCCTGCCCCACATAATCTTGCATGGCCTGTCGAATGGCCTCGATATGCTGTGTCTCGCTCAGGGCGGCCAGGGTAGGCCCGGCCCCTCCCACAAAGGCGGCCAGGGCCCCCGCGGCATAGACCCGCTCAAGAGCGGCCTCGAGGCCCGGCATCAGATGCGCGCGGTAGTGCTGGTGTAAGCGGTCTTTGGCGGCTTCGCGCAGGGCATCCAGGCGCCCGGCGTGCAGGGCCGCGGGCCACAGCGCGCTGCGGGCCAGATTAAAGATGGCATCGGCGTAGGGAATGGTTTTGGGCAGAGCGGCCCGGGCCAGCGGTGTCGGCACCTCGTAAGGCGGCACACCCAGAACAAAGCGCAGCCCTTTGGGTGAAGGCATGGGCAGGGCCAGCGGGGGGTCGGCCAGCGCGGCCACAAAGCCGCCGTACACCGCCGGGGCCACATTGTCGGGGTGGCCTTCCAGGGTGGCGGTCACCCGAAAGATGCCGTCCGGCCCGAGCCGCCCCCCAGAAAAGGCATCGGCCAGGGCTGCCCCCGCAACGAGGGCCGCCGAGCTGCTGCCCATGCCCCGGGCCAGGGGAATCGGATTGTGAGCCCAGACCGCCAGGGGCGGCGGGTCGAGCTCACCCAGGGACTGCCAGGCGGCCCGGTAGCCTTGGTGGATAAGATTGTCCGGGGTGTTGGGCACCTGCCCCTGGCCGCTGTAGTGCAGCTCGTTGCTGCAGGACGGGGTGGCGTGAACCTCGAGGTACAGATCGAGCGCCACCCCGAGCGCATCAAAGCCCGAACCCAGATTAGCCAGGGTCGCTGGAACTTGAACGTATACGGTATCGCCAGACATAGTGCTCCCGCTAGAAGGCGGTGGTCTTTGCCATCATACCTGCATGCTGGGCTGGGGGTGGGTGCAGCCGCGGGGCAAAAACCATCAAATCAAGCTATACTACAGGCGGGTGACTTACTCCATTCCTTGGGCCCTGTGCGTGTTCTATAGCGGTTTTGCTCCCACCTTAGAGCACCGGTTTTGGGGAGGCGGGGTCATGGCAGCCTGCTAGCATATGCGGTTGTATTTTCTACGAACCCGTGCCTGGCATGTAAGCCGGTTGTGGGTGGGGCATGCGAGAACTGCTGGCCTGTCAAACCAGTCGGGGTAGAGGATACCGTGAGCGTGTACCAGGGTCTGCTCGAGCGCATCTCGCCCTCTCTGATGGGCCACCTGCTCGATGCGCTGTCGCGCCGCGACCCCCTGGTGGAGCACGCGCCGGGTGGCTTGCTAATCCCGGAGTTGATTGAACGGCTGCGGGGGGAGGGTTTTTCCGGTTACCTGCTGGCCCGCTTCTCCGGCGAGGAGCGGGGTTGGTTGGCTTTTTATCGGGGGCGGCTTTTGGGGGCCTGGCGGCAGACCACCTACGGCCACCTCAGCGGTACCGTGGCCTACCGGGCTGTGCAGCGTGAGCTGGGCCTGGCCACCCTCTCGCTTTATCGGTTGCAGCCCGACGACCTGCCCCCTCTGGTGGCCCTTACCCAGGGGTCGCTGCGCCTGACCGGGGTGGAGGCCCGCGAGGTGGCGGTTGAGAACCTGATGCAGCCGCTTGTGCAGGAGCAGTTTACCGGTGCGCTGGTGCTCGAGGACGGCCTGGTAGGGCAGGCCTGGTTTTTAGCCCGGGGGAAGTATCTTTTTGAGGCCTTGCCACCGGCGCGGTTTGCTGCGGGGGTTCTGCATCTGGTGCAGGCCCCCAACCAGACCCCACCCGATCTGTATGAGCAGGCCCAGCAAGAGGATCGGGCTCAGCGAAGCCTGCGAATCAGCACGGCCTGGAATGCGGCCCACGAGGTGCTCAAGGAGTATATGGGGCGCGGAGCCTCCTTGGCCCTCGAGCGCCTGCAGCACATCTACGCCACCGACGACCCGGCCAGCCTGGAGAAAAACCTGCGCCGCTGGATGACCGAGAGCCTCGAGCCCAACGCGGCTGTGCTCTTCGATCGCCTGCTGCGGCCGACCCTGTAGCGGGTGCAGTTAAAACTGGCCGTAGGGGGTAATATCTATCAGGATGCTCATCGCCTGTAGCCAGGTTGTCCGGGGCTACCTTCCAGAACGGTTGGTGCTGCATCCCTGGCAAGCCCGCTCTAGTAGAAATCGTCTGATTGACAAAGGAACCTTCTAAGAGGAGGTTTTATGCTGCTAGCCATCGACATCGGCAACACCAACATTACCCTGGGCCTCTACCAGGGTGAGCAACTGGGGCCGCGCTGGCGCATCTCCACCGATCCCCAGCGCATGCCCGACGAGTACGGCATCACCCTGGTCAACCTGCTCTCCTTCAGCGGATACAAGCCCGCCCAGGTGGAGGCGGTGGTGCTGGCTTCGGTGGTGCCACCCCTGACCGCGACGCTGGTTCAGGCCGTGCAGGACTACCTTGGGCGGAAGCCTTTGGTGGTGGACTCGAGCCTCCAGACCGGGGTGCGGGTGCGCTACGACGACCCTTCGCAGGTGGGCGCTGACCGCATCGTGGATGCCGCGGCGGTGCATAAGCTCTACGGCGGCCCGGCCTGCGTGGTGGATTTCGGCACGGCCACCACCTTCGACGCCATCACCGCCGAGGGGGATTACCTGGGGGGGGCCATCGCGCCGGGCATCGGAATCGCCGCGGAGGCCCTGTTCCAGCGGGCCGCCAAGCTGCCCAAGGTCGAGCTCAGGCGGCCCCCCACAGCTATCGGGCGTAACACCGTGCACTCGATGCAGTCGGGGTTGCTGTTCGGTTACGTGGGCCTGGTGGAGGGCATGGTGGCTCGCTTCCGCGCCGAGCTCGGGCCCCAGATGAAGGTTATTGGAACCGGTGGCCTGGCCGAGCTCATCGCCCAGGAAACCCCGGTCATCGAGATCATCGCTCCCTGGCTGACCCTCGATGGCCTGCGCATCATCTGGGAGCTCAACCAATGAACCCCCTGCAGGGCAAGCGCATCGTGCTGGGCGTGAGCGGCTCCATCGCTGCCTACAAGGCCGCCGACCTCGCCAGCAAGCTCACCCAGGCCGGGGCCCTGGTGGATGTGATCCTGAGCGAGGGGGCCGAGCGTTTCATCACCCCGCTCACCTTCGCCTCCCTTACCGGGCGCAGGGCCTACGCCAGCCTGTGGGAGGGCGAGGCCCACGTGCTTCACGTCGGATTGGGGGAGGCCGCCGACTTGCTGGTGATCGCCCCCTGCACCGCCCACACCCTGGCCAAGCTGGCCCAGGGCCAGGCCGACAACCTGCTTACCCTGACCGCCCTGGCCGCGCGCTGTCCCGTGCTGGTGGCCCCCGCCATGGACGGGGGGATGTTCGAGCACCCCGCCACCCAGGCCAACCTCGAGACCCTGCGCCGCCGGGGTGTGCAGATCCTGGGCCCTGCCCAGGGTCGCATGGCCTCGGGGCTGGTGGGGCTGGGGCGGATGCTCGAGCCCGCCGAGATCCTGGGGCAGATTCGCCTGGCCCTGGGCCGCGGCGGCCCCCTGGCCGGAAAACACGTGGTGGTGAGCGCGGGCGGCACCCAGGAGCCCCTCGACCCGGTGCGCTACCTCACCAACCGCTCCTCGGGCAAACAGGGTTTTGCCCTGGCCCAGGCCGCGCTGGATCTGGGGGCTCGGGTCAGCCTGGTGGTGGGGGCTACGGCCGCTGCCCTGCCCACCCCCACCGGGGCCGAGCGCACCGACGTGGAAACCGCCGCCCAGATGGCCGAGGCGGTCTTGCGGCTGTGCCGGGAGGCGGATGTGCTGATCATGGCGGCCGCGGTGGCCGACTTCCGGCCCCGCCAGGTGCGGGCCCACAAGATCAAGAAGGAGCGGGAAGCCCCCCAGCTCGAACTCGAGCCCACCCCGGACATCCTGCTGGCCGTGGCTGAAGAGCGCCGGCACCTGGGCCGGCCAGCGGTGGTGGTGGGCTTCGCCGCCGAGAGTGAGAAACTGCGGGAGAACGCGCAGGACAAGCTCGAGCGCAAAAGTCTCTCCATGATCGTGGCCAACGATATCAGCGCCCCCGATGCCGGTTTCGCCGTGGACACCAACCGCGTTCTTCTGCTGCTGCCGGGCGGGGTGGTCGAGCCCCTGCCCCTCATGACCAAGGGCGAGGTGGCCGCAGCCGTTCTGGCGCGGGTGGTTGGTCTCCTCGCAGAGGGAGCCCAGGGATAGATCGCGCCTGCCCGCGGCTACGGGTTTTCAGCCCCTTCTTCCGCCCAGTGGTTGAGCGGCCCGATGCCCCCTCCGATGCCCGGGGCCGTCTCGATGGCCCGGGTCACGAAGCGCTTGGCTCGAGCCACAGCCTCGAGCAGCGCGACCCCTTTCGCCAGCAACGCGGTAATTGCGGCGGAAAGGGTGCAGCCGGTGCCGTGGGTATGGCTCGAGGGGATTTTCTGGGCGGTAAAGAGGTGTAGCTTGCGGCCATCCCACAGCACGTCGGTGGACTCTTCTCCTGCCAGGTGGCCGCCTTTGAGCAGCACAGCCCGGGGCCCCAGTCCCCCCAGCAGCCGGGCGGCTTCGCGGGCATCGGCCAGGTCGCGGATGGGCTGGCCCAGCAGGGCCCGGGCCTCGGGCAGGTTGGGGGTGAGCAGGGTGGCGAGGGGGAACAGTTCGGACTTGAGAGCCTCGAGGGCCTGCTCGGTCAGCAGCCAATCGCCGCTTTTGGCAACCAGCACAGGGTCTACCACCAGCGGCAAGTTTGTTTGAGCCAGGATTGGCGCAATGCTGTGCACGATGGCTGCATCCCCCAAAGCCCCGGTTTTGATGGCGTGGGCGCCGGGATCTTGCAGCACGGCCTCGAGCTGTCGCGCGACCAGACCGGGTTCCAAAGGCGCCACCTCACGCACCCCAAGGGTGTTCTGCACGGTCAGTACAGTGACCACGCTCATGCCGTAGACCCCAAAACGATGGAAGGTTTTGAGGTCAGCCTGCAGACCGGCCCCCCCGCTGGGGTCGCTACCGGCGATGGTGAGGGCGATGGGGAAGGGCACCGAGGCCTCCAGGGGTTTAGGCCGGCTCGAGGTCGCTCGCGCGGGCCTTGCCGCGCAGCACGGCTTCGACCAGGTTCATCGGACAGAAGGGGCCGCACATGCTACAGGCTTTGGTGCGGGTGGCGCGGGTCTCGTAGAGCCGGCGGGCCTCCTGGGGGAACAGGCATAGCTCGAACTGGCGCTCCCAGTCGAGGGCATAGCGGGCCTGGCTCATCTGGCGGTTGCGCAGGAGGGCGGCGGGGTGGCCTCGAGCCACGTCGGCGGCGTGGGCCGCCAGCTTGAAGGCGATCACCCCCTCGCGCACCTGCTGGACGCTGGGCAGGGCCAGGTGCTCGGCCGGGGTCAGGTAGCACAGCATGTCGGCGCCGTGCCAGCCTGCCACCGCCCCACCGATGGCCCCGGCTATATGGTCGTATCCTGCTGCAGTATCGATGGGGAGCATGCCCAGGATGTAGAAGGGGGCCTGATCGGTGAGCTTCTTCTGCAACTGCACGTTGGTCTGGATCTCGTTCAGGGGAATATGCCCCGGCCCCTCCACCATTACCTGCACCCCGGCCCGGCGCGCCCGTTCGACCAGCTCGCCCACCAGCAGCAGTTCCTGGATCTGGGGGCGGTCGGTGGCGTCGGCCAGGGAGCCCGGGCGCAGCCCGTCCCCCAGCGAAAGGGTCATGTCGTAGGTGCGGGCGATCTCCAATACGTCGTCGAAGCGCTCCCACAGGGGGTTTTCCCGCTCGTTGCGCAGCATCCAGGCCGCCAGCAGCCCGCCCCCCCGCGAGACGATGCCGGTGACCCTCGAGCTATTGCGGTAACGGCGCAGGCTTTCCTGGGTCACTCCCGCGTGAATGGTGATGTAGTCGACCCCCGAACGGCCGTGCTCTTCGATCACCGCCAGCAGCTCGTCGGGGGTCATATCGAAGACGCTCTTGCGCCGGGCCGCCCGGAACTCGGCCTCGTAGATCGGTACGGTGCCCAGCGGGACGCTGCTGGCCTCCAGGGTCATCTTGCGGATGCGGGCCAGGTCGCCCCCGGTGGAGAGATCCATCACGGCATCGGCGCCCGCCTCAATGGCGGCCCGGACTTTCTGCACCTCCTGCTCGGGGTCGGCGAAGTCGTAGGAGGTGCCCAGGTTGGCGTTGACCTTTACCCGCATCCCCTCGCCAATGGCGGTGAAATGGGTCAGGGTGCGGTGGTTGGGGTTGGCGGGGATGACCACCCGTCCGGCGGCCACGCGCTCCCGCACCAACTCCGGCTCGAGCCCCTCGGATTGGGCCACATAGGCCATGGCTTCGGTGATGATGCCCTTGCGGGCGGCTTCCAGTTGGGTCATGTTGGCTCCTTTGACTATCTATTGGTGTGTTTTCCACGAGTCCAGCACCATCTCGGTTACCCGGCGGGCGGTGGCCGGGGCCAGCAGGATGCCGTTGCGCCCGTGCCCGGTAGCGGCCAGGATGCCCGGGGCGAGCCGCCCAACCGTGAGCGAACCGGCTGGGCGGTAGCCCCAGTGCCGCTGGGTGATGGGGGCCTGGTGCAGCAGAGGGAAGTGCGTCCGGCGGTGCTGCTCCAGCCAGCGCAGCCCGGCTGCCTCCACACCGGGTCTCCAGCCCTCGCGCTGGGTGGCCCCCAGGTAGACTTGGGCGCCGCGGGGCAGCGCGTAGCTGTCCCCCACGAAGACCGGGCCGGGCGGGGGTGGGGCCGACAACAGCAGGGCCTCGCCCTTGAGGGGGCGCACCGCCAGGCCAAAGCGGCCCGACCAGGCGCCGCAGGCGATGACGATCTGGCGGGCTGCGATGCGTTGGGTGGGGGTGTGCACCCAGCCGGGCTCGAGGTGCAGGGCTTCTTCCCGCTGTAGGCTGCCGCCCATACTGACAAAGGCTTTTTGCACAGCGGCCAGCAGCGTGATCGGGTCGAGGTAGCCGCCGGGGAGGGGCTCGAGGTTGTGCAGGGCCTGCCAGCTATGCAGGGGGCCCTCGAGGCGCCACACCCCACCCAGGGCCACAGGAACGGCCATCCCGCTGAGGGCCTCGAGTTCGCGTGCGAGCGCTGGGTAGCACTCGAGCCCTTCCCGGGCCCACTCGAGCAACTCCCCTCCAAGGCCCTCGGTGTAGGGGGCCAGCATGCCCGCCGAAGCCCGGGTGGCCTGCCCGGCCCTGCCCGCCTCGAGCACGGTGACCTCGAGCCCGGCCTGGCGCAGCCGGTAGGCGATGAGGCTGCCGATGATGCCGCCGCCCACCACCACCACCTCGCTCATAGCGGCATCTCCGGTTGGGGCAGGGGCACACCCTGGGCCGGGCTGGAGGGGCTGGCGGTGGGGCGTTCGGGCATGGGCCCGGCCTCGTAGGCCCGGCGCCCCGCCTCGACGGCCAGGCGGAAGGCAGCGGCCATCGCCACGGGGTTCTGGGCCTCGGCGATGGCGGTGTTAACCAGCACCGCGTCGGCTCCTAGCTCCATGGCCCCGGCCGCTTCCGAGGGCCAGCGCAGCCCGGCGTCCACTACGATGGGTGGTAAGTGGGCGCGTTGCTGCGCGAAAATCTCCAGCATGGCCCGGTTCCTGAGGCCCTGCCCTGAGCCGATGGGAGCGGCCAGGGGCATCACGGTGGCGCAGCCGAGCCGGGCCAGCCGCTGCGCCAGCACCGGGTCGGGGGCGATATAGGGCAACACCACAAAGCCCTCCTGCACCAGAATTTCCGCGGCGCGCCAGGTTTCCAGCGGGTCGGGTAGCAGGTAGGTGGGGTCGGGGATGACCTCCAGCTTGACCCAGTCGCTGCCTGTAAGCGCCCGCCCCAGCCGTGCCAGGCGCAGGGCCTCGGCAGCCGTGCGGGCTCCGGCGGTGTTGGGCAGCACCCGGTAGCGCTGCCAGTCCAGCGCTTCCAGCAGGCCCTGGTGTCCGGCGGCCCCCGCCTCGACGCGCCGGATGGAGACGGTGACCACCTCGGCCCCGGAGGCCTCGAGGGCCTCCCGCATCAGCGCGAAGTCGCGGTACTTGCCCGTGCCCACCAGCAAGCGGCTGTTCAGACGCTGCCCTGCAATCACCAGTGCGCTCACGGCTAGCCTCCCTGCATCAAGGTCACGATCTCCACCACATCCCCTGCCACCAGGGTGCGATCCGGCCAGCGGCCTTTGCTCCAGATCTCTTCGTTGAGCAAGACCACGACCGCCTCGGGGTTAACTCCCTGCTGGCGGCACACCGCCTCGACCATCTCGCCAAGGCTCTTCCCTTCGGCCTCCACCGCCCTGCCGTTAATCCAAACCATCCAGCCACCTCCGCATATGCCTTGCAGCTTTCTCGGGATCGGGTGCGTCTAAGATGCTCCGCACCACCGCCACCCGGCGGGCGCCTGCCTCCAGCACCTGGGGCAGGGTGTGCTCGTCGATGCCCCCAATAGCGAACCAGGGTACCCGGAGGTTTTGCGCGGCCCATCGCACGTAGGCCAGGCCCGCGGCCGGTCGCCCTGGTTTGGTGGGGGTTTCCCAGACCGGGCCTACCGAAAGGTAGCCCGGGCCGCCCTCGAGCGCGGCCTGCTCCCGCAGGGCCTGTTCGGGCTCATGGGTGCTGCGCCCGATCCAGCCCGAAAAAAAGCGCCGGGCCTGGGCCACGTTCAGATCCCCCTGCCCCAGGTGCACCCCGTGGGCCTCCAACAAAGCCGCCAGATCGGGGCGGTCGTTGATTATCAGCGGCACCCGGTAACGCGCACACAGCGCTCGCAGATTTTCCCCCAGGGCCAGGATGGCCTGGGCCTCGAGGTTCTTGGCCCGTAGCTGCAACAGATCCACCCCGCCCTCCAGGGCCGCCTCGAGGCGGCGCATCAGCTCTGCCTCAGCTTGACCGGGGCGTGGGGTCGCTACCAGATACAGTTTCCCGTGCAAAAACCCACCTCCTGAACCGGCCGAGGGTCAGGAGCAAGGCGCACGTCAGATTGTAGGGATTTCTCCATGGGCTTCCCTCCGCCGGTACTAACCGGATCAGGTTCCAAGGGTTACAGGGTTTACCCTGCTCTCAGCCCCTATAGGGGCACCCCTAGCCGATCACCCCGATGATACTGGGCTGCCACAGCCCGGTCAAGGTGAGCACGGGCTGCCCTTGACGCAGGGCTGCGGTAAAAGGCGTATGATAGCGGGGTTCGGATATGGCCTACCTTTGGCTGGGTTTTTTGTGGCTGCTCTGGGCGGTGGGCTTGCTGGGCGACTCGTATGTCCGCAGCCTGGCCGTGAGCCTGTCCAACTTTGTGGGGGCCTATGCGCTGTGGTGGGTGGCGGCCCGCTCGCCGGCTATCCTGCGTGGGGCCTTAACCGGCCTGGCGGTAGGCCTGCTGGTGTTGGGCGTGGGGGATCTGCTGTTCACCTATAACGTAGCCGCCGGTCTGGATACCCGGGCCCTGCGCGAGGGCATCTACCTGGTGGGCGTGGTTCTCCTGTTGTTGATGGGCAGCCTGCTTCCTTTCCGCATGGAGCGTCAGGGTTTGTACCCCCTTGGCTTTGCGCAGCGGCTGGCTTCGCTGGCTGGGCTGGGGGGGGTGTTGCTTTCGGCCCTCGCTACCTTAATCCGCCCCCTGAGCCTGCTCGAGCTGATCTATGCAGGGGTGGCCTTCTACCTGACCTTGCTGTTTGCGCAGCAGACCCCCGTGCTGGCTGGGGGTCGCATCGGGCGCTACTTGCAAGGGGTGGTGTGGGCGCTGGTGCTGGGCAGCCTGGCGCGATTGGTCTATATCTTGGGGAATGTGCCACCGGCGCAATGGTCTATCGTGGCCTACGATGTTTTGTGGATGCTGGCTATGAGCATTCTGTTGCTAGGTGTTATCAAGGCTCCCAAAAATCTCTAACCCCACCTAGCTGCAACTGCCTCATGGCCGATGGTAGGGCCTCGGCGACCTCGTGGGCCAGCAAACCCGGCTTGCCCGCCAGGTCACCGGCCAGCCCGTGCAGATAGACCCCCAGCCGGGCAGCCTCCCAGGCCGATAATCCCGCAGCCAGCAGGGCCGCGACCACCCCGGAAAGCACATCGCCCATCCCGCCGGTGGCCATGCTGGGGTTGCCGCTGCTGTTCACGGCCAGCAGGGGCGGCGAAAGGGGGGCTTCTTGGGGCTGCCAGGCCAGCACGGTGGGGCCGCCTTTGAGCACCACCACCAGCCCTGGATAGCGCTCGGCCAGGGCTTGGGCGGCCTCGAGGGGGGCGCGGGCGATCTGTTCGCTGGGGATCTCCAGCAGGCGGCTGGCCTCGCCGGGGTGGGGGGTCAGCACGGTGGGGAGGCCCGCTTTTACATAGGCCGATAGAACCTGTTTGTGCAGTGCGTCGGCGTCCAGCACCGTGGGTTTGCCCAGCTCCAGGGCGGCCAGTGCGGCTCTAACCCCCCCCGCAGCAGCGCCCATACCCACTGCCACCGCTTCGGCGCGGACAGCCTGTAAGTCGGCGTGATTCCACTCGAGCAGGGGCAGCCGCACGGCCTCCAGCGGAGGGTTGACCACACAATCGGCGGGGTAGGCCACCGTAACCAGCCCCGCCCCGGTTCGATACGCCCCCAGGGCTGCCAGGCTGGGCGCGCCCGTATAGCTGCGATACCCGCCGGCCACCAGCACCCGGCCCACCGAGCCTTTGTGGGCGTTGCCTGGACGGGCGGGCAGAAGCGGGCGCATCGAGGTCTTGCACAACACCTCGGGGAGGTGGGGGTTGTGCAGGGCCCTGGGGGGCATCCCGATGGACTCGAGCACAATCCGACCGCAGGCGGCCCGGTGGGGATAGAACAGGTGCTCGTTTTTCAGTCCTGCCAGGGCCACGGTCAGATCGGCCCGGATGTGGGGCTGGTAGGGCAGGCCCGACGGAAGATCCACGGCCACCACCGGCAAGCCGGACTGATTAACCTTCTCGACCAGATCGGCATAAAAACCCTCCAGGGGCCCTCGCAGGCCGGTGCCAAACAGGGCATCCAGCACCACGCTGTGCGGTGCTGGCTCCCAGGCCGAGAGGGGGGCTATTTCCAGGCCATGGGCCAGCAGCGCCTGTCGTGCAACGGCCGCATCCCCTGTCTGGCCCTCGGCGGCATACACCCTTACCGGATGCCCCCAGTGGGCCAGCCAGCGGGCGGCCACCAGGCCATCACCCCCGTTGTTGCCCTTGCCGCATAGCACGTCAACCGCGCGCCCCTCGAAACGCTGCAAAAGCCGGCTGGCCGCCTGTTTTCCGGCGGCTTCCATCAGGAGCAGGCTGGGATAGCCCATTGCAACGGCCCTTTGGTCGGCTTCGCGCATGGCTTGGGCAGTGTAGAGGTACATGTTCGCAGTACAGCCTAACATCCCACCAACTTACGTACACTATGAGCATGGAGTTAGAAACCGCGCGCAAGCGATTGCTGGCTGCCCGCCGGGTTGCGGTGCTGACTGGAGCTGGCATCTCCCAGCCTTCAGGCATACCCACCTTTCGCGACGCTGCGGGCCTGTGGAAGGATTTCGACATCGAGGAATACGCTACTCCGGGGGCCTACGCCCGCAACCCCCAGAAGGTCTGGGAGTGGTACGCCTGGCGTTATCAAAAAGTCATGCAGGCGGAGCCCAACCGGGCCCACACGCTGCTGACCGTGCTGGAGCAGCGGGTAGGGGAGGGCTTTTTACTGGTGACCCAAAATGTGGATGGCCTGCACAGCCGGGCTGGCTCCCAGCGCCTGGTCGAACTGCACGGCAACATTGCCAGGGGCCGCTGCGAGCGCTGCGGCCAGCGGTTTCCCCTGCCCGATCCGGCCCGTTTTGTGCCGCCGCCTTATTGCCCGACCTGCAAGGCCCGGGGCCGCCCCGATGTGGTGTGGTTTGGCGAGATGCTGCCACCGGGCGCTTTTGAGCAGGCCGAGCGGGCCTTTGCTGCTGCCGAGGTGGCTTTGGTAATAGGCACCAGCGCCGAGGTCGAACCCGCGGCCAGCCTGGGGTGGCTGGCGCGCTCGAGCGGCGCTTATCTGATCGAGATTAACCCCAACCCCACCCCGCTCTCGAGCCAGGCCGACTGCTCCCTCCGGATGGGCGCGGTGGAGGGCATGGAAGCCCTGATGGATGGTTTAAGATGACTTGCGCTGCCGGGCTCGGTCGTAGAGAATCCAGCCCCCCAGGGCCACCAAACCCACGATGGAGGCGGCCAGCAGGAAGGGCCCCAGCCGGGAGAAGTCGGCACCCAGCCAGGCGATCACCACCGCAACCGGCAGGGCCCCGAGCGCAGTAGCCAGCAAGAACTTGAGGGGGTGCATGCGCACCAGCCCGGCCACGAAGTTCACGCTGTCGGTGGGTACCACGAAGGAGAGCCGCAGGGCGATGATGGCCCAGGGGCCGTAGCGCTCGACCTGGGCCTCCACCTTGCGCCGGATCTCCTCGCTAACGAAGCGATCCACCACCACCGGGCCCAGCAGCCTGGCAAGGCTATAGCCCACCATGGCCGCGATAACCGCCCCAATCCAACCCAGAATCCCGCCGAATACCGGCCCAAACGCCAGTACCGAGATCAGCATCACCAGGGACATGGGCACCACCGAGACCAGGGTCTGGGCGATCATCAGACCGATAATGCTCAAGGGGCCCAGCCAGCCCAGCCCGGCCACCCAGGCCTGGATGGCCTGCTGATTCCCGCTGGCAAGCAGGTTATAGATCTCATCGACGCGTCCTTTGAAGCCAGGGAATACGAGATAGGCACCAAACAGCAGGCCGGCCAGCAGCAGCAAGGCCAGCAATACCGGCAGTGCGGGTAGGGTTCGGGGTGGGGGCAGCCGCTCCATTCCAGAAGTCCAGGATAACGCAAAGCATGAGAATTGCCTTTGCCCTTGGTCACACCTGGCATGCGAAGGGGGATGGTGGGTAGCAGGCATTGTCCAAAACCAGGGCGCACCCCACGGATTCCCCGGCCGCTGGCGGTTAACATAGAACTTATGAGCCTGCGAGAACGGGTCTTTCCCCTCCGAACGCCCGAGGATGTGGACGCTTTTCTGGAGCGCTTCGAGCTGACGGCCATCTTCAAAGCCAGCACCAGTGACAAGACCCTCGAGGCCATGCGCTACGTGCAGAAGTACCTCGAGCCCCGCCCGGACGTAGCCGTTGGCATCATCCGCATCCCCGAAGACCGCCCGGCCTCGAGCCATGTCGAAGCCCGCACCGGCATCCGGCACCAGAGCCCGCAGTTCATCCTTTTTCGTCAGGCCCGGCCCCTCTTCGACCTCGACAACTGGAAGATCAACCCCGAGCAGCTAGAGCCTTTACTGTTGCAGCACCTGCCGGTTCACATCGGCAAACCCGTGCGCAACCCCGCGGTGGCGGGGTTCCAGGCCTATCTGGATCTGCTCGAGCGCTTTATTACGGGGCAGCTCAGCGAGGAGCGCTTCCAGTGGGGCTACCTGGATCGCCTCAAAAAAGAAGCCGACTGGCGCTCAGACGAAGACTTCGACCTGCTGAATAGCCTGTTTCCCAACCCCGACGGACGGGCTTTTACCCCTGGCAAGGTGGTGGCGCTGGAGTTTCAGGCCCAGCTTGCGGGCCGGGCCGAGCCGCTTGTGGAGCGGGCCCGACGCTTACGCGCTCGGGTCGAGGCCCTTCAAGCAACCAAAGCCGATGCGTTTTAGAATCTACAAACCACCTTACCCAAATCAGGCACTGCAGTTATGTTTAGAGCATGAACCGCCGTGCTTACCCATCGGACGTCCGTGATGAGGAATGGGCTCT
>Ga0209721_1000042_pt1 | contig 116792 bp, 92 predicted proteins | sample TshhotsprinmetaG_FD_184139 | JGI IMG/M metagenome (GOLD analysis project Ga0209721, IMG submission 184139) | Hot spring microbial communities from South Africa to study Microbial Dark Matter (Phase II) - Tshipise hot spring metaG (SPAdes)... | ecosystem: Environmental > Aquatic > Thermal...
AACTCATCAGCAAGTCCACTCCACCCATTAAAATTACCACGTATAACTACTTTGTCTGTCAATGGTACAAATTCACCCTTCAACATCTTAATCCGCATGTTTACATTAAATGTCACCTGAGCTTGAGAGGATATGAAATCTGTATCATAATATCTAGGTGAAATTTGATGACCACCTGTATAGATGGTCGCTCCCGCAGTAAATTGGGTAGCAATTCCTATAACGTCTTGAGGCCAAACTGGTTCGGGTTTCCCATCGATATCTGTATCTCTATCTATTCTCATTACTAAAGTATCAGTACCTTGTCTAATCACCATATTTGCATCTTGATTTGCAGCAGGCCAGGGTGGAGAGAATGGGGATTTTGTGACATTGTTTATTCGGATAAGTTTTGCCTCGTAAGATTCAAAATTTGCTTGTAGTTGTGCAATAGTGACAACCTCAGGCAATGGAAGCGTTGCATTTTTCTTTAATACTCTCAGGTTAGGTAAAGTTAATGATAATGGAATAATTTCTGTTAGACCTCTAAAAATATCAATCTTTCCAGTTACAATAATGGAATCACCCAAATCAAGATTTATTACTTGCCCTGAACGGAAAACATTGATTGCACCAGTATGGTCTTGAATATAATAAGATGTACCATTTGCAGAAAGTACGTAATTTGGGGACGTTACAACTCCTGTAACCGTTACAGTATCTCCTGTTGCTCTCAAATCTGGAATACCATCATTATTAGCATCAATTCTTGCTTGTGCACAGGTATAATACATTACACGGTCTAAGACTACTAATGGGACTCTACCGTCAATTCCATTTGAGTATAACACTTCTGGTAAACCATCTTTATCGACGTCATTCACGTTAAGGATGTCAATTCTTCCTGCGCTAATAATACCAAAATCAACTTGAGATAATTCATAGTTTGCAGGATTTGCAATGTCACCACCTTTGTATTTTAATCTAACTACTCCTTCATTTGTAGCAGAACGAGTACCAAAGAAGAAGTCTAATTTCCCATCCCCATCAATATCACCGAATGCACCACCATTTAGCCTTCCAGATGAACCAACTATTGATGTAAAATCACCTACTACTGTTGTAGAAAATGTAGTATCACTCGTTTGTTGCAATAAATATGCCCTGGCATTCCCTGCACTCCATCCTGCTACAATAATTTCTCTTACACTATCATTATTTAAATCAACCACACTTGCAGATTTCCATGAACCTCCTGGAACTACTCCTGTTTGTCTTGTTCTTACCACCCAGGTTCCACCAACACCACCAGAATAAGTCAGCGGAGTTATTCCACCATCGGAGTGAATTAAATAAATATTGTTTCCGATGATTGCTAAATCGTACAAAACAGAAGCTGCTATTCCTTTGCCTGCACCGGTGAATTTCATCGTCCATGTTTCTGTGCCACCGCCAAGATCTGGTATGTTATTTACTGAAATTACGCCAACTCTTTCATTTGCTTGCCTATCTACAAAAACAACTTCTTGTTTGTTATCATTATCAATATCTAATACGAACCATCGGAAAGGTCTGATTTCCCTATTATCAACTGTGGTCATTGACCATTGAGCATTTGGTAGGTAATTTCCAGTCATATCGGGTATACCTAATACATCACTTCCATCTCCTTTAACTTCAAAGACAACAATACGAGGTGGATTTAAATTTCCAGCTTCTAAAAAGTTGATTGGCCCCCATATAACTTCTCTTTTACCATCGTTATCTAGATCACCAATTGCAAGAGGCGGCCAGGTGTTTTGTTTTGGAATATTTAATTGAGCTCGCCAGACAGTATCCCACTTTGTTCCATCAAATTCGAACTTATAAATTCGTGGTATGAGTTCACCTGGACCTGAGTCAGTCCAATTATTATTAACAGCATAAATTTCTTGCTTTCCATCTCCGTCCAAATCAACTCCGGAAACGGCATTTCCAAATCCTGCTACTTCGATAGCTGGAACAGCAATGGTAACTTGTCTTACAAATCTCTCTTGCTGTGCAAATACACTTACAGTAAGCACTGCAAGAAGAAAAATAAAAAGTTTTCTCGTTTGTTTCATATGATTACTCCTTATTTTTATTTAATTAATGTCATTTTTCTTGATAATTTGACATTACCTGATTTTAGTTCATAGAAATAATTACCTGATGGTAAGTTTGAAGCATTGAATGTGACTTTATAAGTTCCAGGTTCAAATTCGGAATTAGATATTAATTCAGTAACTCTTTCACCTAATGAGTTATAAACAACGAGTGAGATATTTGAACGTTCAATTAAGGAAAATTCAATAGTAGTAGATGGGTTGAATGGATTAGGATAATTCTGTTTTAATTCAAATGATAGTGGAATTCCATCTGTCTTTTCAACATTGAGAATTGTAATCGGAATTGTCGGAAGTATTCCTGAATAATACCATTTATCCACGGTCCAACCATAATGGGATTGAGAATAAAGGTTAAATTGATTATCAACATCAACATTGTAAACAGAAGTATATCCCGAGACTCTAGGTTGCTTTCCATCATTACCACGAGTGTTATAAGCACCTGTCATCATAAAATTCCATTGAGCGACATCAATTGTGTCTAACTTTTCCCCAGTATTTGGATTTACTACGTATATTCGTCCATATGGATAAGAAGCACCTCCACCTAATAATGAATCACAAGCTACAAAAAGTAAATTCTTAACAGGCATAAATTTCAAACCTAATGGCCCTGCAAATCTAGGAGGAGAAGTATTTGGGATCGTATCATTTACCGTAAAATTAAATCCATTGTATAGTGTATATCCAGTAACAGGATCACCAATAAAGCAGTAGACTTTTTTAGCTGTATAGTTAGAAACATACAGTAATTTGCCATCTGGGCTTACAGTAACGCCACGTATGAAGCCTGGTTCAGGCATAGTAATGTCTCGTAATGGAGGAGAAAAGTGAGTTGTCGACCAACCTGGATCTTCTTGAATTGAACGATATATTAAAACTCTACCAGGAGTTGTTGCAGTTCCAGTTTTTGTCACGTAAACTCTACCATTTGCATCGATGTCAATTCCAAAAATAGGATGATTATCCAAAGTTGCCATTCTATATTCGGTTGAATACACTGAGTCTTGACCAAGATAAAAAACCAATATGTTTCGTTCAGTAGTATCGTTATTAGCAACGAACACCAGGGAATCATAAGCTCCTGCGGCATCCCATGGCATGTATAATTCTACAACATCAAAACCACTTATCCATGGCATTCTGTACCCAGCCATAGCTGCACCAAATCCATATTGTCCTAATCGTCCTGTTGAATCTGTTGCATTTCTATATCCAACTAAATATGCTGTTGGGTTTGCGATAATAGGACGGTTAACGACAGCAACAAATATATCTGGTTTTAATAAAGCAAGAGCTGGTGTATTATAGCCTGTTGCATTTGCGTCTGGGTGATCCCATGTAGCATATGCACAATACCACGATGAATCAAAAACGATCTGTGATCTAATAGGACTCGCAATTATTAAAATAAGAAAGAGAATAAGTAAACCATTTTTCATATGCACCTCCTTATAAAGTTTTTGTTTTACTCCTCATAATTTAAATTAATACTAGATTAACTTTTCTTTAATTTAATGAATTATCAGTAAAAATCAATTATTTATCACCGAGACAAATTATCTTTTATTGTTCTTCATCATTTTCAATTTCAAAATCATAATAATTTTTCGATAAAATCAAGGCCATTGACTTCATCAATAATATAAGGTTATTCATCTTCTATTAAACGTCATCTAAGTATTCTTCAACAAAATTCTCCTAATAATCTTCATCTTCCATACCTTCAGCGTAGATACTATCAAAAACATTTTCATAAACCGATTCATCATTAAAGTTATTGAAATCTGTATCTTCAAAATTTTCATCTTTAATAACAATCATCCAAGCTCAAAAACAAATAATTATTGATTAGAACATTAAATTGACCATTTAATGTAAAAACGCTTTTGTGTTTAAATCTACAAAAACTACAATGACAGTAGTGAAGTTATTTTTAGCTTTACATTCATTACATTCATTGAAAAATTAATAATACCATATGCACGCTTACTACTTTTTCATGTTGACACGCTAAGTTTAATAAAAATTTTTTTCTAATTGTTATAAAGCCTTTTTGGTCTTTGTTAAATTTAAAATCAAGAAAATACTAAATAAACTTAATAAATAATTCACATCTCAAAATTAGATATTCAAAGTGTATTTGTATATTTACATAAATTTAAATCTTAAAAAACCCATGAAAAATAAACTCCAGATTTTCATTGTAAAAGGAGATATTACAACTGCAGAAGTTGACGCGATTACCAACGCAGCGAATAATCACCTATGGATGGGTTCAGGTGTGGCTGGTGCAATAAAAAAAATAGGTGGTAAAATTATTGAAGATGAAGCTATCAAAAAAGGCCCAATACAGATTGGTTCAGCCATAGAAACTTCCGCCGGGAACTTAAACGCAAAGTATGTTATTCACGCTGCAGTAATGGGACAGGATTTAATAACAAATTCTCAATACATTAAATCAGCCACTCAAAGCACTCTTGAATTATGTGAGAAGCTAAAATTAAAAAGCGTGGCATTACCAGCATTTGGAACAGGTGTTGGTGGTTTTTCGAAAAAAGAGTGTGCTGAAATTATGCTAGAAGTTGTATTAAACTACAATCCTGTACATCTTAAACAAGTTTATTTCTATTTATTTGATGAAGAAACCAAAAATATCTTTGAAAAAACATTGAAAGAAAAATTGAAAAATTAAAAGGAGTAATTTATGGAAGCTATTACCGGACTTGCATTAATAATCATAATTGCTGTAATACTTTTTCTTTCACTATTTTTTTATTTCATCCCAGTTGGTTTGTGGATTACGGCATACTTTGCTGGTGTTAAGCTTAAAATTTTTAGTGATCTTGTAGGAATGAGGCTCAGAAAAGTGCCTCCACACATAATTGTTAAAAGTTTAATTACAGCCACTAAAGCAGGAATAAAAATTGAAACCGGAAAGCTAGAAGCTCACTATTTAGCTGGAGGTAACGTTGAAAAAGTCGTAAATGCCTTAATCTCTGCAGATAAAGCAAATATTCCTTTATCTTTTGAAAGGGCTACAGCTATCGACCTAGCAGGCCGGGATGTTCTCGAAGCAGTAAAAATGAGCGTTAACCCAAAAGTGATCGAAACACCGGCAATTGCAGCAGTAGCTAAAGACGGAATTCAAGTTAGGGCTATTGCAAAAGTTACTGTTCGTGCTAATATTGATAGACTAGTTGGCGGTGCAGGAGAAACTACCATTATTGCAAGAGTTGGAGAAGGAATTGTTACAACAATCGGTTCTGCAAATTCACACAAAGAAGTTCTAGAAAATCCTGATAGAATCTCTAAAACAGTTTTAGATAAGGGACTTGATGCAGGAACTGCTTTTGAAATTTTATCAATAGATATTGCAGATGTGGATGTTGGAGAAAATATAGGTGCTAAACTTCAGACAGACCAAGCAGAAGCAGATTTAAAGATTGCAAGAGCCAAAGCTGAAGAAAGAAGGGCTGCTGCTGTAGCAACTGAGCAAGAGATGAAAGCAGAAGTCCAAAAAATGAAAGCCAGAGTCATTGAGGCTGAAGCGGAAATTCCAAAAGCTATAGCACAAGCTTTCCGAGAAGGAAAACTAGGAGTCCTCGATTATTATACCTTGCGAAATATTCAATCAGATACTGAAATGCGAGAATCAATTTCAAAAGGTGTTGAAAAGAAAAAAGAATAATTTTAAGCTATAAATTAATTAAGCTATTAAGATGGAAAATTTATTTGACATACTAATTATCCTATTTATCATATATGCTTTTTTAGCTCCGTTTTTTAAGAAAAAACCTTTACCAAAAACCAAACCACCCCAATTTCCTCAGGATAACGAAAAAGAAAATTTTGAAATAAAAACATCTCAAAGATCAACTGAAACTAAACAAGATATATTAAGGGAAATTGAGGAATTATTTGGGATACCACCTAGTACTAAAGAGGATGAAACATTTTTGACTGAAGAAGAATCTCTTAAAGAAGACGAATTTAGTTTAGAAGATAAATTAAAATTACAAGATGAGTTCAAATCAAAGCTTTCACAGTCCTATCCCACTAAACCAAAACCTTTTGCAATTGATTTAGATATAGCAGACTATAAAATTGACCAATTTGATTATGAATGGAAATCTGAAGAATACGAAATTGAACAATATGATTACGAAAAAACAATGGAAGAGCCCAGAGAGGATATTAAATTATCAACATTTACCTTTTCAATTTCCGAACCTGATGACTTTAAACGTGCAATAATATATAAAGAAATTTTCGACTCACCAATTGCATTACGAGTAAGAAAAATCAAATGGCAAAGAAGTATATATTAAAACATATTTCCACACAAGAAATTGAACCAACTATATCGAATGAAAAACAACAATTCAAAATTGATTATGAAAACATTTTGAATCCTGCTCAATACGAGGCAGTTACAACAATAAATGGTCCTGTTTTAGTAATTGCAGGAGCTGGAACCGGTAAAACTCAAACTTTAGTATATAGAGTTGCACGACTTGTTGAGTTGGGAGTGAATCCATCTTCAATCTTGCTATTGACTTTCACAAGAAAAGCTGCCGAAGAAATGTTGCGTCGTGCTTCAATATTGATTGATTCAAGATGTGAAAATGTATCTGGTGGGACATTTCATTCATTTGCCAATCTGTTATTTAGAAAGTTTTCAAATCGAGTGGGCTTACCCGGTAACTTTACTATACTTGATCAATCGGATGCTGAAGACGTTATTAATCTTATCAGAGCAGAACTTGGATTTGATCGTTCCAAAAAACGCTTCCCTAGAAAACAAACTCTTTATGATATAATAAGCCTATCGATAAACAAGCAAACTTCAATAGAAACAATTATAAATGAACAATATCCACAATTCAACGAATTTATTGTGGATATACAAATGCTTTATCTCGAATACAAAAATTATAAAGAGAGAAATTCCCTTCTCGATTATGATGATTTACTGCTCAAACTTAAAGAATTACTTGAAAAAGATTTGGAATTTAGAAATCACATCCACCGCACCTATAAATTCATTATGGTTGATGAATATCAGGATACAAACAAGCTTCAAGCAGAAATTGTAAAATTACTTGGTGGAACTACCCGTAATATTATGGTTGTGGGCGATGATTCTCAGAGTATTTATTCATTTCGTGGAGCAAATTTTAAAAACATCATAGACTTCCCTAAAGATTTCCCTGATGCAAAAATCATAACAATTGAAGAAAATTATCGAAGTACTCAAGCAATACTCAATTTCACTAATCAAATTTTAGCTTCGATGATCGAAAAATACCCGAAAACTCTATATACCAAAAATGAATTTGGAGACTTACCTTATATAATATCTGCGCAAAACACTACTCTTGAATCAAAATTTGTAGTGGATAAAATTTTACAACTTCGTGAAGAAGGTGTGGCGCTAAATGATATTTCTGTACTCTTTCGTTCGGGCTATATCTCCTACGATTTAGAAATTGAATTAAACAAAGCTGGAATTCCCTATCGTAAATTTGGAGGAATTAAATTTATTGAAACTGCTCATATAAAAGATTTAATCAGTTTCTTGAGAATTCTGAATAATCCTGCTGAAAAGCTCAGTTGGTTTAGAATTTTACAATTAATGCCTGGCTTTGGCCCCAAAAAATCTAGAGAGATTGCTGAGCAAATTGAAGAGCTTATCAAACAAAACAAATTCTCTTTTAAAGAGTTTGCTGAGAGTAAAATTTTTCGAGATAAAGTTTTTGAGTTATTCTATTTATTAAACGAATGTAACAAAAAAGATCTATTACCTTCAGAAAAATTGAATATAATAATACCATTTTACGAACCAATTCTACGAGAAAAGTATGACGATTTTCCGAAAAGATTGAAAGATTTAGAAATATTTCTAGCAATAAGTGAAAGATATAAAAGTTTGAGTCAATTTTTAGATGACTTAGCGCTCGAACCGGCCGTTCAAAGCGTCTATGATATTGAAAACCCTGGTTCTGAAGATGAATTCTTGACATTAAGTACGATACACTCTGCGAAAGGATTAGAATGGCATTCGGTTTTTGTAATTGGTGTAGTCGAAGGATTTTTCCCGAACATTCGTTCTTCAGAATCTTTTGAAGATCTGGAAGAAGAGAAACGCTTACTTTATGTGGCATGCACAAGAGCTAAAAAGAATCTGTTTATATCTTATCCCTTAATTATGTTTTCTAGGAGTGAAGGAATCACACTTAGCAAAAAATCAAGATTTATTGCTCCCATTAATCAAGAATTTTATGAGGAATGGATTATCAATGAAGAATAAAAGGTTATTACTTAAACTTGTTTTAGTATTAACTTCATTGTTAATTATTGGATGCCCTGGCTCAAAAAGAGATGAATTAGAATTTCTACGAAGTAGAGTTGATTCACTACGAAATGTAATAAACAATTTCTTGCTTGAAGAAAATTATCTGAAATATCAAAGTTATATTAACAACAAACCTTTCCAAATCACACCACTTTACACAAAATATAATAACCTTTTCTCACAATTAGATATAAATCTAATTAATGAATTGCTAAAACTTGAGCAGCGCCCCGAAAGAATTGATAGATTGGAACGATTAAAATCCTACGTTTACGGAAGAATTGTGGATAAAGCAACATCTAAACTTCAAGATGAAATTGTAAAAAAAAGACACGAAATTAGGTACCTAACTAAATTTGGAACAGTTGGTGAATGCGATTTAGATTTTTCATTAGCGTATGAACCAGATCAATCAAAAAGAAAAAAATTGTATGAACAAAATAGAACCATTTATGAAGAATTAGAAAAACTTAATTTCAAACTTCTTTCTGAGAAAAAAAGAATCATCTTAGATTCCTTACGATTCAATTCTTATAATCAGTTCGCCTCAATGGTACGGCAAATTGACCTTGACGTTTACAGTGAAATATCTAAAAAGTTTATCGAAACAACCAATGGCTTTTATTCCAAATTACTAAACGATGTGTTGAAGAGTAGAAGATTCCCCTATTATAATCTCAAAGCTTATGACATAAGTTATGTCTTATCTACTAGCAAATTTGATCGTTATTTTAAAAAAGATAGTCTACTCTCAATTTTGAAAAATAGCTACAATCTAATTGGACTACCAATCGATAGCTTGCATAATTTATCTATTATACTAAACGAAAGTAAATCAAAAAAAATCGATTTGAGCCGTCCTTCTACCAAATCTTTTATTCTATCAGTACCTGAAGATTTAAAGATTTATTTAAGAGTAGAGCAAGGATTCGAAAGTTACTATAGTTCATTCTATCACAGTGGTTATATATTAAACATGGCAATGTCGAAAGAAAAATCACTCGAATTAAAATACTTTGGAAGTGAAGTTATTAACCATACTATTGGAACTCTACTCGCAAATCAAACTGATGAGCTTAAATGGTTGGATAATAATATTTTCTCAACAAAAAGTTTAATCTCCAACTATGGTAAAATTCGCGCTCTAAAAAAACTTTACGATGCCCGATGGCTTTGTGCAAAATTTTTAATTAAATATGATATATTAACTCAGGATACACTAGATTTGGACTCTACACTTAAGTTCTTAAACTATGCTTTAGAACTTAGTCCAAGTAGAACAACATTATATAAAATTACTTCTTCGTTGTATGATTACTATCAGGAATTAGATCAGATACGAGCCATATTTATCGAAGCAATGATGAAAACAAAAGTGCGAGAAAAATTTGGAAATGAATGGTTCAAAAATTCCGATTTAGGTAATTATTTATCTAAATTCCTTGAAAAAGGTAAAAAATATACTGTCACAGAATTTTTGAAAGACATAGGATTCTATGAGGTTGAGCCAAGATTTTTTTACAATGAGATTATAGCTCTGAGTGGTAAGCAAAAATTTATTTAAAGATGTTATCCGCTTTATATGTATTGTTAGTCTACTCTTTAATTGTACAATTCATAATTTATTTATCATATTATTTTACCAAACCCACAAGACTTAGAAGACATATAAATTCTAAAAATAAAAGATTAATAAGCGTTGTCGTAGCTGTTCGAAATGAAGAACAGAATTTAATTACTCTAATCAATGCATTAATGAACCAAAACCTAAAAGAAGATTTATATGAAGTAATAATTGTTGATGACTACTCAAACGACTCAACTTTTAATCAATTAATTTCAATAAAAGATAAATTTAAGAACCTAAAAGTTCTGAAAAACAACTATTCTCAAAGCAAAAAAAATGCACTTAAAACAGGAATTGAGAATTCTGAAGGAAATATAATTGCTCTTACTGATGCGGATTGTATTCCTAATGCAAATTGGCTTAAATCTTTATCTGAAGTTTTTGATAACGACGTTGATATTGTAATTGGATATTCTCCCATCATTCCTGAAAATAAATTTTTGAATAAACTTGCTCGATTTGAGAATTATACCACGTCTTACCTAATGACTGCTTTTTTTAAAGTTGGATATCCATACATGTGCTTTGGTAGAAATTTGGCTTATCGAAAATCTCTTTATGAAAATTTAAGAGGTTTTCAGGGCATTGAAAAATCTTTAAGCGGAGACGATGATCTATTCCTTCAAAAAGCAATTAAACAAAATGCAAAAATATTTTTAAATCAAGTCAAAGAATCAATTGTATATACTCGATTTGATCAGACATTCAGACAATTTATAAATCAGAAAACAAGGCACGTATCAGCAAGTAAGTATTATATAATTAAGTTAAAAATTATTCTTGGCATTATTTATTTGAGTAATATTTTGTTAACTTTTTCGATAGTACCAGCAATCTTATATTTTGATTTATTTATTAGCTCATTTTGGCTTTTACACATGATAATAAAAATTTTAGAAGTAAAGAATATTCAAAAACTTTTTGAAGAAACTTTTAATTTTATACTTATCCCCGTTCTGGAAACTATTTATTCATTCCTATTAATAATATTTGGAATTTTATCTCGGTTTAAAGTTGTACGCTGGAAGTAATATTCCGTATTATTTAAATCCCAATCATCCTAATTATGAAAAATGGAAAAGGAGTAGAGAAAACTCACTGCTCAGGGGAAAATTTGTTTATGACTTGATCGGTACAAAAATAAAATTGTCTAATTGTAAAATTCTTGATTTTGGTTCAGGATTCGGTGGAACAATTTTGAATTTTGCCAATGATAATAACCAACTTTTTTCAGTTGAAATTGATATATATAAATTGAAATTACAATTTTGTCATCCATTACTCATTAAAATCAATGCAAACACCATTAATTTGCCGTTTAAAGAAAAATCGTTTGACATCATCATTCTTCAGGATGTAATTGAGCATATAGAAAATCCAACTTCTATAATTAAGAAACTAATAACTTTACTAAAAGACGATGGTTTAATTTACTTAAGTACACCTAACAAACTTTCAATATTGAATTTAATTAGCGATCCACACTGGAGCCTTCCTTTAATCTCTCTAATGTCCCGAAATTTTATAAAAAAGTTCATTATTCCAATCTTTCGTCCTATGGAAAAAAATCGAACTGGAATTGCTCAGCTGCTATCTCTAAATTACTTAATAAAAACTTTTCAAGAACAAAACCTACATTATGAGTTAAACACTACTTTTGCCGTTCATTCGCTATTTATGGAACCTAAAAAAATTGCATGGTCAAAGTTCCATCTCACATTATTAAGCATCTTAAAAAAACTTAAACTCCATAAAACCATTATTAGATTTAGCAATAACAAACCTGGAATTTTAAACAATTTTATAACTCCAACATTTTATTTCATACTTCGTAAAAATCCTCAGATTAATTAAGTTATCAATAAATTGACATTAAAATCGTAACGAATCATTCATCCTATTTTAACATCAACTTAACATACCCATTGTAAAATTGAATAAAGTTTAGTGAGAGTAAGTGGATACAAAAATTAATCGTTTTTTAACCTACGAAGATTTTATAATGCTTCAATTATCAGTTAATATTTTTCAGAAACAAAAGGTGTATAACAAACTTCTACGTTTAATATTTCTCTACATTACAAAACTTGGAGATGGTTTTCTTTACGCATTTTTAATATTGTTTTTAATTTTCAGTAAATCGATTTATGCAAAAGATTTAATATTAAGCTTCTTGTTTGCTTTAGCGATTGAGAGGTTTGCCTATTTTTATGTTAAGAATACCGTGAAAAGAATCAGACCTTATGAGAAACTGAAAATTAGTAATATACCTTTCATACCAATTGATAGGTACAGTTTTCCATCAGGACATACATCAGCTGCTTTTTTATTTGCAACTATTATATCATACTACTTTCCTGCTTTAATTTTATTCATATATTTATTTGCCCTCTTTGTTGGAATTTCAAGAATTGTATTAAATTTACATTATCCAACTGATGTTATAATTGGATGCATTATCGGAATAATCACTGGACACACAGGCCTCACACTGATAAAACTTCTTTAGCCAGAAAATTTTTCTGGGGCACAGCTACATCATCTTTTCAGATAGAAGGTCACATTGAAAACGATTTTACCGAATGGGAAAAATTAGGGAAATTTGTCCACAACAATGAAAAAGTAATGTATGAGAATGGTTCAAATCACTGGATGATGTGGGAAGATGACTTTAAATTGATGAAAAAACTCAATGTAAACGCATATCGATTTTCTTTTGAATGGGCAAGAATTGAACCTAGACGAAATACTTTCGATAGGAAAGCTCTAGATCAATACGAACGAATGGTTGACTGGTTATTAAAGCATCAAATTGAACCATTTTTAACAATTCATCATTTTACACATCCTACATGGTTCCATGAATATTCACCTTGGCACGACGAAAAAAGTAAGGACGTATTTTTAAACTACGTAGATAAAATAGTTAGGATTTTCAAGGATAGAATTAAATATTTCATAACCTTTAACGAAGTTCTTGTCTGGGTAATGGCTGGTTATGGCGAGGGAAATTTCCCCCCAGGTCATAAAAATTTAGATTTAATGATGAACGCACTTTATAACATTCTTAAGACTCATTGTGAGACTTATGATCTAATTAAATCTTATAACGAAAATGCTGAAGTGGGAGTGGCAAAACATTTTATAGTCTTTAAGCGAGCACGGGATTGGTTTTTTCTCGATAAAGAAGTTCAAAATCGAATTCACTATTTCTTTAATGTAATGGAACTTGATGCATTCAAGAATAATATTTTAAGTTGCTCTTTACCACCTCTATTAAAATTTGAAAAAGAAATTGACCTGAACAATAAAATAGATTTTTGGGGAATTAACTACTACTATAGACTTTACACAAAGTTCAAGTTCAGTTTAAAGAACCCTTTTTATTTTTACACAAAAAATCCTCAAACCGATACAGGTTGGGAAATCTACCCCAAAGGCCTTTATAAGATCATTAAGCTTGTTTCGACATACAGAAAAAAAATGTTTATCACTGAAAATGGGATTGCAACGCAAGATGATGAGTTAAGAAAAAAATTTATTAAGAGACATATTAAATTCTTAATAAAGGCAATTGAAAATGGTTTTAACGTACAAGGATACTTTTATTGGAGTCTAATTGATAATTATGAGTGGTTGTTTGGAAAATCTAAAAGATTCGGTTTAATTTCTGTTGACTACGAAAAAAATTTTGAAAGACACATAACGCAAAATGGATATTATTATTCTCAGCTTATAAGTAAATACCATGAAAAAATCACAATGTAAACAAAAAATCGGTTTAACTAAATGACACCTGAAGTAATTATTCTATTTAGCATCATCATTAGTTTATCATACCATGTAATTGTTTACATACAAACAAAATCTAATTTCAATAAAGATAAAAATAGAAGAAGAGAAATTTTGAACGAGAAACTTCCTGTTAAATTACCATTTGTAAGTATACTAAAACCGATAAAAGGAATTGATGACGGTTTAGAGGAAAACATAAAATCATTTTTAGAAATAGATTACCCTGAATACGAAATTATCTTTGGATTTCATTCTGAAGATGACCCTGCTTTACCAATTATTGAAAAAATAGTTAAACAACATCCCGAAGTAATTACGAAAATAATTGTAGATTCAAGTGAGATTGGATTAAACCCTAAAATTAACAATCTAAATAACATCTATCCATTTTCCTTGGGCGATTTGATTTTGGTAAGTGATAGCAATACTCGAGCAAACAAAAATTTACTCCATGAGATGGTTGCAGAAATTCTAGATGATGATGTAGGATTAGTCTCAGCATCAATCCGAGGAACGGGAGCTAAAAATACATTTGCTCTGATGGAAAACATTCACTTAAATTCTTTCATAAACGGCATCATTCAATCAGCTAATTCAGTTGCGGGAATTCAAATCACCGTAGGCAAAGCAATTCTAATTAAACGAAAAGTTTTAGAGATGATTGGTGGTTTTAGTGTATTTAAATTTTATTTAGCTGAAGATCACTTAATGGGACTCGAAATCAAAAGACAAGGTTATAAAGTTCTTCCCTCAACTGTGATTATTGATACTATAAATGAAAATTGGTCACTACAAAAATTTATTAATCGACACAGACGATGGAATTTAATGAGAGCGAACATTGATCTAAAATTTTACATTTTAGAATTTTTAACATATACTTCAACTTTATCACTAATTTTATATTTGGTTAATCCCACCTTAATACCAATTTCCATTGCCTCTGTATTTTTGAAAATATCAATTGACTATTTAACTACCAGAATTATAATTTCAAACTTTAAATGGTACCATTTCATTCATATTCCAGTAAAAGATATCATAATGGCAATTTTATGGTTTTTACCATTTTTATATAATAAAATCTCATGGAGAGAAAATAGACTCAAAGTTTTACGAAATTCTCAGCTAATGCCAGTTTCATGACTCTTTGTTTTTAGAGAATTTTGACTAAATTTTTTATAATTGCATCATATAAATTGTAAATTGAAATTTTGAAACTCATCGGGGAGTAGCTCAGCCCGGCTAGAGCGCTTGGTTTGGGACCAAGAAGTCGCAGGTTCAAATCCTGTCTCCCCGACAAACTTAAATGAATGTTCCTTTTCACAAATTCTTAATAGCAAGCCAATTTTACATCTCGTTCTAGTGTTCAAATCCGTTCAGCCTATTTATATATTCTTCATGTAGAACGTAAAATCTAATTGTAAAAAAAACACTAGTCTAACGAAGCTGTTGAAACTTTTACTCAAATTTTTTATATTAGCACTTGATTTAAGTGAGTGCTAACAACATCTATTAACAAAATTAGGAGATTAAATATGGCAAAAATAAATCTTAAACCTTTAGGAGATAGAGTTATAATCAAACCAGCAGCTGCAGAAGAAGTAACAAAAGGTGGAATTTATTTACCAGATACCGCACAAGAAAAACCTCAGAGAGGTGAAGTAGTGGCAGTTGGAACTGGAAAAATCTCTGAGGAAACAGGAAAAACTATTCCAATGACTGTAAAGGTTGGTGATAAGGTGCTTTATGGAAAATATTCGGGGACAGAGGTTAAGATTGATGGGGAGGAGTACCTGATAATGCGAGAATCTGACATTTTCGCGGTTATTTTATAATGAAGTTTAAATGTCGAATTAAATTAAGGAGAAATTAAATATGTCAGCAAAATTAATTGAATTTAATCTTGAAGCTAGAACAAAGCTTAAAAGAGGAGTTGATCAATTAGCCGATGCTGTTAAAGTGACATTAGGTCCAAAGGGTCGTAACGTGGTTATTGATAAAAAATTTGGCTCTCCAACAGTTACGAAAGATGGCGTTACAGTTGCAAAAGAGATTGAGCTAGAAGATCCAATTGAAAATATGGGTGCTCAAATGGTACGCGAAGTTGCTTCTAAAACGAGTGATGTAGCAGGTGATGGTACAACCACAGCCACAGTCCTTGCTCAAGCAATATACAATGAAGGTTTAAAGAATGTAACCGCTGGTGCCAATCCAATGGATCTTAAGAGGGGAATTGATTTAGCAGTTGAAGCTGTTGTAAATAATTTAAAGAAACTAAGCAAACCTGTTGAAACTTCAACTGAAATATCTCAAGTTGGTGCAATCTCTGCAAATAACGATCTTTCTATTGGAAAGATTATTGCAGATGCAATGGATAAAGTTGGTAAAGATGGTGTGATTACCGTTGAGGAGGCAAAAGGTACCGAGACTACTTTAGAACTTGTAGAAGGTATGCAATTTGACCGTGGTTACTTGTCACCTTACTTCGTTACCAATCCTGATTCTATGGAAGCAATTCTTGAAGATCCATATATTTTATTGCACGACAAGAAAATCTCCTCAATGAAAGACTTGTTACCTATTTTAGAAAAGGTTGCTCAATCTGGTCGTTCACTATTGATCGTTGCTGAGGAAGTTGAAGGTGAGGCACTTGCGACCTTGGTTGTAAATAAACTTCGTGGTACGTTAAAAGTTTGTGCTGTAAAGGCTCCTGGATTTGGAGATAGAAGAAAAGCAATGCTAGAAGATATAGCAATTTTAACAGGTGGTACAGTTATTTCTGAGGAGAAAGGTTTTAAATTAGAAAATGCTCAAATCTCCTATTTAGGTAGCGCAGCTCGAGTAGTTGTTGATAAAGACAATACCACAATTGTAGAAGGTAAAGGAAAGAAGGAAGATATTAAAACAAGAATTAATGAAATCAAAGTTCAAATTGATAAGACAACAAGTGATTATGACAAAGAAAAATTACAAGAAAGAATGGCTAAACTATCAGGCGGCGTAGCTGTTATTAAAGTTGGTGCTGCAACCGAAATTGAGATGAAAGAGAAAAAAGCTCGTGTTGAGGATGCTTTACATGCTACAAGAGCAGCTGTCGAGGAAGGAATAGTTCCAGGCGGAGGAGTTGCATACTTAAGAGCACTTGAGAACTTGGAAGTGAAAGTTGAGAATGAAGATCAAAGAACTGGCGTTGAGATCGTAAAGAAAGCTCTAGAAGCTCCAATCAGACTAATCGTTGAAAACGCTGGTTTGGAAGGCTCAGTTGTTGTACAGAAAGTTAAAGATGCAAAAGATGATTTTGGATTCAATGCAAATACTGAACAATTTGAGAACTTAATGAAGAGTGGAGTGATTGATCCAACTAAGGTTGCGAGAATTGCTTTACAAAATGCGGCTTCAGTTGCTTCGATGTTAATTACTACTGAAGCTGTAGTCGTTGAAAAGCCTAAGAAAGAACAACCAATGCCTGCAATGCCTCCTGGCGGAATGGATTATTAAAAAATAGTTTATAGCTCCTCCTGTAAGTCCCGTTTCGAAGTTTATTCGAGCGGGACTTTTTGATTTTAATGTTAAAAAATTAATGATCTTCTAAATATTTTATCTCGATTCAAATAATTTTTAAAAATTAAGAGCGCAAAATAAATCTTTGAGTTCTCTTAGCCTACCATACTCTTTAAATGCCAGTATACAAATCGAAAAAAAAATGGAATTATAATTTTAATATTGAATTGATAGCTCTAGATAGTGAGGATTGAAAATAATCAAATTAATTTTAATTGCTTATTGGAAAAAGATCTTACTTGATTTATTGAGCGGGCGACGGGATTCGAACCCGCGACCCTCAGCTTGGGAAGCTGGTACTCTACCAACTGAGCTACGCCCGCAATTAAATCAATTCTTTTACAATCTTATTAAATTTTAATACTTTTCTCAAGAATGGTTAAATTTTGATCATTTAAGATGAATCACAAGCTCAGAATTTTATTCTAAATCTTTAAGTTGCAACTTTAAAATTCGATTTCTTGAATAACCCAAAGTATAATTGAATCACAATAAAATCACTCTTTGCTCTTCTTTTTCTTCAAAAATGGTTTAATTAAATCAATAGGAATTGGGAAAATAGTGGTTGAATTCTTTTCACTTGCAACTTCACTTAAAGTTTGTAGAAACCTTAATTGTACTGCTACAGGATGTTCCTCAATAATTTGGGCAGCTTCTTTCAGCTTTTGACTTGCTTGATATTCCCCTTCTGCATGGATTATTTTAGCTCTCCTTTCTCTTTCAGCTTCGGCTTGTTTTGCCATGGCTCTCTGCATTTCGATAGGCAAATCGACATGTTTAATTTCAACATTCGAAACTTTTATGCCCCAAGGTTCCGTTTGATGGTCAATTATTTTCTGAAGCTCCCTATTAATTTTATCCCTTTCTGAAAGCAATTCATCCAGCATCGATTGACCACAAACGCTTCTCAAAGTAGTTTGAGAAAGCTGACTAGTTGCCATCAGGTAATCCTCCACTTCCACAATTGCCTTTTCTGCTTGAATCACTCGAAAATAAACTACTGCGTTCACTTTCAATGAAACATTATCTCTTGTAATTATATCTTGTGGTGGAACATCCATAACAATGGTTCTTAAACTCACTTTAACCATTCTATCAACGATTGGAATTAATATAATTAACCCAGGTCCTTTTGCTCCAATCAACCTTCCAAGCCGAAAAATTACTCCCCTTTCATATTCCCGAAGTATCTTTATGGCACTTGATAAAATAAGTATCACAAAAAAGATTATTGTAATCAAAATTGGTGAAATCATAAGCACCCCCTAATTTGCTTTTTTAACCTTCAGTTTAAGGTTGGATAGTTCAACAACCTTTACACTACTACCTTTGGAAATAAATTCATCAACAGAGATAGCAGACCAGATCTCTCCATGAATTCTTACCTCACCTGATGGATTTAAGTCAGTAATCGCTTCTCCTATCTCATCTACCATTCCTTCCAGGCCAGTCACTGGTTTTCTTTTTAGAGCCTTCAATCCAAATCCGATCGCAAATGAAAAGAATAAAAAAGTTAAAATTGCAAAAACTAAAATAACAACATATGAAATTCTAATTATGTCAAGTACGGATTCCGTTTTAATCAACATAATTGACCCCAGAATGAATGAAATAATTCCACCAATTGTTAATAAGCCATGACTTGCAATATTTAATTCAAGGATAAATAAAATTATAGCAATGATAATCAAAGCAAGTCCAGCTAAATTCACAGGTAAAGTATGAAGTGCATAGAATGCAAGGATTAAACAAATAATTCCAATCACACCAGGAAATATTGAACCAGGATTATATAATTCGAATAGTAATCCGTATAAACCAATGACCAAAAGTATGTAAGCTATATTTGGGTCACTAATTAATCGAAAAACTTTTTGCGAAAGATTCATATCATACTCAATTATTTCTGCACCTTCAGTATTAAGGATTTTTTCACCAAAAGTACCTGTGACTTTCATTGAATCAATAATATCCAGTAAATTTGATACATTTTGAGCTATTATGTCAATCACTCTAAGTTTTAATGCTTCAGTTTCTGTGATGGACAAACTTTTTCTAACAGCATCTTCTGCCCATTGAACGTTACGATTACGTTTTTCTGAAATTGTTCTTATAAATGCTGCTGCATCGTTGGTTGCTTTTTGAATCATGATACTATCAACTTTATCAAGAGAGACTGGATGAGCGGCACCAATATTTGTACCTGGAGTCATTGCGGCAATATGAGCTGCAAGCGTTATAAAAACTCCTGCTGACGCAGCTTGGGCTCCTGAAGGATGAACATAAACAACTACGGGTATCTTTGCTTCAAGAATTTTACTTACGATTACTCGAGTTGTTTTTAAAAGTCCGCCTGGTGTATTTAACTCAATAATCAAACACTCAGCATTTAATCCAAGAGCTTTATTCATTCCATCAGTGATATATTCTGAAATTGGTGGAGTTATTGCATCATCAATTTTAATGACAACAACTCTCCTATCCGCTGCAATGAGTATCTGTGATAAGAATAAACCCCACAAAAAAACTTTATACATAAACTTTATTGTAAAATCATTTTCAAAGTTAAGTTATCTAAAATTAACAACGTTTGCAAGATTTATAAGAAGGAATTATTAATTTTCCTTAACGCGTGTGAGGAGTAGCATTCCAATTATAAAAAATAAACCAGTTGTAAGAATTGCAACTCTTTGACTTCCAGTTTGCCACGATACTAATCCAAAAACAATTGGACCTAAAATTGCAGAGGATTTTCCGAACATTGAATAAAAGCCAAAAAACTCTGTTTTCTTTTCAGGGGGCGTTAATTTACTCATTAAACTTCGACTAATGGATTGAGTGGAACCCATTCCTAATCCAGCAATTGAACCAATTACAAAAAATTCAATTTTTGTTTGAATTAAAGCTGCTCCTAATATTACAATTAACCAGATTAATAAAGTAATAAGAATAGTTTTTTTCTGACCGATGGAATCACCAAGAATACCAAAAATTATTGAGCCTAAAATTGCAGTACTTTGAGCAGTTACAAAAAACAATGTGAGTTCTAAAAAAGAAAAATTAAGAGTTGACTTTGCATAAATTCCAGAGAAGTAAATGGCTGTATTAACACCTTCAATGTAAAAGAAAAATGAAACTAAAAATAAAACTAGATTTCTGTATTCTTTTATATGCGTAAAAGTATATGTTAATCTTTCTATACCGATCTTGAAATAAGATTTATTACTTTTAGTATACTTTTTGGAATCCGGGAGAAATAAAAAAAGCGGAATTGAGAATAATAAGAAGAATATTGCCGAAACGGGGAAAGAATATTTAACCAGATTATTTGTTACGAGTGGTAAAATTATCATTAGAGATACAAACGAACCAACGTAACCCATAGCAAAGCCAAAACCTGAAGTTCTTCCAAAATTTTTTTCTTCAGTAATTTCGGGTAAAAACGAGTCATAGAATACTAGTCCAGCTTCAAAACCTATGTTAGCAAGAATGAATAATAAAAGTCCCAAAAGTATTTCACCAGCATCAACAAAGAAAAGAAAAGAAGTAGAAAAGATACACAGTAGAGTAAAGATAAGTAAAAACCTTTTCTTACCTGCGGAATGATCGGCAAGAGCTCCAAGGAAAGGTGAAACTAAAGCAACGATGAGCATAGAAACACCAGTGCCTAAACTCCAATAAAAATCTCCAATAGGCTGGTTTTGAGCAACAGTTTCTTTGAAATAAACAGCAAAAACAAATGTAACTATTGTAATGGAGAAGGAAGTGTTACCAAAATCAAAAAGAGACCAATAAAAAACTTTTCGATATTGCGGTGAAAATAATTTTTGCCAGTATGAATTCACTACATCAAATTTTTAGTGAGAGTTAAGTTTCAATCAAGCCTCTTCCAGTTTTGACTATGCGATTTTCAGCTTTAAGTTTTTTCAAAATTGCATCAAGAACGCCATTTATGAATTTATCGCTTTGTTCAGTACTATACCTTTTCGCAATCTCAATTACTTCATTAATCGAAACTTTGGGAGGAATTTCTTTGAAGTGTAAAAATTCACAAGTGGCCAATCTAATCAAAAGCCTGTCTACCACAGCAATTCTTTGTATTTCCCAGTTTTTTACTACTTCTTTGATAAGTTCATCATATTCTTCGCGGTGTTTGATTGTTAGTAGAATAAGTGATTTTACAAATTCCTTTGAATCTTCATCTTCTACGTCCTGTAATAGTTCATTAAACATTACCCCAAGCGAATCATTAGAAAGTTCGAAAGCATACAAGATCTGAAGTGCCTTTTCTCTAAGTTTCCGTCTTGATAGTGACATAAAATTTATAATGATTTGACACAAAGTTAAGAATTTGAATTGTTATGTAGAAAAATTTATGAGTGACATCGCATCAAATTCCAAATAACCAAAATATTAAAAGCAAGATTGATTCCCGTATTCGATACCAGACGTTTGTTAATAACTCGAGTTTATAATTTGACCTTATCAAAGTTATATCAAGTCCAATGAAATGTGCAATTTCACGGACACGAGGCAAATGAAATGCATCACTGATAACACAAAGAGATTCATTTTTACTTATAAGATTATTTTTTATAAAATGTATTTGTTCAATGGTGCTTGTGGTTTTTTCTTCCGTGTATATTTTATTTGATGGTATGTCTAAATTTATCAAATAATTTTTCCCTACCGATGCTTCAGTCAATTCACCCGGAGCATTGGAACCAGTAAGAAAAATGTTTTTGATGGTACCATTCTTAAAGAGGCTAGCTGCTTTATCAAGCCGACCTTGAAAGATCGGGCTAGGTTCGTTTTTATTCCACACTGCTGCACCTAAAACAACACCAAAATCAAATACTCTGTCACTCCTGTAAAAATAATCTAAAGATGTTCTTGAAAAAACGAAAATGTAAATGAAAGAATAAGCTAAAAGCATTACGATATAGATGAAAACCAAATTAAAACTCTTAATTAAAACGAGATGTCTTGACTTGATTAAATTAAAGAACAAGTAACTAATCAGAAATAATTTTATTAAAAGAAAAATACCCCAAGTTGAAGTGCTAAAAACTTTATAAAATTCGTATCCAGAACTATCGATTGTTTCAATTAATCTGGCTCCTTTAACAAGTAAAACCGCCTGTAACATTAAAATTAAAATTGTTGTCAACAAAAGCGAGAGATAAATCTGAATTTTCTTCAATTCCAATCGAGAAAGAGCAAATGATGTGAAGATTAAAAAAACAAGAGAAACAATACTGATGATAAATATTAAAATATTTCCAGTACTAAAGGGATTTACATCGGCAATAGAAAGGCCATGAATTCTATGTTTTATGAATAACCATAAAATTAATGTGAAGATTTCGCCTACTATCAGAATAAACATTAAGTGAATTTTTTTTATAATATTTTTCATTCTGAAATATTATTTGGTTTTATGATTAAATGAGGCAACTGACTATCATTAAAAACAATTTCACTTTCGATTTCAAATGTCTCTTTGATCGTTTCTTTATTCAGAACCTCCTTTCTATTTCCATCAGAATAAACTTTTCCATCTTTCAAAAAAATAATTCTATCAGAGTAAAATCCAGCAAGTGATAAATCGTGAGAAACGGCTATGACTGTTTTACCTTCGTTGATCAATTTCTTTAATAAATCAAAAATGAAAATCTGATGTTTCGGGTCGAGATGTGTGTTTGGTTCATCCAACAATAAAATTTCAGCTTCTTGCACAAGAGCTTTTGCGAGAATTACTCTTTGAAGCTCTCCACCGCTAATCTCATTTATACTTTTATTAGCAAGATGCAAAATCTCGAGTTTTTCCATAACATCCATTACTTTATTTACATCTTCTTCCCTTTCAAAATGTAAAAATCCAAAATTCAAAGTTCTACCCATCATAACAGTTTCAAAAACGGTATAAGGAAAAATAGAATTAAATTTCTGTGGAACATAACTTATTTTTTTATAAAACCCCCTCAAATTGTAATAATTATATGGTTTATTTTTTAGAAGTAGTTTACCTTTATCTGGATTGAGTAGTCTAGCGATTAGTTTTATAAGTGTAGTTTTTCCACATCCGTTTGGACCTAAAATCATTGTTAGTTCGTTTTGGTTGAAATTTATATTAATATCCTGCAATATTTTTCGTTGTGGTTCATCTTGATATGAAAATTCAAGTCCTTCTATTCTAATCATATATCAAAAAGATTTTGTATTTCAATTTAAGAAAAAATTGTCACATTGAAGATTAAATTTCTAAAAATTGATAAAATTCAAAGTTCATCTACTGGAGACTCGCAGTGGAAGTCGTGGCAATAGTAAACCGTCGTTTTTTCTTTGATTGCAATTTTTCCCTTCAAAAAACTTGCATCCAGCGTTGACCCTTTGCCTTTAAAAATAACTATTTGATTAGGATGATATTTCGAAAGAAAATAATTTTTAAGTTTAATTAAACTGGAATTGTCCTCTCCTTCTATAAAGATGATTTCAACCGGTGAGTTAGTTTTATTGAGTACATTAATTAAGATATTTCCTGCACCAAAGGGATAATCAAAAGTCAGAGCGAAGAACTTTTTTAATAATTTGTCAGATTCGTCCATTAATTCACTATTTTCAAAAATTTTTCCAAATTTCAGCATTAATTTAATAGCCATTGAAGTTGATGATGGTAACACATTGTCATAATAATCTGTAGTACAGATTATTGAATCAGAACTACGCCTTTGTTGGTAAACTATTCGATTATGTTTATCATAAAACATTTCAAGAGCTTTATTAAAGATTTCGTAACTCCTTATTAGTAATGTTTCGTCAAATGTAATTTCATAAAGACTCAGCAAGCCATCTGAAAGAAAGAAATAATCCTCAGCAAAACCATCGATTGATTTGTGTCCATCAACAAATGAATGAAAGATATTTTCATCGTAAATGTTATTCAATAAAAATTTACCAAGTTCTTGAGCAAGCTTGTATATTTTATTATCAAATGTTGCCCTGAATGCAAGACATAAATTCGAAAGTAAAAGCGAATTAATATCAGTTAGTACTTTGTTGTCTTTTATTGGATGAACTCGTTTTCCTCTCAAAGTTCGAAGCTTAGATAAAATTTGCCTCAAGTCATTATTCTCATCAGAAGAAATAAAACTGTCATTAAAAGGTTCTTTGAGCGTCAAGATTATTTTACCCTCAAAATTTCCATCTGGATTAACGGAATAGTATTTAGCCAACAAATTAAATTCAATCTCTGTTAGTGCATTCAAAAGTTCTTCATAATTCCATACATAGAATTTACCTTCTTCTCCTTCTGAATCAGCATCGATTGCTGATAAAAACCCACCCTCCGAATTTTTCAATTCATTAATAACAAAATCAATTATTTCATTGAGTTTGGAAGAAAGAAACAAATTTTTTCGTTGAAAAAGAACTTTGGCTATTATTCCTATTAATTGCGCATTATCATATAACATTTTCTCAAAGTGTGGAACAATCCAATTACTATCTGTTGAATAACGATGTAAACCTCCACCGACTTGATCATAAATTCCACCACAAAGCATTTTAACAAGATTATGCTCAACGAGATTGAGCGCCCTTTCATCGTTGTGAGAGTAATAATAATCTAAACAAAAGTTTAATACAGGAAACATCGGAAATTTTGGAGCATTACCAAATCCACCTTTATCCCAATTATATGCTGAATAAATCATTTCAAATGAATCCCTAACTTTTTCAAAATCAATTTCACTTTTAACCTTTTCACCTTCAAACCTTGCCTTCATGTAATTAATAATTTTGTCTTTGATTGAAAGGATTTCATCTCTTTTGGTTCTGTATAGATCAACAATTGTCAATAAAACCTGTTTAAACGACGGTTTGCCATACTTAGGCTCTGGGGGGAAATAAGTTCCACCAAAAAATGGAGTTTTATCAGGTAAAAGAAAAACATTAAGTGGCCAGCCCCCACTCCCGCTCGTAGCTTGAACAAAAGTCATATAAAAATTATCTATATCGATATGCTCTTCCCTATCTACTTTGATTGATACAAAGTGTTCATTTAAGAATTTTGCAATATCTTTATCTTCAAAAGACTCCTTTTCCATAACATGACACCAATGACATGAACTGTATCCAATACTTAAAAACACTGGTTTATCTTCCTTTTGTGCTTTTTGAAATGCTTCTTCACTCCAGGGATACCAATCAACAGGATTGTAAGCATGCTGAAGCAAATATAAACTTCTTTGATTGATCAAGTGATTCGGTTTTGTTGTCATAATGTTTATGAGTCCTTTTTTTTCAATTTATTTAAATGTAATTGCCTTTTTCAGTCAAAAAATTTTCATCAACGTTTTTAAGTAAAGTGTTGTTTAAAATTTCATTCTATATATTTGTGAAGTATGTTAGAAGTAAAAAATCTTACTAAGTCCTTTAACTCACTCATAGCTGTTAACAATGTATCTTTTTCCATCGATAAAGGTGAAATCTTCGGTTTACTAGGACCAAATGGCGCAGGTAAAACGACCATTATTAGATGTATCCTTGACATACTTAAACCAGATAGCGGTATAATTAGCTACAATGGTCAAAATTACGATTTAAAAAAAGTTACCGGTTACTTACCTGAAGAACGTGGACTTTATATGAAGAGCCGAGTATTTGATTTATTAATTTACTATGGGAAATTAAAAGCAAGGTCCACGAGCTTTTTGGTAAATCGATTGGAATATTTATTAGAAAAACTTGAATTAAAAGACATTGAGCAAAAAAGAGTTTATCAACTTTCAAAGGGAAATCAACAAAAAGTACAGTTAATAGCAACTCTTATATCAGATCCTGAAATAGTGATTTTGGATGAACCATTCTCGGGACTCGACCCAATAAATCAGCAACTGGTTAAGGATTTGATTCAAGAAATCTCCAGGGAGGATAAAATAACAATTCTTTCATCCCATCAAATGGAAATTGCAGAAAAACTCTGTCATAAAATTTTGCTAATTAATAAAGGTAGAACGATTCATTATGGTTTATTATCAGAAATAAAAAAAATCTATGGCCATACTTCTTTGCATGTTAGAGCTTCTAACATTCAGAACGATTTGGGTAATTTTGATGAAATTGAATCGGCTGACATTTATGAAAACTACGCAGAGTTACAGCTTAAAAACAACATTGACGTTTCAGCATTTATAAAAAAATTAGTTGGGAAATACCACGTATCATATCTTGAACTAAAAGAACCCTCTCTTCATAGAATTTTCATTGAATCAGTAAAAAAATCAAATCAACAATGAAGAATATAATTCACATAGCTCAATGGGAATATTTTGAAAAAATTAAAAACAAAACTTTTTTATTTAGCACCATTTTGTTTCCTTTAATCATTATTGGTCTCTCTTATTTAACAACATTACTGAGCACAGAAGAAGATAAATCAACAAAGGTTATTGCTCTTTATGAAAAGAACATATCAATTCATCAAAAACTTGAGAATGAACTTATAATCCATAAAACTCAAACTGGGCAACCTTTATACTTAATTAGAAAATTTGTAGTTGATGGTTTAAATAAAAGTAAGCTCATAGATTCTTGTTACACTTTAATAAAAGATGATTTACTGACTGGCTTGTTATACATAGAAAAAATAAACGATGATTCCTTACTAATTGAATATCACACAGAAAATGTAACTGCATTAAAAGATATTTCACGAATAGAAAAAGCAATTAACAGTGTTTTGTTAACTACAAAACTGGAAGCATTTAAAATTGATAAAGAACTGGTCGATAAAATTATCTTTAATGTGCCAATAAAGACCATAAAAGTTACCGAAAAAGGTAGTGAAGAAATTAATCTGGAACTTACTTTTGCTTCTTCTTACTTTTTTGTTTTATTTTTAATTATATCAATGTTTAGTATCTCTGGAAGTATGGTTCGTTCAATAATTGAAGAAAAATCTAATCGCGTAATCGAAATAATTCTTTCATCCTGCACAACAGATGAACTATTGACAGGAAAAGTCGTTGGAATAGCTTTATTGGGATTAACGCAAATTTTAATCTGGTTTGGAATTTTAATCCCGGTATTAGGTCCATTAATAATAACTTATCTAAGAATTGAGAATATACCGCTTAATATCTTGTTTTTTGTTCTTGGATTTATCTTTTATTCAACAATTTTTATTGGATTAGGATCCATTGCAAATTCAGAACAGGAAGCCCAGGGAATTTTCAGTATAGTCTCAATAATGATCGTTTTTCCTGTATTGACATCTTTTATAATTTTCGAATCGCCCAACTCAACTATTGCAAAATTATTATCATTTTTCCCACTTACTACAGCACCTACAATGATAATAAGAGTTAATACCATTTCAATTCCATTAGTAGATAAAATTGTATCTATTCTCATTTTGATATTTTCTATAATTTCATCGATCTGGTTTTCATCGAGAATTCTTAGAATTTCTCTATTAAGTTATGGCAAAACACCAAATATTTATGAAATTTTAAACTGGTTGAAGCAGAAATGAATTTAATTCTTTCATTACTTTTTTCTTTTATACCAGTTTTAATCTATTTAATAATTCTTTGGTGGCTTGATCGCTACGAAAGAGAACCTATAAAAAACATAATGTTTCACTTTTTATGGGGAATGTTTGGTGCAGTTACTCTCACACTTATTTTTAGTTCTATTATAGAATCATATGCTTCATCAAAAATTAAAGATGAGTTTACCTTAAGTTACCTTTCCACAGTACTTGTTGCTCCATTAATTGAAGAATTATTCAAAGGATTAATTTTAATACTCACATTTTCTAAGATTAAATTTGATAACTTAACTGATGGAATTGTCTATGGTGGTTCCGTTGGACTCGGTTTCGGATTAACTGAGAACTTTCTTTACTTTTATTTTTATACTGATAATATAAAGGATTTGATATTACTTGCTCTTTTCAGAAATGCTTTTTCAGTAACAATACATTTTGTTGCGAGTGCAGTTTTAGGTTCAATTTTAGCTATGGCTAAGTTCAAAAATTCATTTAAGAAAACTTTTATATTTCTGTATGGATTTATTTTGGCAGTATTAATTCATGGATTATTTAATCTTAGCGTCATTTCAGGCGATGGATTTTTTCTAAGCATAGCTTTTGTCGTAATTTCATTTATCATGGTAATGATTTTATTATTTATATCTTTAAGCTATGAGCAAAATATTTTAATCAATGAGTTAACTGATGAAGTTATCCAGGGTCACCTAAAACATCATTATGCCCAGATTATTCCTTACACTAACCTTCGAAACATGAAGGGATGGATTAACGAAAAACATAGAAAAAATTTAATCAGCTACGCTACGACACTGGCTTTCCGCAAAAATCAAATGAGAAAAATTAAATCTGAAAAGATTAAAAATATCTATCAAAACGAAATCGAATTTTTGAGAACAAAAATAAATAACATCACAAATGAAAACGAATAAATCACTCATTGTATTGGCCTCTCCTTATTACATTTTTTCAGCCCGAAACTTCGACTCTCCATTAAATTTTATCTCACAAGAATCAGTAAAAATTCTTTACTCAACTTTACTGGTAGAAAATTACTTGAAGATTTTAAATTCGAAAAAGTACAATATCGACCTAATCATACCAGAAGATGACTATGAGTATTTACCGGGCATTTTTCATTCAATTCACACGAAGATACATAAATTTCGATTAGAAAATCTTTCAAGCGATTTAGAACAAATTCAAAAAATTATATTCAAAGGTGACTATAGAAAGATATTGATTCTCAACGGTTATATTTCAAATCTAAAAGTTGAAACTTTAGATTTTACGTTTAATTCAATACCCGAAGATTCAGAAAAAATTATTCTGTTTGTCGATGAGAAAAACGTAATAAATGGTTTTGCTACAAATGAATCGAAATTTTCATCGATTGATATACTATTAAAACCATTCAAAAATTATGACTTACTGATCCGAAAAATTCTAAGTCTCGACGCTGAAATTCAAGTAATCAATGAATTCAATTCGTGTACAACAATTAACGATTTAATTTCCGTTTACTATGATTTTAAGAAACAAGGACAGAAGCAAAACAGTTTATATATTAACCAGTTCTTCAATCACTTTAGCAAACAACTAACAAAAAGAATGGTTCAAGATTGAAAAAGATTGGTTTACTAGGCGGTTCCTTTAATCCCATACATATCGGACATCTAATTTTAGCCAACACAGTTCTTGAATCACTTCAACTTGATTTTATCATATTCATCCCTTGTAACATACAACCTTTGAAACCCGAATCTTCACTTATAGATGCAAATGCACGATTGGAAATGATTAAACTTGCTATCGAGAATAATAATAAATTTTCTGTTTCAGATATTGAAATTAACCGTGGAGGAAAATCCTACACAATTGAAACAATAAAATATTTCAAAAATTTATACGATGATTTGTATTTTATAATTGGTGCTGACAACATAAAAGATTTTGAGAACTGGAAAGACCCTGATGACATAATTTTACTTGCTAAGATTGTAGTTACAAATCGTGCCGGAATAAAATTTAGTTTGCCTCAAAAATTACGAGATAAAGAAGTTTTAGTTATTAAAATTCCCAACATTGAAATTTCAAGCACAGATATACGCGAACGAATTAAAAATAATAAATCAATTAAATATTTTGTTCCTGAAAAAGTGGAAGAATTCATCTTAAATAATAACTTGTATAAATAAAAAAGAAAGGAGTATAATTTGAACATACTTGTTACAGGTGGTGCAGGGTTTATTGCATCACATATAGTAGACGCTTTAATTGAACAAGGTCACAAAGTAACAATAATTGATAACTTAACTACCGGCCGTGAAGAAAACATCAATCCTAAAGCAAAATTCTATTATTCTGACATCAGTGAAGATCTGACAGAAATTTTTAAGGAAGGAAAATTTGATATCGTAAATCATCATGCTGCACAAATAGATGTTCGACGTTCTGTCAATGATCCTATTTATGACGCAAACGTTAATATCATAGGAACAATAAACTTACTACAAAACTGTATAAAATTTGGCGTCAAAAAATTTATGTTCGCTTCAACAGGTGGTGCTGTTTATGGCGAACAAGATTATTTCCCTGCTGATGAAAATCATAAACAACAACCATTATCACCATACGGCATCTCAAAATTGGCAATAGAAAAGTATTTGTACTTTTATGATCAGGTACATAATCTAAAATATACAATCTTAAGATATGGAAATATATATGGACCAAGACAAAACCCACTCGGTGAAGCCGGTGTTGTGTGTATTTTCCTTGACAAAATTTTAAGTGGTGACCAACCAATCATAAATGGTTCTGGTGAACAGACGAGAGATTATGTTTATGTGAAAGACGTTGTAAAAGCAAACTTACTTACACTAACCGAAGAAGTATCGGAAATTTATAACGTGGGAACTGGAATTGAAACTAATGTCAATCAATTGTTCCAACTAATTAACTTTCACTTTGGCAATTCAATAAAAGAAGTGCATGGACCTGCTAAACCAGGTGAACAAATGCGAAGTGTTATCACTTCAGAAAAGATGAAAAAAAAATTTGGCTGGAAACCTTCGACAACTCTTGAAGAAGGACTAAGAGAAACGATTGAATATTATAAAAATCTTGTAACAAAATGAATCTTGAAAATTTAATTGATGGATTGAAAAATAGAGATAAGCGCTCCATCTCTAAAGTTTTATCTGAAATCGAGAATGCTTCTCCCCTATCGGAAAAATTAATAGATGAAGTTTCTTCTAAATCTGGTTACTCCTATCGTATTGGAATTACTGGCCCTCCTGGAGCTGGAAAAAGTACACTAACAAATCAACTCGTAAAACTTCTTATTTCGAAAAATTATTCTGTTGGTGTCATTGCCATCGATCCAACGTCACCATTTACTGGTGGAGCTTTACTGGGAGACCGAATACGAATGGTTGAGGTAGGAACACATCCTGATGTTTTTATTCGGAGTATGGCAACAAGAGGTAGTTTGGGTGGACTTAATAAAGTTGCATCGGAAGTTGTAGATGTGTTTGATTATTGTAAATTTGATTATACAATATTTGAAACAGTCGGTGTAGGCCAATCGGAGCTCGATATTGCAAATAATGTCGATTCTACTGTAGTAGTTCTTGTTCCTGAGTCAGGTGATTCAATACAAGCCATGAAAGCTGGCTTGATGGAAATTGGAGATATTTTCGTGATTAATAAAGCAGATAGAGCTGGTGCTGATCAAGCTGTATCTACTCTTCAATTTATACTTTCATTCAAAGATCATGACGAAAATTCTTGGATACCACCTATTGTAAAAACAATCGCTCAAGAAAATAAAGGGATTGACGAACTTTACGAAAAATTAAACAAGCACAAGGAATTTCTTTTGAACAATGGGTTAATCGAATTAAAAAGAATTAATCGAATCAAAAACAAAATTAAAGACCTCGTTTCAATTCAACTTAGAAAGGAACTTTGGACGGATGATCGACTAAACATTTTAAATGGAAAAATTAGTCAAATTATGAAAGGCAAAACAAACATATCAACTACTGTAAAAGAATTAGTCGAAAACTTTAAAAATTCTCATTAATTAAAATTCCGGAGGGCTTATGTACGGTTTTGAGCTTGACGATCAATTAAAACTAATCCGAAATACTATACAAGAGTTTGCTGAAAAAGAAATTGAACCTATAATAATGCAATACGATGAGACTCAAGATTTTCCAAGGCACATTTTTGAGAAATTAGGTGAACAGGGCTTTATGGGAATTCTTGTTCCTGAAGAATATGGTGGTGCTGGACTGGGATATACTCATTTTGCTCTAATTGTTGAAGAATTAGCAAGATACGATCCATCGATATCATTATCTGTTGCTGCTCATAATGGTTTATGCACAAATCATATCAACACTTTTGGTAATAAAGAACAAAAGGAAAAATACCTATTTAATCTTGCCACTGGTAAACACATTGGTTCGTGGTGTTTAACTGAACCTGTTTCAGGTAGCGACGCTTCAGGACTTCAGTCTATAGCGCGACTGAACGGTGATAAATACATAATCAATGGAACTAAAACATTTGCCACTCATGGTTCTGTTGCCGAAGTTGCAGTTGTCTTTGCTAAGACAACTCCCGAGAATGGTCGAAAAGGAATTTCCGCTTTTATTGTCGAAACAAACTCACCAGGATACATCGTATTGAAGAAAGAAAATAAGCTCGGTTGTAGAGCTAGTGATACTGCTCAACTTGCATTTGACAATCTCGAAGTCCCAAAGGAAAACATACTAGGAAAAGAAGGTGAAGGATTTATCAATGCATTACAAATTTTACCAGGCGGCAGAATTTCAATCGGTGCGATGGCACTGGGAATTGCTGAGGGTGCTTACGAATTAGCATTAAAGTATGCAAAAGAAAGATACCAATTTGGTCAGCCCATTTCGGAGTTTCAAGCTATTCAATTCAAGTTAGCAGATATGAAAACAATGATTGAAGCTGCTAGATTGTTAGTTTATCGAGCAGCATTTCTCAAGGACAAAGGTGAAGATGTTACATATGAAGCTTCCCTGGCAAAATTATACGCCAGCGAAGCAGCAGTCAAAATAACTGATCAAGCAATTCAAATCCACGGAGGCTATGGATTTATAAAAGATTTTAAAGTAGAGAAATTTTACCGCGATGTAAAAGTTACAACTATTGGTGAAGGGACTTCAGAGATTCAAAAATTAATAATAGCAAAATCTATTTTTAAAAAGCTATGACAAAATTAAATCGAATTATAAAAAAAGATTCTTCTTACCATGAAAGACAAGATTTTCATAAAAACTTAATTCGAATTATAAAAGCAAAATCTGATAAAATAAAAGAAGGCGGTGGCAAGTCTGCGCTTGAAGCACATTTGAAAAAAGGCAAACTTTTTGTACGTGATCGAATAAAGCTTTTAATTGATCCTGGTACGGAATTTTTTGAGTTGGGAATTTTCGCTGGTCATGAACTTTACGATGATTACGTTCCAGCAGCAGGTACAATCATCGGTCTTGGTTATGTTTCGAAAAAGCTTTGTATGATTGTTGCTAACGATGCAACTGTAAAAGCTGGAGCCTGGTACCCAATTACATGCAAAAAAAATCTTCGCGCTCAAGAAATTTCAATGGAAAATCGAATTCCCATAATTTACCTGGTTGATAGTGCAGGTGTTTATCTACCAATGCAAGACGAAATTTTTCCAGATAAAGAACATTTTGGTAGAATATTCCGTAATAATGCAATTATGTCGGCTATGGGAATTCCACAAATTGCTGCCATTATGGGACCTTGCGTGGCTGGTGGCGCATATTTACCAATTATGAGTGACGAAGCTTTAATAGTAGAAGGGACTGGCAGTGTTTTCCTCGCTGGAAGTCACTTAGTAAAAGCGGCTATTGGTGAAGACATAGATAATGAAGCACTTGGTGGAGCAGAAGTACATTCCTCTATCAGCGGTGTAACGGATTATAAGGTAAAAAATGACAATGAAGCTATTGAATTAATTAGAAATTTAGTTGATAAAATTTCTGGACAGAAATTAGAAAACTTTAATCGCATTGAACCTAAAGCACCAGAAAACAATATAGATGATATTTTAGGAATTCTACCAGCTGATACAATTACCCCATACGATATGTATGACGTTTTAAGCTGCATAGTTGATGAAGGTGAATTCGATGAATATAAAAAAGATTATGGTAAAACAATTATAACAGCATACTCAAGAATTGATGGATGGGCTGTAGGCATAGTTGCCAATCAAAGAATTCCAGTCAAATCAAAATCTGGCGAAATTCAAATTGGTGGAGTTATTTATTCGGATAGTGCTGATAAAGCTACACGATTTATTATGAACTGTAATCAGAAAAAAATTCCGATCATCTTTTTCCAGGATGTTACTGGTTTTATGGTTGGTTCGAGAGCAGAACATGGTGGAATTATAAAGGATGGTGCTAAAATGGTAAATGCCGTAGCAAATTCAGTAGTACCCAAATTTACCTTCATTGTTGGAAATTCGTACGGTGCTGGTAACTACGCAATGTGTGGCAAAGCTTATGATCCAAGATTAATTTTTGCTTTCCCAAATGCAAGAATTGCAGTCATGGGAGGAAATCAAGCCAGCAACACTCTATTAAACATTAAAATCAATCAAATGAAAAAGGAAGGAAAAGAAATTACAGAAGAAGAGAAAAATAAACTTTTAAGTGAGATAACAAATCGTTATGATGAACAAAGTAAACCATTATATGCTGCAAGTCGATTGTGGATTGATGAAATAATTGATCCGCGAGATATTAGAAAAATCATTTCTCTGGGAATAACTATGGCAAATCACTCGCCTCTTGAAAAACCATTCATAACAGGCGTAATTCAAACATGAAAATTATATTGACCTTTCTGATTCTGGTTAATATTTCATTTTCTCAAGTTAAAGATATTTATGAATACGGCGGATTACTCACTGAAAGAATTTCTAGAATGAACAAAGAATTCATACATAACAATCCTCATGCTTTTGCTGATTCAGTATTTTCATTTGCTCTGAGTCTTGCTGATTCAAATAAATCTGATGCGTTACTTTTTTCTGCAATTGCTGTAATGCCCTTTAAAGATTTCAAAGTTTCAATTCCTTTTGTTGGTTTCAAATTAAACCTCAAATTTTTTAATCGGGTAGAGGAAGAAATTTTTAAAAAGAAAATGGAAATCTTGCCATCTAAAATTTTTGATGATTCACCAGAGACTGAATTTGGTGATAAGGATAAATGGGTTCACTTTTTTATTTCAGCTTTTTTGAGTTATCATTTTGGTGAAGCGTTTGCTGATTATTTTGGCTTGTTTGTAGAAAACTTCGAAGAAGAGTTCAAAGTTGATGGAAAAGTAGATCTAAGAGATATTTCAATAAATCGCAATGGTGCGGAATTTGGTAAGTTGTTACGTTGTAATTTTATAAATCCAAGCGTTATTTTAGCAAAAGAAAAAGCGTTGAGATATGGAGAAAATATTAATAATTGATGACGACCATGTTATCTGTGAATCAATTAAAATGATTCTGGAATACGAAAATTATATCGTAGATGTAGCCCATAACGCTTATGATGGCATCGAAAAAATCAAGCAGGATGATTTTAGAGCGATTCTATTGGATATTAAAATGACTGGCATGGATGGACTTGAAGCAATAACCTTTATCAAACAAATTAATGATCATGTTTCGATAATAATGATATCAGCTCATGCCAGTATAGGTAATGCAATAGAAGCAACCAAAAAGGGAGCTTATGATTTTATTGAAAAACCAATCGATAGAGAAAAACTTCTTATCACCATTCGAAATGCAGTAAATCAGTCAAATCTTGTCATAAATAATAAACAACTCAAAGAGAGATTAGAAGGTAGCCTTGAGATAGTTGGTGAAAGTAAGGCAATCAAAAATATTCTTGAAACTATTCGAAAAGTAGCAAATACTAATTCAAGAGTATTAATCACTGGTGAAAACGGAACCGGAAAAGAACTTGTTGCAAGGGCAATTTACAAGTTAAGCAACCGAGCAGATAAACCTTTCATTGAAGTAAATTGTGCAGCTATTCCTAACGAGCTTATAGAATCAGAGCTTTTTGGACACGAGAAGGGAGCGTTTACAGGAGCAACTTCACAAAGGATTGGTAAATTTGAACAAGCTAACGGTGGAACGTTATTCCTGGATGAGATTGGTGACATGTCATTAAACGCTCAAGCAAAAGTTCTAAGGTCAATTGAAGAAGGCGCAATTGAACGAGTAGGAGGTAAACAAAAAATCCCTGTGGATGTTCGAATAATAGCTGCAACTAACAAAAATCTACTGAAAGAAATTTCTCAAGGAAAGTTTAGAGAAGATCTTTTTCATAGATTAAGTGTCATAATACTAAATGTTCCACCACTTCGTGAAAGAAAGGAAGATATTCCTTTGTTAATCGATTTCTTTACCAAAAAAGTTTGTAACGAAAACAAATTTCCTCCAAGGTCTTTTTCTGAAGATGCAATTGAATTTTTAAAGAATTTAGAATGGAAAGGTAATGTTAGAGAGTTACGTAATTTTATAGAGAGAATTCTAATAATGAACCCTGGCCCAGTTTATACCATTAAAGACGTTAAACAACATGTTTTTCAATATTCGAATAGTGAAGGAGAGATAGATTTTTCAATCGACTCTTTTCAAGCCTTCAAAGATCAAATTGAAAGGATTTTTATTGAGAAAAAGTTGAAACAGTATAATTGGAACATAAGTCGTACTGCCGAAGCGATTGGTATCCAAAGAAGCCATCTTTATAACAAAATCAAAAAATACAACATTATCAAGGAGGATTAAAAGTGGAGTGCATTTTTTGTAAAATTATAAATGGAGAGCTCAATTCAGAAATTGTCTTCGATAATGAAAATATCATCGGATTTAATGATATTAATCCAGTCGCTCCTACTCATGTTCTCTTTGTTCCACGAAAACACATTGAAAAGGTAGATGACTTTGAAACAGAAGATCTGGCTTTGATTGGTGAACTAATTTACAGAGCAAAAGAATATGCAAAAAAAATTGGTTTGAATAGTTCGGGATATCGACTGGTTTTTAATAATGGAAAGGACGCAGGTCAAGCTGTATTTCATATTCATCTACACTTAATTGGTGGAAGAATTATGTCCTGGCCTCCTGGTTGATACTTCATTTTAAATTTTTAACATAATTAGAATTTTAAAGTAAAAAGATCAAATTAACGTATAACCCTACCTTCTTGCCCTACACTGAAAAAATGATTTCTAATTTTCAGAAACATTCAGTTCGTTCAAATTAAACACGTAGAAAAAATGTTTGTAAAATAAAGTGAAAATAACAAGTTTCATCGGGAAAATTTAGGAAAAGAAAATTCTAAATTAAGATTCAATTTGAGTGTGTAGACCAATTTCTTCCAGAACAGCGCTAACACGTACGCATTCAGAAATTTCTCCAGTATAAACCACACCTTTACCTTTCGTATGAACTTCCCATGTTATCGCTTCTGCTTTTTCATATGAATATCCTGTTGCTTTTATAATTTGAGCAATTACTTCATCAAAAGTATGCACATCATCATTGTACAGAATAACTTTTGAAGGAAGTCCCGTTTCTATTCCTGTATCGATTTCTAATTTTTCTATTTCTTGAGTCTGTACCATACCTTATAAATTTAAACACAAAATAATTTTTAATCAATTGCTAGTTAAATTTTTGTGTATTAAATTATTTCAAAATCAAAAGGTAAAAATTATGCAGATAGTAGTTACTCTTAGTCATGTTCCAGATACTGCAACAAAAATAAAAATTTCATCAGACCGTAAATCAATTGATCCTGCAGGCGTTTCATTCGTCATAAACCCTTATGATGAATTCGCAATAGAAGAAGGATTACGAACTAAAGAAAAATTTGGAGGTAATGTTATTATTGTATCTTATGGAAATGATGGTGCAAAAGAATCAATCAAAAAAGCCTTGGCAATGGGAGCTGATAAAGGCATATTGATTAAAGGAGATCTTAACGTCGATTCATTAACTGTAGCTAAAGCATTAGCAACAAAGATATCCGAATTAAAACCAGATGTAGTCTTTTGTGGAAAACAGTCTGTCGATTATGACAGCTCTGCAGTCGCACAAATGCTTGCAGAACTACTCAATTTACCGTCAATTTCAACTGTAGTTAGTTTAGAATTTTCTGATGGTAAATTAAAAGCCAAGCGAGAAGTTGAAGGAGGTCTCGAAATCGTTGAATCAACTTTACCAGCAATAATCACTGCTCAAAAAGGATTGAACGAACCTCGTTATGCTTCAATTAAAGGAATTATGGCTGCTAAATCGAAACCAATTGAAGAAGCTACTTTCGATGCTTCACAAAATAAACTATCTGTCAATGAACTCAGATTGCCTGATTCTAAAAGGAAATCCCGAATATTCGATTCTGAAGATGCATCAATATCTGAACTTGTTCGCTTATTAAGAGAAGAAGCAAAAGTAATTTAATGGAGTATTTACTATGTCGAACAAAATTTTAGTTTTTCTTGAACAAAGAAACGGATTAATAAAAAAACAATCATTTGAACCGGCAAGAAAAGGATTCAGTTTATCAAAAGAAATTAATTGTGAAGTAACAGGTTTATTAATCGGGGATGAAATTACCAACATAAATTCATTAGAAGAACATGGACTGACTAACGTTGTTCACTTAAAAAATTCAAAATTGAAAAATTATTCATCCACTGCTTATTCAAAACTTGTCTATGATTTTGCTAAAGAGAGAGGATATAATATTCTGCTTTTTTCGCACACAGCACTTGGAAAAGATTTAGCTCCAATTGTAGCAGCAAAATTAGATGCTGGTTATGGTGCTGATTGCACATCTCTAACTATAAACAATGGGAATTTGATAGCAGAAAGACCAATTTTTGCAGGGAAAGCCTTAATGAACTTTTCTTTGAATTCAGAAGTTAAAGTTTTTACATTACGCCCCAATTCAGTTTCTTTAACTGATGATGGTTATCGTGTTCAAACGAATGTTATAATTAATGAAATAAATGATGAACAACTTGATTTAAGAAGTATGGTTATTGATTTTGAAAAGGCAGAAGGAAAATTAGATGTTGCTGAAGCCGATATAATTGTTTCAGGTGGAAGAGGGATGAAAGGCCCGGAGAATTTTTATTTGCTTGAAGAACTTGCTCAACTAATAGGTGGTGCAGTTGGAGCATCTCGTGCGGTTGTTGATGCAGGTTGGAGACCTCATTCAGAACAGGTTGGACAAACTGGAAAAACTGTTTCACCAAAATTGTATATTGCTTGCGGAATTTCTGGTGCAATACAACATCTTGCTGGAATGTCTTCTTCAAAATGCATCGTAGCAATAAATAAAGACAAGGACGCACCAATTTTCCAGGTTGCTGATTACGGTATAGTTGGCAATGTTCTTGAAATTCTGCCAAAACTGAAGAATGAATTAAAAAAATATTTGGAATAGTCGTGGAAAAGATACAGGTTGAAATAGCAGGTTTGCATCAAGCTCCAACAGGTACAGGAGCTTATGCACTAATCTTAAAAGAATCACATGGCAATCGAAGGTTACCAATAATTATTGGCGCATTTGAAGCACAATCAATTGCCATGGCTATAGATGGAATTAAACCCCCTCGACCACTCACTCACGATTTGATGATTAATTTAATTGAAGCACTTGGTGCAACACTTGTGGAAATTATAATTGACGAACTAAGAGATAACACATTCTATGCAAAGTTAATTCTTGACATTTCATCAATGACACAGGAAATCGATTCACGTCCTAGTGATGCAATTGCCTTATCCGTTCGTTATAAATGCCCCATCTTTGTTAATGAGTTGGTTCTCCGTGAAGCAGGATTTGAAATTGATCCTGAAATTGAGAAGTCTATAGAAAAATCAATTGATTACGAAGAAGAGGATGAGGAAGAAGATAAAGAAATATTTAATTATAAAGAACCCAAAGAAAAAAATGAGGAAAAATCATCACCTCCACGAAGTAAAGAAAGTAGAATTTCACAGCTTCAAGCACAATTAAAAGAAGCAATTGAAAAGGAAGAATACGAAAGGGCTGCAAAAATTAGGGATGAATTGAAAAAACTTAACAGTGAAGGAAACTAACTACATTCTTCTCCTACAGGTGAACTAATCTCACAAACACTACATTTTTTCTTACTACAATATTCTCTGAACAATTCAATCAGACCTTGATAAAAAACACTTTGATGTACAATAGTTGGAAGCTGCAACGCATTTGCAATATCAATTGCAATTTGATTATCTGTAGTTTGCATCATTGTTTTATAAACATTCATAACCCTGGTCGATTCCTTCTTTTTGCCAAAAATATCATAAAATACACGAATAAATGGTAATAAAACATTTACTACAATTTCTTCTGCACGTGCTACACCTATAAATGTTTTAAATGGTACGTCATTCTTTTTATTGAAATGATAATAATATTTCCAAAAACCATCTGCATTGACGATCAAAAGAGATTTACAGGTTTTAACCATTTGTGGCGAATTTTCTATTTTTTCGAATGCGGAAAAAATTTTCCCCAGCAAATTATTATACAGCAATTCATAAAGAAGCCTAACTCCTCCTGCTAATCTTATGGTCGGAAAATTCTGTGGTCTCAGTTGAAAGAAATGCCATTTTGAACCTTCAAGTAAGGAGCCTTTAAAATTGTCTTTAACTCGCTGCCAGAAATTATGAATATTCTTCACATATCCTAACGTTTCACCTAAACATTCGTTAGGCTTAGGCGTTAATCCCGACACATAAAAGAAAACACACTCAGCTTCTTGAATAAAATTTTGTTTATTAATGAATTTTTTAAGAAAATCTAACTCAACCTCTTCAGCTAACTTTCTAGATATATCTTTATTTTTTGAATAACCAAGGGCTTCAAAAAGTAATTCATAAAAGAGCTGTTCCCATAGCGACGCCTTTTTGAAGTCCGACGCTTTAAATTCGCGATTGTAAAAATCCTCATTTGGATTGTATCTTACACTAGGTTCCTTAAGCTGATTTTTGAGCAAATCTTCAAAATAAATTTCCTTGAGCCGTTGTAGAATACGACTGCATTTTTTTTCAAACCTTCTAATTCCAAGTTCCCTTAAAAAAGTCAATTTCTTATCGACGGTCGTTTGCAATTCTTTATATTGACATGGTATTCCTTTTAACCTATGGTCTTTTTCAAGAGAGACTGCTTCTCGTATGGCTTTTCTTAGATCATCTTCGATGTACGAACATAAGTTAAGAGCTGGGATTACCCTTCCAGATTTAGTGCGAGGATAAAAATCTTTTAAGTCTCTATTGAAAAAGACATGAAGGATTACGCGATTATACTTATCGTTTTTATTATGCTCATGTGTTGCCCAATCACTTATGCATGTATCAATTTCTACATCGCCAACGTACTTAATTCCGGCTATTGTGATTCTAGCATTGTGATAATCCGGCCCATCACCACTTTCATTTCTTACACCAACGTCAATTATTTCAATTTCTTCACCTTTTAAACCAAAAAATTTGTTTGTAGTAAATTTTTTATTTTCCCAAATATGGTAAAGAAACTTTTCTTTGATTTTAATAAGGTTGCTCACTGGTAATAAATATCTAAGATTAAATTATTAAGTTTTGATGCGTTTTGCTTAATACACTTTCTAAAGTCTCCATCAAGATTTGCATAAAGTATAGATCGACTTGATGTGATTAAAAATTTATTAATTTTATTCTTCTTAAGCCGTTTTAAGACAGATTCTAAATCCCCTCCCTGATGACCAATGCCCGGTATTAGAAGCGGAACGTTAGCTAGTGACTCATCAAGATATTTAAACTCCTTCAAATTTGTTGCGCCAAAAACTACTCCAAGATTTTTATGTTTTTTATTCCATTGTAGTATTTTTGAGAGAATATCTTCAAATAGTGTTTTACCAGAAGCTAATTTTTGCTTTTGAAAATCCTTTGCACCTTGATTAGAAGTTAATGTCAATATGTAATTTGTTTTATTGAGGTAACGGAAGAAAGGCTCAAGTGAATCATAACCGAGTAATGGATTTAAGGTTATTGCGTCAAATCTAAAATGTTCATACAATCCCTTAGCATACATTTTTGATGAAGAGTTTATATCGCCTCTTTTGGCATCACCAATTTTTTGAACTGTCGTAGGAATTTTGGGTAAAATGTCTTCTAAAACTTTTAATCCATAACTTCCCATCGACTCAAAAAAGGCGAGATTAAATTTATAGGCTGAAACAATTTCACAAGTTGATTCAATTACTCCTTCCAAAAAATACTCAACAAAACCCTTCTTAAATGTGATGTAAGATGGTAAAAGCTCAGGGTAAATATCTAATCCGATGCAAAGGTGAGATTTCAAATTTATAAGCTTATTGTTCATAGTAGGTCATTCAATGAAAAATTAGGTTAATACAAATATAAAAATTTTACTTAAAGGTTAGAAAAATTCTCTAAATTCAAATTTCATGTAAGTGCAATTTTTAAGTTTAATTTGACTCCTCGTTGCTTTACATCACTTAACTTGTAAAATGTAATTCGTAATTTTGTAAAACAAATGTTGGAGATAAGATGACCAATAATCAGCGAAAGATAAAGCTAAGAAACGGGAACCAAATGATTGCTGAAGGTGCTATTTACGCAGGATGTAAATTTTTTGCGGGTTATCCCATTACACCAGCATCAGGTATTTATAAAGGAATGATAGATATGTTGCCTCATGTTGGTGGACTTGCTATTCCCGCTCCTGATGAAATCTCTGCGATAGCTTACTGCGTTGGAGCTTCAATGCGAGGCATTAAATCTATGACTGCTACCTCGGGTCCAGGGTGGTCATTGATGGTCGAAACTGTTCAATATGCTCTTATTACAGAAACCCCACTTGTTATAGCAATGGTACAAAGGTTAGGACCCGCCACTGGTGGTGCTACTCAAGGTGCTCAAGGTGATATACTGTTTTCTGAATTCATAACAAGTGGTGGATACACAATCCCAGTACTTTATCCTTCAAATCCTAAAGAGTGTTTTGAATTAACGGTTAAAGCATTCAACTGGTCTGAAAAATTTCGCATACCTGTTGTAATCCTAACAGATAAAGAAATTGGAATGACCACAGAAACAGTTGATTATACTGGATTAAAAAATTTAACAGTTATTGATAGAAATACAATCTCCGCAAACTCAACTGAATCAAACAATTGGCAAATGTACGAATTCAAATCTCTCAGCGATGTTCCGAGATTTGCTCCTGTAGGCGGTAAATTTAAAGTGACTGCCACTGGTTCTGCTCATAACAAAAACGGCGAATTAAAAAAGAACGACCCAGAGACGATTTCTGTTCTAATTCATTTAGAAGAAAAAATTAATGGTCATTTAGAAGAATTTGTTGATCTAATTTTAGACGAAGATAAAGATGCTAAAACATTAATTATTAGTTTTGGCATAACTGCCAAAACAATGAAAGAAGTCATTAAAATATCTAGAAGAAACAATAATAAAGTATCTGGATTAACAATTAGAGCTTTATACCCTATACCAGAAAGTCAACTTAAGGAAATTTCTAAGCCTTATGAGAGAATAATTATTCCTGAAGAAAATTTAAGTGGTCAATACCGTAAATTAGTCCACCATTTGTTTGAAGGTAAAGAAGTTATTGGCATAAATAAGATTGGAAGTATGATAAATCCTAACGAAATTTTGGAGAAAATTTTATGAGACACGATTTATCACAGATTAACATAGAAATCGAATGCACTTATATGACTAAAGGTGCTGTAATGCCTTTCTGTAAAGGATGTGGTCATACACATATCTTAAGAAAATTAGACGAAGCTTTAATTAAATTAAATTTAAATCCTCACGATGTATGTCTTGTTACAGATATAGGTTGCATCGGGCTAGCCGATTATTTGTTTGACAAGGTTCATACGGTACATACAACTCATGGTAGATCTACTGCCTTTGCAACAGGTATTGCATTAGCAGATAAAGTTTTGTCAACTAAAAATTTGAAAACTATTGTTTTGATTGGTGATGGCGGAGCTATGATTGGATTACTTCATATTGTAAATGCTGCATTGTTAAACACCGATGTAACAGTTATTGTTGCCAATAATTTTCTTTTTGGAATGACAGGAGGACAACAATCCTCATTTAGTCCTTTAGAATTCATCACACAAACGTCTCCATATGGTAATATAATTCCACCTCTTGATCTATGTAAGGTTGCTATGTCTTCAAAAGCTCAATTTGTTGCAAGAAAAATTTCCACCGATAAAGATTTAGTAGATGTATTTGCTGATGCAATTTCTTATGATGGCTTTTCTATTGTTGAAGTACTTGAACTATGTACAGAATATGCGGTGGAAAAAAATAAGTTAACAGGTAAAGATCTTCAAAGAATTGCGGAAGAGCATGATCATCATCTGGGAATTCTAGAAAATAGAAAAACTCGAAGTGAATTTAGTTTAGAATATTCAGAAAAAATTTTAAGCAATAAAAAAACACTTGATTTATTTAATAATTTTATTAATGCAGAGAACTTAGAAATTGATTTTACGAAAAAATTTGGCAAAGAAAAGTTAGAAATAATTATTGCTGGGAGTGCAGGTGAAAAAGTTCAGTCAAGTGCAGCAATTTTATGTCAAGTTGCAGCTCAGTCGGGATTCTTCATAACTCAAAAAAACGATAACCCTGTTACTCAGGGAAGCGGATTTTCATTATCGGAAGTAATAATTTCATCAGAAGAAATTTTTTACACTGGCGTTGATAACCCATTTGCATTCATAATAGTTTCGAGCGATGCATTAAATGAAATTATTTCCCAAAGATTGTTTGAAAAAGTGAATAAAAATACCATCATTATCTATGATGAATCATTAGAGATACCAATTAAAACGGAAAAGATGTATTCGTTACCTCTGAGAAGAGTTTGTTCTCCAAATAAAGCAGCCTTAGGTGGGATTGATGTATTATTAAATTTAACAGAACCTTTCCCTCTCCAATTATTTTATAGTGAAATTGAAAAAAGATTTGGCAAATATGATGCACTTTACAAAGATAATCTGATTAAAATTCTTACGGAGAAGTCAACAAAATAAAAAGGAAATGACCACTTTAAACTTTTCACTCTAGTTTTTTCACTATCACAAATAAAATTTTTGAGATTAAACAAAAATGTTGAAAAGTATTTCTTTTACAATTTGGTTTTTGATACTATTGAATTTTCCAATTTCTGATATAATTGCTCTAGAGAAAATCGTGGATAAAATTGCTATACCTGTAAAAAGTAAATCGAGAGAGTTTTTCTTTACAAATAAAGTTTCAACCTTCTATTATGGAGAAACCAATTCTGTTAATAAAAACTCATGGCAAGGTTTGACTTACAACAATCAACGTTTATTATTTGATTATTCCATTTCAATAAACGATAAAGCTCTCCCAAGGGAAAAATCTTACGCAGTTGTTTATCCGTATAAATTGATCAGATATTATAAAAACAATATCAACGAAATTCTTTTTCTACCTGACTCAACTAACGCTTTAATGATGGAATTTAATTTCGATTCACCACGATTAGCAAGGTTAACTTTAAAGTTAAACTCCAGCAAACTTGTTGAAAAAGATGAATTCAACGTAGTTCTGAACACGAATAACAATAAAATTAAAATAGAAACTTCTTCAAAAATTAAATCAGTCAATCTTTTTTTTGATACGCTGAAAATAGAATTCTTTGACACAAGAAAAATTAAAATCGTCTTTTCAATTAACGAAAACAGAAGTTTATTAAAAAACTTCGAAAATCTATTAGAGTCAAAGTGTGATAGAATCGAAAATTTATTGAATAAAACTGGAATATCTTGTAATAACACGAATCTGGAAAAAGCTCTTTACTGGAACATCGTTTCTTTAGATGCTTTAATTACCAATCAAGGAATGAAAGGAATTTATGCTGGACTTCCATGGTTTAACGATTATTGGGGGAGAGATACTTTTATTTCACTCCCTGGTGCTACTTTTTTAATTGGAAATTTTGAAGATGCAAAGGAAATATTACTTTCCTTTGCAATGATGCAAGATAGAAATCCTGAAAGTAAATTTTTTGGTAGAATTCCTAACAGAATAACTCTCAACGAAACCATTTATAACACGGCAGACGGCACACCATGGTTTGTAATTCAAGCAAACAATTTCATAAAAACAAGTGGTGACATAAACTTTGCACACGAAATATATCCTTACATAAAATTTGCAACCGATGCTGCATTACAAAAACACTGTGATGAAAACTTTTTTCTTGTTCACGAAGAAGCTGAAACATGGATGGATGCCGTAGGACCGAATGGACCTTGGTCACCTCGAGGAAATCGTGCAAATGATGTGCAGATACTCTGGTTCAATCAACTTAAGGCCGCAGCTGAAATTTCTATGCTTCTTGGAGATACAGTAAGTCTCAATCAATATACCTACGTGGCCCAAGAACTAAAAAGAAATATTATAAAATTTTTTATTGACACAACTAACTTTTTAATATACGATCATTTATATCCAGATAATAAAGCAAACAGACAAGTTCGCCCTAACCTATTCTTCGTATTAAATGAAAATGATTTATTCGAAGATAAAAATTTACAGTTGAAAATATTGAGTAATATATTTACTGAATTAGTTTTTCCATATGGAGTTCTTTCCTTATCATATCTGGACGAAAATTTCCATCCTTACCATATTTATGAACCATATTACGTTAAAGATGCAGCATATCATAACGGCATCATCTGGTTATGGAATTTTGGTCCTGTTATATCTTCTCTTGTTAATAATTTTAGAAAAGATTTAGCATTTAAGTTAACAGGTGCATTAATCCATCATACATTAAATAGAGGTTGTGTTGGTGGATTATCAGAACTAATGGATTCATTTTCAAAAGATGCTGTTGCAAACAAAGATTTTAAAATTAGTAAAGCCTCTGAACCTGAACTTTCCGGAACGTTTGTTCAAGCATGGTCAATGTCTGAATTTATACGAAATTTCTATGAAGATTACTTTGGAGTTAGAGTTGATAAAATAAATTCTTCTCTTTACTTGTCACCATCACTTCCAGAGGAAATTGAGAAAGTTAATTTTAATATTTTCTATGGTAATGAAACTATTCCTATAACTTACATTCAAAACAAAAATCAGTTTATAACTAAAATCGACGCTTCGGATATAAAGCAAAAATTAAGAATTAAATTATCATATACTTCATACAGTGGAATTAGGTTAAAATCTAATTTTGAAGTTTACCCAAAAGACAAAATCGAATTAAAAATTTCTTTCGAAAAGAACTCCATTATTTTTTATCGAAATGCAGAAAAAGAAAGAGTCTCATATGAGGTAGAGAATATTGTCCACTTATTCAACAAAGCTAGTGAAATTAAATTCGCTCAGCCAAAATTTAATCTAAATTGGAAATCAATTAAAAAACCAGAATTCATAATTCTTACTCATGATGATATAAAAAAGAAACCAAAGAAAATTAAAAGCTTGCATTCTGCTACTTGTAAAATGAAAACTAAATTCAATTATACCTTACCTTTCAATTCAAATTTCAAAGAAGGAATGACTATATTAAACAAGTTTGAAATAGGTGAGTTTAACAATAATTACTTTTTCGCACTGCAATTTGAAAATCTTGTCGATCCAAAGTGGCATCCCGAATACGGCTTTCAATTAACCTATATTGCGATTGCTATTCAAAATAATATCATTGCTGAAAAAAATACATACATAGGAAGAAACTCAAATTATGTTTTACCAGATTCTCTTGCATTTAATAAAATAATATTTATTGGCGGTGGTTTAGATGTCTGTGACAGTGAGTTAAAGGTTATAGCAAAATATTCGCCTGCCCCCGAAGATATCAAAAATCCATTAGGTGACGCAGAAAAAGAAATTATTTCGTTTTCACTTGAAAAAGATTTAATTGGAGCAATTAATTCTGATACAAGAATTACAATTCTCGTTGGATTACAAGATGACCATGGTGGTGCAGGTATTGGAGTTTTTAGAAGTGTAGAAGAAATAGCTTCAGAATGGAAAGGAGGAAATAAAACCCAACCCAACGAACCTAATATTTACGAAATTGCTTTTATTAATTTCAAAGAAAAATTTGATTAAAACGATACAACCAACATTTCAATTTTAATTATCACATAAAAATATAAAACAATTGAACCTGTATAATTTATCATTTAAGCCATTAACCAAACATATTCTTAAACAAAAAATTTATGTACTTAACTAACTCAATCACCCATTACTTTAATTATTACTCTTTTTCTTCTTTGTCCGTCAAACTCAGCGTAATATATTTGCTGCCATGGACCAAGATCAAGTTTACCATCAGTGATAGGTACAATCACTTCATGATGAATTAACAAACTTTTTAAGTGTGCATCTCCATTATCTTCTCCGGTTCGATGATGCCTATAATTTGGATTATAAGGTGCTAACCTTTCCAGCCATTCATCAATATCTTGAATTAAACCTGATTCAGCGTCATTTACGTAAACTCCAGCTGTAATGTGCATTGCACTTACCAGAGCAAATCCTTCTTTAACTCCACTTTTTACAACAGCTTCTTCCACTTCACGAGTTATGTTTATGTATTCCCTCCGTTTTTTCGTGTTGAACCACAAATATTCTGTGTGAAATTTCATATAAACTCCCTTTTAATTTGATTCTTTCCCAAATTGCATTAGATAAGCTTTTATAAACTCATTTATTTCGCCATCCATTACACCTTGCGTATCCGAAGTTTCATAATCCGTTCGATGATCTTTTACTAAATTATATGGATGAAAAACATATGAACGAATTTGACTACCCCATTCAATTTTCATTTTCGATTTTTCAAGTTCCGACTTCTGTTGGTTCATTTTTTCCAATTCTAATTGATAAAGTTTGGATTTTAAGATTTTAAGTGCATTATTTTTATTTTGAAGCTGTGACCTTTCATTCTGACAGGAAACAACTATACCTGTTGGGATGTGAGTTATTCGTACAGCAGTTTCAACTTTATTTACATTTTGACCACCTTTTCCACCGGAACGAAATGTATCAATTTTCAAATCCGCTGGATTTATATCAATTTCAATATCATCCTCAATTTCAGGCATCACAAAAACAGCTACAAAAGATGTATGTCTTCTCTTATTTGCATCAAATGGTGATATCCGAACAAGTCGATGAACTCCACTCTCAGATTTTAAATATCCATATGCGTAGTGCCCAACAACTTCTACAGTAGCACTTTTAATACCTGCCCCGTCACCTTCAAGAATATCCATAATGTTAACAATATATCCATTCTTTTCAGCCCATCTCAAATACATTCTCAAAAGCATCTCAGCCCAATCTTGAGCTTCAGTTCCCCCAGCTCCGGAATGAATAGTTAAAATTGCATTCTTGATATCATCCTTACCACGAAGCATGATTTGAAATTCTAGCTCTTCAATAGCTTTCTCAAATTGCTTTAATTCATTTTGTATCTCTGAGAGGAATGATTCATCTCCTCCAGAATCAGCAAGCTCAATTAATTCAATTAAATCCTTGCCGAATTTTTCGATTTTCTGAAACTCTTCAGTAAGGTTCTTATGATTCTTTATTTCCTGAAGAATTCTTTGGGCATTTTTCTGATCGTCCCAGAAATTTGGATCGTGAGTTTTTGCTTCTAATTCCAAGATGAGATTAATTCGATTATCTATGTCAAAGATAACCTCTTAAATCTTTTAATCGTGAAATTAAATCTCCCAAAATTCTTTTCTGTTCGTCGTACATATTTCAATTCATTTTTAATTACAAATTTACGAAGATTTTTCAAACTGTAATTTTCTTTGTTAATTTTAACTTTTTGTAATCTTCTTCGCTTATCTCAATTTCCATTCGCAATAAAGCTGAGGCAAGAGTTTTACCTTGCGCATCGTGTTTTAATGAGACTGTTCCTCCGCCTCCTAAAGCGTTATGCAAAACAAAATTCAATGCTCGAATGTTTGGCAACTCATACCGATCAACATCACCTAAACAAATTCCCGAAAAATATTCCTTCACAATTTCCTTTGTGAGATATTTCCTTAAAATCTCATAGCCAATATCGTCGTAAGCGATTATTCCAATATTTGCTGAATCACCTTTATCGCCACTTCTTCCATGAGCGAATTCAATCAACCTTATTTTCATAATTAAACCTCCACAATTTGAATTTGTGGTTGGACTAAACTTTTAGGAATCAAGGAAGGCCAGTATGCTACCACTTCACTCGCTCTTGGTCTACCACCAGCAAAACCTGTAACACCTGGTGGCCCTGTTAATACCAACGGTGCAATTTCACGTCCAAATCTTTCCACAGAGTTATAATCTTTTCCTCTCACGGCAATTCTAAATACAACTTCATTAATTAAATCCTCGTCAATTTCTTTTGCCAGTTTACCAAAACAAGAATTGTATCCTACAAATTCGGTTCTTATTTCATCAAATTGCAAACCAAGCATTTCTAATCTTCTACGAATTATCTCGTCGGCTTTTCTAGCTTTTGAAAGAGCCTTAGGCCAGGAATAAGTTAGAGTTCCAACTGCAGAGTAACCATCAAAATATGAACATGAGACTTTATAAAATTCGGTAGGTGGTTTACCTTTAACATTAAAAATTCGAACTCTGTGCTTTTCAACTTCTTCAAGTTGAATTGAAGTGAAATCTGCTATACACTCCGGAGTAATATATTCTTCTGGATTACCAATTTCATAAACAAGTTGTTCAGCTACTGTTTCAATTGAAACCAATCCACCAAGATTTTCATGTTTGGTAATAATTATATCACCATTTGGATAGACTTCTGCAATTGGAAACCCAATTTCTGCCATGTTTTCCACTGACTCCCATTCACCAAGAAAATTACCACCAGTTGATTGTGCACCACACTCTAAAACATGTCCAGCAACAGTTCCAGCAGCCATCAAATTATAATCATCGTAACTCCAACCGAATTCATAAATCATTGGTGCTAAAGTTATACCTGTATCAGTAGTTCTTCCGGTTATGACTATTTGTGCTCCTTGTTGTAATGCCTCAACAATTGGTTGTGAGCCAAAATATACGTTAGCACTCAGAAGGTTTGATTTAATATTGGAAATAGATTCACCCGTCTCCATATTTCTCAAATCAATTCCCATCTGAAGAAATTCATCTATTCTATGTAAGATATCATCACCTAACACCACTCCTATTTTGAAATTTCTTAATCCTAAACTATCTGCAACTCTTTTCACTTCAATTGCACATGAATATGGATTAACTCCACCTCCGTTTGTAACTATTTTTATGTCTTTTTCTAAACATATGGGTAGTATTCTTTTCATAAGTTCCGGAACATCTCTAGCATAACCTAAATTTGGATCTTTTTTCTTTTGTTTCTGAAGAATAGACATAGTTACCTCCGCAAGATAATCCATAACAAGGTAATCAATTGGACCTTTTGTAACTTGCCAATATGGAGCTTCTAATAAGTCACCCCAAAAACCCTGCCCCGAGGCTATTCTTATTTTTGTTTTCATAAGATTTGCCCTCACTAATAGTTTGTAATATTTTTTGAATGACAGAATCCATCTCTGAATTAGATGTAATTTCTAACCACACAATTTCTTTATTTTTTCTAAACCACGTCATTTGTCGTTTTGCATATCTTCTCGTATTTCTTTTAATCAATTCAATGGTTTCATTGAAAGTTAATTTACCTTCCAAAAAGCCTAAAATCTCTTTGTAACCGACTGTTTCAATAATAATTTGATTATCCCGACCAAAAATCTTTACTAAATTTTTTACTTCATCAATAAGACCAGATTCAATTATCATATCTACACGCATATTAATTCTTTCATAAAGAATCTTTCTATCCCACTTCAAACCAAATACATATTTTTCGTATTCAGGTTTTACTGTTTTAACATGAAGTGATGATATAGGAATTCCCTTCAAGTAATAAACTTCAAGTGCACGAATTATCCGTCTAGGATTATTTTTATCAATCTTTTCGTAAGTTATGGGATCTACATCTTTGAGTTTGTAAAGTAAGAAGTCAATTCCCCTCTCCTTAAAATCTTTTTCAAGCTTATACCTAATTTCTTCACTAGCAGAAGGTCCTTCAAAAAGTCCATAAAGAAGAGCATTTATGTATAATCCCGTACCACCAACAATAATTGGGATTTTATTTCTTTGATGAAGATTTTCTATTACATTTTTGGCTTCTTTCACATATTTTCCCACATCATACTTTTCAGATATAGAAATATGATCAATAAAATAATGTTTTATTTCATTCAAGTAGTTCTCTGGTGGTTTTACAGTACCCAATTTTAATTCTTTATAAATTTGCCGTGAATCTGCCGAAATAACCTCTGTATCTAGAACCTTAGCAAGTCTAAAAGCAATTTCAGATTTGCCAGATGCAGTCGGTCCAACAATCGCAATTACTCTTCTTTCCATCCGTTCAATCCTACTAAAGGAACAAATTGAAACGCAGATATTTTTTCAATAGAGAATTTGTTGTAATCCAGCTTTGTTAATATGTGCATAACTTGAGTTGATCTTGTACCTACTGGTATTACAAGTCTTCCACCTACAGCAAGTTGGTCTTTAAAAGCTTTAGGAATGCTTGGTGCAGCGGCCGTAACTATAATACCATCATATGGTGAAAACTCAGACCAGCCAATTGTTCCATCTCCGAAAAGACAAATTACATCATAATGTAATTCTTCTAATCTAATCCTCGCCTTTGAATACAAATCAAAATCTCTTTCAATTGTGAAAACTTTCGCACCAAGATATGATAGTAGTGCTGCTTGATACCCAGAACCTGTCCCAACTTCAAGAATCTTCATCCCTTTTCTAATTTTTAGAGCTTCAGTCATAATAGCTACAGTGTAGGGCTGCGAAATAGTTTGACCTTTCCCGATTGGAAGAGCTACATTATTATAGGCTTGATGTCGCAAAGCTTCTGGAACAAACAACTCCCGGGGCACGTTTTTAATGGCATCTAAAACCATTTCATCTTTGATGCCTTGATTTCTGAGTTCATTAATTAAATTTTCTTTTTCTTCGTTATACATAATTAAATATCTCTCTATACTCTAGCCTGAAAATTAAAAACTATAAACACCCTAATAATGAATTTTTGTTTGAGTGAATTTCAAATAAACCACTCTTTTGTTTTAACCAACCTAATTTTTATTAAGAACAACAAAAGCATAACCACGAGATTTTAATCCAATAATAATTTCATCAAGTTTTAAGTATAATTTGTCTTTTCGTCTTTCATCAGTACCAGCATGTATCAATAGAATTGCACCATTTAATCCATTAAAGCCCGTAGATTCTTTATTAAATAAATAGTTAACAATTTCATCAGAGCTTAAGTAATTATTCATATCAGGTGTTGTGTAATCTGCATTAGTGTAAGTAAATGGCGTGAAATTTATAATCGTTAATCCCAAAGATTTAGCCCATTCTGAAATTTTCTGATTATACCACTCATATGGAGGAAGAAAATAGTTAACCATGTTAGCCCGAATTCCAAATTTTGTCATTTCTAAAAGATTATTCCTTAAATCATCAAAAAATGTACTGTAATTTACAAGTAATGAATCTCTTTTATTCCAATCACAATAAAGTAAATGTTTATCCGAATGAGGTCCAAGATAATGGCCTTCTTTAATCAGATTAAAAATTTCTTTCCTGTATTTAGGATTTTTCAGAAACTCACCAGTCAAGAAGAATGATGCTTTGATGTTATGTTTTTTAAGTGTTTTAAGGATATGTGATAAACCATCTCCATATTCATGAGCAGAAAAAACTAGATATATTTTCTTCTCAGTAGAATCAAAACGAACAATTCCATCATCAACGAATTTTGAGTTTTTGTGAATCGATTCAGCATTTAAATTGTGAAGAAAAGATAAATACATTAACAAACTTGCTGTTCCATCTAAAGTTGGTTCATTTGTCGAATAGTCTCCCCAATCATCGTGATAAACAATAAAATCAGTTTGAAAATCTTCATATTCATCAGGGGAGAAAAGTTTTATGCCAATTAAATTTTTAAATATTGAGGAATAAACTGGTCCATCCACCAAAGCTCCATCGAGTCGCCATTTGTAGTGAACGGTAGCTGCAGCATGAATATCTTCTGGATAGTCGCCCCACTCAGGTAAACCAACTATCATACTTGTCCCCCAAGGATTACAACCAAACAACCAATCACGATGAGACGCTTCAAGTTCGAGATATTTTGTATCGTTTGTCAACTCATGAAAAAGTCTAAATTGAGTAATAATACTTGATATTAAATTATTTGAGCACCAAATAAATGGAACTCCGATTCTAAATGGATTTTCAAGAGATTTTTTTTCAATTAATTCAAGTCCTTTTTTAATATAATGAATAAACTCATTGGATAAATTTTTATCTCCCAGCTTTGTAATAAAGTAATGTCCAAGATTTACAAACGGATACCATTGATAATGTCTTGCTGTATCTTTACCAATCCATGGAGTGATTGGTTCTTTTCTTCCTGCTTCGATAGCCTCTCTTAAAAATACAGAATCTTTATAAATATTAAATAGAATAATTGCAGCTAATTCATTGTCATCGTGATAATTTTCTTCCTCATAGAAATATGGGGCACGACAAGGTGCAGTTTGACAATACCCTGGTTTAGTTTTTGAGAATCGATAAGCTTCAAATGATTTTTGTAATAATTGTTCAGAAAATTTATAATCTATTTTCTCAAAAACGATTCCGGCAAATCCAAATGTTGAGGCAAATTTTGATGCGGTGGATGAAACACCAGTTGTTCTGTTTTTGTAGGCAAATAATCCTTGTGGCTCACCTGTAACAAAGTAAACCGGTCTTTCCAACCCTTTTCCATAACTAATTGTATCTTTTGTTGGTAATCTAAACCCTCGATGGTCCCTATCATCCGCAATTTGATTATACATTTCATTCGGTGCGGGATTCATTTTTATCAACCAATCTATTCCCCATTTTGCCTCGTTCAAAACATCAGGAATGCCATCTTGTTTGGGATTTCCATCTTTATCAAAATAGTCTCCAAATGCCTCAGGATTTTTGTAATAAGCAAATAGCAAATGAAAAGTTGTCGTTGCCGAAGTAGTTACATATCGTAGATAATCAGATGCATCGTGCCAACCACCAACAACATCTATCCTTTCATTTTCTTTTTCTGGATGATACAGGATAAATCCATCGTGAGTGTGACAGGAATCCTTGTAAAATGGATTATATCCACATCTTTGTTGTCTTATGTATTTAAGTAAATAGTCAGCAAGTCCATTATAAATACCATCTTGAATTCGAAAAGTTGGGGATTTGAATTTCCCCACTTTAATGTAGTAAACACCTCTTCTATTGTAGTCCGTAAAATTTAGTCTATATGTTGATAAAAATTGATACCATTTACCTGTATTCGTCACTTTGTTTGATTTAAACACTGTTTTGTTTGTTATTGCATCAACCAACTCAAACGATCTAATCACTAAATCCTTTTTAGCAATAAAAACTGCAATTTTTTGTGAGTTACATTCATATCCAAGTTGATTTATCCTAATCCATCCTTGAGAATGCAAGGTTAGATTAATAAAGAAAAGAAATATTAACAATATTCTTGTCTTCATTTTATATATGATTGATTTTTTTTATGGCTCATTATACCTCAACTATCATTTCAATTTCTACAGGGGCATTCAAAGGTAATGAAGATACACCCACAGCACTTCTTGCATGCTTCCCAATATCTCCAAATAGTTTCACTAAAAATTCCGAAGCTCCGTTTGCAATTTTAGGATGCTTCACATAGCTACTGGATGAATTTACAAATACTGTAAGTTTTACTATCCTCTTAACCTTATCTAAATCACCAATTTCCGCTTTAATTACACTTAAGCAATTCAATGCGCAGATTTCTGCAGCCTTAATTGCTTCTTCCTCTGAAATTTCCTCAGGCACTTTGCCAGTGTATTTTAGGTTTCCATTCTCAAAGGGAAGTTGTCCTGCAGTAAAAACCAAGTTTCCTATTCTGACAGTCGGAATGTACGCAGCAAGTGGTTTAGGTGGTGTTGAAAGTGTATAGCCTAATTCGTGGATTTTATTTTCAATGTTCATACTTTAATCTCCATTTTTACAAAATTAAAGAGATGCCTTGAAGTTTCACACTTGAAGTTAGAGTTTTTAATGTGATGAAATTCAAACCAGTAAAGAAAATATATTAGATTTAAAGTCACAAGGTGGGTATACCAATGATTAAAAAAATCTTTAACAAATTCTTGGTAATTGTTCTCCAGAAATCATATCTACAATTCTAGTACTACCTATCAATGTCTTTAATGTTACAAGTGGCTTCCCTTTTTCAATAACTTTTCCAATAATTTTTGATTCTCTACCAAGGGGATGATTCCGCATTGCATCAAGTACTTTTTCTGCATCGGATTCATCTACGAAAATTAAAACTTTTCCTTCGTTTGCAATGTAAAGAGGGTCTAAACCTAATATTTCACATGCACCAATGACTTCATCGGCAATTGGAATTTCTTTTTCATAAACTTCGATTTTAACATTTGATTTCAACGCTATCTCGTTAAGTGCACTTGCTAAACCTCCCCTGGTTGGGTCACGCATTACTGTAATTTTTTTTGAAACCTCTATGACAGATTCAATCAGACCATTCAAAGGAGCTGTATCACTTACTAGTTTTGTTTCAAATTTTAATCCTTCCCGTTCTGACATTATCGCAATACCATGTTCGGCTATTCTACCATTTATAATAATAACATCTCCAACTTCCGCATTCTCAGGAGAAATATTAATACCGTCATAAACTAATCCAATTCCAGTAGTATTAATAAAAATTTTATCACCTTTTCCTTTCTCAACTACTTTAGTATCTCCAGTGACTATTTTAACCTTTGCTTTTTCACTTGCCTCTTTCATAGATAAAACAATTTTCCATAACTCATCGAGATCTAATCCCTCTTCGATTATAAAACCAACAGAAATAAACAAAGGTTTTGCACCACAAACAGAAATGTCATTTACTGTTCCGTTAATAGCTAATTCACCAATGTTACCACCGGGGAAAAAAATTGGTTGAACTACATAAGAATCAGTTGTAAAAGCAAATTTTACCCCTTCAAATTCAATGATTGCACCATCATGTTGTACATTTAAATAATCATTTCCGAATTGTGATATAAAAATTTTATTTATTAATTGATGACTTAAGGTACCCCCGCCGCCATGTGCGAGTAAGACTTTTTCGTATTCAGATTTTGGAATTGGACAGGATAAACTAAAATCCATACATAACCTTCTACTTAGTTTTCCATTCTTAATTTTTTGTAATGAAAATAAGCAGCACACGCACCCTCACTTGAGACCATCGGGGCTCCAAGAGGATGTTCAGGAGTACATTCCTTTCCAAAAGCTACACATTGAGGGGGAATTTTTTGACCTTGTAAAATTTGACCGGCAATACAAAGCTCAGACTCTTCCACAATCTTCTCATCTAGTTCAAAAATTTTTTCAGCATCTAAATCGCCATACTTATCTCTTATCTTTAAACCACTTAACGGAATTAAACCAATACCACGCCACTTTCTATCGGTGACTTCAAAAACTTCATTAATGACTTCTTTAGCTTTGAGGTTACCTTCTTTTCTAACAGAGCGTAAATATCTATTCTCAACCACAAATTTATTTTTCTCTAAAAGTTGTACACAGCTTAGTAGTCCATATAAAATATCAATTGGTTCAAATCCTGTAACAACAATTGGCACACTATATTTTTCAGCAATCGGAATATATTCTTCATAACCCATTACAGTACACACATGACCTGCAGCTAAAAATCCATTTATCGAAGAATTAAAACCTGAAAGCAAAGCTTCAACTGCAGGTGGAACAAGAACATGAGCACAAAGCATCGAAAAATTTTTTAGATTTTTTTTGCTTGCAGTTAAAATTGCCATTGCATTTGCAGGTGCAGTTGTTTCAAATCCTACTCCAAAGAATACTACCATCTTATTCTTATTTTTCTCAGCAATATGGACAGCATCAAGAGGGGAATAAACCATTCGAACATCACCACCATTTGCTTTAATAGTAAGTAAGTCATGTTTTACTCCTGGCACTCTAAGCATGTCACCAAATGAAGTGAATATAACATTTTCTTTGGATGCAATTAACAAAGCTTTTTCTATCATTTCCAATGGAGTTACGCAAACAGGACATCCCGGACCATGAATTAACGTAATTTTAGCAGGTAATAAGTCATCAATATTGTACTTTAAAATTGTGTGAGTTTGCCCACCACATATTTCCATTATTGTCCAAGGTTTAGTAACGCTTTGATTAATCTCTCGAACTATAGATTGAGCTAAATTGTAATCACGAAATTCTTTTAGATATTTCATTAAATACTCTCACTATTTGAATCAATTTCATCAAGTTGGTTCATTTCTTTAAGAATACGAAGAGTTTCCAAGGCTTCTTTTTCGTCTACCTTATTTAATGCAAATCCAACATGAACTAATACATAATCTCCAACTTTTAAATCATCAATCCAAGCAACGCAAACATCTTTTATTACACCACCAAAATTCACTTTAGCCATTTTTAACAAATTATCACCGTCATAAATTTCTTCAACTCTTCCCGGGACTGCTAAGCACATAACTATTCTCCTTTTTATACAATTTAAGTATCAAAATTAAATCAATCAGAACAATTCTTTAGATACATTGCTCCAATTTGTCCAAATGAAATTCCACCATCATTAGTAGGCACTCTTTGATGCCAGTATGCCTGAAGTCCTTCTTGATTTAACCTTTGAATTGTTCGTTCAAGCAAATAAACATTTTGAAAACACCCCCCACTTAAAATTACCTTAACCATATTAACCGCTTTTGCAAATTTAACAATGACTTCTACTAATGTATTATGAAACTTTCTAGAAATTATACCTTTGTCGATACCATTTTCATAATCAATAATTATTCCCTTTATAATTTTTTCCCAGTCAATAATAATCTTATTATTTACATGAAATTCAAATTCATAGGAACTTTCGTCATCTCCTCTGATAGCAAATTCAAGCATCATTGCAGCTTGACCTTCAAAATTTGAGTAATCTGAGATATCCAACAACGAAGAAACAGCATCAAAAAGTCTTCCAGCGCTAACGCATTCTGGTGCGTTTATTCTTTTTTTTATCATTTGAATGAGAGTTTCTAACTCATTCTTTGAGAATTTACTTGCTAAAATTTTTTGATCAATACAACTCTCACCAAAAAGCTCATAAAATATCCCAACCAAAATTCTCTTGGTTTCTTTGATAGCTTTCTCACCTGAAGGAAGACAAAACTTACGAAATTGTCCAACATGCTTAAATGTTTTTTCGTCACAAATAAAAAATTCACTTCCCCATATTTTTCCATCTAAACCATATCCAGTTCCATCCCAAGAGATTCCAAGAACTGAACCTTCGGCTTCATTTTCAATCTTACAACTGATAACATGAGCTAAGTGATGTTGAACTAATGTAAAATTAATACCACTGTTCTGAATAAATTTAGTAGACATATATCCTGGATGTAGATCACCAACAAATTTAAAGTTATTGATATCTAGCAAATCCTTCATATCTTTGGTTGTTCTTGTAAAGGCATTAAATGATTCTTCTGTAGAAAGATCTCCAATATGCTGACTTATATATATTAAATTTTTTTTCCTGATTGATATTGTATTTTTAAGATGCCCACCAACCGCAATTATATTTTCCTCCATTTCATTTTTCATAAACTCAATTGGTAAAGGTGCATAACCTCTGGCTCTTCGAATCATAAATTCTTTTCCTTTTACAACACGAACTATTGAATCGTCACAATGCCGTACAATTGGCCGATTATGAACAATGAAATAATCAGCTATCCCATGTAGTTTAGTTAATGCTTCAATTTCATCAATACAAATTGGCTCCTCCGAAATATTACCACTAGTTGCAACTATTGGTTTGTTTAACTTCTTCATTATCAAGTGATGTATCGGAGCATAAGGGAGCATTATTCCTAAATAAGGATTATTTGGAGCAATATGATCACTTATGTTTTTTGATGCAGATCTTCTCTTTTTTAATAAAACTATTGGAGCCTCAGGTGCCTTTAACAACCTTTCTTCTTGTTCGTCTACTGTACAATCTTTCTTTATCATTTCAATCGAGGGATACATCAAGGCGAAGGGTTTTTCTTCCCTACGTTTTCGTCTTCTTAATTTGATTATAACTTCATCATTATTAGCATCACATATTAAATGAAAGCCACCAATTCCTTTTAATGCAATGATTTGACCTTGATTGATTAATTCTATGCATAAGTTTAACCAATCCGATACTTCAATTACATTACCTCTTGCATCCCACATCTCAACGTGAGGTCCACATTGTGGACAGGCAATTGGTTGAGCATGAAATCGTCTATCCAATGGATTTTCATATTCCCATTTACATTCGGAGCACATTTCAAAAATTTTCATAGAAGTATTTGGACGATCATAGGGCATTTTTTCAATTATTGTATACCTAGGACCACAATTCGTGCAATTTATAAAGGGATATAAATATCTTCTATAACCAGGATCAAATAATTCATTCAAACAATCGGAGCATACAGCAATGTCAGGTAAAATTAATGCGGAAAGTTCTTCTGTCTTTTCACTGTGTTTTATTATGAAACTATTATAGCCAATTTTATCTAAATAAGATATTTCCATTGAAATGATGATGGATCTAGGGGGTTTTTCTTTTTCAAGTCTGGAAATAAACTTATCAATTACAGTTTTATTACCCTCAATTTCAATTGTTACTCCAATAGATGAGTTCAGCACATAACCAACAAGACCTAACTCCTTTGCTAATTTGTATATAAACGGTCTAAAGCCTACCCCTTGAACTGCACCACGTATTAAGATTTTAGCACGTAGATCCATCACTTTTCAACATTACTTTCCAACCAACTAATCCACTCACCCAAACCAGAATTAGTTTTACAAGAAGTTTCAAATATTTTAAGTTGAGGATTTATTGAGAGTGCATTCCTTTTCATTGTTTCAATATTAGAATCTAAATAAGGCAATAAGTCGATTTTATTAATTATTAGTACAGAAGCAATTCGAAACATTGCGGGATATTTTAAAGGTTTATCATCTCCCTCAGTTGTACTCAATATTACTACTTTTGCATCTTCTCCTAAATCGTAACTAGAAGGACAAACCAGATTTCCAACGTTTTCAATTATTAATAAATTAAAATCTTCATTTTCTATCTTTTTATATGCTTCCTTTACAAGATTTGCTTCCAAATGACAACCACCGTTCGTAACAATCTGTACAACCGGTACATTAAATTTATTCACCCTCTCAGCATCAATGTTCGTCTGAACATCTCCTTCAATTACGCCTATTTTCAAAAGTCCTTTTGAAAGTTCTATCGTTTTTTCAATTAAAGATGTTTTGCCAGAACCTGGTGAACTAACTATGTTAATCACAAATAATTTTTTTTCTTTAAATTTTTCACGATTCTGATTAGCTATAATGTCATTTTTTTCAAGAACTTTCCTTTCAATGGTTATAACACTCATGTTTAATCCTCATTAGATTTTAATTCAACCTCAGATACAAATAATTCATTACCAGCTTTTACTTCTATTTCTGAACTATTACAATTAACACAATAAAAAATATAATCATTTGTATCAAATTCATTTAAACACTTTCGGCAAAAAAGTTTTAATGGTATCTCTTCAACATCGATTTGAGAACCTTCCAACTCAGTATTTCTAACTATCGATTCATAACTAAATTTTAATGAATCAATCAATACACCACTTAACTTACCAACTTTTACTTTAACAGTCTTAACTTTCCAAGTTGAATCAGGAATGCTCTCTTTTACTATAGTAATGATTTCTTTTGCAATTGATAGCTCATGCATAAATATACACTTAATCTACTATTATAAAAAGTATAAATAGTACGATTTAGAATTTTTTTAATGTACAAGCATAAAAAGGAAAAAGGTTTTCCTTTAGAAAAAAAATTATAATTGCTAGCCGAACCAAATGTTTTTTCTCCTTCATTTAAAAACAAACAAACCAAGTTCAATCATCATCCTTTTTTTTCTAGTTTTCGATGCGGTTTTTGTGCCGCTGGTTGAACTCATTTATATATTCTGTCAAACCTTTTTTGCGATATATTTCACAAGAACCAAAAAAATTAGCGAGTATAATTTTTTTCATTCTCCTTAATACAATAAAGTCTGATTTTTTTTATGAAAGTGTGTATCAGTTTATAAGTCAATGATCTAAAGGCAAATTACTTCAATGCAAACTTTTCCATTAAAGCTTTTTCTTCAATTTTTTTACCGTGACATTCTGAACAATTTACATCAAACCAGTCGTTGCCAATCTCAACAGGATGCTTATATTCAAGGCCATTAAGAGATAATCGAACCGGTTCGTTTTCGAAACTTTGAGATAAAATCGTATGACAAACATTGCAATCTTTCGTTAAGACCTTTCCATCATCACTAACATGTTTTCCATCATGACAACGAAAACATCCTGGATAGTACATATGACCTACATTATCAAAATGATTTATCCAATTTGTTTTCATTTCCGGGAAATAGTTTCTATTATAAATTTTTTGAACCTCAATAATGGCTTTTTCAATTTCAGCAAATTTTTGTTTGAAGATTTCTGGATAATTTAACCTATAAAAATCTGTTATATAGGTTTTAATACTGTCTAAAGCGATCTTTTTAGACGTATAGTTATTTTCCAAAGTTTGAACTGATACTGATTTTATAAAGGGCAATGTTCTATCAATCCATCCAAGTGATAAAGCATGATTAACAGCTCTTGCAGGAGGATGAAAAATATGAGTAGGACGATTGTGACAATCGATACAATCCATAACTCTCGAATTCATTTTCGTTAAATCTAATTTGTTAAAATCAATTTGAGTACTTTTATAGGTTACTTTAGTACCATCTGATCTTTCAACTTCAATATAAGGAATAATTTGTCGCTCTTTATCTAGAGCATAGTATTTAACTTTATTTTTAATATTCATATGCCAGTGAATTCCAGAGGTGACACCTGATTCTTCAAAGCCACCGCCGACCTTCATAAGGAGATATAAGTTCCATAGAGTATTTTTTTCATCGCTTTCGAAGTAATCATTTACTACTTGTTTTTCAGTATAAAAGTGCTGCGGCCAGTGACATTGCTCACAAGTTTCTTGTGCAGGGCGTAAATTTTCAATTGGTGTCGGAATTGGACGTGGGTACTTGTTTAACAAAGTCGCATAAACTTGATACGCACCAGAGAGTTTTGAACGTACAAACCAATCTGCGCCAGGACCAATATGACATTGAACACAACTTACCCTGGAGTGAGGTGAAAATTTATATGCAACGTACTCTGGCTCCATCACTCTATGACAAATCTCACCACAAAAGGCATTTGAGTCTGTATATTCATAGGCTTTAAAACTTCCAAACGCACTAAAAATCAAAAATAGAATTCCCCCAGCAGAAAAATAAAAGACAGCTCTCCTTTGTATTTTATCATTCAAATCAATTACGGGAAAAATAATTTCTTTAATTCCTCCTGATATTCTTCGTTTTCTCTCTCTAATTGCACCAAGAAAAAAAAGAAAAATTCCGATTAACAAAAAGACGGGAAGCACAACAAAAGCAATAACTCCAACATAAGGCTTAGACATACCGGCGAATAACTCGAGAATTACCAAAAATAATATTAATCCGAAACTTACCGCCGCAAGACCTCCACCGACAAGTGATACAGGATTGTAAAAAATAGTTGGTAGATGTTTTCTCATTGTAAGCCCTTTTTATTTATTAGACATTATAAAAACCTTTAAATATTAAATCAACACGAAATTCATAACACCTGTTCAATGTCATTTTCTGATTTAAATAAACTTATTCAGGTAACTTTTCACTTATTTTATTTGCTTCTTGTTTCTGTTGTTCTTCTTGCTGTTTTTTAATTCGTTCAAGTTCAAGTGGATGTTCATCTGCCATCTCCTCTTCTGTTATAGTACCTTTAATCCACGCGAGGTTCATTGGATAAACATCTGGATTTAAAATAACGTAGTAAAAATGCCATACGAGAATTGCGAGAAATGCGAGCCATGCTTCAAAGTAATGTATAGTTCTTGCGATATCATAACCAAGTTTTGTGAAAATTCCAATAAATGTGTTTTCAAACCACATGATAATGCCAGTTATGGTCATAACTACCGTTCCCCATATAAGAGCCCAATATTCAGCTTTTTCAACATAACTGAATCTATCAAGTTTAGGTTTTACAGGAGAAATTCCAAGATTAAATTTAATCATGCCAATAGCATCTTTAACATCTTGAAAATTAGGCAACAAATCTTTGAATAATTGTCTACCTCTCTCAGTAAAAGCCAAATAAAAGATATGATAAATAGAGTCAGCAACCATAACTACGGCAGCGATTCGATGTATTAAACTTCTCCATTCAAAAAATCCAGGAATTAATTCACGTAAATGTCGTACCCACCACGCATCAGGAAATCTTAATGCAAATCCAGTTATAACCAATGCAAAGAAACTAATCATCAAAAGAAAATGTTGGATTCTTTCGTTCAATGTCATACGTAGATATAGGGCGTGTCCATGATGTACCTCCACAATTAATCCACGCTGAATCATCTTTCTACGTTTTGCTCTGCGAATAAAATCAATTGTATTATGAACGAACATTGAACCAATTATTGTAACAATTAGAACTATGTAAATGTTTGAAATCAAATACAAAATCGGTTCATCGTTTTCAGTTTCTATCACATGAATTTTGCCTTCGGCAAATCTCTGATTTGCTCCAGGATGACATTGACCACAAGTTTTAACAAGATTTGCTTTGTGAATTGAAGAAGTGGAATCTGTGGATGGTTTGATATTATGATAGCCATGACAACTTGCACAGTTTGCTGCCTCAGTTGCGCCACCTTTTATCGCAAGTCCATGATAACTTAATTCAAAAGATTGAACTTGTTTTGGAGATAAACCATATTTTTCAGATAATTTAACAGAAGAATGGCATGGTGAGCAGACTTGAACGGAGAGATTTCTAAAAGATACAGGTGCTCGAGGGTCATTGGGACTTAAAATGTTGTGTTCTCCGTGACAATCTGTACAGGTTGGTGCATCCATATTTCTTTTTGCCAGTGCAACACCATGCGAACTTTCAACAAATTCTTTTGCAATCTTATCATGACATTTGGCACAAGTTTGAACTACATTAAATTTTGATACTGAAGATTTTTCGTCTGTCCCTTTAATAACTAAATGTGAACCATGACAATCAACACAGTTAGCAGCTTTAGAATTTCCTTTCAACAACGCTTGTCCATGTACGCTATTTTCATATGCTTTTATAAAACTCGATTTTATTGGTATTAACTTCGAAACCTCTGGTTTTTCTAAATGACATGCTAAACAAATCTTTTCCTGCGCAATCTTTCCAGCAACTGAATCTCTTTGAACATATGTTTTCGATATTTTACTCTTGTGACATGTCATACAATTCGGTGCAAAAGGTAATTTCTCTACAAATGCACGATGATGAATTGATTGAATATATTCAATCTTAACCTCCCTGTGACAGCTACCACAGGCTTCAGTTAAATTTGCTGAATAAAATTTTGATGTTGGAGATTTTGTAGACTTTACATCATGTGTACCGTGGCAAGTTTTACAATTAACATCTGCATTACCACTTAGTTCCGAAATTTTGAACATCCTAGGATGAAAAAGATGCTTAACCGGAGCATTTTTATGACAACTTGAACAAAGGATTGGTTCTATATTTTCTTTGTGAGGTAATTCATCGGCCTTAAATCCTACATGACAAGATACACAACTTAATCTACTGTGTACAGATGTTTTTAATACTTTTTGATCAACAAAAAGAGAAACACTCTTTCCCTTTCTCTCCATCGTTAGTTCATTATCACTATGACAGCTCATACATTCATCGTCACTTTGACCATAAACATAAACACAGTTTAGTATGATAGAAACTAAAACTAGAAAATTAACTAGAAATGCTTTTCTGAACATATTAAAAAGTTCCTCCAGTTAAATTCAGAACTCAAAAAAGTCGTCCTGTTTGTATTTGAGATGAAGTTCTCTTTCGACGTCATCTCGGGTAAGAAAGTTAGTCGATACCATAGGTGGTTTTACTACTAAAACCGGTACAGGTGAGTATCTTACAATTTTCTCCGCAACACTACCCATCAGAATATGAGAGAATCCTGTTCTACCGTGTGTAGCCACAATGATTAATCCTACATTATTATCAATCGCATATTTAATGATTTCTTTGTATGGATAACCTTCTAGTAAAACTATTTCAACTTCTTCAGCTAAATTTAATTTTTCAATAGCTAAATTTTTTAATTTTTCCTTAATCCGTTTTTTAAATCTTTTTACCTCTTCACGTAACTGCGAAGACTTGGCAAGTTTTTTTTGTGAAGGCAATTTGTCACATACGTAAACCAGACAAACTTTTGCGTCATAAGTTTCTGAAATAGAATTAGCATAATCCAGAGCAACAAGGGAAAGTGGGGAGAGATCAGTTGTAACCAGAAGTTTTTCAAGTATCCGCTCTCTTTTCAATGGAATTAGAATTTGTGTCTTTTGCTTAAACTTTGACATTTAGAAAATTTTAATTTTTTCCAATTTATTAATATTTATAAAATCATATTTCACTTTTTGACAAGTCATTTATTATAATGATGACTTAAACTTTGAAGGAGTTGGGATCAAAAGTTTGTAGAATTTTCATATAGTTCGCTCTCTCGAATGCTGCAGGATTTGCAACTGCCCTGTGACTCATACTTCCGCGCATTTGTCCAAGTGATTCATACTCATGTTCTTCCATCCACTTTTTCATATCATTTAATACTTTGGTAATGTGATTTTCTCCAAATTTCATCAAAGCTGAAAACATTTGAGTGACTTTTGCGCCTGCCAACACCATTTTCAAAACGTCCTCTGCAGATACAATACCACTTGTTGCTGCAAGATCTGCATCAATCCTGTTATACAAAATTGCAATCCATCGTAAGGGTAATCTATTTGCAAAAGGTGTACTCAAAATTACATTAGGTACTACTTCAAGATTCTCTAAATCAATGTCAGGTTGATAAAATCTATTGAATAGAACCAGACCATTAGCACCTCCTTTAACGAGTTCATTAGCAATCCAGGCAATTGAACTAAAATAGGGGCTTAATTTTACGGCTATGGGAATTGAGATACTTTTTCGTACCTCTTTAACAATATCAATATAAAGACTTTCAATTTCTTGGGAAGTTTTATTGATGTCCGTCGCAAGAAAATAAATGTTAAGCTCTAATGCATCTGCACCAGCTTCTTCAATTTTCTTCGCATATTCCGTCCAGCCACCTATTGATTTACCATTTAAACTTGCAATGACGGGAATCTGGACTGATTTTTTTATTTTTTGTATTTGTTCGAGATAATAATCAGGACCAACTTTATATTCTTTAAATTCAGGGAAATAACTTAATGCTTCGTAGTAACTTTCAGAATAAATGGATGTTCTAAAATGTAATTCTAATTGTTCAGACTCAATCTCCTCTTCAAATAGTGACCACATAACAATTGCAGCTGCACCCGCATCTTCAAGTTTTTTCACCTTGTCAATACTTTTTGATAATGGACTAGCAGACGGAACTATTGGATTTTTTAATTCAAGACCTAGATAGTTAACTTTTAAGTCCATATTTACTTTCCTTTACTTATTAAACTAAATTTCTATAGAAGCTTTCTAAATAAGGTTTATATATTTTTACATTAAAACAAGTTTTCAAAAGTCACTTTTCAAGATTGAAAATAAAAGCAATCCATAAATTTCGATTGGAGTAACATCTAACATCAATTAATCACCTTCTTTTATTTGCGTTTTTGAACCTCCATTTCCATCATGCATACTGAAGAAAGTTTCATACAATTTCGAATTTGCTAACTCTTCATATTGTTTATATCTTAATTCAATATCTCTCTGTGCCAATTTCATTAATTGCTCTGCTACTTCGGGATTAGACTTCAATAACATATTGTAACGAGTTTCTTTATATGCATATTCCTTGAATGGAATCTTTATACCTTTAGAATCGAATCGGAATGGATTTTTTCCTTCTAAAATTAAATCTGGATTATATCTATAAAGCTGCCAGTAACCAGAATCAACCGCAAGCTTTTGCTGTTGCATCCCTTTCTCCATATCAATACCATGAGCAATGCAATGGCTATATGCAATAATTAATGATGGTCCTTCATAAGCTTCTGCCTCAATAAATGCCCTAACAGTGTGAGCATCATTTGCACCCATAGCTACTTTAGCAACATAAACATTTCCATAAGTTAGAGCCATCAAACCTAAATCCTTTTTAGCCGTTGGTTTTCCACCCATAGCAAATCTTGCAACGGCGCCTCTAGGCGTAGCTTTAGACATCTGACCTCCAGTGTTGGAATAAACTTCCGTATCAAGAACAAGCAAATTCACATCTTTACCAGATGCAATTACATGATCTAATCCTCCATAACCAATATCATATGCCCAGCCATCTCCACCAATAATCCAAACCGACTTTTTAACTAAATAATCTGCAACTGCTAATAAATGTTTCACATCAATTGGATCAACATTTTTAATCTCTTTTAATCTCTTCCTTAGTTCTTCCACTCTCAGTCTCTGTTCATAAATATCTGCCTCTGTCTTCTGTTTGGCATTAATCAACTCTTCAACTAACTTTTCCCCAATTTCACTTGCCATCTTTCTTAAAAGATGCTTTGCAAATTGATTGTGTTTATCAATAGCAAGTCTAAATCCTAAACCAAATTCAGCATTATCTTCAAATAATGAATTTGACCAAACGGGACCACGACCGTCTTTGTTAAGAGTCCAGGGCGTTGTTGGTAGGTTTCCACCGTAAATTGAAGAGCATCCAGTGGCGTTAGCAATAATGGCTCTGTCACCAAAAAGCTGAGAAACTAACTTTACATATGGTGTTTCACCACATCCTGAACAGGCTCCAGAAAATTCAAACAATGGTTCAAGAAATTGCGACTCTTTTACATTAGCAGTGTTAACTTTGGTTCTATCAATATCAGGGATACTCAAGAAATAATCCCAGTTGACTCTCTCTTGTTCACGAAGTGGTATCTGTGGTTGCATGTTTATAGCTTTAAGTCGAGTTTCTTTTTTATTTTTCGCTGGACAAACATCAACACAAAGCGCACAACCTGTACAATCTTCCACAGCAACTTGGAGAGTATAATATAAGTTCTCACCGAATTCTTTGGATCGATATCTTGTATACTTAAATGCTGGTGGCGCATTCTTGATAAAATCTTCGGTATAAACTTTTGCTCTTATAGTTGCATGTGGACATACTAAAACGCATTTATTACATTGAATACATACCTCTGGATCCCAAACAGGAACTTCCAGTGCAATATTTCTTTTTTCATATTTTGCAGTACCCGATGGGTAAGTACCATCAACCGGAAATTTGCTTACAGGAATGTAATCACCTTTACCGGCTATGATCCCTCCAAGTACTTCTTTGACAAATTCTGGTGCATCAGAAGTAACAGGTGGATTCAATTGCTTTCTACTTGTCACTTTATCTGGAACAGGCACTTCAAATAGGTTATCAAGTGCCTTATCAACAGCAGCAAAATTCATTTGAACTATTTTATCTCCTTTAGCTCCGTAAGTCTTAACAATAGTATCTTTTATCAATTTAATAGATTCTTCCCTTGGAAATATGTTTGAAATTGCAAAAAAACAGGTTTGCATTATTGTATTTATCCTAACACCCATTCCAGTCTCTCGAGCAACTTTATAAGCATCTATAATGTAGAATTTCATTTTTTTATTAATAAGGTCTCTTTGAGTTTTTTCAGGTAATGAGTCCCACACCTTATCTGGAGTAACTTGCGTATTAAGTAAAAATGTTGCGCCTTCTACTGCATCTTCTAACATATCAAATTTTTCTAAAAACACTTGCTGATGACATGCTATGAAATTTGATGAACTAATTAAATAGGTTGAACGAATCGGTTTAGGACCAAATCTTAAATGTGATACTGTTGTGGAACCAGATTTCTTTGAATCATAAACAAAATAACCTTGAGCATAATAAGCAGTTTCTTCTCCAATTATTTTTATTGAGTTTTTATTAGCACCAACTGTACCATCTGCTCCTAAACCGTAAAACTTGCACCTTATAGTTTCTTTAGGCTCGATATTAAATTTCTCATCATACTCTAGACTACTTCCAGTCACATCATCATTTATTCCAATAGTAAAATGATTCTTGGACTTTGTTTTTCTTAATTCATTGAAGATTGAAACAACCATTGCTGGAGTGAATTCTTTAGATGACAATCCATATCGTCCACCTATAACTTTGGGCAACCTAAATGGCAATTTATCAAGATTAAACTTTTCAGTTAAAGCGTTGACAACGTCCAGATAAAGCGGCTCACCGGCAGCGCCAGCTTCTTTAGTTCTATCTAATACTGCAATGGCTTTTACTGTTTTTGGTAAAGATTTTATAAAATGATCTACAGAAAATGGTCTATAAAGTCTAACTTTCAAAAGACCGACACTTTCACCTTTATCAATAAGATATTCAACAGTTTCGTGAGCTGCCTCAGCACCAGAACCCATCATAACGATGACTCTATCAGCCTCTGGATCTCCAACATAATCAAAAAGATTATATTGTCTTCCCGTGAGCCTGGCAAACTTGTCCATTTGCTTTTGAACGATCTCTGGACATTTTAGATAAAAAGGATTGCAAGCTTCCCTTCCTTGGAAATAAACGTCAGGATTTTGAGCCGTACCTCTAATGAATGGTCTTTCAGGATTTAATGCTCTCATTCTATGAGCGATAACTAATTCATCATCAATCATGTATCTCATATCTTCAAGGGTGAGTTCTTCAACTTTCATAACCTCATGGGAAGTTCTGAAACCATCGAAGAAATGCAAAAAGGGAATACGCGCTTCAAGAGTAGATGCTTGTGCAATTAAAGCAAAGTCCATCACTTCCTGAACAGAATTTGAGGCAATCAAAGCAAATCCAGTTGCACGAGTTGCCATCACATCTTGATGGTCACCAAAAATTGATAAAGCATGAGTTGCAAGAGAACGTGCAGAAACATGAAAAACTGTGGAAGTTAATTCGCCCGCAATTTTATACATATTTGGAATCATCAAAAGCAAACCTTGTGCAGCTGTAAAAGTAGTTGTAAGTGCCCCGCTTTGAAGTGCTCCGTGAACACTACCAGCTGCTCCTCCTTCACTTTGAAGCTCACTTACACTTGGAACATCTCCCCAAATATTTTTCTTACCCTCTGCTGCCCAAGCATCGCAAAATTCACCCATCGGAGAAGATGGAGTTATTGGATAAATTGCTATTACTTCATTTGTATGATAAGCTACATATGCCGCTGCTTCGTTGCCATCCAATGTTATTTTTCTTCTATCCATTTTGATACCTTTAATTAGTTCTTGTCTACAATTTTCTATGGTAAAACTCTAAAAAATTTTTAGTATGAAATCAATAAATGTGCCTTAAAAAACATTAAAAATTTGCATTTATTTAACATTTATCAATAAATTTCTCTCAAAAAAGATAAAATACACAACAAATATGCAAATTTGAGAAAATTAATGATAAATTATACTAATCGCCCGCTTGAAAGAGAATCTCTTGTGTAAATTCACTTAAATCAATTGGTTGGAAAAATGTTCTATCAACCAAACTTTTTAACTTATGCTCCAGCTCCGTTTGTTCGTATCTATAACTTGTGAATACATAAACTTTAGAATTGGTGGCATGAGACTTTATTTGAAGGAGCAAATTATAAAGTGATTCATTCAACAGTGAATCGATGATTATAAAGTTTGGCTTGATAAATTTAATAATAGATAAAAAGTTCTCTCTATCATTTACGGTTATTACTTTATGAAAATCTCTTCTGAAAAGCATGCTGAGACTTTGTGCAAAATCTAAATCCTCAGTATATAATAAAAATGTCAAGCTTTTTGCCACATTCAATTTTGATTTCTCTAATGTAATTTGATAAGACGTTTGAGCTTGGTTTTTCATAATAAATTGATAACTCAATCATTGTGCCAACTGAAAAATGCAAACTAAGAAATACAAATATTTATTAGCTCTTAATATTTATTGAATTATGAGAAACTTTTGCCTGAAATTTGAGGAAAATTCAAAGTGAAGTAAACAATTTTATGGTTGATCTTTTATTTGCTGTGGAAAATTTGATGTGTAGTATTAACTCTTTTTCAATTATGATAATTAGCCAGTTATAAGTTTCACTTATGCAATTAAACAAGTATTTTTAGTTCTTTAATTCTGCGATAAAGTGTTGCTGTACTTACTCCAAGAACACGAGCTGATTTTTCTTTATCAAAATCATTTTCAGCTAAGACTTTTTTAATATAAGATCTTTCAAATTCGCTTATGGCTTCATTAAGTGTCTTAATTTTCTGTTCACCTTGACTTACTATATTTAAGGAATTAATATATGGCGGAAGTTCTTGGAGAGTTATGTAATCACCTTTTGCGAAAATTATAGCTCTTTCAATAACATTCTCTAACTCACGAATCTCCCCTTTCCATCTATAATTCATTAAAGCTTTCATTGCCTCTGCATCAACTCCCTTTATGTTTTTATTCATCTCATTTCTGTATTTATTAACAAAATGCTCAACAAGCAAAGGAATATCTTCTACTCGTTCACTTATCGAAGGTAAATGAATTTCTACTACATTCAGCCGGTAGTATAGATCACTTCGGAAGCGACCAGCCTCCACTTCTTGATACAAATCTTTATTTGTAGCTGAAATTACTCTTACATCCACTAGAATTGGTGTGGATGAACCGACAGGAATAATTTCTTTTTGCTCTATAGCACGTAATATTCTTACCTGAAGTTGGAGTGGCATTTCACTAATTTCATCAAGAAATAATGTACCCCCATCTGCTGCCTTGAAGTATCCATCTTTATCTCTTATTGCACCTGTAAACGCTCCCTTTTTATGACCAAATAATTCACTTTCAATAAGAGTTTCTGGAATTGCACCACAATTAACTACAACAAATGGTTTATCCCTCCTCGAACCATTGTAATGAATCGCTCTACTTACTAATTCCTTTCCAGTTCCACTATTACCAGTGATAAGAACATTACTATTCGTTTGAGATACATATTTGATCATCTCAAAAACTCTTTGCATTGCTTGACTCTTACCGACAATGTTATCAAAAGAATATTGTTTTTGAAGCTCCCTTCGATAAAGCTGATTTTCAATTATTAATTGCTTGTATTCGAGTAGTCTCTTGATCTTCAAAGTTAATTCATCAAAATCTATAGGTTTCAAAATATAATCGCTAGCACCAAGTCTTAGAGCTGAAATTGCTGTTTCGAGTGAACCATAGGCAGTAATAAAAATGGTGATTATTTGTGAGTCTATCTTAGAAATTTTTTCAAGCAATTCGATTCCGCGAAGTTTTGGCATTTCTATATCAGATATTAATAAGTCATATTTCTCATTTAAAAATTTTTGATAAGCTTCTTCTCCATCCGTTGCTTCGTCAACTTCATAACCTTCATCCCTTAAAACAAACGCGATGTTTTCTCTTAAAACAGCTTCATCATCGACAAGTAATATTTTTGCTTTCATATTTTACTTTGTATTTAAGTTTATTGGTATTGAAACTGTAAATGTTGAACCTTCACCGGGGGAACTCGAAACAAGAATTTCACCATGAAAACTTTTAATAATGTTATAGCTCACCCAAAGACCTAATCCTGTTCCTTCACCGACTTTTTTTGTTGTGTAAAAAGGATCAAAGATTTTATCAATAGCATCCTCGGAGATACCAATTCCATTGTCAATTATAGATATACTCACATCATTATCAGTCCTCTCGGTTTTTGAAATGATAGTGGGATTATCTCTTATGTAAACTAGATTCTTACTATCAATACAAACTGCATCAATTGCATTAATTAAAATGTTAATAAAAACCTGTTGTATTTGATCAGGTACTAATAATAAATTTGGAATTGATTCATCCAACTCTTCAATAAAACTTACTCCACGTGCCTTTTTACTAACTCGAACTATTTCAATAGCGGATTTGAGAACTTTGTTTATATCGGTTGTTTGTAGTTCGTAAGTTGATTGTCTTGAAAAATTGACAAGATCACGGATAATCTTGGAAATTCTATTAATCTGACTTTTGATAAGTTCTAACTTCTGGTTTGTAAATTCATCTTTATTTGTTCGTTGAATAACCTGAACAAGTGAAGAAATTGAAGCTAATGGATTTCCAACTTCATGTGCTAAACCTGCGGCGAGCAAACCAATACTTTCCATTTTTTGAGCGTGAATCAGTTGCTGCTCAAGTTTTTTCTGCTCAGTTTTATCTCTGTGAATACCAAAGTAACCAACAAGCTTTCCCTTATTATCAATGATCGGAGAAACTAGGAGATCTGTATAAAATAGTTGCCCATCTTTCCTTCGATTAACAACTTCACCAATCCATACTTTTCCTTGTTTAATTGTATCCCACATATTCTTCCAAAATTCTTTAGAATGTCTGTCTGAACTAAAAATATTAGGATTTTTACCTATTAACTCTTCTCTTGTATAACCACTTGAACGCTCAAATGCTGGGTTAACATAAATTATTTTTCCCTCCACATCAGTAATTTCTAACGGATTGACTGTGTATTCAGCAACATTTGCAAATCGAACAAGTTCAAGCTCTTGTTCTTTCTGAGCGGAAATATCTCGTGCAAATATGAAACAATATTTCGCTGAATCTTCTACTAAATGCACTTCTTTAATTTTGTTTTGGATAAACGGGGATAAAATTAATTGAACATATCGACTATTAGTACCTAACCTAAACTTTGATTCTAACTCCAAACCCTTTTCTTCAATTAAAGCCTCAGCAAATCTTCTCTGAAACTCTTCTCGCTTTTCTTCATCAATCAATTCCGAAAAATATAGACCAATTAGTTCAGACTTATTTTTACCAAAGTATTTTGCAGCAGCAAGATTACAAAAGATAATTCCACCACTACTATCTAAAATAAAACTCATATCAGGTATGATATCAAAAAAAGAACATCGTATATGAAAGTTAATCAATGAACTTTTTTCGATAACATGTAATTTGTTGAGATTTTCAAAAATTTCTGTTGACATCGATGAACTCCTCGATTTAGCCCTCTCTTTTATTTGCAAAATAATTTATAGGATGGTTTTCTTCAATGAATGGTTCTATTATCTTAGGTCCACCAATCTTTCACAATAAATCTAGAAGATTTTAATCTTGTTCTGATGTTCTGTATCACGCTACTACTATAGTTAACAATAGCTGAACCTGTAGCAGAAATATTTACACTTGGCCCAATTACAAACATTCCTCCGTAAATAGCTGAATTTCCAGAAGCAGAAGCTGATATAGATGTATTACCATAAACTATTACCAAACCATTATAGGAAAAATTGCCAGCACAGGTCAGATCACCATAAACAACTAATATTCCACTACCTGAGGCATTACCAGCAAAATTAACGTCACCTTGAACAAAGGTAATCTTAGGATTGTCAAGTGTTCCTAAGACAGTGCCTGATGTGTAGGTTCCTGAATATAGGATCGTATCAGCAGATTGAATTAATTGACTTATCAATTCGTGTATATTTGATTGGGAAGGTACCACACCTATGCTTGGAATTCCACCCAAACCGATAACATTATCTCTAACCTGATTCGAAATTGAAGACATAATTCTAGCACTATCTTGTGGACGCTCAACAGCAATACCATACAAGGGCGACCCAGTACCAGCAGTACCATTAGGATTTCTATCAAATCCACTTATTAAAATATTACCATGTAAATTCAAATTTAAGTTAGAAGTGGTTACTGCCAGACTTGAATTAATTTGCGGAATATTAATATTCTGTAAAACTAATGTAACTTTCGCCAATCCTTTCTTTTTATTGAAATTGGAAGTAACCGTTACAGAGAGGATAGAATCTCCTGTTATTTTTACTGTATAAGTTCCACCGTGTAAATTAGCAGAATAAGTTCCACGCAAATATTTATTAAATCTCAACCTATTCAGAGCGAGTTGAAGACCAGAATTTGCAATATTATTTGCCTGAAGCTGATTATAATGTTGAGTATTCTCGTCTTCTACTCCAAATACTCTGCCCCTTATGGAAAGGAAAATTCCCACAATAATTGTGAACGAAACAATAACAATTATTAATATTTTATTACCCATAAATCACCCTCAATAAATATTTCTTGGTATAATAAAACGTGTATTTTCCAATGAATAATATCTATCATTAATTGGTTCGGTAGTTTCGAGGTTCAATATATATTTAATTTTTTTAATTAGTACCAAATCTGTAACTGGTTGATTATTGATATCAAAATACTCTAAATAGAATCTAACAACTCCCGAAGGTAAGATATCATATATCTGGTTATTTAACACGAAAACAAGTCTATTATCTCGTGGATTTATAGTGTTATTAACTGTTGGTAATAATTTTATTTCGATGGAATCGAGTGTTCCATTATCGTCGATATCACTAAAGAATTTAATTATTGATGAATCTGCATAAATTATTGGATTGGAAGTTGCCTTGTATCCGATTCTTTGTAGATTATGGTCTAGAATTTCTGTAGCAGTTTTCATATTTAAGAAAAGAACATTTTCAAATGATTGTTCAGATTGAAAGTTACCTACTTGAATATTTATATTTAGAATAAGCATTATCAAAGCTGTACCAATAACAAAGGCAAGTAAGTAATAAATAGGATGATTCATTACCACACCGAAAATAAATTTTTAAATTCTAATAATTGCTGATTGTTGCGAAAACAACGAATTGTAACTAACTTATAAAAAGTATTTGAGGTACTAATTATTTCAGGATTCTGCTCATTCACATAATTAACAGTAACTCTCAAGGTTAAGTTTTCTTTCTCTGGAGATAGAAAATCCTTTGTGAAATTGTGATAATCATCAATATCGTCAAAATTTGGATATGATTCGTTCTCAGGGCCAAACATAGAAGATCTAGTCAGATTATTTCTTATCATCAAAAAATTGCTACCAACATTTTCATCAAATTTTTTTACTTTAATTTCATCTATTAAATTTTTGGCTTCATTTATCGCTACAAATGTCGTTCTTTTTGAAATTTGAGTTTCTACGACTTGCATTTTACTAGTGTTAACAATAAGAATTAACATAGATATCACCAAAAATGATGCAATTAATAATATAATTTGACTCGCATTCATAATTTACTTTATTTGTTTTTTAATATTATCAAGTTTCTTATCAAAATTATTTAATTGATTTTGAATTGGTTCTTGGTCAATCTTAACCATCCTTTCATATAAAGATGGATTTAACTTTGCTTTAAGTGCAATTATTAACTCTTTTCTTGCTGTAACAACTACATCTCGACCCATCAAGTATCTAATTCCAAAAAACCACCAGGGCAAATCCTTTAAAAACGGAATTCCTTCTCTTTGAATTTTTTCTTCATTAATTATTAATCCACCAATCACTGTTTCTTCGCCATCAAGAAGAAGAACATGTGTGCTAGCTTTTGTTCTTTTTATTTCTGTTGTTAATTGACCGGGAATTGCCGAACTCCGTTCAACGTTCACATCAAGTAATATGTAATATTTTCCATTCTCTTGAAGTATATACGGAGTAACTCTTATGATTGTTCCTGTGCTATAAAATCGCTCTATAGTATTACCAGCAAAATCCTTTTCTCGTGTTGAAAAATCAGCTCCAACCTGTATTTCTCCCTTAACTTTGTCTTTCACGGTAATTTGTGGACTTGCAATAATCTCGCCTACTTGATCGCTCTCTAACATATTGAAAATTGCAGTTGCATTTATGGCTGCACCTAACGTTGAAATTTGACTTTTTCCACCAATTATAAATGATTCATCAATATTTTTGAAATCAGGATTAAACACATTTGTAGATACATCGCCAAGTTGTACAACCCCATCTACACCTCCCTTTGAAAACAATGCTCTCCAGTTTATTCCGCGCTCTTTAGCTTTGTTAACGTCAAGTTCAAAAAATACTGCTGAGATAGTCACTTCTCTTGTGGTGAAATCTACACCTTTTAATATATCAGGTAAATCTTGTTCTCCAAATTTCTGTGGAACCAGCTTTATGAAATCTTCTCTTTCAATCATATCAAGATTATGTAATCGAGAAATTATTTCTAATGCTTTGTACCAATTTAAATTTGTAATCTCTAATCCAACTGGCGTTAATATTTCTTGCTCTAAAATGATAACCTTGTTGATGACTTGTTTACTTATTCTACTTAATATTTCAATTGCTTGATTTACACTAGCGTTCTTACTTATTGTTACAAGATTTTCTGAGTTGGGATAAAAAGTAGACTTTAAACTTCGATAACTTTGAGCATTAATGCTGAGAGAAAAAACTAAAATAATATAAATTATTACTTTCACTTTAAACTCTCCTTCTTGTCAAGTGTAATGATAACTTTTTCTAAGATCCCACCTTTGTTTAAGAGAAACTCACAACTATGTTTTTCGTAATTGATTTTCGTAAGGTAGCCCAGGTATACAGGGTCACCTTCAGTTAATGTAGCCGAATTTCCTTTCCTGTCAACTAAATAAACTCCATCTGGCATCAATGCTATTAACCTGGCACCTTCAACCTCGAATAAATTATCATAGTTAGGTGGTATTTCTAGTTTAATAACTGGTTTAAAGAAATTGGAAATCGATTTTTTTGAGTTTAACTCGGCTCTTTGAATTAATGTATCTAATTTAAAGTCAGAATTAGTTGTGTAATAAACTTCAGCTTCAAAAGAAAAATAAACTTTATCGATTGGTTTGCCAAGTTCATTTTGGCTTTGAATCAATTTTATTTCTTTAATTTTAATTTTTGTAAACTCACTAGAATTTTCAAGAATGTTAATTAATGCATACAAATCTTGAAAATTCCCCTCTCCTTTTATTGAAAAGATATCCTTAAATAAATCTGCCTGGCTTTCTGATTTAATTTTGTCAATATTCACATCCAATTTTTTACTTGCAGAATTTATTGCTTTTATTATTTTCTCATAAACTTCTATGGAATTTTTATAGACCGGGATTACTCTCCAACTACTATCAATTTTAAATCTCAGTGAATCTAATTTCTGACTTATTTGGAATTCCATTTCCTCTGGTTTCAATTGATAAACCAATCTTTCATTTAACTTTGCAATTTTCGACTGTATATTTTTTACTTCCTCTTCATGTTTGTAAAAATTAAAATAATAACTTGATCCTGAGAGCATTAAAGTCAATAAGAAAATAATAATCCTTCTTGTTTTTCTTGTTTTCATAGTTATATCTTCTTAACTAATATTTCAAATTGAAAAATCTTTTTATTACGAATTTCATAGATATAAATGTTTTTTATTTCTGATTCAGAAAAGATTTTGGAAAATTCTGGAATTTTAATTCTGTCTAGGGCAAGACCTCTTATTGTCAAACTACTTTCCAAACCATCATCTGTTTTTATGTCTGTGAGCCACAAACCATTATTTATCGGATTAAATAAGTTTATCTTATCTAATAAAGGAGAAAACGAGCTCTGCTCAGATGTTAATTTTTCTAACATGCTAGAATATTTACTTAAAATGTAAAAATCAGCATTCAATGAATTTAAACGTGAATAATCAGAAGTTTGATTTTCTGCCTTCGAAAGTTTATCCAGGTTTAACATTAATTCTTCCAAAACCAACCTATTTTTCTCATGAATCGTTTTAGAAAAATGAAGTATATAGAAAATTAATACTATCCCTAACACTGATAGAAAGTCAAATTTCTTAAAGATTGAAAGTTTTGAAACTCTTTTTGAATGAATCTTAAGGTCGTGCTTTATTTCGCTATAAGGGTAAATGGTATCCAAAACAGCAAGCAACGGAATAGAGTAAGCCTGAATTGTATCTACCAATTGTTCATCTTCAACATTAACATTAAAAACACTTAAATTAAGTGGTTCAATCTTGGTGAATGGGAAGTTCTGTTTTAAAGCTGAGATAAGGTTTTGAGCAATATCACCGGTAACTATGATATCCGATATAGAAGTTACTCCAGCGATTTCCATTTCATATAGAATTTTACTGGTAATAAATGACAATAATTCACTACGTTGAGTCCCGATGCTTAAATAGTCATTAATATGCACAACGTTATTGCCCGAAATGAAAATCATTCTCAATAAATCTGCTCCGACATATAGCAAAAGGTATTGTTGATATTTTTGAGGTTTATAAAACCTGAAAAAGTAATTTATTAAAGAAATATCTGCACTACGAACAGGTAGAATTTCTAACGATTTTATATTAATCACTTGCGATAAATTTTTTAATTCATTCAATAATTGTATCTCACCATTTATAAAAGTGCTAACTATATTTTTATTTTTATATTCCACATAGTCAAGCATAGACTCATTTACGTTTCTATTTAATTTATTTTCCCATAACTTTTTAATAGTATTTTTAAGATTTCCTCCACTCTGTAAAGAAGAACCGTTTAGAATTAAATAAGCAATATTAGGTTCAGAAATCACCGGGATAAAATTCAGTTCTTCTATGGGATAATGCTCCATTAGAGTTAATAAGCTTGATGCACTAGCTTCTACATTTTCATCTTCTATTATTAAACCATCCGTAGAAATTAACTTGTTCGAAGGCATGTCCAGGATAGGCTCATTTACTAAATATGGAAGCACCAAATTTTTAAGCACTGTAATCTTCTTCTTGTGTTTTTTAAGAAATGAAACTTTAAATTCTAAACCATCCTGATAAATTCCGCAATAAATTTTCATAATCACACCTCATTAAATAAAAAAGCATTGAGCAATTGCTCAATGCTTTCAATAAAATTAACATAAAGTTAGTTGTTTATACTTACTGTAATATTATCAGGAGTTATAACTGCAGTACATTTAACTTTATTTGTCTTGTCATTTCCTGTCTCATTACCAGTACCAACAATCGTAATAACCGTTGCACTTGTACTGCTAATTGAATAACTACCATTACCTGTAGTAACTAAGGATGGTGGAATTGTAAAACCAGTAAAGGAATTTCCACCACCACCAAGAGCTGTGGGTTTACGATAGTATTGTTGAGCGAATGCACCAATGTTGTTCAAGTCAGCAATTACTGCATCTCGGTTTGCGCTTTGAGCACTGGTTGCTGCCAGGTTTATACCAACTACTATCGCAATTCCCACGATAATAACACCAATAACAATGAGTAATAATTGTTGTTGACCCATAATTTACTCCTTTCTTTTATTTAATCTTTTTACATTTTGTTGTTAAATCATCAAATCATATGCCAAGCTTTTAAAATAAATTTAATCTCCTACATCTCATTAAGGTTAGTAATAATTAAATTTTTACGTTTAGCTAAATATAAATATGAAGTACAAACTATATTTAGAAATATTTACTCTGATTTATTGTAAATTTTACATGCAAAAATGTAAAAATGAAAAATTTACATATTAGTGATGAAGTATTGAATGAGAGAAAACTTGTAATTAATAAGTATCAATACAGAGTTCTGTATTTCTTAGGAAACTCGAAAGATTTAAGTTCACCACAATTTGCATGGACTTCAGTCCAGGAGTTTATTTTAAGCTCAATTAAAACTATCGCACAAGTGGGCAAGTCTTCGCCAAAATCTTCAAGTAAAAAATGTACTAAATCCGTAAGTCCTGGATTATGCCCTACAATAGTTATTGTTGAAAAATGGTCGTTTATATTTTTTAGAAATTGAACCAATTCTTTACGAGACGCGTGATAGAGTTCTGATGTGAACTCAATACTTTTTTGGTCAAAATTTATTTCCTCTGCAATCATTTCTATGGTCTGTTTTGCTCGTAGAGCATCACTACTAAAGATTTTGTCTATTTTTAAGTTTTTCTTTTTAAGAATTGAGCCCATTAAAGGTGCATCCTCAAGTCCCCTTTTATTTAATGGACGTTCGTGATCTACTAAATCAGGATTATCCCAGCTAGATTTTGCATGCCTGATAACTAATAGTTGTTTCATAATTACTTCCCGATGATAGATTAATTATACTAAGAAAATATCTTTTACAAAAAATATCTTTCCAATGTTAAAAATAACTATAATTGTAAAAATAAAAGGGAGATTTTATGATAAAAATAATAATCCTTCTCAATCTTTTTTTTATTTATAATTTAGTACACTCGCAGAGTGTTCTAAATTTTGAATCAAATTATAATTTATTTTTAAGCTCTCCTGGCTCATACCGGTTTGGACTAAATGGATTCGATAATCCCGCTTTATTGACTTACCAGAAAGCTCTGGATGTCTACTTTCTATGGAACACTAAAAACAAAAGTTTTTCAAAAATAAATGATTTTGGATTATTTGCTGGTGCTAAAAACTTTGGTTTTGGATATTACAAGAAAAAAGTTGGTGTAAATCCTGATGAAATAAAACTTTATCGTTTATCATCTTCGTTTGGGAATAAATCTTTAAGTGTTGGTTTTGCTTATACATGGAATAAATCAATAATTCCAAATCAAGAAAGTAAAGATTTTATTACTTTGTCTGCAGTTGTAAGGCCATCTAAATATTTATCAATTGGACTAATAAATACAAGTGAAATAACTTTAAGAAATTTTGAGAACGTTCTGGATTTAGCTATTCGTCCCTTCGGAAATGAATTTTTAACTATTTTCACCGACTATCAACACCAGAAATTACGAACTAATAACTACACGAATTGGAGTGCAGGAGCTGTTTTTGAGCCACTTGCGGGAGTTCAACTTGCTATCAGATATTTTGAAAGTAAAAATGTTAACTTGGGACTTCAAGTTAGTTTTGGAAATGCGGGTTTTATTCAAGTTAGTAAATTTAATAAAGATTTTAAGACATATGATCAAGTATATGGTATTAGACTCGGTGGTTATGACCGTAATATCATTTCCAAACTCGTAAAGTCAGAAAAAAGTCATGAAATTGATCTTAATGTACAAATTAAATATCAAAAGTATCAACTCTTTGATAATTCCAAAACTTTATTAGAACTGTTGAAAAAATTAGAAAATATAAAAACAGATAAATCAATTAAAAGAATTGAAATAAATCTTTCTGACATAAATACATCAAGAATTTTCTTATGGGAATTAAGAGAAAAATTACGAGAACTTAAATCATTCAATAAAGAAATATACGTTTATATTGATAATGCTAATATCGATATTTATCATTTTGCATCTGTTGCTGATAAAATTATTATGGACCCAATCGGTTTATTAATTTTTGAAGGTTATCTTTTGGGCAGAAATTTCTACAAAGGGACTCTGGATAAACTTGGAATTGGCGTTGATGAATGGAGATTTTTCAAATACAAATCGGCAGCAGAGTCTTTTTCTCGAGAAAATATGTCGGATGCAGATAAAGAACAAAGAGATTTAATAATAGAAAATTTATATAACTCTGTCACTGCAGATATACAAAATTCAAGACCACAAATTAAAGTATCGCTTGATACACTTATTAATAAATATGTTTTGTTAACAGCTCAAGAAGCTCTTGAATTTAATTTAGTTGATACTTTAGCAAGATGGTATGAAATAAATTCCAATGAGAGTGGAATCAGAGGATTTGTGAAATACACCAGAGACAATTCAATCGAAAAAGAGAAACTTCCTGAAGACAACTACTGGAGTGAAAAGCCTAGAATAGCGGTTGTTTACCTTCTTGGTCCTTGCGCAATGGATGAAGGAATTAAAGCTCGAAAACTTATAAAAGACCTGGAAAAAATAGAGAAAGACAATTCGATCAAGGCAGTTGTTTTTAGAGTAGATTCACCTGGTGGTGATGCATTAGCATCTGATGTTATAGCTGAAGGAATGAAAAAAATAAAAAAGAGAAAACCGTTAATTGTTTCCCAGGGATTAGTGGCAGGTTCAGGTGGTTATTGGTTATCAATGAATGGTGACACAATTGTCTCAATGCCTAATACAATAACCGGCTCTATTGGTGTAATTGGATTTTGGTTCTATAATAAAGGCTTTAAAGAAAGTCTTGGTATCTCAACAGATTATGTTAAACGTGGTGAATCTGCCGATCTTGGTTTTGGAATGTTCATTCCACTAATTGGTTTGGTTATACCAGATAGAATGTTATCAACCAATGAAAGAAATAGAATTGAAAATATGATTTTAACTATGTATGACGACTTTGTAGAAAAGGTGGCAAGTGGGAGAAATAAAACCAAAGACGAAATTGAGAAGGTCGCTCAAGGTAGAGTTTGGTCAGGTTCTGATGCGATAAACCTGGGGCTTGTGGACGTTCTGGGTGGTTTAGAAAAGGCAATCAATATAGCAGCAGAAAAATCTGGTCTTAAAAAAGATGAATTTGAAATAGTTGAATTTCCTAAACCAGATTTGATTGATTTAAGTTCTATCTTGCCTTTTCCAATTATTTCTACAAAAGATTCATTTAATGCCTTGTCAATGCTGAGATTCAGGATAAAACAAAACGGGAAACCTCTTACAATTATTCCGTTAGATTTTATCGATGAACACGAATATTCAAAAGTTTGGAACTTTTGATAAATGAATTGAAATCAAAACAAAGCCATTCAAAAAAATTTTAATAGCTTGTCATTTAGAGGACAAGCTCTTTTTTTTATCTAAACTTTTGGTAATCGTTCTAAATAAGAGCTATTACTTAAAACAACAAAGGATTCACAACTTTTCAATTCCTCTAAAGAATTACAATTCATATAACTCATGCAACTCCTTAGACCATCCATTATTGAATCAAGAACATTTAAGACGGTTCCTTTATACGGCACCATAGTTTCTTCGCCTTCGACAAATTCATTTTTCATCTTAACACCAAAACTTGCACTACCTCGATACTTCTTCCATAACATTCCATTATATTTTATCACTTCACCCGGAGTTTCTTTTGTGCCTGCCAACATTCGACCTAACATAACTGCATCAGCTCCTAAAGCAATAGCATTTGCTATGTCACCAGTGTGTTTAATCCCACCATCAGCAATTATTTCGATCCTAAGATTTTTATATTTCTTTGTCATAACCGCATCTAAAATTGCCGAAACTTGACCAATACCAATTCCAGTTTGAACAGATGTAGTACAAACACTTCCGCCACCAATGCCAACTCTAACAGCGTCTGCTCCCGAATTTTCCAAGTCTTGGAGCGTGCTTCCACATGCTATATTACCGATAATTACTTTCAAACCATATCTGGATTTAATTTCTTCTGTTTTTTGTAAAACGTATTTATTATTAGCATTCGCAGTATCTATACAAACTATATAATTTCTATCTGCAATTTTTTCTAAAATCTCGTCAGGAACATCTAATCCAATCGAGACTGCCTTAATACCATTTTCATTCGAATTTGATTCGAGCACTTTCGTAATAGATGAATCGAATCTATTCAAAATTCCTAATGCTCCGGCTTTATCAAGCTCCCTACACATCTCGATACCAGTAACAGTATCCATGGGACTGGACACAACGGGAATTGTTAAATCAAGACCTAAAAACGTTGTCTTTAATTCAATATCTCTTCGTGATCTTATACTTGATATTGTAGTTGGCACTAAAGATATATCATCATACGTCAATGAATAATGGAAATTATTCAATTCTTCTTTTGAGTATATTTTCATTTTATTTCCCTAAAGTTAGTTTCGGATGTCAAGGTATACATTTCTAACCATATCCTCTGTTTTCCATGGTGCAGGTTCACCACCTAAATACTTATGAAACCATTCGAGATGTGCATTATAATATAAAGGCATAGACCGAACGAAATTTGGCCAGTGACCATCTTCCTTGAAGATAATCAATCTCGCATCAATCCCTCGTTTCAATAAATCAGTAAAATACATAAGACTCTGATTGTAAGATACACGATAATCTTTAACACCGGTGATTATTAAAGTTGGTGTTTTAAAGTTTTCCACATAATTCGACGGTGAAAATTTATCATAAATTTCTTTTGACTCCCATGGTGCGCCACCTAAATCCCAATCAACGAACCACAATTCTTCTGTAGTACTATACATCGATCTTAAATCATACACTCCCATCATCGAAGCAAGGCACTTAAATCTATCAGTTTTAGCTTGAAACCAATTCATCATATATCCCCCATAAGACCAGCCCATTGCACCAATTCTTTCTTTATCTACAAAAGGAAATTTTTCAACATCATCTATCACCGCCATCAAATCATCAAATACCTTTCCGCCCCAGTCTTTTGATATTTCTGTCGTAAATTTTTGTCCATAACCAGTCGAGCCTCTGGGATTGGGAAAGACAACTATATATCCTTTGCCAGGATAAACTTGCCAATCGCCTCGAAATGCATCCATCCACTGTGATTGAGGACCACCATGAACGTTTAGTATAACAGGATATTTTTTATTTGGATCAAAATTATGTGGTTTCACTAGAAAATAGTGTATCTTCGTGCCGTCTTTTGAGGTAACCCAGTAACTTTCAGCGGGACGAATATCTACTTCTTCTTCGATCGTTTTGTTATCGAACGTGAGTCTCGTTAACCTTTTGGTTTTTATATCATATTCATAAAGAGCTGGCGGTTCTCCTGTCGAACGACGAATCAAGTATATCTTAGTTTCGTCTTTTGAAACAGTAAATGCATCAATCGCATTAGCATCTAAAATTTTGGTTATGGATTTCGTATTAACGTCTATTTTATAAATTGGTGTAGCACCCATTTCTTCACAAGTAAAATAAATACTCTTTGAATTAGTAGACCACTCAAATTCATTTATCCAGTTATCAAATTTATTCGAAATTATTTCTGTTCTTTTAGTCTTTCTATCATATAATGCGAGCTGAAATAAATCGGATTCGTAACCCGGTATTGACTGACGCCTGTACGCAATATATCTACCATCAGGTGAAAATTTTGGCGAACCATCCCACGCTAAGTTTGATACTGTTATATTTTCAGTTTCATAATTATCTAGATTAACAATCCAAAGATCAGAATTAGTTGTAGATGCTTGAGAAATTCTGCTTGACTTATCTCTATTTGAAGCAAAACATAATTCTTTCCCATCAGGAGAAAAATCAAAATTTATTTGACCACCTAAAGAAAAAATGGGGCTTTCATAATCTCCAGGAGTAACATCTTTTACTTTTTTTGTTTCTAAGTCTAAAATAAATATGTGACTTCTTCGGCCTTCCGAATACTTATCCCAGTGTCGAAATAGTAATTCATCTGCAAGAATAGCTTTTATCGGTCCTGACTCGAGCTTTTTATTTAATCTTTTATTGCATTCATCGTCATCACCACATTCAGGAAAAACTTTTGTTGTAAAAGCTAAATATTTACCATTCGGTGATACAATAAACTCACTAATTCCAGTTGAAATGTTAGTTAATTTTTCTGCATCTCCGCCATCTAATTTTAAACTATAAATTTGAGTTTCACTATCCCGTGTAGAGATGAAAAAAATTCTTTTTCCATCTCTCGAAAATCTGGGACTAACATCAGCACCAAAAAAATTTGTTAATTGTCTTGATGTTTTATTCTCTAAATTCAGTATATAAATTTCTGAGTTAGATTTACCTTCTTTCAAATTGTAAGAAGTTAACACATAAACAATTTCCTTTTGACCTGGAGAAAGTTCTATACTAGATATGTACTTTAATCTATAGAGATCTTCTATTTCAAAAGCTCTTTTTTGAGCTAAAACAGTTAAATTTAGTATTATAAAGAAAAAAACTATTATTCGATTCATTTCATCCTCATTATTTTTTAACTAACTAAATAAAATAAAAAAAATCTCGATTTTTTTGCAGACATTTTTTATTCAACTTAAAGTTAAACACGATTGAAAAAATAATTAACATTATGAATTAAAAGGAGTTTTTAATGAAGAATTATTTAATCGTTGCATTTGGATAAGCACCGGTATGATTATGTTTTATTTGAATGAGAATAATTTAATAGGTTTCGAGTATAGAATTTTTCTAACATCTGGCTTTTACTGAGGATTTACAACATTCTCAACATTTACCTGCGAAACATTAAGTTTAATTCAAAACTCCTATTATTTTTATGCTTTACTTAATGTTCTACTCGGCGTAACACTATTTCTTATCAGTTTAACACTCGCACACTTTATTTCATGTAAATTATCATCATAGAAGTTTATAAAATGGAACTTAAAAATGATTCAGTTTTATTAAGGATATTAATTGGGGATTCAGATAAAATTTTATCAATTTTGTTAAAAAAAATGATGATGGCAAGTAAAAATAGATAATCGGGCGCAACTGAATTCAAAGGTTTTATATGATTCGGACAACTAAGTTGTATGCTTATTGCTAAGATTCTTTGACTTTTAATAGACTTACCTGTCACAATTATAAATTATTGGTCAAAGAAAAAAATTGGAAAGTTTCTACCTCTCCTCAACCGAATTTTGATAAAACAAAATAGCTGGTTTTTTAACTCGGAAGTAAGCCGAAGAGATTAAATACACTTATAGAAAAAAAGAAAAGCAGTTTCATATTATTACAAGTAAAGAAATTAAATTGTATTTACTACAATCATTTTTAAAGCTAATATGTCATAATTATGAAAATTACTAACTTAACATTGCCTTAAGTTCTATCTTATATTTACCTGATTTAAATAAGTTTACAAAACAGCTAGACGATAAAATAAATTTAGATTCATCGAACTAAATAATAAGTGTAATAGGAGTCAACTCATTATTCATAAATATCTAAATTTCTTATCCTGTGAACTTAAACAAGGTGATTCTAATTTCATAAATGCTAGATTAGTCAAATTTCAATAAGGATTTTGATGATTTATTAGATTCATAATCACTAATCGATAAAGAATTATAAGAAGAAATATAAAAGATAGGATTAGAAAAAATAAATAGAAATTCGAAATTAATACGCCCGATTAATGTCAATCCGGCGATGGTAACTTAGAAAGCATATTAATAGAAAATTCAAGTGTTAGTGAAATTATAAATTGTTTGTTTTAATTTTATCACATTTGAAAACTAATATTAAAGTCTACTCAATTATTTAAATGATATAACTCAAAAAATTTTGAAGAGATAACTAAATCGAGATAACTAAGCCAGTCAACTAATTTAAACCACTCATTGCAAAATTGATATAAACTAAATCCTACCAGGCAATATTTCGATTACAAGCTCAAATGTAAAAAAGGTGACCTTTTTAAAATCAATTAACCATAAATTGTTGTATTTATTGGAAGATTGCTTTGATTAATAAATCTCACGTCAAACCTTACAACGCTATCTGTTTTTTTCTCTTGTCGAATTTTTTAATGCAATAGATTAATACATTATACTTTGCGCCATTACAATTTTAATGGTTACTCGATGAAAGACAAAAAATAAAACACTTCAAGACGATTTTTATATTTCGTAAATCCCTATTGAAACGATAATGTTTTAATTAACCAATTAACCTTCTTTAATTAAATTTTAAGAACATATATCCCTATGAAATAGTAGAATTTAATCTTTTTTAGATAACTTCTAATACTCAAACAAAATTTTTATATTTCATTGAATCAAAAAAAATTGGAGTGAATATGGCAGGTAACTCGTTTGGTCAAATCTTCAATGTCTTGACATTTGGAGAAAGTCACAGTCCATATGTTGGAGTCGTTATTGACGGGTTAAAACCAAATCTTGAGATAAACCTGGATGAAATTCAAAAAGAACTGGATAGAAGAAAACCAGGACAGAGTGAAATCACAACACAGAGAAAAGAATCTGATAAAATTCAAATTATCTCGGGAATCTTTGAAGGCAAAACAACCGGAACACCAATTTGTATTTTGATTAAAAATGAAGATACTAAACCATCTGACTATGAAAACATTAAAAATATATTTCGTCCTGGTCATGGGGGGTATACATTCCTGAAAAAATATGGCATTTATGACTATCGCGGTGGTGGAAGAATTTCGGGCCGTGAAACTGTCTCACGAGTAGTTGCAGGTGCAATTGCAAAACAATTATTAAATGCTCGTGGCATTAAAGTATTAGCATATACTAAAAAAATAGGGAATATAGAAGCAGCAGAGTTTAATGAGTCGGAAATAGAAAAAAATGTCGTTAGAACTCCCGATTCGGAAGCAGCGAAAAAAATGATAGAGCTAATTAATCAAACAAAAAATGAGGGCGATTCCATCGGTGGAATTGTAGAAGTAAAAGTTGCAGGTCTCGGTGCAGGCTACGGTGAACCCGTCTTTGATAAACTCGAAGCTGATTTAGCAAAAGCTTTAATGTCCATTGGTTCAGTCCGTGGTTTTGAGATTGGGGTCGGATTTAAATGTGCTGAAATGAAAGGAAGTGAGTGTAATGATGAATTTAGAATCAATCCAAAAACAAACGAAATAGAGACTATTACAAATAACAGTGGTGGAATTCAAGGTGGAATATCAAACGGAGCAGAGATAATTTTCAGAATTGCCGTTAAACCCACCTCATCCATTTCAAAAACACAAAAAAGTGTGACTATTGATGGTAAGGAAGTAGAATTTAATATCAAAGGTCGTCATGATCCGTGCATATGTCCTAGAATAGTTCCTGTAGCTGAGGCAATGACGGCACTGGTTCTGATTGACCATATACTTATGCAGGAACAAATTAAAAGTAGCGTAAATACTGACGAAATGAAATTTAAAGAGCTCGAACTAATTGATTTGCAAATGCTACTTTTAATGAAAAAACGTCTCGACTTAATCAGAGAAGTATCTGATTCAATTCAAGAAGAATCGAATTATAGCTATGTTTCGATTAATCAATTAAAAGATTCATGGATTCAAAATTCAAAAGAATTAGGTCTAGATGATGATTTATCTGAAAATATTTTCAAGTTGTTATCAAAAATACGTTGATAAAATCACATCATTAATTTAATTCTAATCTTTGTTCTTTCTAACCCCAAAATCTTCTCTAGCTGAAATCAGTCAAAATAAAAACCAATTGCAAAAATTTAAAACAAAAAAGGACTGCCATTTCTGACAGTCCTTTCCCATCAAGTACAAAAGTTATTTACTTAATTAACAACGACTTAATCGTTTTCACATATTTCGGTGTCTCAAGTCTAATTAAATAAACACCACTTGCTAAACTTGAAGCATTGAACTCAACTGAATAATAACCAGCTTCCTGATCAGCATTAACTAATTCAGTTACTTTTTCTCCCACCGAATTATAAACAACCAATTTTACTTTCACTGGTTCTGCAAGAGCGTATCTTACCGTCGTTGTTGGGTTAAATGGATTAGGATAGTTCTGCATTAATTCAAACTTCGCTGGGATTGTTGCGCCTTCAATAATTAATGATGTAATTGCTGGATTATTAATTGTTACTGGTTGACCATTCTTCAAAACAACATTAAGTAACTGACCACCCAATCCATCTTTAACTCGGTAAAATCCTTTCTCAGCATTTCGAATCACTAATTGAACTGGATATTTCACTCCTTGCAAGCTAATGATTTGTGGATAATTATCTAATTCAACATACCTATCACTTTCAAACCTGACATCAAAAGTACTGGACGGTGGAAGAGGAGGTAGACTGTATCTTGTCTCATCAAAATTATCAGCTAGGTAGAGTTCTTGTGATAAGTTTTGAGCATCACTAATTATTATAACTCTCCACTTCGGATCAATTGTTTCAACAAATATTTCTGCAGGATCACCTTTTGCAAGAGTTTTACGGAGTCTTAAAGTTCCAGAAGCTGAAGTTTTAATCCAGTAACCTTTACCTTTTTCAAGAGTTGTAGTAGAATGATATTTAGTTGTGAATCCAAAGAATTGTGAAGCAATAATATTGGGAGGTGTAGATGTTACGTTTCCAGCAGGAATATTTACATCAAGTGTCCCGATTAAATTCCATCCTGCAAATACTGGGATAATTAGTGAATCCCTCTTTAAACCTACAATCATATTCGATCTTGTAGTATCAAATTTTAACCAGTATCCTCTACCCATTGCTAAAGTATCACTGATAGTATAATTTTGACCATCAAACCAGAAAGCGTTTGAAATTGCATGCGGGAATAATGCTACTTTACTCATATTAGTAGCTTGAACTGGTACTGATACAATATTCCACCATTTATTAGTTGTGAAGTAAACTGTATCTTGTTGCAACCCCGGTTTGACTCCATTAAATTCATCAGCACCAATATCTGGAGTGGTAAGACTTCTTGGTTGACCATCAATATCTACAGTAATCCAGGGAATCGGTACACCTCCTGACTCAAGATTAGTAACGCTTCCATCAGGAATATGAAAATCAAGAGCACCGGCAAATGGTGGATTTTCATAGAATGAATTAAAGTCTTGACCACTTATTGCATTCCATCTGCTGAGATTCTTGGCTGTTACACCCGTTTTCCAAAATCCTAAGAAACCATTTATTGTATCAGCTGCATAATAGACATTGTTATCAAATTGAATAATTCCTGTAGTATCACCCATTAGGATTACATATGAAACAGTGCTACCAGTTTTCAGGTTAACCAGAACATTATTCCTTAAATATTTATTCCAAGTTCCAGCTTGCCTTATGGCAGTAATTCTTGTAGTTGGATTTTTAACTATGTTATTCATTACAACGGTATTGTGGAAGACATTCGCTGTTCCACCAGTGACTGCATCCTGGAATGATATAACATCAATGCTGCCTGGCGTACCTGCACCAGTGTGAGTAAAATCACCACCAAGGAAGTTGTTATAAAGATTAATTACAGCATTTGCTTGTCCAGACAAAGTACCAAATCCATATATACCTTGTGTACCACTTGTAGTCTGACGCATTGTTTGAATAACATTCCCATAAAAGTTTGATGTTCCTGCATATTGTTGTTGTAAAATTCCCCAAATAGCAAATCCACTGGGTGCGTTTAATACTTTAACTCTATTATTAGAAACATTTAAGATTGATGTTGAGGAATTAGCCCAGAATAAATTAATACCTCTTATCCTGCCATACAGATCATTATTTATAATTTGACCGTTCGTACAATGAATTGTAGCAGTTGATGCTCCAGTAAACGATATTGCAAAAAATGGTGCTAGTAAGTCCTCTCTATCTTCCCCAACTTGAGAATTTTCAATTATTAAATTATCTGAAACACCTAGAAGTGAACCACTACTTTGACCATTAACAAATATACCATTACCACTTGTACCCGTTATTCCTCTTGCATAAATAACTTTAATATTCTTAATTATAACGTTATCAGTATTACCAAAGACATGAATTACATGCCGACCATTAGTAGAATCGCTTAATGCTATGGTTAAATCTCGCGTTGTACCACCAACTGTATTTGAACCATCAATTGTGACCCAATGAGAACCTGCTAGTGTTAAACCTGCATTTCTAGCTGCTGTGTCAGGTGCAGTGGAAGATGCACAATTTATTATTGTAATAGTCGGTGTTTTACCAGCTGCAGGTTTAATTGTTAAAGTTCTAGATGAATCTAGATCATTTCTTCTTAATACAAGCGATGATCCGTTTTCTGTCAGATTATCATCTATCAAGAATCTAACATGGCCACTCGCACCTTCATTGTTTAACGCTAAAAATGCACTGGCCAAATTATCAAATCCTTTTGGATGAATTCCCTTAGGAATGTAGTAATCACCAGATAAAGCAGGCGGATTAACTACCAGGACACCCGAGACGTTGGTTGTTCCATCCCAGAAGCCTCCACCTGTTGCATTATAACCACCATAATAAAATGGTCCGCCATTTCGTCTAAATCTGCTAGCATAATAATATGTTCCTACTGGTAACGAAGAACCTATTTCTGCCATATACTCATCGTCGTTACCATAATCCATATTATAAGTTGCTGGTATCCAATTCGTCCATGTTGAGGGATTAGTATTTGCAGTGCTATAACCAATCCATGCTTCTATGCCCGATCCGGGGCCTGGTCCAGGAGTGACAGTGTCAACCCAAATTCTTGAATAGACTGTAAAATTACTGCCTTGAGTTATATTTCCACTCGGTGGCCATTGTAAATTACACCACCCAATTTGCATTGTTGGATTGTTATAATTGATTTGACCACTAACCAAACCCACTAAAAGAAAAAGTGAAATAAATGAAAGTTGCAAAATTTTACCTTTCATGATTAAACTCCTATAATTTTATATTTAATTTTATTTATTAGTACTTGTATAATCGATTCAAATCAATGCCCCTTTATTTTGACTTAATTAAAGTAATTATCAGTATTAACATTTTCATAGCGGATAATTACGATTTTAGAGTTTAAAAATCAAAAGTCATTTATTAAAAAGTTTTAAGATTCATTTAAGCATGATTAGACATTATATTAATTTTCGTTATTAAAATTTAACGAAGATTTTTTTTCTTTTCTTTCCAGTTCTTCCTTAATCTTTTTTCTGATTTCAATTTCTACTTCCTCATGACTTATCCCTTTTACAAGAATATTAAGTTGCGGACAGAAAGCAGCGTATTTATTTTCCCCATCCTTCCTGATTAGTATATCATAATTATTTTGGTTCATAAATAAACCTTTATGATTTTTGTTATATTCGTGAAATTTTTCAAAAGTAAATATAGCTTTTATTCATTAAAAAAGGAAGAAATTATGAGGCAGGAAAGTTTAAGACCATACATTTATGTATTTTTTATTCTCTCTGGAATGACAGGTTTAATTTACCAAATCGTCTGGTTCAAATATCTATCTTTATTCCTTGGTAACACTACTTATGCTCAGGTAATAGTCTTATCAACTTTTCTTGGAGGTTTATCAATTGGGAATTACCTGTTCGGCAAAAGATCAGATATGATGAAAAAACCTGTATTCGTATACGGTGTAATTGAAATATTGATTGGATTTTACTGCTTATTATATCCAGTTTTAGTGCTCTTTTCTGAAAATATTTTCATAAATGTTGTTAACATTGATTTAATTTATGAAAATCTAACTATCTATTTATTAATTAAATTTCTAATAAGCTCTTCATTACTTCTTATTCCTACAATCTTAATGGGTGGTACTCTACCTATTTTAACAAAATTTTTTACAGAAAAAATTCAAAATATTAGAAAGGAAAATGCCACTTTATATTTCTTAAATTCATTCGGGGCGGTTGTGGGAATTTATTTTGCTGGTTTTGTATTGATAAGACATTTTGGATTAGAAGTTACGATTTATATAGCAGGTGTTATTAATATCTTAATTGGAGGATTTAGCATATTCCTGAATTCATTAATAACACCAGCAGATAAAATAGAAGTAAACCTGCAAGAGTCAGAACCAAAAAATTTAAATCAATATGAAATAACAAAAGAAAGATTTTATTTACTCGTTGCTATTTCTGGACTAAGTGGCTTCACATCATTTATGTATGAGATATTATGGACACGTGTCTTAATTAACATTTTTGGTTCATCCACCTACTCCTTTTCATTAATGCTAATGGCTTTTATAAGCGGAATTACAATTGGAAGTTTGATTGTTTCATCTAATTTCATTTCAAAACTAAATCGAATAAGAATTCTATCATACGCACAACTATCAATTGCTTTAGGAATTCTTTTGTGTCTTTATATTTTCGAATCAATTCCTTTTGAATTCTGGAAAATTGGAAATCTTTTTAATAAAACGGAAGCTGCGTTTGGCTTCTTTCTATCTATTGAATTTTTAATAACATTTTTACTCATGTTTATTCCCACAATTTTCATGGGGATGAGTTTACCATTAATAGTTGAGTTAATATCGACATCGAAAAATTTGGTCGGTTATTCTGTTGGATTGGTTTTTTCAGTTAATACATTAGGAACTGTCTTAGGAAGCATATTTACTGGATTACTTCTAATTCCTCTAATTGGAGTAAATAATTCTTTCAAAGTTGGAATAATTTTAAATCTAATCATTGTGTCATCGTTGTATTTTGTATTTAGAGAGCAGTTAAAAAGTTTTGATAGAAATTATAAGCCTGTTTTTATTCTTTCAGTTCTCATATTATTTTTATTTATCCCAGATTGGAATAAGACATTAATGACCTCTGGCGTCTATCGACGTCTTGGAGAAGCTTCACCTAAAACATTTAATGATTATAAGAAATTCGTAAGTCAAAGAAAGATATTATTCTTTAAAGACGGTACTAATGCGAATGTTACTGTTTTACAAACTACGGATACCTTGCAACAGAGAATTTTGCTTCTAAATGGAAAAGCCGAGGCTAGCTCACATGGAGATATGCCGACTCAACTCTTACTTTCCCATATTCCACTTTTCTTACATCCCGAAGCAAAAAATATTTTCATTATTGGTTTCGCTAGCGGTACAACTGTTGGTGCAGCTTTATCACATAATGAAGTTAAGAATGTTATGTGTGCTGAAATTACAAAAGAAATGTTAGATGCATCAAAATTTTTTACTAAAGAAAATGAGAATTGTATTAATGACCCTAGACTCAAGATCTTAATCGAAGATGCTCAATCGGTTCTTAAGTTGAGCAAGGAAAAATTCGACTTGATAATCTCTGAGCCGTCGAATCCGTGGATTAGTGGTGTGGGTAGTCTTTTCTCAAAAGAATACTTTGAAAGATGTAAGAATAGTTTAACAGAAAATGGGTTAATGGCTCAATGGTTTCAAATATACGAGATGGATGATGAAATCTTTTCAATGGTTGTAAGAACTTTTTATTCTGTATTTCCATTTGTTCAATTATGGGGCGGCTCAAACGGGGATGTCATTCTAATAGGTTCTTTGAAAAAGATTGAACCAGATTTTAATAAGATGCTAACGAAAATCGAACAACCTCGAGTTAAAAATAATCTCTCTAAAATTGAAATAAATAACTTATTCACATTGCTTACAACTCAACTACAATCAGAAGAAGGAACTTTTGTTCTATCTGGTAATGGAAAAATTAATTCTGAAATCAAACCCGTTTTAGAGTTCATAGCTCCAATTTCCTTCTTCAAAGGTACATCCTCCACAATCGCATATAAAAACGACGAAAAATTTGATACACTTAACCAAAATCTAATCGTTAAACAATTCGTAAAACAATACAAACCAGATTTTAATGAAATCAAAAATGCAATTGAATATCATATTAATAAAACAAATAATTACAGATTTGCTTACAGTCTGGCTAATTATCTTTTAGAAACATATGGAGAAAACAATTGGGTGTTCGAAACAAAAGCACAATTGGAAGAAAAACTTGGAATCATAAAAATAGATATAAGTGATTTAGAAAAAGCATTAAATCAGCTACCAGATGCTAAAGCGCTAAAAAGATTTTATAGCAACCAGATGTTAATAAAAACATTAAATTCTTCCAGCTTTATGAGAATTTATTCTCTTGAAAACATCGAAAAAATATATTTACAAACCTTATCAACAGATACAGTTAAATTAATTTCATCATACCAAACCTTAGCATTTAGTTTTCTTAAAAACAGTGAACCAACGAAGGCATTGAAGTACTGTGAACTTATTGAAAACATAATTACAAAAAATCCTTCTTACGTTGAAAAAATTAACCTTTCGGATTATTTCTTTGTTTACGCTAACGTAGGATTTCTACTGAATAAATACGATAAAGTAATAGAAAAATTCATCAGCTTAATAAACTATAATCCGAATTATGAATTAAAACCTTACTTAAGTAAGAAAATTGAATGGTATGTTAAAGAGATGAGAAAGAGGAGCTAATTAATTTTTGAAAGATTATAGAGATAAGTACAAATTGATGTAATAAATAAAATCAGAAGAAAAATAATTAGGTAATCTTGAAAATGAATTGACTTATAAAGATTTGTGCCAATGTTACCTATTAAAATCCATTGGAAAAAGTATACTACAGTCACATTTTTACCAAGCCAGCGAATATATTTAATAATCAAGGAATCAGTGAATTTTGATTGGATGTTTTTCAAAAGATATCCCCATAAGATTAAAAATATCAACGACCAAACGTAAAAAGTAAAACCAAAATTATAATACGATTTTAAGTTGCTGGAAACTTCCAGAGCATAATTTAATGTGATGAGCAAAAAGGTTATTAACAAAACAAAACTCCATGTAGGCAATTTAAATTCTTCAAAAGCTTTAATTAATTTCTTGTGGCTTAATATTAATCCTGATACTGGATATGCAATCCAGGGAATGAAAGGAAAGTAAGACCAATCCGAAACTCTGAATAAAAAAGAAAAGGAATATAATAATAAATCTCCTTCAACTTTTAATTCTCCAGTTAAAAATTGGACAATAAAAACAATTATTAAGAGAACCACTTGCAAATAAATCCTACTTAAAAATCTTTTTATAAATCCAATAAATATAAATGCTAAACCTGCAATAAAAAGAATATCCACACCTAAAATATATTTCCAAGGAACTAAATTAAATTCACCTGTAATGATTTTATAAAGTAATGTTGCATTCATACAAAAGTTCAATGCAAATCCGAGGGCAATTAATTGTATTCCACGAATAATCTCTTTTTTTAAATTTGCTTTTGAAATCCCTTGAAAGTATCCCATCAAAATCAAAAATACTGGTGCGGCCGGAATTCCACCCATAAGATATGAAAGCTTTTCAAAAAATAGATATTCTGGTTTAGAAATAAGAATTACTTCGGTGAGATGCACTTGAATCATTAAAATTAAAGCGATGCCACGAAGAAAGTCAGGGAATGGGTCTCGAATTGGATTGGTGAAAATGATATTTATTTTTTTAATCACTACAGGTATTTAACGAATTTATTATTCTCATCCACAAGAATATTTTTTATTTCCACGGGTTCATCTGAAAGTTCAAATCCCATAATTATTATTTCTTCACCTTTTTTAATAACATGCGCTGCTGCCCCATTCATACAAATTTCCCCTGAACCTCTTTCACCGGGAATAACATAAGTTTCAAGTCGTTCTCCACTTGTATTGCTTACAACCAGAACTTTTTCGCCGGGCATTAGTCCTGCTTTTTCAATTAGATCTTCATCAATAGTAATACTTCCTATATAGTCGACATTTGCTTCTGTTACTGTTGCTTTATGAATCTTTGACCTTAGAAACCACCGCATGATTTCTTTTTCTGATTTTTTATAACACGAAATATATAAAATTAAATTTTAATAAAAATCCCTTTTCTGTATAAAATCAACATAATCATATACCAAAAAATTAAATACGAAAGTGCAAAAAATAAAGAAGCGTTTATTTCAGAAAAATAAGGTTTGTATAAAGAATTGAAAATAAAAGCTTTTAGTGAAACCTGATTTCCACTTGAATTAAATACTTTTATTATTCCCATCATCTTTGCTACTAAAGACGACAGAAAGAATGAAGCTATTGCATTTGTTCCAAATACCAGAAATGGTTGTGTCCAAAACCTCTTATTTTTTATCTCAATAATGTAATAACAAAAACCAAGAAAATATAAAGCCATACCACCCATAAACAAAACATATGAACTGGTCCAGATATACTTATTAATTGGAAACCACATATCCCATATGATACCAAGGATAATTAAAATACTTCCCGTTACGTACATTCCTGAGGTTATTTCAAATTTATTTCTATTCGATATTAACCATTTACCAGTAAAGACACCTATCATTGATGTTACAACTGCAGGAAAGGTTGAGAGTAAGCCTTCGGGATCCCACTTTGGTCGCCAGAGATGTCCTTTGAGTAAAGAATAATCGATATATGCAGCAAGGTTACCATCAGGAGTTAAATTACCTGCACCATAACCTGGAACTGGAATTAACATCATTGCCAACCAGTACAATACAAGGATAATGATAGAAAGAATTATCTGAGTCCGATTAGATAGAAAAATGTAAATTAACGATGTAATAAAATAGACTGTAGCAATCCTTTGAAGAACTCCAGGAATTCGTACAGTTGAGAAATTGAAATAAGGAAATAAATGAAGAAACATTCCCAATGCAAAAATTATGAGAGAACGTTTTAACACATGAATAAAAAGTTTGTTTTTATCATTTCCCTTTTCAATTCTCTTCTTGAAAGAAAAAACCATAGAAACGCCAAGAATGAAAAGGAAAAATGGAAAAATAAAATCTGTGGGAGTCCAGCCATGCCAATCTGCATGCTTTAGCGCTGGATAAATTGAGCTCCATGTGCCCGGATTATTAACCAGTATCATTCCAGCAATTGTTAATCCCCGGAATACATCAAGTGAAATAAGTCTTGTCGAAAGTTCATCTGATGATTTCATTCATTTACTCAAAATTGTTGAATGGAAAATGTAAGATAGGATTTCAATGAAGAGTCACCTTAATTTAGTGGGCGCTAAAGGATTTGAACCTTTGACCTCCGCCTTGTAAGGGCGGCGCTCTGGACCAACTGAGCTAAGCGCCCAATGTGTAAATAACAAATTGTAATGCAAAAATAAAAAAATTCAAATGTTAATTAAAATTTCAAAAATGTTATTCACTTAAAAGTTCTTAAGAAATGAATGAGACCCCACTTTAAAGAACCATAATTCAAAATTAATATCATAATGTTAGTTCATAGTGAAAGCTTTGAAAATAACATCTATAGTTAATTAAATTCTTTTAGAAAAAATAAAAACTACTACATATTTCACAATGACCAAAAAATAGTAAAACTCAATACGTAATAACAAACATAAAAAAGGCAAATATTTTGTGAAAAGAACTTTAATTATTTCACTATATCTAAACTCATAGTTTCATTAAAAAATCACCTGACAACAAAACTAAAAACATATTTGCTTAAGAATTATCATTCTTAGCTAATAGGCTTTATGTAATGTAATTTTATCGTTAAATAATGAAGAAAATAATTTGCATAAAGAATGTCTTATCTATCAGTACCAGAACCTTCAAACAAATTCTAATGAGAGAAAAAATTACCATTGAGAAATAATAGTGAAATTTAGCTTAGAGCGTAAAATTCCACTTTCAACATTATTTTTTATAAAAATCTTAACCAATGGACACAAATTAAAAAGATAGAAATAATTGATTGGCAAGTTAAGATTGAAAAGTTTTGGAATTCTGCAGTTAATTAATTTTATTCCAGAGAACACACGAAATTAACTAAACAAAAGTTTTTATGACAGTGCTTTTTGGACAAAATCTGAACTTTTTTGACGAAAATCCGGACTACGACTTTCAATTGCAGTCCTGCTGGCGACAATCCCACCCAGCGTTTCCGATAGTCTGACGGCAAGTAAAAATTTACGTTGGGGATGACACTCGGTCTCTATACCCTTATTCCCATCTGCCTTGTCTATTTCGCATGCGAGCTGATGATTTTTTATTAAAAATTAAAACTACTCTGGTATTTTAACATATCTTCAAACATAGCAAGAAGTCGTTTTCTTTTGTTTTCTTCTTTGCTTTCCTTTTCGTACTTTAATTCATTGAGAATGCTTATGTATTTTTCTAGATTCTCCTTAGTAAATTCAGTACGAAATAATGAAAAAGCTAGTTCGAAAGTATTCTTTATTTGTATTTCAATCTTATGTTCGCCGCTAAAGCCTATTACTCTTCCTACGTAGCCAAAAGTCCATGGTCGCTCTATCGCTAATTTAACTTTATCCTCGCCATCTGGCGAAAAAACGAAGAACAAAATCCTTGCCCAGAATACAGGTTCTACCTCTGGAAAAATATTGCGTGATACATCGTCTAAAATCCTGTCGATAACTTCTTGCTCTTGCAAAATTCTATCTCCTGCCCAAGTAAAGAATTTATTTAGAGAGATCCGCGATATATCATTCTCTGTGTCTGTAATATTGTTTTTCGTAACTTTCCATTCCTCTGGGAAAAACTTCCAGATATTATATCTCTCGGGAGAACTTTCAATGACTTCAAAAAATTTCTGATAAAATATATCAAACAAGTAATTAATGTAATAATACTTTTTACTTTTATCTTCGCTCTCAACAAATTTCTTCTTGTGCTTCTCCGCATGTTCTTTAAAACCTTCAAAAAAATAAAAACTTTGACTTTCTTTGAAAGCGAGTTCTTCAATTTTCTGTAAGATAGAGTTAAGCGTTCCGTAAATTTCTCTATAGCTCATCCTCTCGGATGATTTATATTTATTGGCGAAAAATATATATTCTTTTTCCCAGATTCTAAAATGCCACTCCAAAATTTTCAGGAACGTTCAATTTGGCCACACCAATAAAACAATTGAGCGGTTGTTTATGTAAGCAAGAAAGTTGTTAAGATATTCCTTCACAAGGGTTAATTCATTCTTTTTTATCAGTTAGTCCATCCAATGTGAAAAGAACTCAAAAACATGTATTGGCTTAATTGAAAATTCTTTTTCAATCTCATCGTCTTTTCTTCGCCATAATTCTTTGAATGCCTTTGAAACATCGTCTGATTTAGTCTCTTTATACAAAAGGAAAGATTTTAAATCAGTTGAACTTTTGTTTTCGATAAAATGAAAAATTTGAGGAAGTAACAAAAAGTATATAAATATCACACTTAAAAAAATAATGGCAAGCTCAAAGGGAAATAATATAGGAATAATAAATAATCCTAAAAATATAAATATCCCGACTGGATATTGAACCAGATATCTGAACAATTTTACACTCTTATAATAAAATTCTTTTTCTAGGATATTTTCAATTTTTTCGCCAATAATATATTTTTTCTTCTCTAAAAGTCTTTAGTATGCATTCCATGAAAATGGGATAGAGAATGTTATCATTCCAAGGAAAATTGTGATCAAATACATATTTGTAGTGTTTAGATTGTCGAAAGTGTAATTCATATCTTAAAAAGTTTTTTTACTAGTTCATCATTTTCTTTTTCTAATTTTTCAATTTCTTTTTCGTTACCTTCGTTTTTATATTTATGGCATTTTTTGGAAATCTCCGAAAGTTTTTGGTGCAGCGGATTTTTAGGGTCAAATTTCGGAATTCCGACATGCTCCATTACCGAAAGCGTGCCAAAACCACGACCAGCGGAAGAATAAGATTTAATGAAATCGCGAACTGGTTTTGAATTGATAATAGCGCAAAGATAATGGGCTTCGGATTCGTTGTAAAAAGAAAAAATATGGAAGCGTAACTGAAAATGGTTGATGAAGTTAGCATTAATATTGAGAATTCTCTAGCTAATCTTTGGCTTTCATTACAACTCCACAGACTTCTAATGGGGATTTTCCATTTTTAATTCTATTCTTTACTCTGAATTCATTATATGGTTTAAATCGTAAATAATTTTTGTAAAGATTCAAATAATTCTCCACTGTTACAAAACTCTGAAATGACTCTATTGTTTTAATTTTCTCATCAATTGTCGATTAACATTCTCTGAGATTTTGTTAATCTTACTAATCTCGGGCTTTTCTTGATGTGTTAATAATTTATCAAGTCTTATTCTTACTTATTCGTATGCCGTAATCCTCTCTTATCCGCTTGCGTATCACTCGGTAACTCATTCGCTCCTCTACGTGCATCTTTGTTAATCTTAGCTTGAACGACTTACTATAGCTTTCTCTCGTCGCTTTATTTGTTTTAAAACTCTGCTTACAATCTTTACACAAATAGCGCTGTACTTTACGCACACTCTTACGCTCAAAACTATTTTCTATTCTTTTTCTCTTTTAGTTTTTTACTGTCTTTAATGACTCACAATTTAGTCATCGCATCTGTCTACGGAGCTTCTTCATCGATTTAACCTATTTAGCAATTGCACAAATTACTTTTTTCGGATAAATCTATGTCTTTATTGATCTTACAGGTATTTTATCAACCGAAAGGAGGTACGCTTAGTAAAGAAACTTCCGGGAGTTTAATTTCAAATTTTCCTGCACAGGCGAGGTGAGTCAAAGACGTTTACCTTGCGAAAAATCCAAATTTGTAAATTGGCGGAGAGGGTGGGATTCGAACCCACGGTCCCGATTACTCAGGACACCGGTTTTCGAGACCGGCCTATTAAACCACTCTAGCACCTCTCCAAACAACTCTTTTTGATTACAAATATAAAAAAACAACTTCTGAGATTTTTTTAGTACCAACTTTTTCAAATTTCTTGCTATTTTAGTTTAACCTCAAAAAAATAAAAAAACTCTTTACTTTTATAAAAAAAATCCATAGAATTTGACAAATTTTTGAAATTAAAAACAAAATGGATTGTATATGAAAAAATCATACCTATTTTATATAGCAATTCTTTTAATTTTTATTATAGGGTGCGGACCCTCAAAACCAGAAGAGGAGGTTGTTGATGAAACAGCTAAAAATGGCAATATGATAATCTTCCGATATGATTCAAATGAGCTTGTAAATAAGGCCTTAAAACATAACAAAGTAGATTTACTATCAAAATCGGTCTGCCCAAAAATTTTCAACGGCTGTTGTATTCCAAATGGTATTTCAACCTATTACAACGGGATCTATCAAGATCTATTTAATATTTCAAGTGCATTAAATAGAAATATAGTTTGTGATATCTGGCTTCATTATAAATCCGATGATGGACAAATTCTTGCCATGCCAGTCGAATATCAAAAAGACAGGAATATGCTTAAAGTAAATGGAATTTATTTTGAATGCATTTCAAGTGACAATCAACTTTGGGTTCCAAATTTAAATTATTTCCATTCAGGTTGGCCCTCGGAAACTTTCGATTATGTTATGGATTTTGCACCAAGTAAATTTATCCGTTTTAAACAACAATTTTGTAGAAGTTTAGGAATACCTACGACTTTGAAAGTAAAAAATCAGAAACTTTTCCATCTGGAAGTAACGGAAAATCAACAGTTAAAAATATATTCTGAAGCTCCTTTCGATGATCTAACTATTGAATATAAAGATATTGCAACTGGAATTGAAAACTTTGTTGATTACTATTATTTCGATAGACTTGATTACTTAAGAGATAAACTTGTTAATGTGTCATTCCTTGTCAGGGATAATGAAACACTTTATCCAGTTGAAGATGCGAATGTTGTCATATTACCACTTGAAGGAACTGATGAAAGTAGAGAAATTATTGAGAGATTTACCGATTTTACTTTAAGAGCACCAAATTTTGATTTCGGTTTATATGGATTCAAAAACTGTATTTCCGAAAACGTTCTTGACAGAATTTCAATGCAAAACAAACTCTTTACTTACTTTACAGATTACCGTCTTAATCCTTGGGCAATTATCTCATCAAAATATAGTAATAAAACAAACAAAAATGGTGAACTTTATTGGAATCCAGATGACCTGGCTTCATCGGATCCAAACACATTTTCAAGTCTAATTAAATCGGAACTCTTCAAAACACAGATCTTAAACAGAGCACATTATTTCGCCATTGAAAAAAATAAGAGGTATTCTATAAAAATTGTTCATCCACGTTATCAATATTTTGAAAGAACATTTAGTGTTAGTGAAGATAGTCAAGTCATTATTGATTTAGCTCAAGTCACAACTAAATTAGAAAATGTTGGTGGTAGAGGAAACCGGGATAACTTATTTATTCGACCAATATTGGAATAATTATTTATCTAAAATATAAATCAGGATTGTCCTTTGATTTAGAAATTAAAACTAAAGGCAATCCTGTTTTTATTTTTATAAATTTCTGATAAGTGCAGATAGTATTAATTAATCAATAATATTTCACTAAAAAGAACTTAAACGTTTCATTACACACACAAAAAACTACTTCAAGTAAAAAATAAATCACAAACGTTAAACAAAAGAAAAAACTTTTCTCATCACTCTATTATTTAGTTGACATTAAGCAAGAAAATCAATTTTTTATCCTAATGTATCTTAATTATTTTTGTAATTAACATTATAAAATGAGGTTAAATATGTACAAAGTGGTTCTTCTAAGACATGGAGAAAGTATTTGGAATAAAGAAAATAGATTTACAGGTTGGACAGATGTTGACCTTTCCGAAAAAGGTATAGAAGAAGCAAAGAAAGCCGGTGAAGCTTTAAAAAATGAAGGATTTGTTTTCGATGTAGCTTTCACTTCTGTCCTGAAAAGAGCAATTCGCACTTTATGGATTGTACTTGATGAAATGGATTTAATGTGGATACCCATTATAAATCACTGGCGATTAAACGAAAGACATTATGGAGCTTTACAGGGCTTGAATAAAGCAGAGATGGCTCAGAAATATGGAGAAGATCAGGTAAAAATTTGGCGAAGAAGTTATGATGTCCCCCCACCAGCTTTGGATAAAAACGACCCACGATTCCCTGGTTTTGATCCAAGGTATAAAGATTTATCGGAAGATGAATTACCAACCTGTGAAAGTTTAAAGGATACAGTTGCGAGATTTATACCATATTGGGAAGAAAAAATTGCTCCAACAATTAAATCAGGTAAAAGAGTACTGATAGCGGCTCATGGAAATAGTTTAAGAGCATTAGTAAAATTTCTTGATAACATTCCTGATAATGAAATCGTTGAATTAAATATTCCAACGGGTATTCCTCTGGTGTACGAACTTGACGAAAATTTAAGTCCTATAAATCATTATTATCTTGGCTCACAAGAAGAAATTGAAAAGGCAATTCAATCGGTAGCAAATCAAGGTAAGGCAAAGTAATTATTAAAAAAGGCTGAAGGTAAGTTTAGTTACCTCAGCCTTTTTGAAATATAAAAAATTAAATTTTACATTGACTCAAATCTCATCTTCATCTTTTCTAATTCATCCCAGAGTTCTTTTGGAATTTTGTTATTAAAAGTGTTATAAAATTCTTTGACTCGTTCATACTCTGTTAAACCTTCTTCTTTATTTATTTCAAACAATTTTCTCAATCTATTTTCAGGTATATTTAGTCCACTTACATCCAGACTATTAAATTTTGGAATAAAACCTAGAGGAGATGTTTCATAATTTTCTTTATCATTCAATCGTTCAAAAATCCATTTGACAACCCGGATATTTTCGCCATAACCTGGCCAGATAAATTTTCCATTTTCATCTTTTCTAAACCAATTGACAACAAAAATTTTAGGAAGATTGTTTTCATCTGTACGATGTTTAAATGATAACCAATGGGCAAAATAATCGGCCATATTATAACCACAGAATGGTAACATAGCAAAAGGATCAAACCGTAATTTCCCTACTTCTCCGGCTGCTGCTGCTGTTGTTTCAGAAGATTGAATTGAACCGGTAAAAACACCATGCGTCCAATCAAAAGTTTGAAATACAAGTGGAATAAAACTCGATCTGCGTCCACCAAAAATTATTGCTGATATGGGCACACCATTTGGGTTCTCCCAATCGGGATCCATCACTGGACATTGAGAAGCTGGTGTTGTAAATCTTGCATTTGGATGAGAAGCAGGTTCATTTTTATCAGGTGTCCACTCCTCCCCTTTCCAATTAATCAATTTATTTGGTTTCTCGTCAGTTAAACCTTCCCACCAAACATCAAGGTCCTCGGTTAGTGCAACATTCGTAAAGATGGAATTCTTTTGCAGAGTTAAGATTGCATTTGGATTAGTCTTCAATGATGTTCCAGGTGCAACACCAAAGAATCCGTATTCGGGATTAATTGCATAGAGTCTACCATCTGAACCGAATTTCATCCAGGCTATGTCATCACCAACAGTTTCAACTTTCCAACCTGGAAGAGCGGATTCTAACATCGCAAAATTTGTTTTACCACTTGCACTGGGAAATGCTGCAGCTATATATTTCTTTTCTCCTTCTGGAGAGGTCACACCAACAATTAACATATGCTCAGCTAACCATCCTTCTTCACGAGCAAGTATGGAGGCAATTCTTAAGGCATAACATTTTTTTCCCAGCAATGCATTTCCTCCGTATCCACTCCCATATGACCAGATGCTTTTATCTTCTGGGAAGTGTACAATATACTTTGTGTGGTTACAAGGCCAGGGTACATCCTTTTGTCCTGGATTTAAGGGATAACCGACAGAATGTAAACCAGGGACGAAGAAATCGTCACCCAAAACCTCCAGAACTTTTTTACCTATTCTAGTCATGATTCTCATATTCACAACAACATAAGGAGAATCTGTAATTTCAACACCAATTTTAGAAATTTCAGAACCAATAGGTCCCATACTGTAAGGAATCACATACATTGTTCGACCTCTCATTGACCCTCGAAAAAGATTCAACAAAATCTCTTTCATTTCTTTTGGATCTTTCCAATTATTATTTGGACCCGATTCTTCTTTGGTAGGCCAACAAACATACGTTCTATCTTCCACTCGAGCTACATCGCTCGGTTCAGAACGAGCATAGAAGCTTCCGGGTTTTTTCTTTTCGTTTAGTTTAATAAATGTACCCTGTTCAACCAGCAATTGTGTCATTTTCTGATATTCTTCTTCTGAGCCATCGCACCAGTGTATGTTTTCTGGCTGACAAAGTTCAGCCATCTCATGAACCCACTTAAGCAGTTTTTGGTTTTTTGTCATAATAGATACCCTTAATTGTTTTGAATTAGTTTTTGTAAGGAACCTCCTTTATACGTACTCAAAAATAATATTTTATTAAATAGAAAAGAATAGAATAAGCCCTTTTTCCACCTTAAATGAATTTTACCTATAAATTAAATGAAGAACCAACGGGAGATGGTATTTTAGACTTCTGATTTTAAATGATGAAAAAATATTTTATAAACTTACTATCAATAAAAAAATATTGAAAGCTCAAACGAATTTTATGAGTTTTAATATCAATTAGCTTTTTCCTTAAAATTTTAATCCAATTGACAGATGATGTGTATCTTTTAATCTATGAAATTCTTGAAATGCGTAATCAAATTTTAATGTTACTAAGTCTACCATTCTATAGTTAATACCTAATCCAAAAGTTAACCCTTGCTCCGTGTCCCTTTCAAACAATGATTTATATCCAGTTCTCAGAAAAATTCTTTCATTCCAAGAATATTCTACACCCAGGTTAACATATTCAGTGTTATCATTAGGATGAATTGCATTAGATTCAAATGTTAATCTAAATTGATCATTTTTGATTAAATCCAGAGCGACACCAATTCTAAAAAGTAAAGGTAAATCAAAAGCATCAACCTGGTGTTCAGTATTAATTATATTTGCCCCGGTGGGACCGTAATTAGTAAGAACAAGTAAATCTCTTCCATTAAGTTTCATCTTAGTTCCAAAATTCGAAATGGAAGCTGCAATTCTTGTTTCATTCAAGAATTTAATTCTATATAAAGTGCCAATGTCTATTGCAAATCCATAAGCAGATTCATTCCAGATATATTCTCGAATATATTTTGCATTAAAGCCAATAGAAAAATCCTCCGTTAAGAACCTTGCGTAGGATAAACCAATAGCCAATGCACCTGCACCAAAAAATTCACCCGTTCCCTCTGGTTTATCAACGGTGCGAACAGGTAATTCAGTCATACTCAATACACTAACAAATGCACCTATTGTGCCGAAATCACTTAATCCAATGGCAAAAGAGGCGTTATCGAAATTTACATCAAGAATCCAATCTGAGTGAAAGAAACTTGCTTCTCTATTGTAAATTTTAGCAAGTCCTGCTGGATTCCAATAAATTGCAGATATGTCATCAACAGATGCAACGAAAGCACCGCCCATTCCAATTGCTCGTGAACCGACTCCCATCTTGAGAAATTGCGCTGCTGTAGTTCCCGTCTTAGTCAAACTAGAACCTATTTGTGAAAAAGAGTCACCTACAAAAATCACCCAAAGTAAGATAATTACAATTAAAGTTCTCATACTAAAACTCCTTTTGATAACTATTTAATAATTGCAAAACGTAAAAGTTTTTCTCCAATACCAGGAGCTTCTATATGTGCAAAATAGATACCATATGCAACAGTAAATCCATCCCTATTTAAAAGATTCCAGAACGCTCTTCCGTGCTCAAGTGATGAACGATGGTGAATTGTTTGAACAAGCTCACCTACCAGCGTGTATATTCTTATGGTGCATTCAGGTGGTAAGTTTTCAAAATACAATCTTCTTTCACCACGGTTTTGACCTGGAAGTTTATTTGTAGGCTCAATTTCATTAACAACAACGTATGGATTTGGAACAACATAAATTTTATCAAGTTTAGACCTGGCTAAATTTTTGTCAAATTTTGATGCTTCTGTTATTAAATAAAAGACATCGTTATTGTTGAACGGACGTAAAGTTCTAATGTAAAAAATGTCACCCTGAGATGGTGGCAAATCAGGACCTGTTGGTGGCTTATAAAAAATAACTCCCCAGGTTGTAGTATCAGTAGTTCTGCCCATTGAACCTGGTTTGAAGAAAATTATTTCTTCCCCTGCTGTGTAGCTGGAATCTCTCGTTGCAGCATTTTCTTTCAAGTAAGTTAAAATTGATTTCGGTACCCCCCTTGTAACATCTTTAACTGAATACTTTACTGGAACTTTTACTAATCTACCCCTGTCAAGAACCATTGCAGAATCTATGTAATTGTTTGAAAAATGAATTTCGTAATCAGCTTCGTTTGGAATTATTCTACCGCCAACCGTGGCTCGATCAACACGCCAGGTATAATTGCATTTCCCTGAAATCCATTTTGTGTTTATACTGTCAAGTTTAAGTCGGGGATGATCAGTTATCTTAACTTTCATTCCATCAAATACAGGATTACTATCTTCTCCATTTAAGAATTGACTTTGATAAATAGGATAGTATCGATATTGAACTTTATATTTTTGATTAACACTCATTGAACTTGTTGAAGTCCTTCTAATAATTCCTTTTTCAAAATCTACTACATAATCAATATTTTTTCGATAAACATTGCCATTGTAATCAGTTACATTAAATTTATCATCATCGTTTATAAAAGGATTTTTAAGCTTTGTAAAATTTGTATCATAAAACTGGATATTATGATCTATTGTTGGTTTAAGTTTAAGAACAGAATAATTCTTTCCGGCAATCCATTTCCTATTTTGATAAAGACTATCTCTAAAGAAAAGTCGATACTCTTCGTTCTCTGGTACCAACAAATCATTAAGAACTTCTAAAACAACTTCACCATTTCCAACTCCACTTTCGTGAACTAAATTTTTTGTGCTCGTAGAAGTATAAACATAACCACTTGCTCTTGGCCCGGGAATGACCATTACCGTGTTAACGTCGAATTGTAATTGATTTGTTATCGGATCAACTATGATTTTTTTACTTGTTTCCGTTGGTGGAATTCCAATTGAATCTCCATGATCATAGGCAACAACTGCATAATAATATGTCTGTCCATTTATAACATTATTTGAATCAACATATGAATGAACAAGGCCACTGTTATTTCCTAAATAGTAATGAACACCTCTGCCTTGATATTGAACTGGATGAAATCCTTTCCAATAATCAGGAGCAATGGGATCCCATTGGCCATTTCCATTTATATCTACATAGTGTTCACCTACATCATATTTCCCATTCTTATTTGCATCTGTATATGGTTCAGGGCGTTTATCGACATCCCATCGGCATTCTCTGCCACTTAGATCTCTGAGTGGTTCGTATAGAAAGCTTGAACCACGTCCATCGGTAATTTTTTGTATATCGTTGAAAGTAGGGTCAGTGCTTCTATAAATAACATAGCCTTCAAAATCCTTGCCGGTTATTGGATCGATGCTTTCTTCGGCTCGATTGTCCCAATATAGTGTAACTTTTCGGTTACCAGGAACAGCATAAACGTGTGGTTTCAGAGGTGGTCTAAAAAACCGATAATTAGCATTATAAATTCTTTGAACTGTTTCCGCTGTAATTAATAAATCGTCAAGATTTTCGCCCAGTAGTAATGCCATTGAGAATCTTTTTATTTCTTTTTTCTTTAATTCAATTGGTCCACTACCAAAGATGAAAACGATATCTTCCAGCTGACGAATATCACTAAAGTTTCCAGCTTGAATACGATTCCACATTGATTCATCATTTGAAATTTTATCTGTTGCCCATGTCCAACTATTGAAACTTGTCAATCCAATTTGATCTGATTCATCTAAGTCAGTAAGTTCAAAATTCGGTTCTCCGGGATAAAGTGGATCTAATGAACCATCTGGTAATCTTTTACCAGCAGTGGGCATTCCATCACCTTCACCAAAATCTTCTGTGTTTGGAATACCATCTATACCTAAATCATCTGTCAAAACATTCCAATCGCGGTCATTATCTATGCCATCATCTTGACGTTCATCTATCATTCCATCACCATCATCATCAAAATTATTTCCAGGATTACTCGGGCTTTCAAGATATTTGCAACCTAAGTAACCTACAGGTAAACCTAAATGGCCTTTTCCATCATTATCCCAGAGATACATCATGCTTCGTGCATAAACTGGTACACTGTAATTATGTGGGGCAACAAAATAACCTAAATCATCTCTAACTTCATCACCTGGATCGGCAGGCAACCCACCGCCAACATCCGGATCACCATACATTCCAAAATAAACCGAGTCCAGGTCTTTATCACTAACATTTGCTATAGTATAAACGAAGAAAATTGTATTTTCTGCAAGGGCATTGCTCCATTGCAACGCTCGCCCATCAACTTGAACTCCAAGCCCTCTTTTAGTTGAATCATTAACAAATGGCCAGTAAGGAAATTCTGAATTATCTCTATCATCCATTGCCCAGAAAACTTCAAGATCTGCATTTGTTGCATCTTGAGCTAAATACCCGGGCCAAACGTACTTTCCTAAAACTGGATTATACCACTCACGAGGCCAGGAATCAGGTTTACCATCACCATCTTTATCATCAGCTGGATTTGATGCCATTAAATCTTGATTTGGATCGGCATAACCTGGTAGAGGCTGCCAACACCATAATGTATCGCCAGTTGGATTTACCTCTCGTAAGCTTGGATAGTCCCACAAACCGTCTGAAACAATATGAAGTCTTTGATTTGGGTTTATTCCACTGGGAACTGAAGCAGCTACGAATGGACAGAATTGAAAAACATAGGAAACACCTCTCCAAACGACATTATTGACATTTCTCAATAAACCATAGCCAGGTGCAATGCCACCATAGTTATAAATTTCTGTACTAATCTTATTACCATTCATAAAAAAGTGTTTTCTATCCTTCATACCTGTAATTTTTTTTAGTCTTTCTTTTAACTTTTCTTTCTCAGCATGAATCACTCCATTCTGACGATTCAATTCATTTAGATTTATTGCTGATTGAAGATAGTTTACTACTTTTTCTCTTTCAGACTTTTTATCAGAAAAGTTTGATTGAGAAAATAAAATATTCGACAATACAATTATTAATAACAGTGTTAAACTTGCTAAAACTTTCATTTTTTCTCCTATAAATTTGATTTCATTTTTAGAAATCAACTTCAAATCCTAATCTTACTTCTCTGGGTGGTAAGTAATAGTGTGGTCTATTGAAATATTCTTCTGGTGGTCTAACAAGAGGAATCCGTTTGGATAACTCATCTACAGATTTAGTTGCACCGCTTGTTTGTAGTAAAGTATAAGTAGCTCTACCTGTATCATCATAAACTAATCTCTCAATCAAATTATCGAAAAGGTTAAACACTTTTGCAAAAATTGTTAGGTCAACACCAAATACCTTAAAGACCTTTTCAGCAAATAAATTAACATAAAATTGAGAGGGTCTTCTTCCACTATTTGTTCGAACATAAACTTGTTTGCCTGTAATTTGTGGTGTATATGGTAAACCAGTACCTATTCTATTAACCAAGGTAATCGTCCAATCATTAATTTTTCCAAAAGTAACAGTTGTATTTAGTGTGTGAGTTTGATCCCATGCAAGAAACACGGGTATTTTTTCACTTTGTCTCCCTGACGAAAGATCAAGGAAGAACGCATCAGGATCTGTATCGTTTCCCTCAGCAACTTGGAATGTATAGTCTACTGTAACTCCTAACGGGCTAGCTGCACTTCTTCTTTTAACTAATGAAAAAGTTATTCCTTTAATATTTCCATAATCTTTGTTCACATATCTTAAATAAGTTTTATCTCCACTAACTCTAATTGTTTGTAACGCTAAGAGATCGCGTACATCCTTATAATAACCTGTAACATTAATTGCCAGATCGTCAAGTAAAAGTTGTTGTAATCCTAATTCGTATGTAACTGTTTTTTCGGGATTAAGATTTGCATCTCCAAAAATTGGTGTGCCAACAGCATAACTAGTTTTGAAGTTTGGGTTCGTGTATAAAAACTGAAATGGAGGCATCTGGAAGAAATGACCATAAGAGAAATGAATTATACCTCGATCAGTGATTGGGAAAGAAAATCCAAATCTTGGACTGAGTTGATGTTTTGGTGATGCTTTTGAGAGAAGTGAATTCTTATCAATGTATACTGGCAATGTTGGGTCATAAGGTGATGGATAATAAATATTATTTGAATATTCAGATTTAGAGTTAAAATAATCGTAACGTAATCCAACGTTAATTATAAAGTTTGTAAATTCCATTTTGTCCTGGACGTAGGCAGAAAATTGAACAGGTTTTTTAGTATAGAGATCGTGATCAGCTGTTGTAATATCTGGGATGGTTGGAACTAGATAACGAGTTGTGTCTCTTTTTATGACAAAACTCTGATAATCCAGAATGTGGCTTTTGAATTCAACACCAAATTTCAACTCATGCTCTATTGATACTTGACTGGTTAGGTCGAACTTAATTCCATAAGTACGCGCTCGTTCGTAACTATGACCATTTCTAGTTCCTCCGAAATAAAATGTATATGAAACAGGTCTGGTCAGTTTTTCAGTTGGTTGGTAGCGAGAGTCTGGTCTTAAACCTTTTAGACTTTTACCGGGATAAAAGTCAACTGGATTACCATTTATATCAACTAATGGATAAAGATATTGTTTGTAGTCATTAAAATTATACATCAATTTCAATGAATAAAAGGTACGAGAACTTAACGCGTGCCTGAAATCAAGAGAGTTGCTATAACCATATTCATAGTAATTATAATTTGCCTCGGGGTTATACTTAAAATCATGGGTATAGCTTTTAAAGTGTGACCTTGAATAAATCAAGTCATAATTAATTTTAATTGTTGATATTGGTTTAAATGTCAATTTTGCAGTACCACTAAATTTTTTCGATGGATTCATCGGAACAATAGCATCATCGCCCGATTTTGATATTCTTATATCGTTTGGATCAGATGGATTAATAAAAACAGAATCCCAAGGCATGTGTTGTCTTACACCAAATAGCCATCCCTGGTTATATTCGTTTCTAGCAGAAAGAAAAAATAAAATTTTCTTGTTTAAAAATGGGAAAGGTCCACTAAATGTAAACTCTGTAACATTGCTACTTAACGGATTTACATCGTTCACATTAAAGAAAATCTTTTTTCGTGTACTTAAAAAATCACCCGAGTAAAATGACAGATGAAATCTATATTTCTCCGTACCCTCTTTAGTAATTGTGTTTACAATTCCACTAAGCGCATTTCCGTACTCGGCGTTAAAAGTACCCATTATAACAGATATTTCTTGAACAGCGTTCGTAGCAATTTCAACCACAGGAGTGTTATCAAATGGATTTATTATCGGTACTCCATTAACTGTGTATGCAATTTCATTCGTTCTTCCCCCTCTAATATGCAATTCTCCTCCTACTCCCTGCACAATACCTGCTTGTAAAGCCAAAATTTGATGAATACTTTCGACAGGCAATGCTTCAATTTGATTTGCATCAATTGTAGCTTGAGTTGAAGTAAGATCTTCTCTAATTAAAGGTGTTTGCGCTTCTACAACAATAGTTTCCAATTGAATTGCTTCTTCGACCATTTCCACATTTATTCTTGTTGTAAAATCCGCATTCACTTTTACATTCTTTACAATCTTCTTTTCATATCCAATTGCAGAAAAAATTAGTGTGTAGGTTCCTGGCGGAATATTTGTTAGAACATATTGACCTTCCAGATTTGTTGCTGTCCCAATATTTGTTCCTTCAATGATAACATTTAAAGAGGGAATGGGTTCACGGCTTTTTGCGTCAACTACTTTGCCTGCAATTTTACCAGTTGTTCCGCAAAAGATTAAATTTGGTAAAACTAAAAGCAGGAGTAAAATTCTCATGATGCCTCTCCTGTTAAATTTTTGAAATGATAATACTATTTTTAGTTCCTAACCAAAATTTATTTTAATCTACAAACAAATTTTTTTTCATTCAATTCAATGCCTAATTGCGATAGTATTGTA
>Ga0209721_1000043_pt1 | contig 115948 bp, 130 predicted proteins | sample TshhotsprinmetaG_FD_184139 | JGI IMG/M metagenome (GOLD analysis project Ga0209721, IMG submission 184139) | Hot spring microbial communities from South Africa to study Microbial Dark Matter (Phase II) - Tshipise hot spring metaG (SPAdes)... | ecosystem: Environmental > Aquatic > Thermal...
CATTCATGATTTGAATGAATATCATTCATATTTGAATAATGTTCTAGCGGATAGAAATAATTAAAGGCAATGCGCCGCTGTTGAACTCTACCTGTGGCATCAATTTCATAGCTGGAATACATATCCATGGTTTGACAACGCAATTTATATGTGGTATGTTAATACTACTATATGGGGAAAACAGAACTTCTTGTGCACGATAAAGTTGAAGATAAACATGGCGGCATTGTTGGAGTTAAAGTATGGGCAGTTCCTAAATCGGCAGATAAGCCGCATGAATATAAGTATTCATCGGTATATATCAGGCGTGGTAAACGCATTTTGGGATATGACAATGCAGAAAGAAAAGGAGACCATAGGCATTATAAAGATAAAGAAATGCCTTATAACTTTAAAGGCATAGATAAACTGTTTGAAGATTTCTACAGAGATTTAAGAGAGGTGATGAGCAATGAAAGTTAAAAATGTAACCGTAGGTATAAAAAGCATTGAAGAAGTGCTGAAAGACGCAAAAGAGGTTATGAAAAAGCTGGAGCGGGGAGAGAAAGTCAAGAAAAGAAAGTCTGGCATATACTTTGAAAGCCTTGAAGTAATGAGAAAGGCCATAACAACCGAAAGAGTAAGAATTTTGAAAATCATCAAGGAAAAACATCCAGATTCAATTTATGAACTCGCAAAACTCCTCGGCAGAAATCTGAAAAATGTTTCTGATGATGTCCATTACCTTGCAGAACTGGGGCTTATCGAACTTGGGAAAGGGAAATCCAATGGCAGAGAAAAGATAATCCCTTTTGTAGGTTATGACAAGATTTTACTGGAAATACCTGTCTGATTCCGTGAGCTTCATGAATATGTCGCGCAAGTGTGTGAAGAAAAGCAAAATGATAAAGGCGTATAATTATACAGGTTTGTTCTTTTCGTCGAGCTTGATGATTTTAGGCTCAAAGTCCTTTATCTCTTCATCAGCCATGTAGCAGTAAGCGAAGACGATTATCTTGTCGCCTACCACTCCCTTCCTTGCCGTAGGGCCGTTGAGGCAGAATTCCCGGGAACCGGGCTTTCCCGGAATAACATAGGTCTCAAACCTTTCGCCGTTGTTAAGGTTGCTTATCATAACCTGCTCGTAAGGGAGTATATCCGCCATATCCATCAATTCCTTATCAATGGTAATACTCCCTTCATAGGCAAGGTTTGACTCGGTAACAGTTGCCATATGTATCTTTGATCTCAAGAAACATCTGAACATATTAAACTCCGTTTATGAGTAAATGAGTGAATGCGTGTATGAGCGAAAAGAATTTTTCCCATTTTCTCATTTACCCATCCACTCATTTACTTATTCTATTATCTTCGGGACCCTGTAGAATTTTTCCGTGGAATCAGGCGCATTCTTCAGTGCATCTTCCACAGGCAGGGAGGCTGCAGGAATATCATCCCTCATGACGTTATTCAACGGTATTACATGGGATGTAGGCTCTATATTGCTGGTGTCGAGGCTGTTAAGCTGTTCCACATACTCTATTATTGAGCTTAACTGTCCGCTGAAGATATCTATCTCCTTATCCGACAGGGAGAGCCTTGAAAGGCGGGCAATGTGTTTAACGTCTTCACTTGTTATCTTCATCTTTTATATTCTTTCGAGATTTGCGTATTTTGCAGCAAGACGCTTAATTCCGATGCCGGGGAAGTTCACAGTCAACTTTGTATCGTTTCCTTCTTCGCAGCAGTCCCTGACCACGCCGACTCCCCATGACGGATGTTTTACCCTGCATCCGACAACATATGCAGCAGCAGGATTTTTAGGCAGTAATTTTACAGGCTCCGGTGCTGTCTCTGTTTTCTGCTGGACCTTTTCTATCCAGTGGCAGCAGTCTTTTGGAACATCGTGCAGGAATCTTGATGGTTCCTGCTCTTGTATCTTTGAATAGAGTCTCCTCCTCTTTGCGGCTGTAAGACAGAGAATATCCTTTGCCCTTGTCATGCCCACGTAAAAGAGCCTTCTTTCTTCCTGCATTTCAGAGGCGTCATCAATGGCCTTGAAATAGGGGAGGATGCCTTCTTCAACACCTATGACAAAGACCACAGGGAATTCGAGCCCTTTTGCGCTATGAAGCGTCATGAGAGATACAGACATCTTTTTAGATGTGTCGTCAGTTGTTGATACGAGAGATACCCTATCTGCAAAGTCCTTGACAGATATATTCTCTGCCGAGGATACCAGTTCCAGTATGTTCTGCAGCCTTTCTTCCTCGATGTCTTCTATATAGCCTGTTTTTTCCACAATATCTTTGAGCATATCGGCAGCGGTTTTGTGAGGGGTCGATGATATGCCTTCCATGATTTTCACGAACTCACTCAGCTTGTCTTTAATGGACGATGCCACGCCGTTGGACTTTAGCATCAGTTTTATGGCAGCGAAGAGGCTGACAGAGTTCTTCTTTGCCTCCTGCTCTATCTTCGATATGGTGGATGCCCCTATGCCGCGAGGCGGGCTGTTTATTATCCTTCTCAGGCTTACATTGTCATCGGTGTTAAGGGCTATTTTCATGTATGAGATAATATCCTTTATCTCACGCCTGTGGTAGAAGCTCACGCCGCTTATCACATGGTAAGGGATGTTTTCTTCCCTTAAGGCGTCCTCTATTGCCCTTGCCTGGAGGTTTATCCTGTAGAGGATTGCAAAGTGGCTGTATTCGAAGTTGCCCTTCAGGTAGAGGTCTTTTATGGTGCGCGCAACGTATCTTGCCTCTTCCTCCTCTGAGTTGAGCCTGCAGTAGAAGACCTTTTCTCCGCAGCCCTTTTCTGTCCAGAGTTTTTTCGGTTTCCTCTGGGGATTTCTGGATATTACCGCACCCGAGACATCGAGGATATTCTGTGTTGACCTGTAATTTTGCTCGAGCTTGATAATCGTTGCATCAGGGAAGTCCTTTTCAAAATTCAGGATGTTGCTTACATCGGCGCCTCTGAACTTGTATATGCTCTGGTCGTCGTCACCGACTGCACAGATATTCTTATGTCCTGCCATTAACTGCAGGAGCCTGTACTGTGCATGGTTTGTATCCTGAAATTCATCCACGAGGATGTATGGGAACATATCATTGTATTTGGCAAGTATCTTTGGATTCTCCTCGAATAATCTTACGGTGAGCATTATCAGGTCATCGAAATCGAGTGCATTGCATCTCTTCAGTTCATCCTGATATTTTAGGTATACCCTTCCGAGTTTCTCGTCGAAGCCGAAGCCGTCTCCCTGAGACAGGAACTCTTCTGGAGAAATTAGTGATGATTTAAGTATGCTTATCCGTGAAGCAACGCCTTTGTAAAGTGCCTCGTATATTTTTAATTCTTTGAGTATGTGCCTTATTAGATTGCACTGGTCGTCATCGTCATATATGGAGAAGTCGGATTTATATCCCAGTGCCTTTATCTCCCTTCTGAGTATCTTATTGCACTGTGAATGGAATGTCCCGATCCATGACTGCTTCATGTCATGCTCAATAAAGCGGGAGATTCTTTCTTTCATTTCATTAGCGGCCTTATTGGTGAAGGTAACAGTGAAGATGGATGACGGACGGTATTTCTTCTTCCTTACGAGATAGGCAAATTTATGGGTTATTACCCTTGTCTTACCGCTGCCTGCCCCGGCAAGTACGAGAAGAGGTCCTTTTGAATACAGTATGGCCTCTTTTTGCTGGGGGTTGAGTTCTTCTAATAAGACATCTTTTGCCATTGGTTTGTCTCCTTATTATAGCATATTAATGGTTCATAGTTCATGGTTGATAGTTCACGGTTGGCAGTTTATAGCTTCAAAATCTATGAACCATAAACTACTCCACCGTTACGCTTTTAGCCAGGTTCCTCGGCTGATCCACATCACAACCCCTTAAAACAGCAACATGATACGCAAGGAGCTGAAGAGGGATTGTGAGCAATACCGTATTTAAATAATTGTTGCTTCCATTTATGGAAATGGAGTATCTGGAAAGTTTCTTTGCAGCCTCGTCATCCTTTGAAGTAACGGCTATTATAGTGCCTCCTCGGCTCTTTACCTCTTCCATGTTGGATAAAACCTTTTCATACAGCTTTCCTGAAGGGGCAAGGACAACAACAGGCACCTCCTCATCAATAAGGGCAATGGGGCCGTGTTTCATCTCGCCTGCCGGATAGCCTTCTGCATGGATGTATGAGATCTCCTTTAATTTTAATGCGCCCTCCAGCGCTATGGGATAATGTATCCCCCTGCCGAGATACAGGAAATCCTTTGCCTTGAATAGCTCCTTTGCTATAGCACTTATTTCGCCATCGAACTCCAGTGCATGCTCTACGCCTGCAGGAAGGTGGAGGAGTTCCTCTATAAGCACGGATGAGGCTTCATCGGATAAAATTCCCCTGACCTTGCCCAGTGCTATTGCCAGAAGATATAAGGCTACAATCTGTGTTGTGAATGCCTTTGTTGATGCCACTCCGATTTCGGGTCCCGAATGTGTATAAAATACAAAGTCGGATTCGCGGGATGCAGTGCTGCCTATTACATTGCATATGGTCAGTACCTTTGCACCAAGCGCCTTAGCCTCTTTTATTGCTGCGAGGGTGTCTGCTGTCTCTCCCGACTGTGTTATTGCGACAAAGATGGTGTTGCCCGTTATTATGGGGTTTCTATACCTGAATTCCGAAGCTATATCAACCTCAACAGGTATCCTTGAAAGTTCTTCTATCATGTATTTGCCCACAATACCGGCATGGTACGATGTACCGCATGCAACAATGAATACCTTGTCTATTGCTTTGATATCTTCTGCATCGAGACCGAATTCCTCAAGTGCTACCTCTCCATTTTCTGGCAGGACCCTCCCCCTGATGGTATCTGCTATTGCCCGCGGCTGCTCGTATATCTCTTTCAGCATGAAGTGGCGGTAACCGCCCTTTTCAGCCATCGAAGGGCTCCATGATATGGTAACGACATTTTTATTTAAAAGGGTTCCTTCGAAGTCAGTTATGATTACTCCGTCCCTGTGCATTACTGCCATTTCATTGTTTTCGAGGAATATAACCTCCTTTGAATGGCTCAGAAAGGCAGGGACATCGGATGCAAGGAAGTATTCTCCTTCTCCAAGCCCTATTACAAGGGGGCTTTCCTTTCTCACCGCAACTACCTTGTCAGGCTCCTTTTCATTGATGACAGCAAATGCATAGGCGCCTTTAACTTCTTTCAGTACTGCCCTTACTGCTTCTTCGAGAGGGTTGTTTTTCGAATATTTATTTATCAGATGGCACAAGACCTCTGTATCCGTCTCTGATGCGAATATGAATCCATCTTCCTGCAGCCTGTGTTTCAACTCCACATAATTTTCTATTATTCCGTTATGGACAATGACTATTCCGTCTGACCTGTGGGGATGGGCGTTCTCATCGGATGGCCTGCCGTGGGTTGCCCATCGTGTATGGCCTATGGCGAGATTGCTCGAGATATTGCATTTATTGACTATGTTCTCAAGGTCATGGATTTTGCCCTTGCACCTTTTGATCTCTATTTTTTTATCCGTGAAATATGCGATGCCTGCAGAATCATAGCCTCTGTATTCAAGCCGCTTCAGTCCGTCCATCACAACCGGTATGGCATTTTTATTGCCTATATATCCTATTATTCCGCACACGTTACTTTCTCTTTCCTTTCGACTGTTTTTTAAACGCCCATTTCTCTATATGTCTTTGGTCTGCCCTGCTCACTGCAAGGGAAAGGGGCGGCACATTCTTTGTAATAGTTGAACCTGCACCAACGTATGCACCTTTGCCGACTCTCACTGGTGCAACGAGCTGCGTATCGCTTCCCACAAATACATCATCCTCTATTATGGTTTTGTGTTTTTCTTTTCCATCGTAGTTGCAGGTTATTGTACCAGCTCCAATATTTACATTTTTGCCTATCTCTGCATCTCCTAAATAACTGAGGTGCGATGCCTTTGTTCCTTCGCCGATTACGGATTTCTTTATCTCCACGAAGTTGCCGATCTTTGATGACGGGCCGATTATGGAGCCCGGCCTGAGATGGGCGAATGGGCCTATAGTTGCATTTTTATTTATAGTCGATGATTCGATTACTGTGGAATCCTTTATAGTCACATGATTTCCGACTGTGCTGTCGGCTATTCTTACATTTGGATAAATTGTGCAGCCTTTGCCGATAATGGTTTTGCCTTCGATATGTACATTCGGATATATAACAGTATCCATGCCTATTTTTGCATCAGGATGTATGAAGACAGATGACGTATCTATAAATGAAACACCATTTTTCATCCAATTGGATAAAATCCTGTCTTTTAGGTAATGGCATGCGTTATGGAGGTCTTCACGTGTGTTTATGCCCGTCAACTCTGTTTCGCTGCCGAGGATATGTGCGCCGACTTTATAGCCTTTTTTTACAGCAATATCCACGATATCGGTGAGATAATACTCTCCTTTTGCCTTATTTATTTTTATTTCTTTCAAAAGTTTTAATGCATGGGATTTTATTGCATATATACCGCTATTTACTTCCTTTATCTTTTTCTGCTTATTGTCAGCGTCCCTGTCTTCTATTATCGCCGTTACTCCGCTTCTTTCCCTCACGATTCTTCCATAAGAATGTGTGCCTTCTGCAATGAACGAGATTATGGATATGTCCTCTTTGTTCTGCTTGTGGAGTTTCAAAAACTTCTGCAAGGTTGATGCGTTTATAAGGGGGGTATCACCGCTTAATACCAGTACAGTGCCGCTAAATCCCTTGAGCTTCTGGACAGCCGCTTTCATGGCATCACCTGTGCCTTTAGGTTCTTTTTGAACCGCAAATGTAACCGGATGTCCTTCATGATAGTTAGCAAGGGCATTTTTTATCTCATCGCCTTTTGGGCCTATGACCACTATGTTGTTCTCGGACTTCAGTTGTTTTATCGAGTCGACAACATAGTGAATTATTGACTTGCCATATATCCTGTGCAAGACCTTCGGGATCAAAGACTTCATCCTTGTGCCGAGACCTGCAGCAAGGATGATTGTCGCCAAAGGATACGATGATTTCATTGATGATGAACTCACTTTGTTCCCGCTATCTTCGAAGGAGCGGCTATTCCGCCGGAAAGAATAATCTTGATGCCGTCCTCTATTGATATGTCCGTGTAAGTTATGCTCCTGTCATCGAGGAGCACGATTTCTCCGAGATAAAGGTTGTTTGTGGGTATATATACAGTCTTCAAAGGGGTTTCTTTCTCATTGGATTCGACCACGCATTCCTTTGTAAGAAAGCCGAAGGCATAGGCGCCAGGTCTTGGATATTCGGCTATGACGAATTTCTTGAAAGAGCTTTTATTTTCCGGAGAAAAAGCATCGACAAGCTGTTTTATGGCTGTGTAAATACTCTTGAAAACAGGAATATTTAGAAAAATCTTTTCTACGATGCCAAGGATTTTTTTGCCGAATACATTTGTCGAAACTATTCCAATCAGAAATACGATGACGATGGCTGAGATAAAACCCAATCCAGCTATGTGTTTGCCGAGGAAGAAGTCGAAGAACGGGCCCAATATGCCGTCAACAAACCTGAATATACCGACCAGGACAAAGATTGTTATGACTGCCGGAATAGTGACTATCAGTCCTGCCAGGAATTTTCTCTTGAAGGTAATGTGTATAGATTCGACCATTTACTTTAACGCCATTGCTTCTTCGGGTATATCAAAATTGGCATATACGTTCTGGACATCGTCATTGTCTTCGAGGGCATCTACCAATCTTACCATCTGATCGGCGGTGCTGCCATCTATCGGCACATAGCTCTTGGGCAGCATGGTTATCTCCGACAATGAGACAGGTATGTTCTGTTTTTCTATTGCCTCTTTCACTGCATTGAGGTTTTCCGGAGATGTTATGACTTCATAATTGTCTTCCTTGGGGTCGTTTTTCATGTCCTCTGCGCCTGCATCGAGGACAACGGACATTAATGTGTCTTCATCCACCTTTGTTTTTTCTACGAGGATGTAACCTTTTTTCTCGAATATCCATGAGACGCATCCGGCCTCTCCCATGCTCCCGCTGTTTTTTGACAATATATGTCTTATTTCTGAAACAGTCCTGTTTTTGTTATCTGTGAGGGTCTCTATGAGGATCGCCACGCCTCCGGGACCATATCCTTCGTAGGTAATCTCTTCGTATGTTGTTCCAGGAAGTTCTCCGGTGCCTTTCATTATTGCCCTTTTTATGTTTTCAGAGGGCATGTTGACTTCCTTGGCCTTTTCTATGGCGCTTCTCAACCTCGGATTGCCTTCCGGGTCTCCGCCTCCGAGCCTTGCTGCAACAGAGATCTCTTTGACAATCTTTGTGAATACCTTGCCCCTCTTTGCATCGGTATGGGCTTTTTTATGCTTTATCTGAGCCCATTTGGAATGGCCTGCCATATGGAACCTCCAGCAATTTTTAGAATATTTTATGATAATAGGATTAAGTAAATAGTGTCAAGGAGTTAAAAGGGAAAGGCTACAATTCTGCATCCTTTAATGCATCTTTGCATTGACATGTACGGGCAATTGGAACATGCATGATAATTTCTTTGATTAAAGACTTTATGCGGTCTAAGGAGTTTTTCATCGTCTCGACCACCTCTGTGGTCGTGAGTTTTTTCTCAGAGATTCCTGCCGCATAATTAGTTACAACAGATATGCCCGAAATACACATCTCAAGCTCCTTTGCAAGGGATGCCTCCGGCATTGCAGTCATGCCAACGACATCTGCGCCTATCATTGAGAAAAATTGTATCTCCTTTGCTGTTTCGAGCCTCGGGCCATTAACGCAGATATATGTTCCTGCGAGTTTCATCGGAAGCCCGATATTCTGAGAGGCTTTAACGATGAAATCCCTCATTTCAGGACAGTATGGATCAGTGAAGTCAATATGAACTACCTTGTCTTTGTCGTAAAATGTGGATTCTCTCGCTCCATATGTCATGTCAATTATCTGGTCGAGGAGAACAATGTCACATGGATAGAGGTCTTTGTTTATTCCGCCAACAGCATTTACCGAAATGATTCTGTCAACGCCAAGCGACTTAAATCCCCATATGTTTGCCCTGTAATTTACTTTGTGCGGAGGTATGGAGTGTGGTATTCCGTGCCTTGGAAGGAAGACTATTTCTTTTTCATCTCCTTTGTCACCGATTGTTCCTATTCTGTAAACAGACGATGGTTCGCCGTATGGAGTGGATATGGAGACCTCTTTTGTTATCTCCAGTCCCTCGATCTCGTAAAGCCCGCTTCCGCCTATCAAGCCGATTCTCATAGGGGTATTTTATGGCATCGGAGATTTATAGTGCAAGGGATTGTGCTTGACAATTATTTTATAAAATCCTTACACTTAAGTAAGGATTTTAAATAAAGAAAGGAGATATTATGCCTGCTTCAACCGTTACCTCCAAAGGTCAGACCACGATACCCAAGAACATCCGGGAATATTTAAACCTTCATGCAGGAGATAAAATCGATTTTGTTATCGGGAAGGAAGGAAAGGTTATTATAGAGCCTGCTACGGTTGATGTAAAGGAGCTCGAAGGCATTCTTTCAAGTCGCAGGAAAAGGGCAGTATCAGTCGAAGAGATGAAAGCTGCCATTAAAAGAAGGGTTGCAGCAAAAGTAAAATAACAATGAAAGGCATAGACACCAACGTCCTCGTCCGATATCTTGTAAGAGATGACGAAGAACAGGCAAAAACAGCCGTGATTTGCATACAGAAAATAATCGCATCGGGCGGGCTATGTTTTATAAGCATAATTGTACTGTGCGAACTGGTATGGGTGTTAGAATCCGCCTATGGATTTCAGAAGAAAGACATCGCTGAAGTATTAGAAAAAATCCTTATGACAAAGCAGTTTGAAATTGAAGCCAGAGATATTGCACGCCTTGCCCTGAATGATTACCGGGACGGGCAGGGAGATTTTGCCGATTATGTTATCGGCAGGAACAATCGTGCAAACGGCTGCGAACTGACCTATACGTTTGACCGCTCCCTAAAAAATCATAGCGGCTTTGTAATCCTTTAAAACCACCAAATTAAAATAAGGCTCTCCTGTTTCCCTCTGCTGTAAAGCCCTTTATGTTAAAATACCTGAATTGAATTTTTGGAGGATTTTGATGATAGATGATGCAATTCTGCAGAAACTTATAAAAAAGGCCCTTTCCAACGGAGGGGAGTATGCGGATATATTCATCGAGCACAGGAAATCTACGGCTATTCAGCTTGAGGATGACAAGATAGAGAAGGTTATTGCAGGCGCCACCGCAGGTATCGGCATCAGGCTTATATATAATGGCAAGACTGCCTATGCATACAGCAATGACTTTTCTGAAAATGTACTCATGGATATCGCCGACACGGTCAGCAAGGCAGCAGCAGCAGGTGCTGAAAGGGATACAATTATAGACATGAAAAGAAAATATCCAGAAGTTATCTTTCTCATAAAAAGGTACCCGGAAACGATCCCCATGTCAGAAAAAGTTGCCCTTGTTAAACTTGGAAACGATGCTGCAAGGAAGTTCGACCAGAGGATCAAACAGGTCAATGTAATATACCGGGATTCCAGGCAGAAGGTTAAGATTTATACATCAGAGGGCTTTGTGTCTGAGGATGAACGGGTTTACACCCTTGGAATGGTGCAGGTAATTGCCATAGATGGAGAGGTTATTCAAACAGGATACGAGCCTGTCAGCGGGTTGATAGGTTATGAGCTTTTTGATGATAATCCTATGGATGACGTTGCCCTTAAGGCTGCAAAGAGGGCTGTGATGATGCTTAGGGCAAGAAGAGCGCCAGGCGGCAGGATGCCTGTTGTTATTTCGTCAGAGGCTGGCGGTACGATGATCCACGAGGCGATAGGGCATGGGCTTGAGGCAGACCTCGCACAGCAAGGGCTGTCTGTTTATTCAAAAAAGATCGGACAACAGGTAGCTTCCACGGCCATTACTGTTATAGATGATGCAACCCTTCCCAACAAGAGGGGGTCTTTCTCTTTTGATGATGAAGGAACTCTATCTAAAAGAAATGTCCTTGTGAAAGACGGGATCCTGCAGGGCTACATGTACGACAGGTACACTGCCATTGTGGACAGGACTTCATCGACAGGAAACGGCAGGCGGGAGTCCTACGAACATAAGCCTGTGCCGAGAATGACCAACACCTTCATAGCCCCGGGCAGCCTTTCTCAGGATGAAGTTATCAGATCGGTAAACAAAGGGCTGATAGTCAAAAAGATGGGAGGAGGGCAGGTAAATACAGTGACAGGTGATTTTGTATTCGAGGTTCAGGAGGGGTATATCATAGAAAACGGTATGATTGGCGAGCCGGTGAGGGGCGCAACCCTTATTGGCAACGGCCCTGAGGTTTTAAAGTCCATAGATATGGTGGCTTCAGACCTTGGATTCTCTGTAGGCACGTGTGGAAAGGATGGACAGGGGGTGCCTGTATCTGATGCCATGCCTACTCTTAGAATCCCTGAGATGGTAGTGGGAGGAGAAGTCGGTTAGAGGTGTGGTAAATATTACACACAAGCGAAATTGATCAACACTCCTGATTTTATATCCCCTTGTTTTATATCTGTTTTTGTGGTGGCATATTATTTGCAAATATTCACAACTCAATGAGATTACAGAGAACAATTAAAAAAGAGGTCACTTTCCACGGTATCGGTCTGCATACAGGCAAGTATGCAACGGTGAAGCTAAAACCTGCCTCCAGGGATACAGGCATAGTCTTTTACCGTGTAGACAAGGGTGCAATAATACGGGCGAATATCACCTCTGTTGTTGACACGGCCTTTGCCACCACAATCGGCTTTGTAAATGGTTCGGATGTGGTAAAGGTAAAGACAGTGGAACACCTGCTTGCCGCTGCAGCCGGTCTCGGCATCGACAACCTTATTGTAGAGGTTGACGGCCCTGAAATCCCCATACTGGATGGGAGTTCTACAAAGCTGGCCGGAATTATACTTGAGGCAGGCATAGCAAAGCAGGGTAAAAAGATGCCCTTTATAAAGATTTCCAAACCTGTTGTTTACGAGGATGCCCACTCAAGGATTGTTGCCCTGCCGTATGATGGTATGCGTATATCGTACTATATAAATTTCGGACACCGCATGCTGGGACAGCAGGAGCTTACTGTAGACATCGATGAAAAGACCTTCGTACAGGAGATAGCCCCTGCCAGAACCTTCGGATTCCTTAGCGATGTGGAGAAATTAAGGGCAAACGGCCTTGCAAAGGGCGGCTCCCTCGACAATGCCGTGATCGTAGGCGATGACGGTATTTTGAATGCTGCAGGTCTGAGGTTCGAGGACGAGTTTGTAAGGCACAAAGTCCTTGATTCTATTGGAGATTTATCCTTAATTGGATTTCCGATACACGGGCATATCATGCTTGAAAAGGCAGGCCATACAGCTAACATAAATTTCTTGAAGAAGCTGATAACGTCTATTGACTCCTACAGCCTTATCTCATCGGAAGTTGACCATTTGCCTCACCATGTTTTAAACTATAGCTAACTAAAAAAAGAGGGAATACCCAAAAACTCAGTTTCCTCGAATACAAAATTGTCTTTTGGGTATTCCCTAATTTCTTACTTCCTCTACAAACAAGTTGTTATTTCTTCTTTGCAGTCTTTTTTGCAGCGGCCTTCTTTGCCGGAGCCTTCTTTGCTGTTGCCTTCTTTGCTGTTGCCATTAAGTTCACCTCCTTTCGGTTTTAAAATACCTTTAAACGCGTTGTTATTTCTTCTTTGCGGCCTTCTTTGCCGGAGCCTTCTTTGCTGCTGCTTTCTTTTTTGCTGCCATGCCGTTCACCTCCCTTCCCGTCCCTCAAAGACCTTAAAAAATATCTTCAAGGGAACTTTTAAAAGGTTAAACCCTTCCCAGCAAAGTAATCCTTTTTTCTGCAAGGATGCGTTTTAAGGCGGCATCCTTCTGCTTTTTCTGCTTATATTCTGCCTCTTCGATTACGGTGCAATTTATCCTTTTGCCGAATTTTTTTTCGATGTCGTGCAAACCGACCAGGAGCGCCGAGGTGAACGAGCCGATTACTATCAGGTCAACGGTTGGGGTTTCTTCTCCTTCGGCATACGGTCCGTAGATAAACGCCGACTTTATATCATTAGCCCTTAAGAGGCTCTTCAAGGCTCCGGGAAGTCCGAGTGATTTCGCTATGAGGTCTTTTAACTCCGAAAACAGGGGGGAATTCTTGTCTGCATGAAAGTATTTGAGGTTTGCAACCTTTTCGCTTATTACGAGCCCCATCTCTTCCAGTTTGTCGAGCTCCCTTTTTACTCCTGACGGGTTTTTTCTTAAGAGCTTTGCGATCTCTCTCACGTAGAATTTCTCTTCAGGGCTGTTCAATAACAGCGCCAGAACATCTGCTCGTATGGATGATGAGAATAAGCTTTTAAGCATCCTTTCTCCTTTTATGGAAAACTATACACCATAATTTTCCTTTTGTCAACAAAAAAATTAATTTTTAAAACGAAAGTTGGTTTTTATAGAACATTCTATTTTAGGAAACGATCGTTCAAGAATTAGACTTATCTGTATCATGGTCTTAGAAGTGGCTTGAATAAAGGGACTGCAAGGACTAAATATCTACCGATCCATGCCTGATGGTTTTTGGCATGTCGCCGGTTATGTCAACAATCGTAGAGGGTAATCCGCCCTTTGTTTTGCCGCCGTCAATTATTAAATCAATCCCTCCTCCGAAATAATCGGAGACCATCGATGCACTGTCAGCGGGAGGCATGCCAGATATATTTGCGCTGGTGGAGGTTATGGGGAATCCTGCTGCCCTTGCAAGTCTGAGGGCAAATGATTCTCCGGGAATTCTTACCGCCACCTTGCTTTCTGATACGATGTATTCTGAAAGCCCGGGACGGGCGCGAAAGAGAATGGTCAGCGGCCCGGGCCAGAATCTGTCCATGAGGTCCCTTGCCGATTCATTCACCGAATCGGTGATAAGGAACAGTTCCTCTCTGCTGCCTATAATCAGCGGCATTGCCTTTTCTTGGGGCCTCTTTTTTATTTCGTAAAGCCTTCCGAGGGCTGAATCCATATCGTATTTTGCCCCGAGGCCGTAAAAGGTCTCTGTGGGATATGCGACAATTCCTCCATTTTTGAGAACAGCAATGGCTTTATTTATTACTTCGCCGAGGTTTTCGTCTGTGAGTTTTATTATCATCTGTTGAATGACTTGTAGGTTGTTTTTTCAGCCTTGATGTATTCGTTTATGAGCGTTCTGTAGGTATCCTGTTGGCCGGGGATAATAGAGTCGATATAGCTGTTGACCGTTGTTTCCAGCTCTCCTGCGAGGGAATTTAGGGTAGTGGTTACATTGCTCAGGTTTGAAATCATTGCACTGTTCATTTTCCCGATGTCGAGGGACATGATGTCTTTTGTGTCGAATTTAAACCCGAGGGACCTAAGGGTCGAATTATTATAAGTCTTTGTCTGGATGTCTGTGAGGGAGTTCCTCAAATAACCCACAGAGGAGTCCCTTTTCATTATTCCGCTTGTATCCTGAAGCTCGTCCACTAATTTGACAACATTATTATATGCCTCGACAAAGGAATCGAGCTTTTCGAATATCAGGGAACTCTGATCCTCCGATACTGTAATGTACACTGGGAATTTGTTGTTTTCCTTTAAGAGTTTCATGGTTACGCCGGTTATTGCATCCGTTATTTCATTTTCGGTCTTTTCAAAGAAGCTGCTGTCTGCAAACAAAACAGCATTATAAGGAGGAGTGGACTCCGTCATGTTTTTTACGGTATTTGTGTCGTATGAAAGAGCGGAAAGGCCGTTTGAATCAGTATTATTCAGATCGTCATCGGATACGATTATGTTTATTTTATTTCCGTCACCGCTGTCTTTAGCAGAAATCACGAGCCTGTAGCCTGAGGCCTCTTTTGCCAGCGATGCATTTACATTAGCATCAGACGCATTCAGGACGTCTTTTATTCTGGAGAGTGTCTTTCTCGATTCCGTTATATTTAAATCGACTCCTATATTGTCTCCTATCCTTATGGTTAGCATGCCAGTACCCACAGCCGAATTTTCAGCAGGATATATCCTTGAATAAAGGGTATGCGATTTCGCAGTTCTATCGACCCTTACCGAATATAGACCTTCCGTTGCCGATGAAGATGCCGTTGCCGTTAAAATCCCTTCGTCAGAGACCTCGGCTTTCATTATCTTGAGGGATTCTGTTTTTATGCCTTCAAGGCTCGTTTTCAGTTCTTCGAGGGAATTCAGGAGCTTGCCCAGTGCACTTATTTTAGTATTTGCTGCGCCTTCCTGGGATTGGATGGACTTTATATAGCTGTTCTTCTGAACCTGTGTGTATTTGCCGTAGATGGAATTGGTGAAACTGAAATTTAAAAAAGATGTGTCAACAATAGAGCTCATCTATCAAATCCTTTGTCAGATCCTTCCTCAATATTAAAATTAGCATTATTCAAAAAATAGTGCAATATTTTTATGAGCCTTCGTTGACATCCGGTGAAAGCTTTTGTTAGCTTAAAAAAGGTGTCGACAGCTATTTCTTCAAAAAAGCAGCGATTCGGCCATATAGAAATCCCGCTCCAGAGAGTTCATATAGAACTTACCAATGTATGCGATTTCAACTGCGTATTCTGCCCCAAGTCAGAGATGAAAAGGAAGTACGGCTATATGGATGCCGGCCTTGCCAGACGTATAATTTCTGAACTCCACGAAAACAACATATGTGAAAAGATCACCTTCCATGTGATGGGTGAGCCGACACTACATCCGGACTTCTTTGATATCCTCTCCTATGCCCGTAATACAGGAATCAAGATAGGACTGACAACCAATGGAGGAGGACTCGGCGGCGAGGCAGGAAAAAAACTTTTAAACTACGACCTCTATCAGGTTGATATTTCTCTGCAGACGCCTGATGAGAAATCCTTTGCGCTCAGGAAGGCGAGGGCGCTGACATACGATGTCTATCTTAATGGCATTCTCGATTTCTTCTCTTCTTATCGCTCAAGGCATAAAGATACGATCTTCAAATTCCGTTTTTTGAACACGAGATTCCGCAAAAGGGACATGGAAAAAAGGACAGGCCCTGTACAGGTCATCTCATCAACCGGGGAATTGAGAAACACATTCGGCTATTGGGCAGGACGCATCTATGAGATGCTCGGTTTTGATAAAGGTAAAAGGGACGCTGCACTGAAGAAAATAAATAAGCTTGTCTCGTATAAATGGAATGTAGTGGAAATATATCCCAATATATTTTTTGAGACATATGTGCTTGAAGATTGGGGGCATGCCTTCGATGACGAAAAGATACATGATGCATGGGCTGGCTATTGTTTCGGCATGCGCGACCACTTCAGCATACTGCATAACGGAGATGTTACCCTTTGCTGCGTTGACTTTGACGGGCGCACAAAAATAGGGAATCTTAAAGAGGCATCTTTGAGGGAGATTCTTTCATCAGAGGAACTAAGAAGAATAATCGAAGGGTTCAAGAAGTTCAAAGTTGTTCATCCTTACTGCAAGCGGTGTCTTGGGAGTAAATCAAGGACATCATGGCTTTTAAAGCCTGTAGTTTCTGTATTGGCACTCAAGACCCTCAAACCGTTTTTCTATTCGAAGACCAAACTCTACGAGTAAGAAGAACTGCTGAAACCGCTCCAATACCATGCCCTGTCAGCCTCGAAGGTTTTGTATATATTTCTCTTGACAACCGTATGTGTTTTATCTATCATGTAAGTTAACACTTACATTCTACAAATAGGGAGTTTCTAATGAGCAGGTCAAAAGACATACGATCCACGAGGGATAAAATTCTCGAAACGGCATTAAAGCTCTTTTCCCAGAAAGGCTATCTCGGTGCTACCACAAAGGAGATTGCAAAGGAATCGGGGATTGCGGAGGTTACCCTTTTCAGGCATTTCCCGTCAAAGGAGAAGCTCTTTGAAGAAGTTATAAATACCTACTCATTTCTGCCTGCCTTAAAGGAACTGATGCCTGAAATAGCAAGGATGTCATACGAAAAGGCATTAGCCGAAATTGCAAAAAGATTTTTAGAAACTCTCTCATCAAGAAAGGACCTGATACAGATAATGCATTCCGAGATCCAGAGGTATCCGGAGAAGATCCATAAAATCTACCATGCTTTTATCGATGAGTTATTTAAAATCCTCGCATCCTATTTTAACGAGATGCAGAAAAGGAAGATTCTCAAAGGCTTTGATACAGAGTTCGGCGCAAGGGCATTCCTCGGGATGTTCTTTTCATATTTTAATGTCCATGAAATGATGATGCATAAAAAATACAGGCATATAGATAAAGATACAACAATAAAGGAATTTGTGAAGATTTTTGTGGGAGGAACAAAAGGTGAAGATACATAAAAGTATTGTTATTGCATTGATACTATCTGTATTTTTGTCATGCAGCAATATTTTTGCAGCCGATGAGTATTCCCTCGAAGACCTCTACAGGATAGCCCTTGAACGCTCCGAAAAAATAAAAATATCGGAAGAAGACCTCTATATTTCGGAAAGGGGAAGGGACAAGGCCGCATCGGCATTGCTTCCAAAGCTTTCCGCATTTGGAAGCTATACAAAATATACCGAAGACAAGCGTTCATCAACAGGTGCCATAATCCAGCCAGACGGCTCTATATCATGGGGATTGAGACTTGACCAATCGTTTTACCTGAACGGCAGGGAGATTACTGCCTTTAAAATCTCAAAGGAGTATATCGAAAAGAGCAGATACGACCTTCACGCGGTGAAAGAGGTATATATTTTCAGTGTTGCCTCGGCCTATTATGATGTCCTTCGGGCAAAGAAGGCCGTTGAGATTGCAAAGGCCAATTTTGACCGGCTGACAAAACACAGGGATGCGGCAGCAATAAGACTCAAGGTTGGTGAGGTGACAAAGACAGACCTTTTGAGGGCAGAGGCCGAACTATCAGGCGCTCACGCTGAACTGGTGAAAGCGGAAAATAATCTGAAACTCACCAGGGCGGTCCTTGCAAGGGTTGTTGGAATAAGCGGAGATTACGATGTTAAGGAAACAGCAGGCATCAGAGAAGATGCAGCAGATAACCTTGATTCCCTTAAGCAGAGAGCTTTTGCAGAAAGGGCAGAGATGAAGGCCATGGAACTTCAGAAGAGGATTGCGGAAGAACAGGTCGGATATTCTAAAGGAGCATACTGGCCGACGCTTTCCGTCGAAGGCGTTTATGCAAGGAGAGAGGATAATCCTTCTGTTGTAACGGTAAATAAAGAGAGCATATACGGAGGCATTAAGTTAAACTTTCCGTTCTTTGAAGGAGGTTTGAGAAGGGCTGAGGTGGCAGAGGCAGAGGCAAAAAAGAGACAGTCCGAACTCATATATGATGACTTAAAAAAGACGATAGGTATCGAAGTCGAAAATGCTTATCTCGATTTTCAAACACAGAAAGGAGTTTTGAAGTCTTTTGATGACCAGGTGACATTTGCAAGTGATAATTACAATTCTGTCTCAAAGCAATACCAATTCGGTCTTGCCAACAGCATAGATGTAATCGATGCAAACACATTGCTCCTTACGGCAGAAAGGCAGTTAACGGATGCAAGATATAATTATCAGTTGTCGGTTTTGAGACTGCAAAGGGCAACAGGAGCATTGTTAAGGACGATTGCCAGCCAACAGTCTGTTGAGAATCGAAGCAGAGAAGATAAAGGGAGGACAAACTGATGTGGAAGCCGGACAGCAATATATACGCTAAAACCCTTTTTTTAATAGCAATGCTTCTTATTATCGTAAATCCTGCATGCAAGAAAAAGGAGGTTAAAAAGACGGAAGAAAAGATAGTGAACGTCCGTGTTCAGGATGTGGAAGTAAAACCTCTCAAGCCTTTTTTGGAAACCATCGGCACGCTGAATCCTAATGAAGAGGTAATTGCAAGCGCAGAAGTCGATGGAATCTTAAAGGAGGTGAAGGTTGATAACGGGACAGCGGTCTTAAAGGGAATGCTTTTATCGGTAATCGACGATACCGATTACAGCCTCGAAGTTAAAAGGGCAGAGGCTGCCTTAAGGCAGGCACAGGCGACCTATGAGAACACGAAGCTGGAATTTGGCCGTAAGCAATCGCTTTATAAGGAACAGCTCGTTACGCAGCAGCAGTTCGATGATGTCTCGACAAGGCTATCCCTTGCGGAAGCCGATGTTGAAAGGGCAAAGGCAGCCTTGTTGCTCGCAAAACAGAAGCTCATAAAGACAAGGATATATTCCCCTATCTCAGGGTATGTGAAAGAGAAGAAGGTTTCGGCAGGAGACTATGTGAAGAACGGCGCAAACCTTTTTGTAATCATCCAGAGCAATCCTCTTAAACTCAACTTCACTGTCACTGAAAAAGATGTAGGAAGACTGAGGAAAGGTCAGGATGTGACATTCAAGGTAGATGCATTCCCGGGAAGGGAATTTAAGGGAAAGGTTAACAACATCTATCCGAGCCTTGAAGAAAAGACAAGGACACTTCAGGTGGAAGCACTCGTGCCTAATCCAGACAATGCCTTGAAGCCCGGGCTTTTTGCCCATGTAATACTCTATACAGGCGCCGAAAGAAATACTGTCCTTGTACCCATTATCTCCCTGCTTTACGAAGGCGAAGCGATAAAGGTATTTGTTGTTGATGGCGGCAGGGCAAAGGAAAGGTTTGTAAAGGTCGGACAGAAATACGGCGAGATGATGGAAATCGTAGAGGGGCTAAAAGCAGGAGAGACAGTTGTTATAGCAGGACAGCAGAACCTCTCTGAAGGGGTAAAGGTGAATGTGGCTCGCTGATACATCCATAAAACGTCCTGTATTTGCAACAATGGTAATCGCAGCCTTTGTCATATTCGGGGTTGTGAGCTATCCCGGCATAGGTGTCGATTTATTCCCGAAGGTGGATTTTCCTATAGTTAACATCACAACAACATTGAAAGGCGCGAGCCCAGAGATAATCGATATAGATGTAACGGACAAAATAGAAGAGGCCGTAAATACCATTAACGGTGTGAAGACAATAAACTCCTCAAGCACGGAGGGCGTTTCAACGGTTTCTGTGGAATTCGTTCTCGAAAGGGACATTGACCTCGCTGTTCAGGATGTGAGAGAGAAGATATCCACTATCAGGTCAAAACTACCCAGGGACATTGACGAACCCGTAATAGAAAAGGTCGATCCAGATGCCACTCCCGTACTATGGCTTGCCCTTACAGGAGAAAAATCACCGAGGGAACTTTCCACTTATGCTGACGAGGTATTGAAAGAGCAGCTTCAGAAGATAAGCGGTGTGGGCGCTATCAGGCTTGCCGGTTTAAGGTTGAGGCAGGTGAGGATATGGCTCGATTCCGACAGGCTCAGGGCATACCAGATAACGGCACACGATGTTATACGGGCGCTTCAACGGGAGAGCATTGAACTCCCAAGCGGAAGGATCGAAAGCAATACGAAAGAATATTCCATTAAGGTAAAAGGTGAGTTTCTGAGGGTTCAGGAATTTAACGACCTTATTGTTGGCTATAACAAAGGGGCACCTATAAGGTTGAGGGATGTTGGCCGCGCAGAGGATGGTATAGAAGAGAAACGCTCTATTGCAAGGTTTAATGGTCTGCCTGCTGTTGGCATGGGAATACAGAAGCAGTCAGGAACCAACACCGTTGAGGTTATAGACAGGATAAAAAAGGAGCTTGTAAATATCAAGAAATCTCTGCCTTCAGGGATGAAACTTGAAACGAGTTTCGACCAGTCCACATTCATAAAGCGCTCCATCAACGAAGTACAGCACCATCTCATATACGGCGGTGTCTTCGCTGCCCTTGCAGTTCTTTTGTTTTTAAAGAGCATAAGAATTACGCTGATAAGCGCACTTGCCATTCCAATATCCATAATAGCCACATTTGCCATAATGAAGCTCTTTAATTTTACATTCAACAACATGACCATGCTCGCGCTTTCGCTCTCGGTTGGAATCCTTATCGATGACGCAATTATTGTTATCGAGAATATCCACAGGCATATAGAGGAAGGAATGCCTCCGCGCGAGGCTGCTTCTTTTGCCACATCAGAAATAGGGCTTGCTGTTGTGGCAACAACCCTTGCAATAGTCGCCATATTTTTGCCCGTTGCTTTTATGAAAGGCCTCGTGGGCAGGTTTTTCGTGCAGTTTGCCCTCACTGTTGTTTTTGCAGTAATGGTGTCGTTGTTTGTTTCTTTTACCCTGACGCCTATGCTGGCATCACGCTACCTCAGAAGTCAGAAAACAGAACACAGAAAACAGAGAAACACTTTAATAGATAAATTTTCAGACAGCTTTGAGATTGTCTACAAAAAGACAGAATATCGTTACAGAGAACTCTTGAGGATTGCCCTCAATCACAGAGCTAAGGTATTGATAATTGCAGCGGGTATTTTTATCTTCAGCCTCTTGATCACGAAGTTTTTAGGCAAGGAATTTGTTCCTCCCGAAGACCAGAGCCATTTTATCGCAAGGCTCCAGGCACCTTCGGACTACTCTGTCGAAGAGGTGGACAGGATGTTCAAGAAGGCGGAGGATATCATAAGAAGCCTGCCAGAGGTCAGAACAGTCTTCTATGCACAGGGATTCGGACTCACAAGGGAAATAAACAAGGCATCCATGTTCATCGGGCTCAAGCCAAAGGCAGAAAGGAAAAAAAGTCAGGAGCAGATAAAGGCAGAGGTTAGAAAGAGATTGAGGAAAGATATACCGGGACTCAGGGCATCTGTAGAGGATGTGTCCCTCATCGGCGGCGGTGTGAGGAATGTCCCCATACAATACAGTATCAGGGGCAGGGACCTGTCATCGCTCCAGGCATATACGAAGCAGATCGTGAATGAATTCTCAAAACTGCCCGGGATTGTCGATGTGGATACATCCCTTGAAATCGGAAAGCCGGAACTGAGGGTGTTTATCGACAGGGATAAGGCTGCGGACCTCGGCGTTGACATTGCTACAATTGCAGAGACAGTGAATTTCCTTATCGGTGGCGAAGTGGATGTAACCAAATTCAAAGATGAGGCAAAGGGAAGAAGGTATGATGTAAGGGTAAGGCTTAATCCAGAGGACAGGACAGACCCCGGCGATATTGGAAAAATTTATGTACGCTCAAAGGACGGAAGGCTTGTTGAATTATCGAATATCGTTAAGGTGCAGGAGGCAGGAGGCCCCAGCGTTATTAATAGAGTAGACAGGCAGAGGGCCATTTTTTTATTCGCAAACCTCGAGATAAAGCCCCTCGGACAGGCAAAGGCAGAGCTCGATGCCATATCCGCAAAGACACTGCCCTCTGATTACTCGGGCATATACAAAGGCGCTGCAGAAATGATGGAGGAATCTTTCTACTTTCTTATGTTCGCCCTTCTGCTCGGCATTATACTTGCCTATATGATCCTTGCATCCCAATTTGAAAGCTTCGTTCATCCCATAACAGTCCTTCTTTCCATGCCCTTCTCCTTTATCGGCGCCTTTGGAGCATTGCTTGTTACAGGAAAGACTCTTAATATCTTCAGCTTCATTGGACTTATCCTCCTTATGGGGCTTGTGAAGAAGAACGCAATCCTTCTTGTTGACTACACAAATACGCTGAGAGCAAGGGGCATGGAAAGGAGGGAAGCTATCCTTGAAGCAGGCCCTGTGAGATTAAGGCCGATATTTATGACAACATTTGCAATGGTCTTTGGCATGATGCCCATTGCACTGGGTATCGGCGAGGGCGCCGAGACAAGGGCGCCAATGGCAATAGCTACTATAGGAGGACTGCTTACCTCGCTTTTCTTAACCCTCGTTGTTGTTCCTGTTGCTTACGATCTGTTTGATGACGTTCAGCAGAAGTTCATGAAGAAGCCAAAGGTCACGGAGGAAAAGGCATGAGTGCTATTTTCATATCCTGTGTGCTTATACTCGCAATTATTCCTTTTAACCTTTTACATGCAGAGGACAATAAAAATATCATAACCCTTTCTGAAGGACTGAAGATTGCGACGGAAAACAACAGGCTTGTAAAAATAGCATTCAGTGAAAGGGATATATCGTATGAAGACACAATTATTTCACGATCGAAACTCCTGCCGAATATCAATGCGAATATGAGCCAGACCTTCCTGTCCCGCCAGCCCGGAGCGCACATGGGTACGCAGCAGGTTTATACTTCAGAAAGGGACTACCTGTCTTACGGCATCAATGCATACCAGAGCATATTCTCATTCGGAGAAAACATATCACGATATGAGGCGTCGAAATCAATCCTCGATGCAAAAAACTCAACATAGACCTGATAAGGAACCTTGTTTCCCTAAACTTTATCATCGCATACTTCGATGTGCTGGAATCAGAAAAGATGATAGCTGTCGCTCAGAAAGAGGTTGAGCGCCTCGAATCCCATCTGAATGTTGCCCGCAATCTATTCAATGAAGGTGTTATCACAAAAAACGACCTGCTTCAGGCAGGGGTCAGGCTTTCAGATGCAAGGCAGCGTCTTTTAACTTTCAGGAACGCGAGGGCAATTAACGCATCGAGGATTAACAATATAGGGTGGATACAACTACACAGAAAACCGCTACCAGCTCCATGAGGATAACTGGTCTCTCATAATGGGCGCCAATCTTAATATCTTCAGTGGTGGAAGCACAAAGGCTGAAGTGTCAAAGGTCAGATATAAAAGAGAGAGGCTTTTCGAACAGAGAAATAAACTTGTTGATGACATAAAACTTGAGGTGGAGAAGAATTATCTCGATATGAAAAATGCTGTGGAAAAGATTCAGGTGACAAAGGATGCTGTTGGGCAGGCCGGGGAAAATCTGAGAATTAATAAAATCAGGCATGAAGAAGGTATAGGCACAGCAACCGATGTGCTCGATGCAATAACGCTTCTGACCATGGCAGAGACGAATTATTATAGGTCAATGTATGAAATGAAAAAGGCAGAGGCAGGGTTTATGTATGCCATAGGGCAGGATCTGGTTTCAGCATATAAGTGATATTCCGGAGGTTTAAATGGATGAAGTAAAAGCAACTAACAACAAAAGAAAGAAAATCGCAATCATCATTTTCAGCGCCATTGTTCTGATAGGTGCGGTAACCCTATATTTTTACCTGAGCTATAAGGCTGCACACATTACCACTGATGATGCCTTTGTTGAGGGCAATATACACACAATTGCGTCTAAGGTTCCCGGCACAGTGAAGATGATCCATGTGAAAGACAACCAGTCTGTTAAGAAAGGAGACCTTCTGTTGGAAATAGACCCGGCAGATTTTGATGTGAAAGTAAAAGAAGCTACAGCAGGACTTGATGCAGAAAAGAACAGGCTTTTGGAGACAGAAAAGAAGATAGAGGTTTCCAAGAGGAGATTATCGGAGCTGGAAGCCTCTGTTGAGACAGCAAAGGCAAACCTGCAGCTTCAGGATGCAAATCTTAAACAGGCAGAAAGAGACATAAAGAGGGCCGAAGTACTCTTCAATAAAGATGCTATTTCCAAAGAGAAGTATGAAAGGACGAAGACAGCCTATGAGGTATCTAATGCACAGCTCAAGGCTGCCAAAGAGCAGTTGAGGCAGGCAGAGAAGGCTGTCGAGACCCAGAGGACAGTGATAAGACAGGTCGAGACCGAGAGGTCAGTTTTGCAATCTTCAATACGCCAGAGGGAGGCGATACTGGAAGCAGCGCGGCTAAATTACGGATACACAAAGATTTATGCGCCTTCCGACGGCTATGTCACGAAAAAATCTGTAGAGACAGGAAACCAAATCCAGGAAGGGCAGCCATTAATGGCGGTTGTGCCCCTGAATGATTTGTGGGTAGCTGCAAACTATCGGGATAATGTTCGGGCCTATTATAGGCCCCCTCCTCGGAGGCTGGATCACAGACAACTGGTCATGGCACTGGATATTCTATATCAATGTCCCCATAGGCATAATCTCTATACTCATGACCATGTTCTTTATAACAGACCCTCCTTATATGAAGAGGATGAAGATGAAGATAGACTACTGGGGGCTTGCATTCCTCGCCATTGGCCTCGGATGTCTCCAGATAGTCCTCGATAAAGGAGAAAGGGAGAACTGGTTTCAATCAGGATTTATCGTGACGCTGGACATAATATCCGTAACTTCATTAATACTCTTTGTAATTGTAGAGATGTTCGCAGAGCATCCCATTGTAAACCTCAAGGCATTCAAAGGCATTTCATTCAGCACAGGGAATGCAGTCATGTTCTTTGCCTTTTTCAACCTCTTCGGAAGCATAGTCCTGCTTCCCATATATCTCCAGACATTAATGGGATACACGGCAACCCTCGCAGGATTGGTGCTGGGGCCCGGCGGTATTGCGACAATGGCATCCCTCGTCATTGCAGGCAGGCTGGCGAACAAGGTTAATCCAAAGGGGATTCTGGCATTCGGGATAATAATATGCGCATATTCAACCCATCTTATGTCAAAATTCAATCTTTATGCAGATTTCATCACGGTGGCATGGCCGAGGGTTGTGCTCGGCCTTGGAATGGGTTTTTATTTATCCCCCTGACAACGCTCACAATGTCAGGAATAAAAAAAGAGGATATGGGGAATGCCACTGCCATATTTAATCTTCTGAGGAACCTGGGCGGAAGCTTTGGTGTTGCCTTTGTGACCACAATACTATCAAGGCGCGCCCAGTTGCATCAATTTCATCTTGCAGAACACCTGACTCCATTTGATACAGCTTATCAGATGGCATCTCATCAGAGTGCGCAGATATTGCAATATCGGGGATTTGAAGGCTCTCTGTCAGAGTATGGGGGTCTTGCTACGCTATACAAGCAATTAATGAAGCAGGCATCAATGATGTCGTTCAACGATGCCTTTTATCTGACAAGTTTGATATTGATATGCATTGTTCCCCTTTTGCTGCTGATGAAAAGGGGAAAGACCGCACCATCGGCAGAAATGCATTGATATGGTATAATCATCCCATGAAAACTGTATGTATCGAAAAATTAAATCCAATCGTCTCGCAAAGGGTATCCCCATTTATTGATGAGATACTTAAGGGATACGGGCCGGAGCATATACATTCCATGCACATCGTCGGAAGCTCCATCACGCCTGATTTTGATAAGAAGACCTCTGATATAAATTCCGTCATTGTTCTAAATGAGATGGACATGGGCTTTGTTAAATTCATTGCGCCACTGGGGAAAAAATACAGCAAGAAGGGAATTGCCGCGCCTCTCATCATGACGCCAGAATATATACAGGGCTCCCTCGATGTCTTTCCCATAGAGTTCCTCGATATAAAATTCATTCATAAAACCGTTTATGGAGACGATATATTCGAGGGAATAGGAATCAGCAATTCCCACTTAAGGCTTCAGTGCGAGCGGGAGATAAAGACAAAGCTCATCGGCCTCAGACAGGGCTATATATCTTCCCTCGGAGATAAAAACCTCCTCGCCGGAAGGCTCGCCCAATCCATTATAGGATATATGCCCCTTTTCAGGGCGATCATTTATCTGCTCGGAAAAACTCCTCCTGTGCAGAAACACGATGTCGTTACCGCCCTTCAGGATATGACAAAGGTCGAGACAGCTATCTTCGAAAAGATGCTCTTGCTGAAAAGAAAGAAAATAACCCTATCCAGAGATGAGCTCGATACCGCCTTTGATCACTATTACAGGGCAACAGAGACCATAGGCAAGATTATAGATGAACTCCGGGCATAAGTCAGAAGTCAGAGGCCAGAAGTCAGAAGCCAGACTATTTTTGTCAATATTTTACTGCCTTTTGTCTGTCCTCTGTGTTCTGTCCTCTGTGTTCCGTTCTTTTGCCGCTACGCCTGAGCCGCCATCCACTCCTGCAAACTATGTAGTTGACCTTGCAGGAATTATAAGAGACGATGCAGAGGTAAAACTAAACGCATATCTGAGAGAGCTTGAGCAAAAGACAACGGCACAGGTTGTTGTTCTCACAATTCAAAGCCTTGATGGAGAAGACATTGCAGGATTTTCTCTGAGAATGGCCGAGAAATGGAAACTCGGACAGAAGGGGAAGGATAATGGGATTTTAATAACTGTTGCAGTGCAAGACAGGAAATACCGTTTCGAGATAGGGTACGGGTTGGAAGGCATTTTGCCTGACAGCCTCGTTGGCTCCATAGGAAGGCAGCATCTTGTTCCACATTTCAGAAAGGGCGATTACAGTACAGGTATATTTTATGCCACCATTGTTGCAACCAAGATAATCGCTGCCAATGAAGGCGTTGAGATAACAGGGATGCCTGAAATAAAGGTAAAAGGCAAGAGGGTAAAGGGGATAGGGCTTTTTGATGCTATTGTAGTCTTCGGTATTTTTGCAGTATTTGTTTTTCTATTTATAAAACATCCTCGCCTTCTCCTTCTGCTCCTGTTAAGTTCTTCCATGGGCGGCAGACGAGGCGGCTGGTCAGGAGGCGGAGGCTTTGGTGGAGGCGGTTTCGGCGGATTCGGAGGAGGCGGAGGAGGATTTGGCGGAGGAGGTGCGTCAGGGGAATGGTAAGAAGGCATAACTATAATATTCGGTAATGATACAGACAACCAATACGCCTTCAAGCTTTTTGCAATGCGATGAATTTATCAGATTACCTGTTATATTATTTAATGCAAAGGTTATACTGAAATGGCCTTTAAATGGCGTGAGGGTTCGGCACAAGGTATCGCTGCAAAATGCTTTTCAGCGCATCGGTTGTCTGTATGAGGCGTAAAAACAGCACAATTTAGATAAATATAAAAGTGAAAGGAGGTTTTTATGAGCAATGGATTAAAGATTGCATTGGCTGTTGTTGGAGCAATTGTCTTAATAGGCATTGTTTTTGTCGGTTGGGGTATCGGTCAGTACAACAGGGTCATTGGCATGGATGAACAGGTAAAGGCGCAGTGGGCGCAGGTTGAAAACCAGTTAAAGAGGAGATACGACCTGATCCCCAATCTGGTAGAGACTGTAAAAGGGTATGCAAAACACGAGAAGGAGATTTTCGAAAATATTGCAGAGGCGAGGACTAAGTATTTTCAGGCAAAGACCACAAAGGACAAGATTCAGGCATCCAATGCACTTGAAGGCGTATTGTCAAGACTGCTTGTATTAAGGGAGACATATCCCCAGTTAAAGGCCAATGAAAACTTTTTGAAACTGCAGGACAGTCTCGAGGGAACAGAGAACAGGATTTCTGTTGAGAGAAAGAGATACAACGAAGCTGTACAGACAATAAATACATACAGAAGGACTGTATTCGGAAGGGTCTTCTCTGCAATAGCAGGTGTTGGCGAGGCAGCATATTATGAAATCCCGGCTGCTGAAAAGGAAGCGCCGAGGGTGAAATTTTAAATAAGTCGAACGATTTTATATGTCAGGCACGGCTCAAAGACGCCTCTTTTCGCCATACCTGACCTATATTCCTGGATTAGAATCGCTCAGTTTGGATTTAAATTTGCTCTAAATTTATGAGTGTTTTAAAATTATATGCCGAATAAAATAGACATGCCTGTCACGGGAATGACATGCGCTGCATGTGCTGCTGCCATCGAAAGGGCATTGCCGAAGCTGGATGGAATAAAAAGCGCTGTAGTTAATTTCCCTGCTGAGAGGGCAACTGTAGAATTTATTGATCCGGAAAAGCCAGTCCCTTTGCAAAACATGATTGACAGCATTAAAGGCGAAGGCTATGGGGTGTCCACCATTAAAATGGACTTTGCCGTAAAGGGGATGACCTGCGCTGCATGTGTTGGAGCAGCAGAGAGGGCATTGAAGGAGCTTTACGGAGTCATCGATGTCACGGTTAATCTCGCTGCAGAAAAAGCCACTGTCGAGTATATCCCCACAATAGTTGGTTTTGAAGATTTCAAAAAGGTAGTGGCAGAGGCAGGCTATACTGCTCTACAGATAACAGAAAAATTCGTTGATAGAGAGCGCGAGCAGAGGGAAAGGGAGTTTCGGGCATTAAAAAGACAATTCATTGTTAGCGCCATGCTTGCAGCACCCATTATTATCGGAAGCATGCTCACAATTCCTGTATTATCAAACTGGTATCTGTTATTCCTCCTTGCAACGCCTGTACAGTTCTGGAGCGGAATGAGGTTTCACAAGGCTGCCCTTTCAGCCCTCAGACACCGCACGACAAATATGAATACCCTTATAAGCGTTGGAACAACATCGGCTTATGTCTATAGTCTCGCTGCCACATTTATGCCGCAGTTGTTTTTCAAAGGCGGAGTAACTCCCCATATATATTTCGATACATCTGCAACCATAATAACCCTTATCCTTCTGGGCAGAATGCTTGAGGCACGTGCAAAGGGAAAGACATCAGAGGCCATAAGAAAACTCATGGGGCTTCAGGCAAAGACAGCCACTGTTTTAAGGGATGGTATTGAAAAGGAAATACCTATAGAGGAGGTGACAGTAGGAGACATAGTGATTGTCAGGCCCGGAGAGAGGATCCCTGTTGATGGCGAGGTTGTGGAAGGATATTCGACAGTGGATGAATCTATGCTTACTGGTGAAAGCCTGCCTGTGGAAAAATCATCCGGAGATAAGATATTCGGCGGCACTGTAAATAAGGCAGGCAGCTTCAAGCTCAGGGCATTGAGGATTGGCAAAGAGACAGCCCTTGCACAGATAATAAGGCTTGTGGAGGAGGCGCAGGGAAGCAAGGCACCCATTCAGAGGCTTGCCGATAAGGTCGCCTCCATATTCGTTCCGACTGTAATAGGGATTGCAATCGTTACTTTCTTTGCATGGTTCGTCTTTGGCCCAAAGCCGTCATTTACCCTTGCATTGATGAATTTCATAGCAGTTCTGATCATAGCCTGCCCCTGTGCATTGGGTCTCGCAACACCCACGGCAATAATGGTCGGTACAGGCAAGGGGGCAGAGAAGGGGATACTTATAAGGGATGCAGAGGCTCTGGAATTATCTCATAAGATCGAGGCCGTGGTATTGGACAAAACAGGAACAATAACCAAAGGCGAGCCAGAGGTGGTTGAAGTTATAGGTGTTAATGGCACATCGCCTGATGCCATCCTCCAGATTGCCGCATCCGCTGAAAAGCTGTCAGAACATCCACTTGGTCAGGCAATAGTGAAGAAGGCAAAGGAAAATAATGTGCGTATCACAGGGCCGTCTGAATTCTCCGCGATACCCGGAGGTGGTATAAAGGCAAGAATAAGTCAGCAGTCAGAGTATATCGAAGTTTTCATCGGCAACGAAGGCATGATGCAGAGGGAAGGTATAAATGTCTCGACTGTAAAGACATTGTCTGATAAAATATCATTTGAGGCCAGAACCCCTGTCTTTATGGCTGTAAACAACGAGATTAAAGCGGTCTTCTCCATTGCCGATACAATAAAGGAAGGCTCTGTGGAGGCAATAGAATCGCTTAAATCCATGGGCATAGAGGTCGTGATGCTTACGGGTGACCACCAGAATACTGCACGGGCAATTGCACAGGAGGTTGGGATCAACAGGTTCTTTGCCGAGGTCCTGCCAGACCAGAAGGTGGAGGCTGTAAGGAAGATAAAATCAGAAGGCAAGATAACGGCAATGGTGGGTGACGGTATTAATGATGCACCGGCCCTTGCAGAGGCAGATGTGGGGATTGCCATAGGCACCGGCACTGACATAGCCATCGAGGCATCGGATGTAACCTTAATTAAAGGTAATTTAAAAAGCGTTGTTGACGCCATTAAATTAAGTAAGCTAACAATAAAAACAATTAAGCAGAATTTATTCTGGGCATTTTTTTATAATGTAGTGGGAATCCCGGTTGCAGCAGGTTTCCTTTATCCATTTGGAGGCCCGCTGCTAAACCCCATGATTGCTTCGGCAGCAATGGCGTTCAGCTCTGTTTCTGTTGTGAGTAATTCTTTGAGACTGAGGAAGAAAAATATATAATTGATCATATAATTAGGCAGGAAGGGAATCATATCAATGCAGAGAACGGTTTATGTGGCTGACGATGTTCCGACGAATATAGAGCTGGTTGAAGCTGTTTTCAGAAACGATTCCAATATTGCCATCAAGAAGGCAGGGGATGGAAAGGAGCTTCTTGACTCAATACAAAAGGACGGACAACCTGACCTGATCATCCTCGACCTCATGATGCCGGTGATGGACGGTTTTGATGTCCTTAAGAAATTAAAGGATACCAGAGAAAAAAATTACTTCCCTATCATTGTTCTGTCTGCGCTTGCCGATAAGCAGAGCATTATAAATGCCCTGAACCTGGGAGCGGACGATTATGTGACAAAGCCATTTTTTGTGGAAGAACTCAAGGCAAGGGTTTATAACATGCTCAAACTGAAGGAGCGCGATGAATTCTTAAATACCTCCCTCGATATCATGGAATCAAACCTCCTCGAAAAACTCCAGATGCTGGAGCACACCCAGATCGAGATTATAATAAGACTCGGCAAGGCGTCGGAATTCAGGGACGACGAGACAGGAAGGCATATCGAAAGGATATCTGATTACGTGAATCTCATAGCCGAGGAAATCGGCATGAACCACGAACAGAGCATGATGATGAGATATGCGTCGCCAATGCACGATGTTGGAAAGATAGGCATACCCGACGGCGTGCTTCTTAAGCCTGGGAAATTGACAGATGACGAATTCAAGATAATAAAACTACATACAGTCATAGGCGGAAAGATTTTGGGAGGCACAACCCTTCCCCTCCTTGAGCTTGCCAGGGAGATTGCATTAACCCACCATGAACGGTGGGACGGCAACGGCTACCCGCTCGGCTTAAAAGGAAAGGATATTCCAATATCCGGAAGGATAGTTACTGTTACGGACGTATTCGATGCCCTCACATCTGACAGGATATACAAGGCTGCATGGCCTATTGAAAATGCGCTGGATTATATAAAAGAGCAGAGAGGAAAACAATTTGACCCGGATATTGTCGATGCATTTTTTAGTGTGGCAGACAATATAGTACAAATCAAAAAGTCAAAGGCTGATACGTCCGCTGTCAAACCTATAATTCAGCAGATCATTGACGGCGATGTCAGCATTGAAGAATTAGTGGAGCGGTGGCGGTAACCCCTCAACTTCTAATAATCCCCCTCGGAGGTCTCGAAGAGATCGGTCTGAATATGACCGTATTTCAGTGCTCAGACGACCTCATCATAGTTGACGCAGGCTTGATGTTCCCGGAAGAGGATATGCTGGGTGTGGACTTTGTTATACCTGACTTTTCCTACATCCTCGAAAACAGGGAAAAGGTAAAGGGTATAATCCTCACCCACGGTCACGAAGACCATACAGGTGCACTGCCGTTTCTCCTTAAGGAGATCAATGTGCCTGTTTACGGCACTCCACTGACCCTTGCGCTTGTTAAAGAGAAATTAAGGGAACACAATATAACAGACATTCCACTTGTTCCCATAAAGCCGAGGGATACCATCAGCCTCGGTGTATTTGATATAGAATTTATGAGGGTTACCCACAGCATTGTCGATGGTGTGGGATTGGGAATTAAAACACCACTCGGAAATATTATCCATACAGGCGACTTCAAACTCGACCCGACACCTGTTGACGGAGAGTTAATGGACTTTTATAAATTCTCGGAATACGGGGAAAAAGGGACGCTGCTTATGCTATCTGACAGCACCAATGCAGAAAAGGGAGGATTCACATTCTCGGAAAAAGAGGTGCGCCGGGCATTTGAGGACATATTCTCAAAGAAAAAGGGAAGGATAATCATTGCAACCTTTGCATCGAATATACACAGGATCCAGCAGGTAATCGATGTGGCGCTACAGTATGGAAGACGCATAATAATGTGCGGCAAAAGCATGGTAGCCAATTCACAGATTGCCCTTGACCTCGGCTATCTGAAGATGCCCGAAAACACATGGGTGAGGCTCGAAAACCTGAAAGACCTGCCTGACGATAAGGTAGTAATAATAACCACAGGCAGTCAGGGCGAGCCCATGAGCGTCCTTTCACGAATTGCCATAGATGAACATAAGCACATAAAGATAAAGGAAGGAGATACAGTCATACTCTCTGCAAAGATGATCCCGGGCAATGAGCGATCCATAGGAAGGATCATAAACCACCTCATGAGAAGGGGTGCCGATGTCATATACGAAAAGGTCTCGGAGATACACGTATCGGGACATGCCTCAAAGGAAGAGCTGAAGCTCATGATCAATCTCGTAAGACCAAAATATTTCATGCCCATACACGGAGAATACAGGCATCTCAAATACCATGCAAAATTAGCGGAGAAATCAGGCATACCTCATGAAAATATATTCGTTATGGAAGACGGAGAAATCCTCGAGATAACAGAGACAGGTGCATCAAAGAACGGAAAGATAAATTCGGGAAGGATATTTATTGACGGCAAGGGCATAGGCGGTGTGGAGGACATGGTTCTCAGGGACAGAAAGAGACTTGCGCATGATGGAATAGTCATTGTGCTTGTGGGAATAGAAAAGCTCACAAAGAAAATTGTCTCGGGTCCCGAGATAATATCGAGGGGATTTATTTTTGAGGATGCATCTCCGGATATAATAAACGAGGTCAGAGATTTGATGACGAATACGCTTACGGGTCTTGAAGACGATATAATCTCGGATATCGGCCTTATTCAGGCAAAATTAAGGTCCACGCTCAAAAAATATCTGAGAAACACAATGGACAGAAAGCCCATGATAATGCCTATAATAATGGAAGTGTAAATGAAATCTAATTTAGGAAATTTTTATATGCTGTGCGCTGCTCAAAGCCTTTAAAAAGTGTTGATTCAAGTGCGCCTGCGAGATAATAAATGCATTATCTAACAAGTATCCGATGTAGTAGATGACGGATACAAGATAGAAGTCTTTACAAGTGCGTGGTTTAAAGTCTTTTCGCAGCGCACAGCATATATTTTATTTTATAATTGCTAATTTTATTATGAGAAAGATCCCGTATCTCCACATAATTTTATTTATAGTCACCTTTCTAACAACCTTGACTGCCGGTGCATTGCAAAAAGGTATCAATATAATCAAAGAGCCTATCAGGATAGTAGAAGGACTGCCCTTTGCAGGCACATTGATGACCATACTTCTGTGCCATGAACTGTCACATTACATGGCATCAAAGAAGCATCACACAAAGGCAACCCTGCCGTATTTTATTCCTGCTCCATCGATAATAGGAACATTCGGCGCATTCATAAAGATGAAATCGCCTATAATCACGAGAAAGGCGCTTATCGATATAGGCGCATCAGGGCCGATAGCAGGGTTTATTGTTTCTGTCATAGCCTGCATTGCGGGGCTCAGCATGTCAGAGGTAGTTTCTCTGTCGAATGCCGAAGGAGCATTGAGTCTCGGAGATTCGATTTTATTTTCTTTTTTATCCAGAGTGACATTGGGCATTGCGCCTGACAATCATGACATTCTCCTTCACCCTGTCGCATTTGCCGGATGGATAGGACTTTTCGTTACATCGCTGAACCTCATCCCCATCGGACAGCTTGATGGAGGTCATGTTGCATTTGCAATCTTAGGGGAAAGGCACAGGTATATATCCATAGTCCTTGTTGTAGTCCTTGCTGTACTGGGTATCTTTTACTGGGAAGGCTGGGCATTGTGGGCCGTATTGATGCTTATCCTCAGAATCAAGCACCCGCCTGTGCTTTACTGGGAAGTCCCGCTCGATCCCAAGAGGAGATTCATAGGAATCCTCACATTTATAATCTTTGTCATCACATTCATACCTTCGCCTTTTAAAATCCTGCCTTAAAATATGAGGTGCTTCAACATACTAAATTTCAATAATATTTTCTTGTAAAATTCGAACGGTTGATTGTCTTCTCCGTGTTGGATATAATGTAATCAATTGTGGAATAAGTATAAAAATTAATGTTGGGTATATAATAGAAATGACGGCATAATATATGAAAGTTCCACAGCCAATACAATATCAAGGAAGCAAGAGGGTTCTTACTTCAACTATTCTCTGATATTTTCCTGATAAATTTTCGAGACTTGCAGAACCATTTGCTGAAACGGCTGCTATTTCAATAGCTTGCGCTGCGAGAAATAGAGCTGATTCGTATTGGATAATGGATGGCATCCCTCAACCAATGTCTTATGCAATTCCCAGTGAGATAATTGCTCCTTATATTGAGGTAATCACATTTGAAACAAAATAGACTATAGAATCAATAAGATTATTTTTTATCCCTATTAAAAATTTATAATTAAAAACCCATGAAATTCATCGAGATCACAAGCCCTGCGAATCCAATAATTAGAGAAGCCTTGAAGATAAAGGAAAAGTACGCCAGATACAGGTATGAGGCATTTCTGATAGAAGGACCGCATCTTATGGAAATGGCAGCAGCATCTCCTGATGTGGAGATAAAAAGGGTGTTTTTTACAGAGGGATTTTCAGCTAAAAGGGAAGGGCAGAGGCTTTTAAGGCAGGTAGCAAAAAAGGAAGCTCAGCTAATAGAAACATCAGGACATATCCTGTCAAAACTTACCGATACGGAGACACCGCAAGGGATTGTGGCTATTGTATCCTGTAAAATAGCGAACTTGGATAAACTCAGCTTTAAAGGAATCCCTTTTCTTGTTGTCTGCGACGGCATTCAGGATCCCGGAAACCTCGGCACAATTATCAGGGCATCCGATGCAGCAGGCGCTGATGCGGTAGTAATCCTTCCCGGGACATGCGATGCCTTCATGCCAAAGACAATAAGGTCGACTGCAGGAAGTTTATTCAATATCCCGATTGTTTACACTGAGCAAGAAAGCTTTTTTAATTATCTCGATCTTAAAAATATTACGTTATATGCAGCAGATGTTCATGCTCAGACACCTATTTATGAATTTAATTTTAAACAACCTGTTGCCATTGCCTTTGGAAATGAGGCCCATGGTGTCAGCGAGGTATTGCTCAAAAGGGCAAAGGGTTTAAAAATTCCAATTGTAGGAAAGGCAGAAAGCCTGAATGTTGCCATGGCTGCGTCTGTATGTTTGTATGAGGTTGTAAGGCAGAGGTTGGATTAGAGTTTTTCTGATTAACATTTTTCAGCGTAATTGGTTATACTAACTTATATTAAAATAGGATCGAAAGGAGAGTTTTGTATGCAGGTTATTCTTAAAGAGAATGTTAAGGATTTAGGCCACATTGGTGATGTGGTGAATGTCAAGGACGGACATGCAAGGAATTTTCTGATACCGAAGGGGCTTGCAGTTGAGGCAAACCCTAAGAATATCAAGGCGCTGGAGCACGAAAAGAGAAAGATCCATGAGCTTGCAAAAAAGGCAAAGGCATCTGCCGAGGAACTGGCGGCCAGGGTTTCTGGAACATCTGTCACAATAAAGGCCAAGGCAGGGGAAGAGGATAAGCTATTCGGTTCTGTTACGGCCATGGACATTGCCGATGCACTGAAGAAGGAAGGCATGGACATTGACAAAAAGAAGATCGTACTGGATGAGCCCATAAAGAGGCTTGGAAGTTATATGGTTAATGTGAAGATCCATTCTGGTGTTACAGCACATCTCAATGTTCAGGTAGTAAGCGAGTAAATGAGTAAATGGGTAGAAGAGTAGATGAGTAATTAAGAAAAAGTTAGCAGAAATTAATTGAAATCTCATTAACTCATATACTCATGCACCCATCAACTTCATTTGGAGGCAACATTGAGAGGGGTTGATTTAGGCTCAAGAGATATGCCAGGAGATATGATTGACAAACTGCCTCCACAGAATATAGAAGCAGAGCAGTCTGTCCTTGGCGCTATTATATTTGATAACGAAGCACTGCCAAAGGCTCTCGAAGTACTGAGTTCTGACGACTTCTACAAGGAAACCCACAGGCGTTTATACAATGCCATGCTCAGGCTTTTTGAAAAAAATGAGCCGATAGACATCGTAACCCTGACGGATTATCTGAGAAGGACTGACGAGCTTGAGGCGGTGGGCGGTATTTCGTATCTTTCGCATCTCGCAAACAGTATTCCAACATCTGCAAACATACGGTATCACGCAAAGATAGTCCGTGAGAAAGCCCTTTTGAGGTCATTGATACAGGCAGCCACGCACATTACTTCGAAGGTTTACGAGGACAGTCTCGATGCAGATGAGATGGTGGATTATGCAGAGAGGATGATATTTGACATTGCGGACAAAAGGACAAAGACCTCTTTTGTGAGCCTGAAGGATGTTATCAAAGACACCTTCAAGATGATAGAGCACCTCTATGACAAAAAGGAGGCCATTACAGGTGTTCCTTCTGGCTTTAAGGACATCGATGAACTTACATCTGGATTCCAGCCAGGAGATTTGATAATCATAGGCGGAAGGCCCGGTATGGGCAAGACCGCCTTTGCCCTTAACATAGCCCAGCATGTTGCCATTGATCTAAAAGAGCCTGTAGCGGTTTTCAGCCTTGAGATGTCAAAGGAGCAGTTGGCCATGAGGATGCTGTGTGCAGAAAGCATGGTCAATGCATCCTCTGTGAGAAAAGGGTTTATAAGCAAACAGGACTGGCCCAAACTGACAAATGCAGCAGGAAGGCTTGCTGATGCCCCCATATTCATAGACGATTCCTCTGCCATTACAGTGCTGGAGGTTCGTGCCAAGGCGAGGAGATTGAAGATGGAGCATGGAGGATTAAGCCTCGTTGTGGTTGACTATCTCCAGCTCATGAGGAGCAGGGGCAATTTTGAGCGCAGGGAGCAGGAGATATCTGAAATATCAAGGTCTTTAAAGGCCCTTGCAAAGGAGCTCAAGGTGCCTGTTGTTGCACTCAGCCAGTTAAACAGGGCGGTTGAACAGAGGGGTGAGAAGAAGCCTACGCTTGCAGACCTCAGGGAATCAGGCGCAATCGAGCAGGATGCAGATGTGATTATATTCCTTTACAGGGATGAAATCTATAATAAAAATAACCCTTCCAACAAAGGCAAGGCAGAGATTATTATTGCAAAACAGAGGAACGGACCTACCGGAACGGTCAATCTCACATACCTTGCAGACAGTACACGGTTTGTTGATTTTGCTGGTATGTCCTACGAATCAGAAGAGGAAGTTTATTAGAGCTATGCATAGGAAACCGGCAGTAGCAGGACAATTTTATTATGGCACTGCATCGAGACTAAAAAGTCAGGTAGGGCAATACATCATTGAAGATGCAGCAAAGGAAAAGGTCATAGGCCTCATATCTCCACACGCAGGATTGATGTATTCAGGGCATGTTGCAGGTGCTGTATATTCCTCGATACAATTTCCAAAGACCTTTATCCTCATAGGCCCGAATCATACAGGGCTTGGGGCGAATGTATCCATGATGGCTTCAGGGCAGTGGGAGATACCAACAGGGACATTTTCCATAGATGAAGACCTGAGTAAAAAGATATTGCAAAAAGTGGCTTATGTATCTGAGGATATGCAGGCGCACATATTTGAACACTCCCTTGAGGTGCAATTGCCTTTTATCGCTTATTTCTCGGAAACCGTTAAGATCGTCCCCATAACCGTAATGCAAGCTTCGCTTGAGGAGTGCAGAAAGATCGGGGAAGGGATTGCGGATGCTGTAAAAGAAGTCGATTACGATGTTGTGATTACTGCAAGCTCTGATATGAGCCATTATGAGCCCGATGATGTTGCGAGAAGACTCGACAGCCTTGCCATCAACGAGGCCCTCAATCTGAATCCTGAAGGCTTATATAACATCGTTCACAAGGAGAGGATCTCCATGTGCGGCTTCCTGCCTGCAACCATAATGCTCTATGCTGCAAAGGCGCTTGGTGCAAAGGAGGCTAGGCTTGTGAAATATGCCACTTCAGGCGATGTGAGCGGCGATTATGAACAGGTTGTCGGATATGCAGGGGTAATAGTTAAATGACCGGAGTTGTTTTAGCCGGAGGCAAAAATCTAAGATTTCCCACGCTGAAGAGTTTTATAAAAATCGATAACTCCACAATTATAGAGAAAAACCTTGCCTTGCTTGGAGACATCTTTGATGAAGTGTTTATCAGCACTAATATGCCGGAGAAATATTTTTATCTCGGCGTGCCGCTAATCGGCGATGTGCTTCCTTCAAGAGGGCCCATGTCAGGGATATATTCGTCGTTAATTAATGCAAAGAGTGATTGTATTTTCGTTATTGCCTGCGATATGCCCTTTGTGGAAATGGATATTGTTTCTTTTATTTGCAAAAAACACTCCCCCTTTTGCCCTGATGCTACAATACCTATTTATAATGGAGAACCGCAGCCCCTGCTTGGTGTATACTGTAAGACGGCTCTCCCTTATCTTGAAGATCGTGTGCTGAGCGAAAAGACTTCGATGAGGCGTTTGTTAAGCGAAATTAACACTAATTTTATTGGAGAGTCTGATATAATGACAATAGACCCGGATGGCAGGTCTTTTGTTAATATAAATACTACGGAAGACTATGAAAAGCTAAGGAGGTAATACATGTTCGGTCTTGGAATGCAGGAGCTGATAATTGTATTGGTGATAATCCTTATCCTGTTCGGAGCAAAGAGATTGCCAGAATTAGCCGGTGGTATAGGCAAGGCGATCAAGAGCTTTAAAAAAGGGATATCCGAGCCTGAAGAGATAGATGTGACCCCTAAAAAGCCTGTATCAGAAAGCAAGGAAGGAATAGAAGGGAAAAAGGAATAATGAACAGAGGTGCTGTTGCAGAAATAAACTTAGGTGCTATTTCCAACAACCTCAAAGTCATAAAGAACCTGTCCAAGAATAGTCCTGTCATAGCTGTTGTAAAGGCAGATGCCTATGGTCACGGAGCAATTGATGTTTCCAGAAGACTGGTCGATGATGGAGTGGAGTATCTCGCAGTGGCCTTTGCAGAAGAGGCAAAGGAATTAAGAAATGCAGGCATAAACAGTCCAATCCTTGTGCTTTTTGATCCAGATATAAATGATATTTTCACGTATAACCTCATCCCTGTAATCCGCGACAAAAAGACAGCCGCTGCATTATCAAAGGAGGCTGAAAAGAACAACCGGAGCATTAGCGTGCATATAAAGATCGATACAGGCATGGGCAGGCTTGGCTTTACAGGAGATGCAGCGAGTGAGATATCGGAGATAGCGAATCTGAAGGGCATAATTATTGATGGCGTCATGAGCCATTTCTCAGAAGCAGACCTTTTGGATACATCCTTTGCCAAGATGCAGATCGAGAGATTCAATTCCATTAAGACAGAACTGTTAAATATTGGTCTGCCCAGATCCCATAATGTACGGCTTTTTCATATAGCCAACAGCGCTGCTATTATGACACTGCCTGAATCCCATTTCGATGCAGTGAGGCCGGGTATTATGTTATATGGATACTCGCCGGTGCAGCAGTCAACAAAAACCCCTGAACTAATTCCTGCAATGACTGTTAAAACAAAGATATTAGCATTGAGGAGACTACCATCGGGCACTCCCATAAGCTATGGCAGAACATTTATTACAAAGCGCGACAGTCTTATAGGCGTTATACCTGTTGGCTATGCAGATGGTTTCAGCAGGAGATTCTCGAATAATGCAGAATTGCTTGTGAGGGGCAAAAGGGTTCCTGTAATAGGCCGTGTTTGTATGGATCTGACCATGCTTGATTTGACCGATATAGAACAAGTCGAAGAAGGGGATGAGGTTGTAATTATCGGAAGACAGGGAAATGAATCCATCGATGCAGCAGAGCTTGCTTTCAGGGCTGATACGATTCCCTATGAAATATTGACATCGCTTGGAAATATGGCTAAGAGGGTTTATAATATATAATATAATAATATATAATAACTGAAATGGAAAATGGAAAGGAGGTGAAGGATCAATGGTGAGGATTCCTTTCATGAAAGAGGTTACATGGTATCTTGTCTTTGCGGTGTTTATTATAGGTATTGCCCCAAAGGTTGAGGCAGGTTTTGCTCCGTCAGAGGCAATTGCACTCTCAAAGGTTGACAGGGCTGCTGATTTAGAAAGAATACAGAAGGTGCTCGAGACAAAGATGATCAGGGAAAGGCTTGAAAAATTGGGCTTTACCCAGGATGAGATTAATAGCCGACTTTCTCAGCTCAGCGACCAGCAGATACACCAGCTTGCCCTTCAGCTTGATGACCTGAAGGTAGGAAAGAGCGACGCCCTCGGTGTTATTATTGCCCTTCTTGTGATAGCGATACTTGTTATAATAATATTGCAGTTGACGGGTCATAGGGTTGTAGTGACGAAATAAGATTTTAGGCTATGGGCGAAAGGCGGAAGACAAAAAGAACCGGTCAAAAACTAATTGGTAATTACCTATCGCCTATAGCCTTTTGCCTTTTGCCGGTTATATTATTTTTTCTTTGCTCGTGTTCGACCGTCGATGTTCAGTTCAATTCAAAACCCATACTCATTAATAAAGTTCCATTCTATCCGCAAGACGACTATCAGTGCGGGCCTGCGTCCCTTGCAGGGGTTTTGAATTATTGGGGTGTGAGTGTTACGCCTGATGATGTGGCAAAGGATATATACAGCGCATCTGCAAGGGGAACGCTTAACATTGATATGTTGTTATATGCTAATAAAAAAGGCCTCTATGCCCTGCAATATATTGGAAGCTGGGATGATCTTAAAAAAAAGATAAATAATAAATATCCATTGATTGTCCTTGTGGACTATGGTTTTTCTGTATATCAGGCCAATCATTTTATGGTTATTGTCGGTTATAATGATGACGGCGTTGTTGTTAATTCGGGCAAGACAGAGCATATGTTTATAGACAAGGAGAAGTTTCTAAAGGCATGGAAAAGGACGAATTATTGGACATTGCTGATAAAACAGAAGACAGAAGTCAGCAGTCAGCAGTCAGAAAAATAAAAAGATTTTTTATTGTATTCTGTGCTCTGTATTCTATATTTTTAACATCATGTTCTTTGCCTCGCATAATTATCCTCGACGACCCGCTGACCCCTGAAGAGCATATAAACCTTGGCGTTGCGTATGAGAAAAAGGGAGAAGTTGATAATGCCATCGAGGAATTCAAAAAGGCATCGAAGAAACTCCCCGTTGCTTATCTCTATCTGGGCAATGCATATATGCAGAAAGGCAATCTCGATGAAGCAGAGAAATATTATAAAAAGGCAATAAAAAAACAGCCCGACCTTGCCGATGCCTATAACAACCTTGCATGGCTTTATTATAATAAGGCTAAAGGCTCAGGGCTAACGGCTGAAGATATAAATGAAATCCTTAAAGAGGCGGAAAGGCTTGCGCTGAAGGCGCTGCAACTGAACTCTTCAAATGAAAACTATAAGGATACCCTCGATAAGATCAGAGAATTAAAATCTAAAAATGGGCTATAACGTTTTACTTATAATTTTTCAAGGAGGATTTTTATATGCTTGCTGAAAGGGTAAAAAAGATTAAGCCTTCACCGACCCTTGCTATGGATGCAAAGGCAAAGGCATTGAAGGCACAGGGATTGGACATTGTGAACTTTGGCGTTGGCGAGCCTGATTTCGACACTCCTGAACATGTTAAAGAGGCAGCAATAAAGGCAATAAGAGACGGCTTTACAAAATATACTCCTGTGGGAGGAATAGATGAGCTCAAGGAGGCAATTGTCCGGAAGTTCAAGAATGACAACAATCTTGAATATTCAAAAGACGAGGTAATCGTCTCCTGCGGTGCAAAGCACAGCCTTTATAACATTGCACAGGCCCTTTATGGTCCCGGCGATGAGATAATAATCCTTTCTCCATACTGGGTATCTTATCCTGATCAGGTATTGCTGAATGACGCAACTCCTGTGTTTGTAAAGACATACGAAGAAGACAGTTTTATGTTGAGGCCCGATGTCCTTGAATCAAAGATAACAAAAAAGACAAAGGCAATAATACTCAATTCCCCATCGAATCCTACTGGTCTTACATACGATAAAAAGACCCTTCAGGCTATTGCTGAAATAGCACTTAAATATAATGTCTACATAATCTCGGACGAGATATACGAAAAGCTGGTGTATGACGGTGTTAAGCATACCAGCATCGCCTCGCTTGGCAAGGAGATAAAGGATAAGACCATTGTAATCAACGGACTCTCAAAGTCCCATGCCATGACAGGATGGAGGATTGGCTATGCAGCAGGGCCAAAGGATATTATAAAGGCCATGACCAATATACAAAGCCAGTCAACGTCAAATCCCACATCCATTGCGCAAAAGGCTGCAGTGGCAGCATTGACAGGGCCACAGGATTTCATATCCGTGATGCATGCAGAATTTGATAAGAGAAGAAAATTCCTTGTTGACGGTCTTAACTCCATAGATGGAGTAAGCTGCCTGAAGCCAACAGGTGCCTTTTATGCATTCCTCAATGTTTCAAGGCTCTACGGCAGAAAGACCGGGTCAAGGCAGATAAATTCCTCCCTTGACATGGCAATGTATCTGCTTGAGGATGCAAATGTGGCGCTGGTGCATGGAGAGGCATTCGGTGATGACAGCTATATAAGGATTTCGTATGCAACATCCATGGAGAATATAAAGAAGGGACTTGACAGGATAAAAGAAGCGGTGTCAAGACTTGCATAGCAGTTTTTGTTTATGAGAATAGTTGCTTATTCAACCGGATGAGGGGGAATCTTCATGCCGAATGAGTTGCCGTCAGCAATCGGGTATAACAGAAGAAAGGTTGGATAATTAAGTGGCTATGTCCAATAAAAAAACACAGCCGAATTTGTTTAAAGATGTCTGGACAACATCAGGTATCTTTTCGAGCCATTATCTGTTGGAACGCCTGCCGCAGGCAGGGGCTAAAATCAGCGTAAATAATAGGGTCAGCGTAAATAATAGGGTCAGCGACCGATTTCAGAAGAACAAAAAAGGACTGGCACATTATCAATTGGGCAGAGGGCTGGAGATATAGATTGTGGAGGGAACGAATTGCAATGAAAACCGATCAATGGCAGAATAATAATGAGGAATGAAGCGATGAAGGCAGAAGAACTTATAAAATCTCAAAAAGCTGTTGAAAAATGGCGTAAGACTCACAGCAATATAGACTCACTGAGAAAAGCGTATCTGGTAAGCATACCAAAACAGGTATGGGCATCAATGGCTTTTGAAGGTGAGCCGGTAAGTCTGAAAATGCTGGAGGAATATATGGAAAGCAAGGATGTTCGGAAGGATAAGAAAGGCAAGTGATGGTAAAACTTCATCCCCATGCAAAAGAAAGACTCTTGGAGCGTGGAGCGACTGAAGAAGAAGTTATTGCAACAGTGGAAAAGGGTGAGACATTTCCTGCAAAGTTCGGACGTACAGGCCTTCAGGCGAAACTTTCATTTTGGCGGAATATGGCGCAACAGACAATATGCAACGAAACGGATTGAAGCAATTGCCATAAAAGAAAACAACGATTGGATAGTTGTTACCGTAATAACAAAATATTTTTAGAGAGGAGGAATGAAAAATGAGACTAACCTATGATCCGAGATATAACATAGCTTATATAAGGCTGCACGAGAAAACAACCGAGGTCGAGACAATAAAGATAGGCGATGAAATTAACATAGACATCGCTCCTGACGGCACTATTTATGGGATTGAATTACTTAACGCTAATGAACAACTAAAAAAAGAGGATGCAGGCAAGCTCTTTGTAATCAACGAGGCGACAGGGGAAAAGTCGGAACTGGCCTTGTCCTGATAATTATTACGATAATAAACTCGGAGAAGCTTTCTTGGAGGTGCGATATGAAGGAATTCAGGAGAATAACATTCAACAAAGAGATTATGGGTGGACAGGCGTGTATAAGGGGAATGAGGATACCGGTTTCTTTGATAATAAATCTTGTCGCAAACGGCATGACAACCGAAGAGATAATCAAAGAATATCCTGATCTCGAACCGGAAGACATAAAGGAAGCCCTTCAGCATGGCTCATGGCTTGCCAAAGAGGAGCTGCATCCTGCGCTTAATTAAACCGCATGAAATTTATTGCTGACATGGGGATTTCGCAAACGACGGTACAGTGGCTAAAAGAGCAGGGATTTGATGCCGTTCATGTTAGAGATATGGGCATGCACCGATCTCCAGGCCCCCATTTGACAGGGTGTTCCACCTGTGTTACACTATATTCGAAGGTCAAAGGAGGTAAAGATTATGCCTGCAAAGAATCCGAGAATAAATATAGTTGTTGAGCGTCCGCTATATACCGCTATTCATGACATGGCGGAAGACAGCGGTATTTCTATGGCGATGGTGGTGCGGGATCTGATCAAAGAGGCTTTGGAATTGAAAGAAGACGCAGCCCTCGCGGCGTTTGCTGATGAGCGGATGAAGTCATTTAACAGGAAAAAGGCATTATCGCACGATGAAGTGTGGGGCTAAATGCCTTATACCCTTAAATATCATCAGGCCGTCAGAACTGATGATATTCCGCTTCTAAATGCCGATATCAAATCACGTATCAGGACTGCGATAGAAACGCGCTTATCTGTAGTTCCTTATGAATATGGAGAACCGCTCAGGAAAACACTTAAAGGATACTGGAAGCTGCGAGTTGGCGACTATAGGGTGGTATTTTTAATAGAGGAACAGAATGTGCTAATCATCGGCATCCGGCATAGAAAAGAAGTCTACAGGTTGATGAAGAAACGTATTGAGGAAAACAGGTAAGATATTAAATCATGCAATCTGAAAAATTTCGTTCAGGTTATGTTTCTTTAACGGGCAGGCCTAATGTGGGCAAGTCTACCTTGCTCAACACTATTTTAGGCGAAAAGGTCGCCATTGTCTCGCCCAAGCCCCAGACCACGAGAAACAGAATAATTGGCGTAAAGACGCTGCCTGATGCCCAGATAGTATTCATAGACACGCCGGGCATTCATAAGCCGAAGCATAAGCTGGGAGAGCTTATGGTCAAACAGGCTAAGGAATCTGTGAAGGAAGTGGATGTCATCCTCTTTATGGTCGAGCCTGAAGAGCCTGGCAGCGGAGATAAATTTATAATCGATATTTTGAAGGATATGGGGAAGCCCGTATTCCTGCTGATAAACAAGGTAGATACCATAAAAAAACCTTTGGTGCTTCCTGTTATTGAGGCATATAGCAAGCTCTACCCATTTAAAGAAATTATTCCTATATCGGCACTCGCCGGAGACGGAATTGATGCATTGATTAAGACTATCGTGAATTACCTGCCTGAGGGTCCTAAATATTACCCCGATGATGTTCTGGCCGACCAGCTTGAGCGCTTCATGGTCTCTGAGATAATCAGGGAAAAGATTATCCAGCAGACAGAGGATGAGATACCTTATTCTGTTGCGATAGAGATAAACCAGTGGTCTGAGAGAGAGGACGGAGTGGTTTTCATACAAGCGAATATTTATGTTGAAAGAGAGGGGCAGAAGGGTATTATAATAGGGAAAGGCGGTGCGAGGTTGAAAACCATCGGAACGAATGCAAGACTCGAAATAGAAAAACTCCTCGGGACAAAGGTCTTTCTGGAGTTGTGGGTAAAGATAAAGAAGGATTGGCGCAGCAGCGAGCGCATCCTGAAGGAATTGGGGTTTCGGTAATGCTCATACAGATGAAGGTTGAAGGCCTATTGTTCGATCCGAGAAGCGGCATGTATATCCTGCTTTTGCATCAGATAGACGGCAACGAGACGCTCCCCATATGGATAGGCAAGCCAGAGGCGGATGCCATTGCCCTTGCCCTCGGAAAGGTGCTTACACCGAGACCACTCACCCATGACCTCATAAAGAATGTATTCGATGGATTTAATGTCAAGGTCACGAGGATAGTTATCACAGAGATAGTCGACAACACCTACTATGCCCTTATCTATGTAAACGACGGAAAGAGGGAGATAACCATTGACTCAAGGCCTTCTGATGCGGTTGCAGTAGCGCTCAGGGTAAGTGCACCCATTTTTGTGGAGGAAGGCGTCCTTGAGGTGAAGATGGCCGATGAGCTTGAAGAATGGCTTAAAAACCTCAAGCCAGAAGACTTTGGGAATATTATGTAGATGTTAAAGAGAACGGAAGGGATTGTTTTAAAGAGTTCTCCATTTGGAGAGGCTGACCTCATAGTTACCTATCTCACCCGCGATTACGGGTTATTAAAGGTATTTGCAAAAAGTCCAAGAAAGATAAAGAGCAGGTTCGGGAGCAGTCTCGAACCGCTCACGTATTCCAGAATCTCATTTGTCGGCAAAGAGGATGCAAACCTTCCCAGATTAACCCAGTCGGATATCATAAAGGCATTTCACTTATTGAGGGATGAGTTGAAATGCTTCCTCGGTGTTTCCGAGATGCTCGAACTCAGCATCAGGTTTCTTCCAGAGAAGGAGCCTAATTTTAAGGCCTTCAAGCTGCTCCTTGATACTCTGCTGAGACTTGAGTCCGATTGCAGTAATAAGCTGTATTATCTCTATTACAAGATAAGATTCCTTGAGATCACAGGCTATTCGCCGAGGTTCGATGCATGCGGCAGATGCGGTGCGAACGGAAATGGGCATCATCACTTCTACGTCTCCCACGGATCCATAATGTGTGAAAGATGTATTGGCGACAGGGAAGGCTCCATAAGGATGACAGACGGTACGCTCAAGTTTTACAAAAGTCTTCTTAAATGGAGTCTATCGAATATAAACAGGGTAAGGGCCCCTGAATACTTCCTTTCGGAAGTGAACAATGTCATAAATTCCCATATTGCATATATTTTAGGTTTGCCGAAATCTTTTAGATTCCTGCCAAGTTCCAGCAATATGCCTTGACATAAGGGCATGAGTTAATTTATAAAAATCTGTTTATGGTTGACAGGTCGGGAGCCGGATAGGGAGGTTGGACAGGGATGGAAAAATGGGATCCCTTTTCGCTAAGGGAAAGGATAAACAAACTCTTTGAGGTTTCTCAGATGAGCAAGGGGCTGACTGATTCACCCACATGGGCGCCTGTTGTCGACATTTATGAAACATCAGAAGATTTTGTGGTAAAGGCAGAACTGCCTGAAGTCTCCGAATCCAGCCTTAATATCACGGTTGAAGGAAATGTCCTCAGGATAAGCGGTGAGAGGAAATTTCATTGCGAGGGAAGGATCTATTATCAGGTGGAGCGGGCTTACGGTGCATTTTCGAGGTCATTCCACCTGCCTTCGGATGCGGATCAGGAGAATATAAGAGCAGTTCTTAATAACGGCATTCTTAAGATAGTCCTTCCCAAGAAGGTTAAGGACTTGCCGAGGCATATAGAGATAAAATAATTTAGGAGATTGCAATACTATGGGACAAGATAATACGGGCCAAAGAAATACAGGGAGGATACGAATTGCGATTGCCGGCGTAGGTAATTGCGCAAGCTCCCTGATTCAGGGGATAGCCTATTACAAGGCATTAACAGAAGACAATACTGGCAAGTCCCCCGAAATATCCAATGGACTGATGCATTACAGTCTCGGCGGATACCTGCCGGGAGATATAGAAGTGGTGGCTGCCTTTGATGTGGATGTCAGAAAGGTAAATAAGCCTCTGAAGGAGGCTATTTTTGCAAAACCCAATTGCACAAAGGTTTTTTTCCCCGGTCTTCCCGATTATCCTGTTACTGTCCGGATGGCTGAAGTCCTCGATGGCATATCGCCTCATATGGACGATTATCCTGATGACAGGAGGTTTATTGCATCTGACGAAAACCCGTGCGATGTCGTGAAGGTTTTGAAGGACAGCGGCGCAGATATGCTCATCAACTACCTGCCCGTAGGGTCGGAAAACGCTACAAGGTATTATGCAAATGCCTGCCTTGAAGCTGGTGTCGCTTTTATTAACTGCATCCCTGTTTTTGTGGCATCCGAAGACGGATGGATAAAACGTTTTGAGGAGCGAGGCATACCCATAATCGGAGATGATATAAAATCACAGATAGGCGCAACCATCATTCACAGGACTCTGGCAAAGCTCTTCATGGACAGGGGGGTAAAGATAAACCATACGTATCAGTTGAATGTGGGAGGCAATACGGATTTTCTCAACATGCTCAACCACAGCAGGCTTAAGTCAAAAAAGATATCAAAGACAGAGGCAGTACAGTCGCAGGTTACGCACCGGTTAACCGACGATGATATACACATAGGCCCCTCGGATTATGTGCCGTGGATGAATGATAACAAGGTATGCTTTTTGAGGATGGAGGGACAGGGCTTTGGCAACATCCCGATGCATGTGGAGCTGAGATTATCGGTTGAGGACTCTCCCAACAGTGCGGGAGTCGTGATAGATGCCATACGGTGCTGCAAGATCGCAAAGGACAGGGGTGTAGGGGGTCTCCTCATTTCCCCCTCAGCCTATTTTATGAAGCATCCGAGGACCCAGTTTTCGGATGAAGAAGCACGGGAAATGGTGGAGGAATTTATAACAGGTAAGAGGGAGAGATAGCGTGATAAGTGCTAAACTGGGGCATTTCCTCGATAAACCCCTTGCACCTATAGCAAAGAAAATATCCATAAGTCCAAATATCCTTACCATACTCGGTTTCCTGATTACAGCAGCCGCTGCCGTCAGCATACCATTTAACCCTCTGACCGGCGGGCTTTTAATACTCCTCGGCGGCTTTTTTGACATGCTCGACGGCATCGTTGCCCGCACAAACGGAAAGAGCACCAAATTCGGTGCGCTTTTAGACTCAACCCTCGATAGATACTCCGATTCCTTTATTTTTATTGCTGTTGCATGGTACTTTTTCGATATGGACGATCTTGCAGGCGTGATATTTACTGCGGGCAGCCTCGTGGGGGCATTGCTCATAAGCTATGTAAGGGCAAGGGCAGAAGGCATTGGGGTTGAATGCACCACCGGGCTCATGGAAAGGCCTGAAAGGGTGGTGCTCTTAGCCTTCGGCTGTATAGCAGGATGGTTATTCCCGGTAATTGTCGCTCTGTTTTTCTTCAGCCATGCCACTGCAATCCAGAGAATCCTCCATGTATATAAGATGACACGCCTGAGTAAATGAGTAAATGAGTAAATGAGTATATAGGTCTACGAGTTAAAAATATTTTCTCATTCACCCATTTACCCATCCACTCATTTGCCTGCATATTTTTTATTGCTTTTTGTTAAGAATGGTAAAATTTATAATTATTTTATAATTATTTTTAATGGGAAGGTCTTATATGCAGAAATTGGATATAGATGAGGTAAAGCCCTCCATGGTACTTGCTGCAACAGTAAAAGACAAAGACGGCAATATCCTGTTTCTTAAGGGAGTGGAACTTACCGAAAGGCATATTATCATATTGAATAACAGGGACATAAAGAAGGTGGTTGTGGAAGGATGCCCGGTAAAGAGGGAAACCGGTGCGGCTGAAAGCTCTTTTAAGGAGATAGACAGGCGGTTCAGTACCGCAGGCTCACACCCGATGGTCTTAAAAATAAAGGACATCATAAAGGAACTCCTGTTTTGAATACGGTCGGTATGCGGACTAACTCGGCAATATAGCTGGGATATAATCAAAAAAAGTAATACGGTCGGTATGCGGACTAACACACATTCATCAATTAACGATAGACTCTTTAACATAAAAGACCTTCCCACCATTCCTGCAATTCACAGCAGGATACTGAAAATAACGGAGGATATAAACTACTCTGTCGACGATGTGAGCAAACATATCGAGAAGGATCAGGTGTTATCCAGCAAGGTATTGAAACTGGTTAATTCTCCCTTCTACGGGCTTTACAGCGACGTGGCAACCATCAGGAGGGCCATAATACTGCTCGGTTCAAACCTCATCAGAGGCATAATATTAAGCACATCGCTTTTTGATGTTGCGGACAAGACGCTTCCGGGCTATGGGATCATTCGTACTGTTGCTCCACTGTCGCCGGTTTTTTAGCAAAGAGATTTAACCTTATAACCATCGAGGAAATAATGACAGGGGCGCTGCTCCACGATATAGGCAAGGTCTTGATGAAAAAAACAACTGCCGGAGGAGTCAAAGGAGATAGAGGCAGCGGTAAAGAATAGCGGGATAACCACGCTGGATGCTGAGAAAGCGGTTATTAAAATATTACCCATGACGATGCCGGATTATGGCTTGCCGAGACATGGAACCTGCCGGGGATAATAAAGGATATCATTGCATACCACCATAAGCCTGGTATGTGCGGTGGACATGCACGGGAGACGGCCATTGTGCATCTTTCCGATATCATTGTAAAAGGTATAGGGGTTTCTTACAGCGGAGACCTATTTGTTCCCATGCTCGACGAGGCCGGATGGAATATCCTCTCATTGTCTGAGAGCGATCTTGTTGATATATATTGTGGAAGTTATGGACATCATACAGGCGGACAAGACATTTTCCAGATATATACACGGTGGAAAAGATGGGAAATAAAAAAATACACGAGGCGTTTTTCAGAATGTCCGAGATCTTTGCCGATTCAAAGGGCATGGACGAGATGTGCAACGCCATTGCCAATATGATTACATCCTTTCAGGGCTTCCATAGATGCATAATTATCATGAAAGGGGAGCATAGCGAATTTAAAATAGTCGGAATATCCGAAACTGGAAGGGACAGGGTTCTCGAATTCATGAATGCAAGGTGTACCGGCGATGGCGCATCGTTTATCAGGCAAATCTTGAAAAATAAAGACACTGTAACAGTCTGCGGCATACCCAAGGAACTCGGTGTATCATCGGTGCAGGCAAAGGCCATTGTATGCCCCTTAATCTACAGGGGAGAGGGCAATGGCATTTTGATAGCGGAAGCGGATGATTTCGATGATGCTGATGTCAAATTGATAGATGCAATATCCCGATATGCTTCCATCGGGACAGAAAACCAGATGCTGCATATGGAGGGATTGGAGAGTCGCGTAGGGCTGGTTCACGAAATAGAGACCCTCCACCTGATGTATGAAATAGGCAAGGAGATATTGTCTAATCTTAAGACCGATGAAATAGTAGAAACAGTTGTTCAGATGATAAGGAGGATAATTCCTTGCGATGGCGCCACAGTCGCCCTTTTTGACAGCGACAGAAATGTTTTCCATGTCGGCACGTCATGGGGTACGGGCATCGATAAAGAGAAGGAGATTGGAAAAGACGACAGTCCTTTTTATTCGTCTCTGAAGAGCGGCAGGCCGTTCTACCAGCATGATATAACCCTTGACTTTCAGGCATATCCGGGGCAGGCAGAGTGGGCTTCGGAGAAAAATGTCTTTTCTTATTTCTGTGCGCCTTTAAGCGTTAAGTCGAATTTTCTGGGAGTGCTTATATTGTCCAGCGTAAGGCCTGCATGGTTTACCAGCGATCACATAAAAGCTGCAGAAAAGATCGCCACGCAGGTAAGCATAGCCCTGGAGAATGCACGGTTAATGGAGGATATAGAGGAAATATTTTTAGGTACTGTTACTTCCCTTGTATCGGCTATCGATGCAAAGTCCAGATGGACAAAGGGACATTCCCTGCGTGTAGCAGACTATGCCATGAAACTCGGAAGCAGGGTTGGACTTAAAAAGGACACCCTTGAGAAGCTCCAGTTGGCAGCAATACTGCACGATATCGGAAAGATAGGTACATACGAGGCAATACTTGATAAGCCAGGCGATCTGACATCGGAAGAAGTTGAGTTGATCTACAAACATCCATCGCAGGGGGCTGAAATTCTTATGCCCCTGAAATCGCTCAGGGGTATAATACCGATTATGAAGCATCACCATGAACGATATGACGGCTCAGGATACCCTGACGGCCTTGCAGGTGATGATATCCCGCTCGAGGCGCGTATTTTGGCCGTGGCTGATGTATATGATGCCATAACAGCAGACAGACCTTATAGGGCCGCAATGACCCGCGAGACAGCCATAGGGGAACTTAAATCCGGAGCCGGAATTCAGTTTGACCCTACGCTGGTGAGATTATTCGTAGACATATTAAATGGATAGCGAGCTTACCCGCAGCTTGTGCGGTTTAGCGAGCGAATAGTAAAAACAATAATTCCTTGCATTAAAATTATATGCAACTTGCTGCATGTAATTTTCAATCAGGGCTAAATTATGATATACTTTTCTTGAAAAGGAGGCAGGATGAACAGCCAGTCATGGATACTGATTATGAGCGTAGGCTTTTTCATAATGACGCTCGGCTTTGTCGCTGCCATCGGTTTTCTTATCTATGCCTCTCTGGAGATAAGGAGGGCGGCACAGACATTCAAAGAATTTCTGAAAAATACCGAGGAGAGGATTAATCCTGTACTTGAGGAGACGGAACAGACCCTAAAAAGCCTCAGAAAGGTGAGCGATGATGTGGGAACAGTTACAGAGAGTGCAAGGAATTTTTCAGGGGCACTGTATGAAATTGTGGATAATCTCAGGGCGCTCAGCAGTATTGTACATGATGTAAGAGAAGGGATGTCATTAAGGGTTCTGGGTGTAAAGGCGGGCATTAAAACAGCCCTGAATGTTCTAATTAAAGAGTTAATGAGCAAATGAGTAAATGGGTAGAGGAGTTATGAGTAATGTTTCACTCATTAACCCATTCACCCATTAACTCATTTACTAAAGAAAGGAGGACAACATGAGACACGAAGAAGGCGGTTTCAGTGCGGGTTCTGTATTGCTGTCATTTCTTTTGGGCGGTATGGTGGGCGCTGGCCTGGCGCTGCTTCTTGCGCCGCAGTCTGGTGTGGAAACAAGGAAAAGAATCCGGGAATTTACAGATGATGTAAGGGAGAAGGTAACCGAATATGTCGGTCAGACCAAGGAAAAGGTTGTTTCAACAGTGGAAAAAGGCAAACATCTTGTCGAAGAGAAAAAATCTGCTTTAACGGCAGCATTTGAGGCAGGTAAAGAGGCTTACGAGAAGGAAGTGCATAAGTAGGAAATGCACGAAGTTTACATTGCCGAAAGCATTCTTGAAACAGCCATATGGAAATGTAGAGATAACGGTTTCGGCCAGATAAAAAATATAAAAGTGAAGATTGGAAAGGCCTCGGCAGTATCAACCGAGGCCTTAATTTTTGTTTTTGACGCACTAAAGACAGGAAGCATTGCAAGCGAAGCATCCCTGATAATCGAAGAAATACCTACAACCGGATGCTGTAAGACCTGTAATGGCGAGTTCAGCGTGGATAGAGACTTCATCTTTCAATGTCCATGCTGCGGAAGTGATTCGGTTATAATAAAAGCCGGCAATGGTGTGGAGTTAGCGGAACTGGAAGTGGAGAGTTAACTGACAAAATGGCTTCAGATATTGATTTCATGAGGTTTGCCTTGAAGGAGGCAGAAAAGGCATTTAATGAAGATGAAGTCCCTGTCGGCGCCGTCCTTGTCATAAAAGGTGAAATAATTGCACGTGCCCACAACAAAAGGGAATCGGCTTTTGACCCGACTGCCCATGCAGAAGTAATCGTCTTGAGAGAAGCCGCACAGAAGATTAAAAACTGGAGACTGACTGGTGCAGCCCTTTATGTGACGAAAGAGCCTTGCATAATGTGTGCAGGCGCTATGGTGAATGCCCGATTGGGAAGGCTCGTGTATGGCTGCGGGGACACAAGGGCCGGAGCGGTGCAGAGCCTTTATCAGCTTCTTTCGGACAAAAGGTTGAACCATCAGGTGGAAGTTGTGGCTGGTGTGTTGGAAGAGGAGTGCGCTGCGCTCTTAAAGAAGTTTTTCAAAGGATGCAGATAATCATGTCAAAGCAGGCACGGCTTCAAAGCCAGATTATTCATAAACTTTGTTATGCTGGAAGACAAAGTATTTCCGCTTCATTCTCGGAAGGCATTCAGCCTTCCTCCGAAGCAAAGACAGCCCGCTCCACCATCCATGGTTACGCTTGGGCTGTCTAAGTCGCTCCAATACTTTGTCTTCCGCTTTGGCTATTGTAATTTATGAATAATATGGGCAAAGCCTTTATCAATGATGTATCGCTGATAAATGCTTTTCAGCCATGCCTGCTTTGCCTTTATAAAGACATGACTTGAATATGGTATTCCTTATTTGTATTGTTTTGATTTAAACTAATAGCTGATTACTGTTTGCCGAGGGCTGGCGTTTTTGGAGGGGTGCCAGAGTGGTTGAATGGGACGGTCTCGAAAATCGTTGTGGGGGCAACTCCACCGAGGGTTCGAATCCCTCCCCCTCCGCCAGAGCTTTTCTGTCGGCCCATTTTATGCTATAGTTCTTTATAAAAATTCCGATAAAAATTGATATGAAAAAAATAAATGCATTAATCTTTGCTTTTCTATTTTCATTCTTATTGCCTGCAGCATTTGCCGTAGATAAAGTTTCCACCCCTCCCGTTCAGACTCAACAGGCAAAAAACGGGGTCCCCGAAAAGTCTGCGACTTTTCGGGGTGGTAGTGAAGGATATGACATAGTGATCTTAATGGACTGTTCGGGGAGCATGAAAAAAACAGACCCGGAAAGTTACAGGAAGCCGGCGGCGAGACTTTTTATATCTCTTCTTGGAGAGGATGACCGCATAGGTATTATAAGCTTTGGAGATTCTGCAAAGGTATTGGCTCCTCTTACCGAAAATACAAAGAAGAACCGTGAAAGGCTTTTCGGCGCCATCAACAAAATAACATCAAAGGAATTTTCCACAAACATCACCGATGCTGTAAAGAAGGGATTCGATGGACTTAAAGCATCCAGCAGGAAGAACAGAGTTCTTATTCTCATGTCCGACGGAAAGCTCGCTCTGGGCTCAAAGGAAAAGGACGAAGCAGCCTTTGCAGAATTGACAGGGCTGCTGCCCGAAGTGGCAAAGTCCGGCATAAGGCTTTATTCCATAGCCTTTACAGAGATGTCTGACATGAAGCTCCTTGAAGACATGGCAAAGGCAACAGGAGGCTTTTTCAGGCTCGCAAAGGCCGATAAAGACTTCCATGTTATTTTTGCATCCATATTCGAAAAGATTAAGTCCCCGGATACAATACCATTGGAAGACGATACCTTCAATATCGACAAGGACATAAGCGAGGCAATACTGCTCATCAGCAAGCAGCCGGGTACATCCACTACACTCATAGATCCGACAAAGGGGAAACATACGCCGACGAAGTACGGCAAGAACATCCAGTGGTATGAGACAAAGGTATTCGATATGATTACCATTAAAGAGCCTGCTGTGGGCAAATGGAAGGTAAAGCTGAGCACAAAGGAAGGCAATAAGGTATTTGTCATAACGGACCTCGGTCTTAAGACGTCCTTTGATAAGGGCTTTGTAAATAAAGGCGACTCCATAAAAATTGATGCCTGGCTGCAAAGAGAAGGGGTCGCCATCACGGAAAAGGATTTCCTTGAGCAGGTGTTATTCTCTGCCGAAGCCACTGCCCCTGACGGCAAGGCTACAAAACTCGATCTTCTGGATAGCGGGAAGTCCGGTGACGACAAGCAGGGCGATGGAAAATACTCCGCTATATTTGCAGTCAATGCTGCCGGCGAGTATAGCATCAAAATAGTTGCAGAAGGCAAGACATTCAAGAGGGAGAAGGTTTTGCAATTCAAGGCAGCGGAAGCCCCTCTGCAGAAGATCGAGAAAAAAGCGCCTGCGGGCAAAGAGATAAAAAAGAAGGATTCGTCATGGGGTGTTGTGCTCATGAAATTCGGTATTATAAATTTGTCACTGGCAAGTGCAGTTGTTATAATTCTCCTTGTGAGAAAGGTAGCTGCAAAATCCAGGACGGGAGTGAAAAAGAAAGGAAGTAAAAAATGACGATAACTATCGATGCCCTCTATCTTTTGCTGCTCGGCGAGGTTTCGTTAGTACTGCTGATAACAGCAATGTATCTCTTTGCAAGAAACAGGAAGCATAAAAGACTGTACCAGAAGGCCCTCAAAGAACTGTCAGATATGAGAAGCAGCATGGAAGGACAGGATATCCAGAAGGCAGGGCCTCAGCCGGTACAAGAAGTACAAGAAGTGAAGGAAGTGCCGCTGAAAATGCCTGAAGAACAGCCTGTAGCAGCGGAGATGTTTGAAGTGCCGCAGCCTCCTGCGGCTGTGGACGAGACCGCAGATGAGAGTTCTCTGATAGGCAAGATCAATAAGCTGCAGCGCATAATAAATTTCCAGAAGGGCAAGATCATTGACCTGATGTGCTACAAAGACATACTCGAAGGCGCCCAGCGGAAGCTTAATGTTGTTCAGGATGGATATCAGGGTTTGAAAGACAGGTTTGTTAAACTGCTGGGAGAATCTGCGGAAAACAAGGTGCTTGCAGAAGCCCTAGAGGCGTTTGAGAATAATAATAATGAACTGAGCTCTTATATAGAAATACTCGGAAAAGAGAACGAATCCCTTGCCGAGAAATTCAGGCTATGGGAAGACGAATTAAAGCAGGTATGGGAGGAGGCCGAGAAGAGCGAGGTAATAGATGAAGGCCTGTATGATGAAAAATTAGGCGAGATAATGCATGAAAAAGAGGAGTTAACCACAAGGCTAAAGGAGCTTGAGGATAAATTACAGGAAAAGACCAAAGTGTTTGAAGATATGCAGAAACAGTACGAGGACCTCGAAAAGGAATACATGATTCTATACAGGCAGCAGCAGCAACAACAACAGCAGCAGCAGGGCTAACACCTGCCTGTCACGTGTCTTATTCCGTCAATCCTGCATATGCATAATAAAATGCCGCTATCGAAAAGAATAGGGATGTGAGCCAGACGAGCAGAAAGTATAGCGCCCTCGGCATATTTTTATTCTTGAAGTGAAATAACATCTTTGGGGTGAGGGTGACTGTCCCGAATAACAGCATCAGCCCTATGAGTATCTGTGTAACGATTCTAACCATGCAATATTTTATTTCACCGGCAGGAATATTGTAAACGTAGTCCCCTTGCCGACTTCGCTTTCCACTGTAATGTAGCCGCTGTGGTTTTTAATGGTATTGTATGCTATGGAAAGTCCAAGACCTGTGTGATGGAGAAGCCCCTTTGTCGTAAAGAATGGCTCGAATATCCTGTTCTTCGTCGCTTCATCCATTCCCTGCCCTGTGTCGCTTATCCTGATTACAACATATTTGCCGGGATGCTGTAATACGTGCTCTGGCTTCACAATATCCTTATTAAATGTTTCTATCTTTAACGTGCCGCCTTCGGGCATGGCATCCCGTGCATTCAGGCAGATATTCAGGATGGACTGATGGATCTTACCTTTGTCGGCAATGACCCTATAGAGGTCATCCTGAAGCTGCGACTCTATAGAAATGAATTTTGGGGATGTAGGTTTTATCATGTTAATCATATCTGTGACAATATCGTTAATGTTTATCTCCTCTGTCCTGAATTCCGCCTTTTTCGAGAATGTGGCAAGATGCCTTATGAGCTCCGAGGCCTTGTTTGCAGAGCCTTCGATAGTGTCCACATATTTTAATAATTCGTTTATATCCTCGTGGTCTATGGAGGATAACTTTATCCTCAGCAGCCCTGCATATCCTACGACTCCCACAAGGATGTTGTTAAGATTGTGGGAGAGTCCTGTCACGAGGGTGGCTATTGACTGGAGCCTCTGCGACTCCATGAGGTGTTTTTCGAGGATCTCTTTTTCCGTAATATCGATGCCTGTTGCAATGACATATTTAACTTCACCGTTTTCATCTGTAACGACTACATCATTTGCTATTGCGATTTTCTCTTTGCCATCCTTTGTCAATAGTTTTATTTTAAAGGTAGTCGGAGCTTTATATACGAGCATCTCCTCAAACATCATCTTTGCCAGATGGGCAGAATCCGGCGGCATAAAGTCCCACACATATTTCCCCTTGACCTCGTCTTCCACATATCCCCTCATGTCTTCCCATGCCCTGTTTACCTTTACGAATTTCCCATCTCTGTCAAGCACTGCTATTGTCGCTCCAATGGTGGATAAGAGTTTCTCCATGAACCCTTTTTCCTGCTGTAGTTCTGCAAGGGCATTGTTCAGCCTTTCTGTCCTGAGGTTTACGACATGTTCGAGGTTTTTTGTGTAGTTTTCCATCTCTGCCTTTGCTGATTTAAGGTTTTCCACCATGTAATTAAAGTTCTCAGCAAGAATTCCTAATTCATCCTTTGATTTCACAGGCACAGACACGGAGAGATCGCCGTCAGCAATCCTCTTTGTCGCATCAGTGATGGCTGTTAATGGTTTTGTGAGGTTTCTCGACAGAGTTATTCCAATTGCGATAAAGACCAGCGCCATGATGCCGGTCAGAGTCATGAAGAGGTTTCGCCTCTTTGCAAAATACTGCGGCAGATAATCGGCATTATATCCCATGTACAAAAAACCGACTACTTCCTTGTTTTCCAATATTGGCTCGAAATGCATGAACTTATAGCCATCCCACAGATGCAGCATGGATTTTGACTGTATTGCCTCTTTTATCTTTTTGTCGGAGGGCAATTCCCTTTTTAAGCCGTTTTTATCCACAATCAAATATCCTTCGTTGTCGTATATCTGAATATCTGATAGATATTTGACGGCAGAAGTGTAATCTATTATATGTTTATGCATTATCTGGAGTTCGTTTTTCAGGATATGATGGGCAAAGTGTGGGGCTTCGAGCCTTGACATCGCCATGACATGTTTTTCGACGTGTTCGATTTCATCCTTTTTATAATGGTCTCTGAATATGAAATTGAGTGTGAGGCTTGTAATAAGGACGGCAGTGATTATGAGAAGGCCGATTTTGTAACTAAGATTAAATTTTATTTTCCATCTTTTCATAGGGATTGTTATCCGTTCATATTACATGCGAGGGTATAAACATTTCTGTGACTTAGGTCATACTTTATCTTATAAAAAGTCCTTGTAAATAATCTGTAAAAGCGAATCAGAGAGAACATTTGCTCAGGGACTTCTCATTCCCCTTTTAAGCTCTTCGATCTCTCTCTTAAGGGCTGAGATCCTTTCCATGGAGTCGTGCTGAATGCCTGCTATCATCTCGGAGCCTATTTTTTCTATCTCTTGTTCGTGTGCCTTTATCTGACAGAGGATTTCACGGTCGCTTATCATTCTCTGAAACCGTGCAGTGATCTCGGCGATGGAAAAGGGTTTGTTTATAAAGTCGGTGGCTCCTGCATTTATGGACTCCTCATAGTAATGCTCATCGGTGAACCCTGTTATAACCATAACCGGAAGGGAAGGGTCATTCTTCGATAGTTCTCTGGTGAGCGTGATGCCGTCCATATTGGGCATGACTATGTCGGTGATTACAGCATCGAACTTTTCTGTGCTGGCTTTATCCAGCGCTTCGACTCCGTCTGATGCTGTTACGCATGTATGACCTTTGGAGGATAGTATGGAGGAGACGAGATCTCTCGTCATGGGCTCGTCGTCAACGATCAGGACTTTATATTTGCACAATGTGGCCATATTCTAATATATCCATAAGCGTGATTTTTTTCAACACCTAAATTGACAAAATATTTACATAGAAAATATAATTGGTGAATCGTACATGGGTGAATGAGTAAATGAGTGGATGGGTAAATGGGTAGATGAGTAACTCATGCACTCATTAACGCATTAACTCATTAACTAAAATAGGAGGATTTTATGGCAGAAGGCATTGTTGAGCTTACGACTGCTGCGTGGGATAAGGAGGTTTTACAGGCCAATGGTCTGGTTATGGTAGATTTCTGGGCAGCATGGTGCGGACCCTGCAGAATGATTGCACCGACAGTTGAGGAACTGTCAAAGGAGTATGCGGGCAAGGTAAAGGTCGGAAAGCTGAATACGGATGAAAATCCCGATATTGCGAGCAAATACAAGATAATGGGTATACCGACCATTATGTTTTTTAAAGACGGGCAGAAGGTGGACCAGATTGTCGGAGCAGTTCCAAAGTCCCAGCTTAAGGCAAAAATAGATGCGCTTTTACAGGGCTAAGGAGTAATGGAATAGAGTAATGTTTGAGAGTTTAAGCGATAAACTGGATTCCATATTTAAAAAATTAAAGGGCAGGGGACTGCTTAAGGAAGATGATGTGGATGTTGCCCTTAAGGAGATAAGGCTTGCCCTCCTCGAGGCTGACGTAAACTTCAAGGTTGTAAAGGACTTTGTCCAGCGTGTCAGGGAAAGGGCAGTGGGCAAAGAAGTTCTGGAGAGCCTTTCCCCGGGACAGCAGGTTGTAAAGATAGTGCATGATGAGCTGTGCGAACTTCTTGGCACTACAAACCAGAGGATACAGCTTGCGCCGAATCCTCCCACGGTCATAATGATGGTCGGTCTTCAGGGATCGGGCAAGACCACCACATCTTCAAAGCTGGCAAGATTTTTCAAAAAAGAGGGCAGAAGGCCGATGCTCGTGGCAGCAGACCTCAAAAGGCCTGCCGCAATCGACCAGCTCATAACCCTCGGCAAACAGATAGACATACCTGTTTTTTATTCAAAAGAGACGCAGGACCCTGTTGCACTCTGCGAGAACGCTGTGAAGCAGGCAAGGATGGAAGGCAGGGACATAGTAATTATCGATACTGCCGGAAGACTCCATATTGACGAAGAACTGATGAACGAGCTTTTGGCCGTAAAGACAAAGGTAAATCCCAGGGAAGTCCTGCTCGTTGCCGATGCCATGACAGGTCAGGATGCGGTTAATATGGCAAAGAGCTTTAATGAGCAGATAGGTCTTGACGGTATTATCCTCACAAAGATGGACGGAGATGCAAGGGGCGGCGCTGCCCTTTCAATAAGGGATGTTACAGGCAAGCCCATAAAATTCATAGGAATCGGCGAAAAGATAGACATGCTGGAGCCCTTCTATCCCGACAGGATTGCCAACAGGATACTGGGCATGGGCGATGTTCTCACCTTAATCGAGCAGGCGCAGAAGTCTTTTGACCAGAAAGAGGCGGAAAAGCTCCATAAGAGGATAATGGAGGAGAGCTTCACCTTCGAGGATCTAAGGGATCAGTTGAAGAAGCTCAGAAGTATGGGCCCGCTTGAAAATCTCCTCGGCATGATACCCGGCATGGGCAAGGCAATGAAAGACATAAAGGTGGATGAGAAGGAGTTTGTGAAGATAGAGGCCATTATCAACTCAATGACAAAAGATGAGAGAAGGAACCACAACATAATAAACGGCAGCAGACGTAAGAGGATCGCTATTGGAAGCGGCACAACAGTAACCGATGTGAACAGGCTTATTAAGCAGTATCTGGAAATGAAGAAGATGATGAAGATGTTTAAGGGCGGAATGGGCAAGAAGGGGCTCAGGCTTCCGAAGATCATGCCGTTTTAAATCAGGCAATATCTTTTCTCCTGTTGCCTATGGCCTATTGCCTAATTTGCTGCAAATATATTAAAATTTAACTCCTTTGGAATTTATCGTAGGAGGTGATTGTTTGGTAAAGATTAGATTGACACGAATGGGCGCCCACAAGAAGCCGTTTTACAGGATTATTGTGGCGGATTCACGGGCACGGAGGGATGGCCCGTTCATAGAGATTATAGGAACATACGACCCCAAGAAGGAACCATCTGAGATAAAGGTCGATTCAGAAAGGGCGAAATACTGGATTGAGCGTGGTGCGCAGCCTACAGACACTGTTAAGAAGCTTCTGCAAAAGGCAGGAACGCAGTAGCTTTCCAAACCACAATCCTAAATTCTAAACCCTATGGAGGTGGAAAGATGAAGGCATTGATCGAGGCGATGGCTAAGTCACTTGTTGATAGGCCTGATGATGTGAAGGTTACCGAGGTTGAAGGGGAGAGGACAACGGTTTACGAGCTCAGGGTATCTCAGGGCGACCTCGGAAAGGTTATCGGCAAGGAGGGGAAAACTGCCCGTGCAATGAGGACCATACTCGGCGCTGCAGGCACAAAGGTTGGCAAGCGCTGTGTACTTGAGATATTGGAATAAAAGCAGGCAAAATAAAAATTTTCGAAAGGGCGTTTTTCGGAACGCCCTTTGTTTTTCTGATGTTAAGTAATTAGATTTGAAGTCACCAGTAATTTTGCTTCAAGTCAGCGCCTTCAAATCATCGTTAATATGAGCAAGGAAGACGAATCCTTTGTTACAATCGGGCGGGTACTGAGAGAGTGGGGCTTGAAGGGAGAGGTGATAGTGCTGCCGTTGACCTTCGATCCCGAAAGATTTTCAAAACTCAAGGAAGTAGCTGTTCAGGTTCAGGATAGAATCGAGCATAAAAAATTAAAGTCTGTAAGACCCCATCGGAACAACCTCCTGATAGGTTTTGAGGGGTGCGAAACACCGGAGGACGCCAGAAGATACCGCGGTGCATTGATAAAGATCAAAGAATCAGAAAGTCCGAAATTGGCTGACGGTGTTTATTATCACTACCAGATAATCGGACTGAGTGTTTATACAATCGATGGCGACTATCTCGGAAAGATAATGTCCATATTCGAGACAGGAAGCAATGACGTATACGTTGTGAGGGGAGAAGAAAGAGAATACCTCATCCCTGCAATAAAGGATGTTATTCGAGAGATAGATTTAGAGGCAAAGAAGATGATAGTGAAGCTTATGGAAGCTGAAGAGGAATGAAGAATATCGGTTTTGACATAATCACCATCTTTCCTGAGATATTTCATGCCTATCTCGGTGAGAGCATTCTCAAAAGGGCATTGCAGAAAAAACTGCTTGATGTAAAGGTTTACAATCTCAGGGATTTCACAACAGATAAGCACAGGACGGTTGATGACTATCCATACGGCGGCGGCCCTGGTATGGTGATGAAGATAGAGCCCATATACAATGCAGTTCAGGCGATAAAGGCAGCCGATTATAAAAATGGGACGGAAAGATTGACTGTGATGTTAAGTCCGCAGGGCAAAGCATACAATCAAGGGATGGCAGAAGACCTCTCAAAGGAAAAGAGGAGAATTCTCTTTATCTGCGGCAGATACGAGGGTATAGATGAAAGGGTCAGGGAATCCCTTGTGGATGAAGAAATTTCCATTGGAGATTATGTAATGACTGGCGGAGAACTGGCTGCTTTGGTTATAATAGACAGCATTGCCCGGTTGGTACCGGGTGTACTGGGCGATGAGGAATCTGCAAAGGAAGAGTCTTTTGCCCGGGGGCTTCTCGATTATCCCCACTATACAAGACCTCCTGAGTTTATGGGAATGAAGGTTCCTGAAGTCTTGCTCTCCGGCAACCACAGGGAGATATCGCGGTGGAGGAGAAGGGAAGCAATAAAGAGGACTTTGCAGAGAAGGCCGGACCTCCTTAAAATGGCTGAGTTAAACGAAGAAGATAAAGAGATATTAGAAGATATTAATCGCGGGCTTTGCTCGGAAAAAATACATAAAATAGAGAAATAAAAGTCTGGAGGAAATGTATGAATATGATACAAACAATAGAAGAGGGTTACAAGAAAGAGATACCCGGCTTTAATGTGGGAGATACCGTCAAAATATATGTGAAGGTTATCGAGGGAGACAAAGAAAGGCTTCAGCCCTTCGAAGGAGTCGTGATCTCCCGCAGAGGAAGCGGCGTACGTGAGACGTTTATCGTAAGGAAGATTTCCTTTGGTGTGGGCGTTGAGAGAATATTCCCTGTGCATTCGCCTTCCATTGACAAAATAGAGGTGGTAAAGCAGGGTGATGTGAGGAGGGCAAAGCTTTACTACCTCAGAGGCAAGAAGGGCAAAGAGTCAAAGGTAAAAGAAAAGGCAAGAGAAACAGTAGCCAGCGCATAACTATGCGGAACAGGTCTCTAATCCGACACGAGAAATTTCCATCAGGAAATTTCTCGGGAGACCTTTATGAATATGACGAATCCATCAGGAAAAATGGATTCAGCATGATTGCGGGGATTGATGAGGCCGGCAGAGGAGCTGTGGCAGGGCCAGTTGTAGCGGCTGCTGTAATCCTGCCCGATAATATCAGAATTGAGGGCATAAGGGACTCAAAGAAGATACCTGAAAAAGAGAGGGAAGATCTCTTCTGGGCCATACTGCTCAATGCATTGGACATAGGCATCGGTATCATTGATTCCGTGGAAATTGACAGTATTAATATACTGAGGGCCACAAGACAGGCAATGCACAATGCAGTGATGGATTTAACAAATAATTCCGGCAAGCCCGATATAATCCTCATAGATGCCCTTACCATCCCGTCCATAAAAATAAAACAGATGCCTATTATTAAGGGCGATGCAAAAAGCGCCTCCATTGCCGCTGCATCCATTATTGCGAAGGTTGTGAGGGACGGCATCATGATCAAGTATCACTCCATCTATCCGCAATACGGGTTTGATAAACATAAGGGCTATGCAACCAAAGCACATCTTGATAAAATAGAAAAATACGGCCCATGTCCTATACACAGGAAGAGTTTTCAAAAGGTTATGGATTTACCATTACCGTTTTAAGGAGGTGTGATGGAAAAGGAGAGGATTGACGAAGCACTGGAGCTTTTGTGGGAATTGAGCGAGGAAGGAGTCTCTGGCATAAAGAGGTTTAAATTAAGTTCTGATGACTCTGATGTTGATTCCTTGATTCAATTACTGATCCATGAAGGACTGGTCACTGTCGATGACAATAATATAAGGCTTACTGATAAAGGCAATGAGCTGTCAAAAGGGCTCATAAGAAGGCACAGGCTTGCAGAGAGGCTTTTTACCGATGTGTTTGACCTTTCAGGAGACGTTGTTCATGAAGATGCCTGCAAGATGGAGCATATACTCAGCGAAGAACTCACGGACAGTGTATGCACATTTTTGGGACATCCTCCTACATGCCCTCATGGAAAGCCCATTCCGAGGGGAGAGTGCTGCAAGAAATGCAGGGTGGATGTACAGCCTGTTGTTGTAAGGCTTGCTGATTTTGAGGTCGGGCACAGGGGAAAGATATTATTCATCACGCCATCAGAGGCTGCGAGGATAGGACGTTTAAGCTCCATTGGAATTATCCCGGGAACGGTAATAAAGTTGATACAGAAGAGGCCGTCCATCGTCCTTCAGGTGGATGAGACCACCATTGCCATAGACCCTGAACTTGCAAAGGAGATATTTGTTAAAAAGGTTACATGAGCCGTTTTCGCATATCGATTAAAGGCATTGTTCAGGGCGTGGGCTTCAGGCCCTTTATTTATAATCTCGCAAAAAGTCTTAATCTCAAGGGGCATGTAAAAAATACATCCGATGGCGTCATCATCGAGGCTGAAGGAGAATCTCTCAATGAATTTCTTCAATCCATCCAGAATAAGTGCCCTCCGATTGCCAGAATAGACAGCATTAAGACAGAGGAGCTGCCTCTTAACGGCTATGAGGATTTTATGATCATTGAGAGTATCGATGCCGGGAGATTTACGCTTATCTCGCCGGATATTTCCATTTGCGATGACTGTCTGAAAGAACTGCTCGACCCTTCTGACAGACGCCATCTTTATCCATTCATAAATTGCACAAACTGCGGGCCGCGATATTCGATAACGCAGCGGGTTCCGTATGACAGACCCAACACAACAATGTCTGTATTTGATATGTGTCCTCAATGCCTTTCGGAATACAATGACCCTCTTAATCGCAGATTCCATGCGCAGCCCAATGCATGTCATGAATGCGGGCCACAACTATTTGAATTTCAAATTTCAAATTTCAAATTTCAAATTGACGAGACTTCGGATCCGATAGAGGCAGCGATAGAATTATTAAAGCAGGGAGCGATTATTGCAATTAAAGGCCTCGGAGGTTTTCATCTCTGCTGCGATGCTGAGAATGAAGATGCTGTCAGGAGATTAAGGGAGAAGAAGAGACGCAGCAATAAACCTTTTGCCCTTATGTCTCCTGATACGGAAGCCGTCAGACAATTCTGCGAGGTTTCTGATGAAGAGGAAAAACTGCTTGCAGATAGACGCAGGCCGATAGTGCTTTTAAAGAAAAGGGTCAAGGGTCAAAGGCTAAAGGTCAAGGAACTGCCTGACGAAATTGCTCCGAATAACAAATATCTTGGTTTCATGCTTCCCTATACACCTTTACATTATCTTTTGTTTTATTATCCTTTAACTTGTCACTTGTCACCTGTCACTCGTCACTGTTTTGATGCCCTTGTTATGACAAGCGGCAACCTGTCAGAGGAGCCGATAATTATAAGCAATGACGAGGCGGTATCAAAACTCTCAGATATTGCAGATGCATTTCTCCTGCATAACAGGGATATTTTCATGAGGGTGGATGATTCAGTGATTAAACCTCGCCAGTTTATAAGGAGGGCGAGGGGTTATGTGCCGGAGCCGATTCAACTGAATGATGACGGCCCTGATGTTTTTGGTTGTGGCGCTGATATTAAAAACACATTTACAATCACAAGAGGTAGTTATGCCATTGTAAGCCAGCATATCGGTGATATGGAAAATCTTGAGACACTGATTTTTTTTGAGGAAACCCTGAATAATCTTAAACAGGTTTACAGGGCAAATCCTGTTGCCATTGCCTATGACCTGCATCCCAATTATTTATCCACGCAGTGGGTGCTGTTGCAATCTCAAATCTCAAATCTCAAATCTCAAACAAATCACAAATCCCAAATCTTAAATTTCCATCACCCATCACCCATCACCCATCACCCATTGCCTGTTTTTTACGGCATTCAGCACCATTATGCGCATATAGCGTCTGTTATGGCAGAAAAAGGCTTGAAGGATAAGGTCATAGGGGTTGCCCTTGACGGTACAGGATACGGCACGGATAAAAATCTCTGGGGTGGAGAATTCCTTATCTGTGATTTAAAGGGGTTTGAGAGGGCTGCCCATTTTAAATACATTCCGCTGCCCGGCGGCGATAGGGCTATAAAGGAGTGCTGGAGAACAGCGATAAGTTATATTGCAAAAGCAGTCAGCAGTCAGCAGTCAGCAGTCAGGAGTGTTTGGGATTGGCTCGACTTTATAGGTTTTCTTGAAAAGTACGGAAAAGACAAAATTGAAAACATCTTAAAGCTTCTCGGCAACAAACAATTTTCTCCTCTCTCGTCAGGCGCAGGCAGGCTGTTTGATGCAGTATCTGCAATTGCAGGGATATGCGATAAAAATACCTTTGAAGGCGAGGCTGCAATAGCGTTGGAAAGCATTATACAAAATTCGAAATTCGAGATTCGAAATTCGAATTTGCAGGAAGCATATCCTTTTGAATTTTTAGACATGAATGCCCATTCACCCATTCACCCATCTACTCATTCACCGATAATTGTGGATTTTTCGAAGATGATTTTGCAGATAATTGAAGATGTAAAACTCAAGGAGGACAAAGGTCTCATTGCTACCAAATTCCATAATACAATGATCAACGTAATAACAGAAGCTGTCAATCGCATAAGCAAAAAATACGGGATAAAAGAAGTTGCACTAAGCGGCGGCGTTTTTCAGAACGAATATCTTTTGGAAGGCACGGTTAGTCAGCTTTCAGCCCTCGGATTCAATGTCCATACCAATGAGAAGGTTCCCTGCAATGACGCAGGCATATCCCTTGGACAGGCGTATATAGCGAGGGAAAGGATAAAGGCTGAAGTGTTGGAGTGATGGAGTATTGGAGCTACTCCAATTCCATTGTTATGTTCCCAAATACCACTCTGTTGATTCCTTTTAGTGATCTTATCGGTGATCTAAATGTAATGGAATTGTCTGCTATTTCGGTGATAATTCCCAATGCCATCGTGTCCTCATTGTGATTCAGGCCGATTATTGTGCCTTCCTCAAAATCCCTGTCTTTGAGCCCGAAGGGTTTATTGTTATAAAAGAACTCGGCATCCCTTGTATTTAATGAAAACTCAGAAATTTTTGTTTTGGCGAAATAATCGGCAAACTTCTTCTTTCTGTATCTGATACGATATTCCCTGCTTCTGACTTTTGCCATGCGTGATGCTGCAATGCGATGAATGGATACGTTTTCAATCAAGTTCAATATATGTTCAAGCTCGTCATCCCGTTGGACTGCAATTATATGGTCAGGCTTTACAGCCTTTATCTTGCCGATCTTCAATGCCTTTCCAAGTCCGCCTGAAATAAGACCTGTTGTGTCTATGATGACTACTTCAGACCTCTTTTTAGAGATTTCCACCATCCTCTTTGTCCCGTGGATCATTAGATGGAATTTTGCTGCAGGATTAGAGGAGCCTATGAAAATCATCCGCTCAAACCTGAAATCTTCAACATCTTTTTGACCGCAGAAAATCTTCATACTTATAGCCCCGGGCAGGCCGAGGGATGATTGTCCGACATCAGAGTCAACAAGAGAGACCTTGATGTTTTCCGATACCAGCCTCTTTATCAGGTATTTTGCGAGGGTGGATTTGCCTGAATCAGTGGCGCCGATTAACATGGAAGTGCCCATGTGTCTTATCAGCTTTTCGAGCAGTCTTTCCCATTGAGGTTCCGGGACGATGTCCATGAGGGATTATAGCAAAAGATGTTGGAAATTAATTTCTAATTAGCAGGTGCAATACTATTTAAAAATTACACTGCCGGAAATTTCTTGACAATCGGCATATCATGCCCTAAACTTTTTTCAAAATAAAAATTCCTTGAGGGGAGGGGTTTTATGCAGGACGATAATCTGTTTGATGGTCTTTCGCGACGAGGGGTATCGAGAAGGGACTTTATGAAATTCTGCACTGCCATCGAGCTTTGTGTCGCAGATAGCAGAAGCCCTCGAAAAGAAACAGAAACCATACCTTGTCTGGCTTGAATATCAGGACTGCGCAGGCGATACCGAGGCCCTGCTCAGGGCAAACAAGCCTACGATTGTGGAGATAGTACTGGATATTTTATCCGTGGATTATCATGAAACCATAATGGCTGCGGCAGGAAAGCAGGCCGAGAAATCCCTGATGGATGTGGTTAAGAATCATAAGGGTAAATACTTTGTTGTTGTGGAGGGTTCTATTCCCTTAAAAGACGGCGGCGTGTACTGCTGTGTTGGAGGCAAGGCAGCCATCGATATTGCAAAGGAGGTTTGCGGCAATGCCCTCGCAACGATTGCGGTTGGAACGTGTGCGGCTTATGGAGGCATCCCTGCTGCAAATCCCAATCCCACAGGTGCGGTTGGCGTAAAAGAGGCTGTGGGCGGAACAGTCGTCAATCTTCCGGGATGTCCTGTGAATGTGGAGAATATAACGGCAACTATAGTCCATTATCTTACATTCGGCTCTTTGCCCACCCTCGATGGTCTTGGCCGTCCATACTTCGGCTTTGGCAAGAGGATCCATGACAATTGCGAAAGGCGCTCCCATTTTTTGATGCAGGGCAATTTGTGAGACAGTGGGGAGACGAGGGCCACAGGCTCGGATGGTGCCTGTATGAAATGGGATGCAAAGGCCCGGCAGCTTATCAGAATTGCCCAACGATGAAATACAATGAAAAGACGAGCTGGCCTGTACAGGCAGGGCATGGCTGCATAGGATGTGCAACACCCAATTTCTGGGATACAATGACGCCGTTTTACAGAAGGCTCCCGAAGGTTCCGGGCTTTGGTGTTGAGACGACTGCCGATAAGATCGGTCTCGGCATAGCAGCGGCAGCAGCAGCCGGCGTGGCAGCACACGCTATAGCAAGCTCTGCAAAGAAAAAGGAAAGCGGCGAGAGTAAATGAAAATAACGAGGAGGGTTTTTTATTGCAAAAATAGCAATTGACCCTATCACGAGGATTGAAGGTCATCTGAGGATCGAGGCACAGGTAGAAGGCGGCAAGGTGGTGGATGCATGGTCATCCAGCACCATGTTCAGGGGAATAGAGATTATCCTTAAGGGCAGGGACCCGAGAGATGCATGGGCATTTACCCAGCGAATATGAGGCGTCTGAACAACGGTTCACGCCACCAGCTCCGTGAGAGCGGTAGAAAGTGCATTGGGGATTGTAATACCAGATAATGCGAGGATAATCAGGAACCTTATTACAGGCATACAATATGTTCAGGATCATGTAATCCATTTTTACCACCTTCATGCCCTTGACTGGCTTGATATTGTGAGCGCCCTTAAGGCTGACCCTGTAAAGACATCATCGCTTGCACAGTCGATTTCGGATTGGCCCAAGTCATCTGCATCCTATTTCAAAGGCATTCAGACTAAAGTAAAGGCCCTTGTGGACAGCGGACAGCTCGGCCCATTTGCGAATGCTTACTGGGGGCATCCTGCATATAAACTCCCGCCTGAGGCAAACCTCATGGCAGTGGCCCATTATCCCGAGGCCCTTGACTGGCAGAGGGATGTGATAAAGATTCAGGCACTGCTGGGTGCAAAGAATCCCCATGCACAGACATACCTTGTCGGCGGCATGTCTATACCCATTGACCCAAACAGCCAGAATGCCTTAAATGCAGACAGCATTGCATTCATGTCAGGGCTGGCAAAGAAGGCCCTTGAGTTTGTCGAGAATGTATATATTCCTGATCTGTTGGCTGTTGCCTCATTCTATAAAGAGTGGGCAAATTACGGCGGCGGTGTCGGGAACTTCCTTGCCTGTGGCGAATTCCCTAATGATAATGCGATTGATACTAAAAATCTCTGGCTTCCGAGGGGAATTATAAAGAACAAGGATTTAAGCAAGGTCCATCCTGTTGACCACACAAAGATTATGGAGTATGTGACCCATTCATGGTATGAATACAAAGAGGGAGATGCAAAGGCAAAGCACCCATGGGAAGGAGAAACAAGTTTTAAATACACGGGACCAAAGCCCCCTTACGAGTTTCTCGACACAAACAAAAAATATAGCTGGCTTAAGGCGCCGAGATACGAGGATATGCCCATGGAAGTCGGACCACTTGCGAGGATGCTTGTTGCCTATGCATCCGGACACAAGAGGGTAAAGGAGGTTGTGGACAGCGTACTGAAAAAGCTGGGAGTAGGCGCTGAGGCGTTATTCTCGACCCTCGGACGTGTTGCTGCAAGGGGTATCGAGACTCTGGTTACGGCAGAGATGATGTCTACATGGCTCGACCAGCTTACTGCAAATATGAAGAAAGGGGATTATCGCATACATAATGGAGACAAATGGGATCCGTCTTCATGGCCCAAAGAAGCCAGGGGATATGGCTTCCATGAAGCGCCGAGAGGCGCCCTCGGACACTGGGTATTAATCAAAGACGGAAAATCGCAAATTACCAGTGTGTTGTGCCGAGTACATGGAACGGCTCGCCGAGGGATGCAAAAGGCCAGAAAGGGCCTTATGAGGCATTACTGATAGGCACGCCTGTTGCGGACCCTGATAAGCCGGTAGAGATACTGAGGACCGTTCATTCTTTTGACCCGTGCATGGCGTGTGCTGTTCATGTGGTTGATGCGGCAGGCAGAGAAGTGACAAAAATCAAAGTTATTTAAGGGGTGGCCATGTTAAAGAGGGTTTATGTCTGGGAGTTTCCTGTAAGGCTGACCCACTGGATAAATGTTCTCAGTATAGCCTCTCTGTCAATCACAGGATATTACATCGGCAATCCATTTATCCATGCCGTCTCCACCGACCAGTACATAATGGGATGGATGAGGTTCATACATTTTGTTGCTGCGTATCTTTTTGCAGTGAGCTTTCTGATAAGGATATACTGGTCGCTGGCGGGGAATAAGTATGCAAGCTGGAGGGTCTTTAATCCCTTCAGTGCAGGCAAGTTTAAGGGGTTAATCGAAATAACAAAGTTCTATCTGTTTTTGAAAAAGGAGCCGCCTAAGGCGGTGGGGCACACTGCTTGCGCCACTTATATGTATCTCGGATTATTCATCCTGTTCATTGCGGAGATTCTTACTGGATTTGCCCTTTACTCACAGAGCCATGTTGGCTTTTTCTGGAAGCTTATGGGTGGCTGGATGCTGTCGCTGTTCAGTGCTCAGACTTTAAGGCTCTATCACCACCTCGTAATGTGGCTGATAATCGCCTTTTCCATTGCCCATGTTTATATGGGATGGCTGCTTGACAGGGCAGAGAGGAGCGGTGTTATGAGCTCTATATTCAGCGGGTATAAGACAGTGGAGGAGGAATAATGGTTTTATGAAGGATAGGCGATTTTATATATGTCAGGCACGGCTCAAAGACTTTAAAAAGTGTTAGTTCAAATGTATATAAAGAATTATAAACGCATCACCAAACAAGTATCCAATGTTGTAGAATACGGATACAAGATAGATGTCTTTACAAGTGCGGAGTTTAAAGTCTTTTCGCCGCACCTGACATATATTTCTAACTGTAGAATAGCTCAATTTTGGTTTTAAGAAAGAGGGTCAGGTATTGAATATAGCACTTATTGGTCTTGGTAATATCCTTTTGAGGGACGAGGGCGTCGGGGTTCATGCAGCAAACACCATAAAACAAAGGTATGCCTTTTCTCCCTATGTGGAGATAATTGATGGTGGAACCATGGGCCTCGATCTTCTACCAATATTTGAAGGACGCGATAAAGTCCTGATTATTGATGCAGTTGATTTTGGAAGAGAGCCCGGCCATATCGGGATGATCGAAAATGACGATATCCCATCCGTCCTGAACTCAAAACTCTCTGTCCATCATATAAATCTTTCGGATGTCCTCTTTGCCGCAAAACTGATGGATATATCTCCGTCAGAAATATGCCTTATCGGGATACAACCTCAATCCCTCGATGTCGGCCTTGACATGACAGATGAGATTAAAGGGAAAATAGAGACATTGATAGATGCGGTTATCGGAAAGCTGAAGGAGTGGAATGTAAAATGTGTCTTGCTGTCCCATCAAGAATTGTCGAAATAAATAATCTCCTCGCCACTGTAGATGTTTACGGAGCACGAAAAGAGATAAGCCTTCTGCTTCTTCCTGAAGATGCAAAGATAGGTGACTACGTCCTTGTCCATGCAGGCTTTGCAATCCAGAAGGTGGACGAAGATGCTGCAAAAGATGCCCTCAATCTTTTAAAAGAGATTGCAGAAGCCGTGGAAGAATGAGACTGTCTCCTCTGAAAATCGCTATAATCTATGCCTTCATAGGCGGACTATGGATACTATATTTCGGACAATCTGCTTTCCATAATAGTTGAAGACACCTTAACGCTCACCAAACTGCAGACCTTCAAGGGATGGTTCTATGTCATGGTAACTGCGCTGATGCTTTATCTGTTAATTCATCGCTATACCTATGAACAAAAACAAGCTGAAGACGAGATTGAAAATTATCGTAGAAGGCTTGAAAGTATTATTAGTTCATCAAATGACATTATATTCCTAAAGGACAAAGACTTCAGGTATTTGATTGCTAATAAAGCCCATGAGAAACTTTTCAATGTTAAGGTGACAGACATCATTGGCAAAACAGATTTTGATTTTATGCCAAAGGATGTAGCTGAGGAATGCAGAAGAAGTGATGAGGAAACATTGAAGTACGGGAGCATCAAGAGGAAAGAATATTCTGGAAGCAGGTATTTTCATGTTATTAAACATAGAGTTGTGGACACGTCAGGGAATGTAGGCATAGTAGGCGTAATAAGAGATATAACGGATTACAGACATGCAATGATGAAGATTACATGTCAGCAAACAAAATCAGAACAGACTATTGATGATATTACTACCAGATAAATAAACCTTTCTTGCCTGCAAAAGTCTGTTTATGATATTTTACAACTACTTCTCAGCAGGGGGTATTATGGTTAAAAACGACAGATGGATAAGGGAGATGGCTCAAAAGGGAATGATCGAGCCGTTTAATAAAAAGCAGGTGAGAAAGGGTGTTATTTCATACGGCGTCAGCTCTTACGGCTATGATATGAGGATCGGGGATGAATTCAAGATATTCACCAATATAAATAACACGGTTGTTGACCCAAAGAACTTTGACCCCAAGGGCTTTGTTGATTACAAGGGCGATGTCTGCATCATCCCTCCAAATTCCTTTGTCCTTGCCAGCTCCCTCGAATATTTCAGGATTCCGAGGGATGTGCTGGTTATATGCCTTGGCAAATCAACATATGCGAGATGCGGTCTTGTTGTGAATGTCACCCCGCTTGAGCCTGAATGGGAAGGCCATGTAACAATAGAGATTTCGAATACTACTCCCCTGCCGGCAAAGATATACGCAAATGAAGGCATAGCACAGCTTTTATTTTTACAGGCTGCTGAGATTTGCGAGGTTTCTTACAAAGACAAGGCAGGAAAGTATCAGGCGCAGAAGGGGATAACCCTGCCGAGGATGTGATATGTCGTGGAAGGAAAAATTAATAATTGCCCTTGATGTTTCGGATGCAAAACAGGCGCTGAGCATCGTGGATATGCTCGGTGATTATGCAGGCGTATTCAAGGTCGGCTTCGAGCTTTTTGTTTCTGCAGGGCCAAAGGTGGTTGAGGATATTCATAACAAGGGCAAAAAGGTATTCCTTGATCTGAAGTTCCATGACATTCCAAACACCGTCACAAAGGCAGCACTTGCAGCATCGAGGCTCGGCGTATACATGTTCAATGTCCACACATCGGGCGGACTCGATATGATGAAGCGGTGCAGGGATTCGGTTGCTGAGTTATGCCTTAAGGAAAATATTCAAAGACCGAAGATTATCGGGGTTACTGTACTGACGAGCCTCGATAACGGGGTTTTAAAGAATGAACTTTCTGTTTCCCATGGAATCAAGACCCATGTAAAGCACTTAGCATTGCTGGCGCAAAAGGCAGGGCTCGATGGCGTTGTTGCATCTCCCCATGAGATTTCCATGATAAAGCAGCACTGCGGCAAGGGCTTCCTTGTAGTTACACCTGGTATCAGGCCTTCGTGGGTTCCTCCTGATGACCAGAAAAGGACGGCAACACCAAAAGAGGCCCTGAAAAACGGTGCGGATTATATTGTCATGGGAAGGGGAATACTAAAGCAGGAAGACCCTATCAAGGCACTGGAGCTTATCTCTTTAGAAATACTTACAGCATAAACCTATGGCAGCAGGTGTGCATCAAAGCCGCACCTTTTTCAGCACACCTGCTGCCATATGCTAAGCAATAACTTGCGTATTACACATGAAGTTAAATATAAATAAAAGAGATTTCTTAGATTCAGTCAAAAATGGCAATATTCCTCCACTCTATATCGAGATCCCTTATTTTGAACCTTACATTGTTTACGAATCCCTCGGCTGCAGCGCAAACTCCATCCTTCTTGAGAGTGTAAAAGGACCTTACAAGATAGCCTGCTATTCTTTCATTGCCTTTGATCCATATCTTATATTCAGGGTTAAAGATGGGAAGATAAGTATAGGGTCAAGGGTCAACCCCGTTAGAAGCGACGCTTCTAACGGGGTCAAGGGTCAAGGGTCAAAGTTTAAAGAAACAGTCTCTTCAAGACCACCGCTGGAAAGATTAAAGGAACTTGTAGCAGCATATCCCCAGAAATACGTACCTGAACTCCCTCCGTTTCAGGGAGGAGCCATCGGATTGTTAAGTTATGACTTTGTCAGATACATCGAAAATATCCCGAAGAATGCCGTTGATGACCTTTGTATTCCCGATGCACATTTCTTTATGGCTGATAATGCGATAGCTTTTGACCATCAGCAGGAAAAGGCATGGCTGATTGTTTCTCCAGGTGCAAGAGATACAGGACTGGGATACAGGGACATTTCACATATTGATTGGAACATGGCGTATGAGGAGGCAGTGGAAAGGCTAAAGGCAATAGGCAATAGGATAAAGGTAAAAGGCAAAAGGAAGGAAGATATATCAAAGCCATTTGCCTTTAACCATTCACCTTTCGCCCCTCTCAATTACGAGATGTCCAAAGAACAATACATGGATATTGTCAGGAGGGCAAAGGAATACATTGCTGCCGGAGACATATTCCAGGCAAATCTTTCACAGAGGATTTCAGCCGAAATAGGCGATAAAGACCCGTGGGAAATCTACAAGGTGCTGAGAATGGTTAATCCATCGCCTTTTGCTGCATACGCCGATTTCGGCAACTACCATGTTGTCAGCTCATCTCCTGAGAGATTGATAAAGGTAAAAGACAATGTCATCGAGACAAGGCCCATTGCAGGGACAAGACCGAGAGGCAGGGACTTCAAGGAAGACAAACAGATGAGGGTTGAGCTGTTATTGAATGAAAAGGAGAGGGCAGAGCATATAATGCTGATAGACCTCGAGAGGAATGACATCGGAAGGGTCTCCCGATACGGCAGTGTTGCAGTGGATGAATTGATGATCACGGAAGACTACTCCCATGTCATTCACATCGTTTCCAATGTCAGAGGCATCCTTGAAAAGGAGAAGACATGTTTTGATGTTATAAAGGCTGCCTTTCCGGGCGGAACAATTACAGGCGTGCCAAAGGTCAGGTGCATGGAGATAATCGATGAGCTTGAGCCGGTCCAGAGAGGTCCTTACACAGGCTCTCTGGGCTATATAGGTTTTTCGGGCAATATGGACCTGAATATCATCATAAGGACATTTGTCATAAAGGACGGCTTTGCTTATGTACAGGCAGGCGCAGGAATTGTGGCTGACTCAGACCCTGAAAGGGAATATTACGAGACCCTGAAAAAGGCAGAGGCCCTTATAAAGACGTTGGAGATAGTAGGCGGAAGAGGTAAGAATGCTCTGTTTGGGTTATAATTAGTTATGAAAGTCCTCATTGCCGACAATGCGAATGATGCGAAAGATGTCCTCGGAAAGATGCTCCTCGAAGAGGGATACGAATGTATCGTTGTGGAAAACAGCAGCGAGGTTATTGACAGGGTTTATGCCGAACTCCCCGATATTATTATTCTCGATGCGAAGCTTTCGAGACCGGGCAGCCTCGAAATATTAAGTCAGTTGAAGTCAGCGCCTTCCACGAGGGATATTCCGGTGATCCTCATAGCCTCTAAAAGGGCGCATCTCAAACTAACAAAGGGATACGAACTCGGTGTATATGACTATATTTCCAGACCGTTTTTTAAACAAGAGATTCTGGCAAGGATCAGCAATATCACATTTGCCTGCGACAGGGTGAAGGAACTCGAAAAGCTTCTGGACAGGGATTACCTCACAGGCCTTTATAACCGCAGGTTTTTCATGGAGAGATTTTTTGAGGAGATGGCGTGGTCTGTCAGGTATAAGGAGCCCCTTTCCCTTATGATGCTCGATATAGACTTTTTTAAAAAGATAAACGATACCTATGGGCACGGCTGCGGCGACGAGATACTGAAACAGATTTCGAATGCCTTATTATCGGTACTCAGGACAGAAGACATTGTTGCAAGATACGGAGGGGAGGAATTTATTATCTTGCTTCCCAATACCAATCCTGAAGGCGCTCTCACCGCCGCAGAAAAATTAAGGGTCACCGTGCAGGATAAGAACTTCCTTTGCGAAAGCGGCGATATACGGCTGTCCGTTACTATCAGTATAGGCGTCACGACATACAATGGCGAGACGGAACTCTCGCCTGACAGGCTCATCGGACAGGCTGATGGCGCTCTCTATAGTGCAAAGGAAGGTGGCAGGAACCGGGTTGTTGTATATAAGCAGTAAACATTGTTATGTTAGGCAATACCTGCGTAATTTGGGTTGAAGAAAGGATGAATTAATGAAGGTAAAGTTTTCCCAGCGGTTAAATACAAGGCTCTCTTTATTTCCCCTGTTTATCATTCTAATTGTTTTTATTGCCGGAGGCATTGGTTTTTATGTATTCGGTTATTCACATTTTCTAAAGGATTTTCATAAGCTGCACCTCATCAATTTGTCGTCAGACAAAAAGCTGATAATGGACTCATGGTTTCAGTATTACAAAACCGACCTCGAAGACTTTTCGAGGCTGGACAGATTCAGGGATAGTGCTGCAATGCTGATGAAGGACACCCAGAAACTTCAAAAGGGTAAAAAGGCCATAGAAGCCTTTAATGAGGCACATCTCAATATTTCGAGGCTCTTTGAAGAAAAGGCCTCGTCTAAAAAATATAATGCCCTTTGTCTTCTTTCGATGGATGGGAGAGTTGTCTCAAGCAGCCGTAACGATCTTGTCGGGGCTGATTGGTCTGACAGTACGTTTTTAAAAGAAATGGCTCCCGGGCTGAAATCAACGGCTGTTGCGGGTTTCGGCGCCGATGCCGGTTCGGATAACAGTATGGAGTTTATAGCGCCGGTGTTTGATGTGCATGACAATATGATAGCCCTGCTTTATGCTTCATCGAAGGTCGATGATCTGACAGGTTTTTTACAGATAAAAAATGGCTTGTATAAAAGCGAAAAAATAGATCTGATAGACAGGGACGGCAATATTGTCCTGACAAGAGAAGGTGCTTATGCCAAAAAGATCAGGTACAACATACCAGAGGACAGCCAGAACATTGTGCAGTATAAAGACGGCATATTCTTTTATGTGGCAGACCTTGAGCAGGCGCCGTTCAGGCTGATTGCTACGGTCAAAAAGTCCGAGGTCGCAAGGCCGTTCACCATACTGTTAATCATGTATCTCTCCTTTGCCGGTGTGGTAATTCTGCTGTTTGTAATACAGAATGCATACCTTGCAAAAAGGCTTATCACAAAACCTGTATCTAAACTGATAAATGCTGTTAAATCGGTTGTTGCAGGTGACTTGAGCGTGGATATTGGCAAAGACTACAAAGGAGAATTCCTGGAGTTGAAGAAGTCATTCGAAAGCATGATCGAGGAATTAAGGGAGCGGGAATCCAACTTAAGGGAAAATATCAGGACAAAGGAACAGTCCAGGCTGAGGTCAATGGTTTTTGGCAAAATGTCACATGAACTGAGGAACCCCTTAAATACAATTGTCCATGGCGCAGGAGCAATACTCGACACCGGGGCAGATATTTCGCCGGACAACAGGAGAACCCTTGAGGAAATCCTCTCTAACGGAAAAAATCTCTTGCAATTAATGAACGATCTCCTCGATCTCTCGCGGCTTGAAGCGGGAAAGCTCGCCATCTCGCAGGAGGAATTCAATATGTGCGAGCTCTTAAAAGAGATTGAAGACGCTGCAAGGAATGTCATAGGGACAAAGGAAATAGAATTGATTGTAGACTGTCAGGATGTGTTTCTGGATAAGCCTGTATATACAGACAGGCAGCGATTAAAGCAAATACTGACCAACCTCGTCACCAATGCAGTAAGATCCACAGAAGTCGGGACAGTGACCGTCCTGTGCTCGGATGCGATAAGGAACAATGTGGAGTATATAGAAGTATCGGTTGCCGATACCGGATCGGGCATCGAACCTGAAATGATGGAGATGATATTCGAGGAATTTTCTAATTATCCGACATCCTTTGGCTTGTTTATATCGAAGAAGCTGACGGACGCCCTCGGCGGCAGGATAGATGTGGAAAGCGCACCGGGCAAAGGCTCTGTTTTCACGGTGACAATCCCTATAAAGGCCATAGTTTACTGATAGCATAATTCGTAATGATATGCCGTAATCCGCGGCCAAACATCTCGAATATGGATGTAGAGTGTGCTGAAAAAGACTTTGCACTCAGAATATTGAGTTGCATTGTCTTGAATCCGTCATCTACTACATTGCTCACTTGTTGAGAAATGCGTTAGTTATCTCTGGCATAAATAAAGATCAAGCCTTTGTAAAGGCTTTTGAAGCATGCTCTACATCCATTATTACGGATGCTAAAAATATTAGACTACAGATTATGGATTATGGTATCATCAAACGCTTTATGAAGAAAACACTGCCTTCATAAAATATTCACACGATTAAGGATAAAGTATAGTTCATAAATAAAAGGGAAGAGGGCACAGAGTGAGCAACAAGAAAGAAAATCAGGGCGTCGTTGACAGGGTGTGGAGCTTTTTCTCGTCCATAACCCTTGCTGTTGTTGTCTTTTCGGTCATATCGCTTACATCGATTGTCGGAACAATAATCGAACAGGGGGCCGAGCCCGAGCGCAATATAAAGCTCCTTTCGAAGTTTTTTGGAGATGCCTCTCCAACGGTATTCAGAATACTGGATTCCCTCGGCTTTACCAATATGTTCCATTCATGGTGGTTCATCGCCCTCCTGTTTGTATTTGCAGCAAACCTCATCATCTGTTCTTTGGACAGGCTTCCAAGGATATGGAATATTGTTAAGGAACCAATAAAGCCGCTCTCTATCGATCTTTTAAATACCATGCCGATAAAAAGGGAGATGGTATTAAAGGGAAAGATCGACAATGCAAAGGGAGTTATGGAATCCGCTCTCAAGCGTATCGGATTTAAGGCAAATATACATCTGCAGGATAATGGGCTGCAGATATATGCGGAGAAGGGCAGACACAGCAGGCTCGGAGTTTATGTAACACACTTCAGCATAATCCTTATACTCATCGGCGCTGTTGCGGGAATATTTTTCGGATTCAATGCATCACTGAATTTATTGGAAGGCACAACCTCTGCAGTTGCATATATGAGGAATGGCAAGGAAATCCCTCTTGGATTTGAGATAGGGTGCAATGACTTTGAGACATCTTTTTACGAGAACTCCGATACCCCAAAGTCATACAAGAGCTGGCTTACAATTTTAGAAAACGGCAGGCCTGTTAAAATAAACGGCAAAGAGGTAACAGAGATAGATGTTAATAGCCCGCTAAGATATAAGGGGATTACATTTTATCAATCGAGCTATGGTTTTTCACCGACAAAGGATTCATTGTTTAAATTCAGTGTGACTTCCAATGACGGCAGGAAGCAGGATGTTCAACTTAAATTCGGGGAGTCGTTCAACATCCCGGGCACAAACATAATGGGCAAGGTTGCCGATTTCAGCCCTGCACTTGGCATTGATGAGGCAGGCAGAATGTTCACATATGCAGAGATGATGAATAATCCCGCAGTATTTGTTGAATTCACAGAAAACGGAAAGCCGAAGCACAACCAATGGATACTCAAGCGATACCCACAGACATGGAGAGTGCCTGACGGCATGGTTGAATTCAAAGACCTCTGGGGAGCCCAGTATACGGGATTGCAGGTGAGGAAAGACCCGGGCGTATGGATTGTATATTTAGGTTTCCTTGTCATGACAGTTGGTCTATATGCGGCATTCTTCATGAGCCATGGGAGGATATGGGTCACTCTCAAGGATGAAAAGGGCAGCACAAAGGTTACCATTGCTGCATCAGTCAACAAGAATAAAGCAGCCTTTGAGCAAAAGATAGAGAAGTTGTTAGGAGGTCTACATGGATAGTTCCCAGTTTTTCGGCATATCGAGCATTGCATATATCCTCGCAATGGTGGCTTATATAGCATACCTTGTTTTCAGGAATTCAACGGTCGGCATCATAGCCACGACAATAACGTCCGTAGGTTTTATATCGCAGACCATTGCATTTTTCATAAGGGGCAAGGAGTTTTATGATATAGGGCAAATGGGCATAATGAGGGCAATACCCCTCACAAATCTCTACGAATCATTGATATTCTTCGTATGGTGTCTGATATTGGGCTATCTCATAATAGAGTGGAAATATAAAAATCGTTCTTTCGGAGCATTCATTACACCCATAGCAGGCATGGCGCTTGCCTTTATTGATATATACGGCATGTCCAAGGATATACATCCTCTAATTCCGGCGCTTCAGAGCAACTGGCTTTTAGCCCATGTTACCCTGAGCTTCATAGCATATGCGACCTTTGCCATATCCTTTGCCACAGCCATAATGTATCTTGCCGTAACAACGGACAACAAAAAAAGCGGGGCGTATATATTCTGGACAGTAACATTGGGAATATTCATTTCAATCCTCGTTGCTATGGGCATAGACTTCCTTACATTTAAGATCGCAGCAAGGACTCCGGAGACATTCATTAAGAGCTATCTGTTCAAGGCAACATTCAGAAGCGCTTCGGGCCTGATAGTTCTTTTCAGTTATGCTGCGTCTGCTGTCTTTGTATATTTAGTATGGAGATACGGTTATGCCCTCAAAAAACTGATCGAGTCATTTTCCATATCCCCTGATCTCCTCGATGACCTGACCTATAAAAACATTGCCATAGGATTCCCCATATTCACACTGGGCGGGCTTATCGTCGGAGCCATATGGGCTGATCAGGCATGGGGCAGGTACTGGAGCTGGGATCCTAAGGAGACATGGTCATTGATATTGTGGTTTGTCTACGCATTCTATCTCCATGCAAGATTTTTGCGGGGATGGAGAGGGCATAAGATAGCCATAGTTGCGGTAATCGGGTTTGTATGCACCATTTTCACATACCTTGGAGTGAATCTCCTTCTGAGCGGATTGCATGCATATGGAGGAGGCTAAAGTTTATGACCTGCTCTGGAAAAGAGCAGAAAACAATGAGGATTGCATGCATATGGAGGAGGCTAAAGACCGTAATGCGTTAAGCGTCTCATCACTGATTTTGGGCATCGATACATCGTGCGACGACACATCTGCCGCTCTGGTTGCGGATGGAAATAAAATCCTCTCCAACATAGTCTCATCACAGTCGGACATCCACAAGAAATACGGCGGCATCGTGCCTGAACTTGCCTCAAGAAGGCATATAGAGATGATATGGCCTGTTGTGGACGAGGCGTTAAGCAATGCCGGCATTACCATAGATGATGTAGATGCAATTGCCGTCTGTTACGGCCCGGGCCTGATAGGCTCCCTGCTTGTTGGATGCGGCTTTGCAAAATCGATTGCTTACGCAAAAAAAATCCCCATTGTTGCAGTAAATCATCTCGAAGGGCATATGTTTTCTGTATTCCTTGAGAACAAGTTGTCATTCCCATTTCTATCTCTTATCGTATCGGGAGGGCATACAAGCCTTCATATCGTCAATGGTTTCGGACAATATATAGAACTCGGAAGGACAAGGGACGATGCTGCAGGAGAGGCATACGACAAGGTGGCAAAACTGCTTGGCCTCGGCTATCCAGGCGGACCTGTAATAGATAAACTTGCAAGGGAAGGCAATCCAAAGGCGTTCGATTTTCCGAGGGCATATGTCCCTGAATCCTTTGACTTCAGCTTCAGCGGATTAAAGACAGCAGTAAAGTCAGCAGTCAGCAGTCAGCAGTCAGCTATCAACATAAACGATATTGCTGCATCTTTTCAGGCTGCTGTTGTTGATGTCCTCGTAAGAAAGGTGGAATGGGCGATAGTAAGAAAGGGTATAAAAAAGATTGCATTGTCAGGCGGTGTTTCTGCGAACAGTGAATTGAGAAGACGCATGGAGGAAATGGCAGAGGAAAGGGAAGTTGAATTATTTCTGCCTTCGATTTCTTTTTGCACGGATAACGCGGCTATGATAGCAGCGGCAGGGTATCATCACTTCAAGACAGGAAATATCGCGGGCATAGATCTAAATCCAAAGGCGTATCTGCCGTTGTGAATGGAGGTTTTTATGATCGCAGGCATTATTTCCGACACGCATGACCACCTTGATAATCTTAGGAGGGTTATAGAGATCTTCAATGCAAAAAATGTTGAGCATATCATCCATGCAGGGGATTTCTGTTCTCCATTTACATGGAGGGTTATAAAGCATTTTAAAGGCGGCTTTACAGGCATATTCGGGAACAATGACGGGGAGAGGATTCTCCTGAAAAAATTATATCAGGATAGGATATATACGCAGCCCTATAAATTTACTCTTCATAACAAAAGAATCGTGGTCATGCATGAGCCTGATGTGGCAGATGAGCTTGCAGACAGCGGGCATTTTGATCTCGTTGTTTATGGACATACGCATGAGCCTGTTATTAAAAAGGTCAAAGACACACTGGTTGTTAATCCCGGAGAGGTCTGCGGCTGGCTCTATGGCAAACCGACGGTTGCTATTGTAAATCTTGAGATAATGGATGCGGAGATAATTTCTATAACCTAAATCCAGCGATAAGGATGGGGCTCTGGAGTGAATAGCTATGTTTTGGTAACAGTTCTTTGCGACTGGAGCGTCAGGCAATGGTATAAGCTTGGAGCGACCATACCATTGCCTGACAGACGCAACTGTTTGAGCAAAGCGAGTTTTGCGGCTGTAGCGCAAGGAGCATTAGAACTGTCAAAACGTAGCTCCTGAACGAAAGAGACTTATCCTTATCGCTGGCTCTCGGATAAGCTAAACCTCAAATTCTTCTCCTCTTTCCGGCACATGCGTGATAAACCCGAATTTCTCTTTTACAATATCTTCGAACTCGATGGAGACTTTTTCTTCGCCGTGAACTATGAATACCTCCGGTTTGTTGGAAAATGCGCCGAGCCACTCCAGAAGCTCCCTCTGGTCTGCGTGGGCCGAGAACCCTCCGATGGTATATAGTTTTGCCTTAACTGCTATCTCCTCTCCGAGGACATGGACTATCTTTGCTCCTTCTATGATTTTGCGGCCGAGTGTTCCCTTTGCCTGAAATCCCATGAAGATTACACTGCATTCAGAGCGCCATAGGTTGTGTTTGAAATGATGCTGTATCCTTCCGCCGTCGCACATTCCGCTTCCTGCAATAATGATGGCGCCTGATTTTATTTTGTTGATTCTCATGGAATCCTCGATTGAATGGGTGAAATGCAGATGCAGGGCTGCGTCATTTTTTCTGTTAAACATCTTCATTGCCTCTTCATCAAAGCATTCAGGATGTGCGAGATAAACTTTTGTGGCATCTTCAGCAAGGGGGCTGTCAACATAGACATGCAGGTTATAAAGCCTTCCTTCCTTGACGAGTTTGTTTAGTGTATAAAGTATGTCCTGTGTCCTTCCCACGGCAAAGGCGGGTATAAGGACATTTCCTCCCTTTTTGAATGTAATTTTTATTGCCTCTGCAAGCTCATCGATGCTTTCTTCTATGCCTTTGTGCATTCTGTTTCCGTAGGTTGATTCCACGACCACATAGTCTGCTGCCTCCACATGCTGGGGGTCATTGATTATGGGATTTCCCTTTTTGCCTATGTCCCCTGAGAACACTATTCTCTTTTCGACAGGACTGTCCTGATACCATAGCTCCAGCGTCCCTGAGCCGAGTATGTGGCCTGCATCTATGAATCGGTATCTTACGCCTCTGCCGAGGTGTTCCATCTTCCCGTAAGATTTCCTCTCAAATAGGGGGATTGCCGCCCTTACGTCTTGTCCTGTATAAAGCGGCTCAAATACGGCATCGACGCCCTTTCTTAATGCCTTTTTCGTCAACCATTCTGCATCCTTCTCCTGTATCTGCGCTGAATCGTAAAGCATTATTTCGGCTAAGTCTGCAGTGGCTGATGTGGTTATTATCCCGCCATTAAATCCGTCCTTTACAAGTTTTGGGATAAGTCCTGAATGGTCTATATGTGCATGTGTCAGAAAAAGATAATCTATCTCCTCCGGCCTGAAATCAAAGGGGGTCTTGTTTGTTTCGTCTGCATTTTCTCCCTGATACATGCCGCAGTCCACAAGTATCTGCATGTCATTCACGGATATGTGAAAACATGTGCCTGTGACAGTCCTGATGCCGCCTAAAAATTTAATCTTCATGGTAAATCTTAACCCTTACCTTTACCTGTCTTTTATATCGTTACTCCGTCAATCCTTTTTAAGCCTGCATCCAATGCCATTTTTACAGCCTCTGAATATTCCTTTGTTGTTATCCTCCTGCCGAGGGGAGGGTGTTCGAATGCCTTATAACACGGGTAATACTGATCCATGATGTTTATGTAGGTGTCTCTGGAAATCTCCTCTGCAATGAATCTCACGACCTCTTTTGTGCCAGCAATGGCTTCGGGCAGGACGAGATGTCTTACGAGGAGGCCCCTCGATGCTATTCCTCTTTCATCAATTATGAGGTCTCCAACCTGTCTGTGCATCTCCTTTATTGCAGCCTTTGCCTTCTCCGGGTAATCCTTTGCCTTTGAGTATTTCAGAGCCATTTGCGGGTCTGAATATTTGAAATCCGGCATGTATATGTCCACAACTCCGTCGAGGATTTTTACTGCTTCAAGGGATTCGTAGCCTCCGCAATTATACACAATAGGAATATTCATGCCCATTTCCGAGGCAATGGCAACGGAATGGAGCATCATTGGCATCTGGTGGGTTGGCGTGACCAAGTTTATATTGTGGCAGCCCATGTCCTGTATCTCCAGCATTATTTTAGCGAGCTTTTCAAAGGATATTTCGTTCCCTTCGCCAAGATGGCTTATGGTCCAGTTCTGGCAGAATATACATCCAAGGTTGCAGAAACCGAAGAATATGGTTCCCGAGCCGAATCTTCCGACAAGGGGCCTCTCCTCGCCAAAATGAGGCCCCCAGCTTGCAACAAAGGGCTTATCCCCTGTCCTGCAGAAGCCGACGTTACCCGAAGTCCTGTCCACCTTGCAGTTTCTCGGACAGAGGACGCAGTTCTTTAATATATCTTCAGCAACCCTTACCTTATCCCATAGTTCGCCGCTGGAGAGCTTGCGATAAGCAGGTACGAATGTCATATATTCATTGTGCCTTAGGCAATGACCATTCTACAAGCTTTGTTGCTATCTCCTTTGCATGCCATGCAATGTTCTTTATTGCATCAACCATGTTTATATATATAGATGACGCTACAGGGAGACACAATCCCTCGATCAACCTCTCTTCGTGAAGCGTTGCATATTCTGTCGCCCTCTTTACTATACCCACCTCTGATTCCTCCACATATCTCCTCAGAATTGTATTTCTTGCAAGTATCATGTCTGCCGTCGGCCTCAGGACATCACTAAGCCTCTGAAGGAGAAATGTGATTTCCGTGACTGCCTTATCGCTGAAGAGTATGTTGTCCTTTATCTTTTTGTCCATGAACTCCGTTAGTTTTTCGATATTCTCGCCGATCCTCAGGAGGTGTACAGGGATGGAGACGTACGGCTTCAGTTCGGGATTGTCCCGTGCCAGTTCGGCAACCTTCTTTGTGAGCTGGGCCTCTGCTTTTTTAATGGCCTCTACCTTTGAACCACAGTCCTTTAATGGTTTTGAAGAATTATAAATAAATGCGGTTTGCAAAAAAGACATGCAATTTTCTTCATTGCTTGCCATATCATACATTGCCTTCAATAATTCCTTGACCTCCTCTTTCATGGCTTTTCCCTCCTTCTGTATTTTTTTAAGCATATCAGATTGTATGACCTTCTGCAAGGATGTGCTAAAATAGTAAAAACAGCAAAAGATGGGGATGTAACCAATGGATGCATGGACATTGCGCAGTAAGATCGAAAATATAGACAACCTTCCGACAATTCCTCCTGTCCTGAGAAACCTGCTGAACATCATAGAAAATCCACAGGTTTCTCTCAGCGAGGTAGGCAATTTCATACTGAAAGACCCGGCCCTCACGTCAAGGATACTCAGGGTGGTTAATTCACCGATCTGCGGCTTCCCCGGCAGGATATCCACGATAAGCCAGGCATTGATACTACTCGGTCTGAATGTTGTAAAGGGAATGCTCTTGGGAGTTTCTGTCGTTGATGTTATGAAAAAGGTGATGGTCGGGCTTTGGGAGCACTCTATTGGATGTGCTGTTACTGCACGGATAATTTCTCAGAGAAAGGCATCGGGTTATCTTGAGGAGGTTGCTGTTGCAGCCCTGCTTCACGATATAGGGAAGGTCGTTCTGGGACTGAAGTTTTCGGACAGATATGAGAAAATCATAGCGGATGCCGGAAGCAAGGGCATTTTCATATTTGATTCGGAAATGAACTATTTTACTGTGAACCACGCTGCCGTGGGGGCATGGCTTACAGAGAAATGGAAATTCCCCAGGAGTCTGGCCGAGGTTATAGAATACCACCATAAACCCCATCTCTCGAAGAATGTCCCTGTGCAGGCTGCAATAGTGCACCTTTCCGATATTCTTGTGCGCGCAAAGGGGTTCGGTTTTGCAGGCGATAACTTTGTGCCTGCGATACATCCCTCTGTATTTGAGATGCTTGACCTTACAGAAACCGATATAAAAGACATACTCGATGAGATGGAAGACTCCTTCGGCCACATAGAGGATATTGTCCTCATTGACTTATAAAGGTCTATTTTTTCTGCTGTACTTGTAATTCTTTTATGATATAATACCCTTCAAAAGCATCAGAGGAGGTAATGTCTTGCCAAAGGTTACCGTGAATAATCTCAAACCCGGCATGAAGCTGTCGAAGCCGGTTGTCAATGAAGCAGGAATGATACTCCTTGGAGAGGGCACCGAGATCACCGATGCCCTTATCGAGAGGCTCCAGAACATGAATGTGAGCAGTGTTTTTGTAGAAGGGGCGTCAAAGCCCCAGAAGCCAAAGGAAGATGCCATGGCTGAAATAGACGCACGGTTCAAAAAGACAGAAAACGAGCCGCATATGGGCATGCTGAAAAAGCTGCTTAAAGAACATGTAGAGGAGTTATATAAATAATTATGGACATACAGGCGCTGCGCAGTCAGATCGAGAGAATAGACACTCTTCCCACGATACCAAGCGTTTTGAGAAAGCTTCTGGGCGTTATCGAGAATCCAAGGATTTCCTTGAACGAAATAGGCAGTTTCATATTAAACGACCCTGTTCTTACATCACGGGTCCTTAAGGTGGTTAATTCGCCTGTTTACGGCTTTCCCGGCAGGATATCCTCTGTAAGCCAGGCATTGATGCTCCTTGGTCTGAATGTTGTAAAAGGAATGCTCTTAGGAGTCTCTGTGTTTGAGGCGATGCAGAAGACCATGGTCGGTCTCTGGGAGCACTCCCTGGGCTGTGCTGTGACTGCAAGGATAATCGCAAAGAAGAAGGAGTTGAAGGAGCCTGAAGAGGTATCTGTCGCAGCACTCCTCCATGACATAGGGAAGGTTGTTCTGGGATTGAAGTTCCCTGACGAATACAAAAAGATTATGTCAGATGCAGAGACAAAGGACATTTTTATATTCGATTCGGAGAAGAACTATTTCGGCATCAATCATGCCGATGCAGGGGCGTGGATCGCCCAGAAATGGAATTTTCCCAGAAGTCTCGTTGAAGTTATAGAATACCACCACAAACCCCACCTGTCCAAAAATGTAGCCATGCAGACAGCTATAGTGCACCTTTCGGACATCCTTATAAGGGCAAAGGGATTCGGCTTTGCAGGCGATAACTCTGTGCCGGCAATTAATAATGCTGCGTGGCAAATGCTTAATCTGTCGGAAGCAGATGTAAAGGATATACTCGATGAGATAGAAGACTCCTTATCCCAGGCAGAGGACTTCCTTTTTTCCGATGAATAATCTAAAGACGGTTGTAGTCATATCCAGAGACATGGTCTTAACGAGCATTGTCGACAGGCTACTTAAAGACTCCTACATGGTTGCCGACTTTTCGAATATCCAGTCTTCGCTTGATTATATCTACGCCTCCATTCCCGACCTGATGATCATAGATATTGCCATGGATGATGCTTTTGCCATTACCATATTGAACGAAATGAAAAGCGATCCCATATTCGGCAGACTCCCTGTCCTTGCCATATTCGAGGATCAGTTTGTTATCCCGAAGTGGGACCACCTGCTCGTTGACGACTATGTCAGGAGGTCGCGCCTTGAAGCGGATATCCTGCTCAGGGTTGACCTGTGCATACACAGGGCTGAAAGGATGGTCGAGGTTAATCCACTGACAAGGCTCCCCGGTAACATTGCGATAATCAAGCAGATACAGAGAAGACTGGACAATAACGAGGTTTTTGCGCTTGCCTATGCAGACCTCGATTATTTCAAGCCATATAATGACAGGTACGGTTTCAGCCGTGGCGATGAGGCTTTGAAAATGCTCGGGCGCCTTATTCTGAACACTGTCAAAGAAAGGCAGGCACAAGGCAGTTTTGTCGGACATATAGGCGGCGACGATTTTGTGTTTATGATGGATGTAGAGCATATCGAAGAAACTGCCGGCAAAATTATAGATAACTTCAATAAGATAATACCTGCCTTTTATGATCCGGAGGACAGGGCAAGGGGCTTCATAGAATCCGTTGACAGGGAGGGGAATAAAAAGACATTCCCTTTTATAGACATTTCAATAGGGGCAGCCCATAACAGGTTCAGGAAGTTCTCTCACTACGGCGAGATAGCGGAAGTGGCATCGGAAATGAAAAAATACGCCAAGGGTGCAGGAGGCGGTTGCTTTAAGATGGACAAGAGAGGCACCACGAATTTGTGAATTAACCCCGTTAGAAAGCAATCAAGCTTTCTAACGGGGTTAATCAAAGAGCCTTATGATGCTGTCTGCCTTGTTTTCTATGCTCTTTATGCCCTGCGATATGGAATTATATTCGCGTTTGACCCTGTGCAGTTCGTCCGCAATATTCAAGGCAGTCAGGATTGCCGCCTTAAGGGGTGTTATGCCAGGCGCTGTGGCGTAAACCTCCTTGAGTTTTTCGTCCACAAAATCCGCAATCTGTTGAATATACTCCGGAGGCGCGTCACCCTTTATTACATACTTTTGTCCAAGGATGTGTGCTTCTATGCTGCTCATAATCTCTATTTAAGCCCGATTGTTTCAAGCTCGTTCAGCAGGTCTTCTATCTGGTTTTTAATGGACGACTTTTCCATGCCGAGCCTCTCGATTTCCATGTCCTTTAATCTGATCGCATCCTCCAGTTCTTTGACCCTTCTTTCGAGCTTCTCTTTTTCTTCTTTTAATGACCTGACCTTTTCGACTGCAATGGCTATTTTCTCATCGAATGTTTTCAGTGCTTCCACGGTAGCCTCCCTGTAGTAGTTCATTGTTTATTGCACGATAAATAATACACAAATTTTACGTGAAAAATAAACTAAAGATTTCCTATGTATTTTTTGGCTGCATATATGTCTGTATCCCGGCTTGCCCTCATATATTCGAAATAGGTGGTTAAAACCCTTTTCACATAGTTCCTTGTCTCATCGTAAGGTATGTCCTCTATGAACTCATCTACCGTAGTATAGCTGCCCTTTTTCAGCCATTCCCTCACAGCCTCCTCGCCCGCATTGTATGCTGCAATGGCAAGGGGGATGGAGTTGAAGGTCTTTACCAGATGTTTCAGGTAGTATGAGCCGATAAGGATATTGGTCTTTGCATCATGGAGCTGACTCGCATTTTTGAGAGCAATTTTGACATGCTTGTCAAATTTATGAGCAGTAGATGGCATGAGCTGCATTAATCCAAGTGCGCCGGCAATAGACCGTGCATCGGCATCAAACCTCGACTCCTCCCGCATGACCGATATGATTAAAAGGGGATCGATGCCGTTTCTTCTGGATGCCTCTTCAACCTCCTGTTGAAATGCCATTGGATAAAACAGATCATGGATATCTTCGCTGTATTGAACCTTTGTAACGAGATTTACAGACATCTTGTAATTGCCCAGATTTTTAAGCTGAGAGCTTATATAGATGAGCCTGTCATGGTCAGGGTTTTTCTTTGCCAGATGCGTTAATTCTGAAACGGCCTCATTGTTCAGTCCAAGCCTTATCAGGATGTCAACCCTTTCAGATGCACGCGACACGTGGCGGGTAGAGGGCAATGCGCCTCTGGCATTAATTCTTTCATTTAACTCTTTTGCCTCGCTGTTGTTTTTAAGCAGAGACAGAAATCCATAATAGTCCCGGTGAGGGATATTCTTTTTGTGCAGAGATGCCTTGAGTGCGTCCCCCCCTGTTTTTTCCGCACACTTATTTTTCCAGTACATATATTTTGACCCGCCGTATGTTTGGTTGAGATGGGAAAATATTTCCGATGCATTTTTACAATCACCCCACATGTAGTAAGTCCATCCCTTTGCCCAGAGTATTTCCTCCTTTTCAGATGGGTACTTTGATAATGTATTGTTAAATATTTCCAACGCCCTTTCGATATTATTGTCCCTTCTCTGCTTCGAGCCATACGCAATTAATACTGATACAACCCTTTTGTCTCCTGTATTTATTAGCTCCTGCAATTCGGACTCGAAGGTCTCCATGTCGCCTGCCCTGAATACCGACCTTGCCCTCCAGTAGCGGTTATTTACTTCTTTATAAAGTTCCGAGGCCTCTCTATAACGTTTCTGTCTGAAAATGGAGTATGCAAGCTTTTCAAGTATTTGAGTTTTGAGTCCTTCTCCTGACTCCTTTTTCAGGGCTTCTCTCAAGCATTTTTCTGCTTCACCGAACATCCATGCCTTGTTGAGGTTTTCGCCCCTTTTTATGAGGTCTTCTGTTGTTATATCGGAGGGAGACAGTTCATGCAGTGCGCTTTTAGAGAGCGGCGATACCGATACATATATATCCTTGAATATCCTTTTTGCCTTTTCTGTTTCGCCATTTTTCTTGAGCAATGAGGCATATGCATATTTCATATTTAGCTCTGAAGGATAATCCTTTACAAAGCCTTCGAGGAGCTTGATTAAATTCCTGTCATTTTTCTTTTTGGCGAGCTCTATCTCTTTTATGCGGACATTTTTTATCAGGGGGGAATCCTTGAATCGCTCTTTAACTGTTCGCAGGTCGGCAATTGCCCTGTCCATATCCCCTCTGTCCTCATATGCCCTTGCCCTCCAGAGGAGCGCATAGTCGCCTAATACCGGCAATTTTTCATAGGCTGTTGTTAATTGCGATATTGCACTTTCGTAGTCGCCTTTATCGAGGCTGTTTTTACCATTTAACAGATAATTGGAAACATCATCCGATGCAAAGGAAAATGTTGCCAGCAAGGACATAAGCAAAGCCACGGATAACAGAAGACAGAAGATATATTTACAATCTCTCATATACATTTGGAACCAACACTTTTTAAAGTCTTGTAGCCATGTCTGACCCATAAAATCTAAATCTCATCGATGTTTTTGTATTTAATACCCAGTGAATCTGCCAATGCCTTGTTTACAATGTGTCCCATATAAGTATTAAGCGAACTTCTTATTATGGGGTCTTCCCTTAGTACCTTTTCAATGCCGTTTTTAGCAATAGTTTTGATATAAGGCAGTGTTGCATTTGTCAGCGCGAGGGTAGATGTCCTCGGATATGCACCCGGCATATTGGCAACAGTATAATGTATTATACCATCGACTTCATAAACAGGATTGTCGTGGGTGGTTGGCTTTGATGTCTCTGCACATCCCCCCTGATCAACAGACACATCGATTATAACAGAACCCTTTTTCATAGTCTTTAGCATCTCTTTTGTTATGAATATAGGCGTCTTCCCTCCCGGCACAAGGACCGCCCCAATTATAATATCGGCGTTTTTAATCTCTTCCTGTATGTTGTGCATGGTGAGGGGCAGTGTTTTTACCCTTCCCATAAACATTTCGTCTATCTTTTGTAATCTATCCATACCCCTATTCATGACCACGGTATCCATCCCGAGACCAATGCATACACGGGCTGCGTTTGTGCCCACGACTCCTGCACCAAGTATTAATGCCTTTGCAGGGGCAACACCACAAACTCCTGTAGGCAGAATGCCTCTGCCGCCATGAATCCTCTGGAGGTAGTACGAACCTACTATTGGAGCCATCCTGCCTGCTATCTCACTCATTGGAGCAAGTAGCGGGAGCGTTCCATCTTTCTGAAGGGTTTCGTATCCGAGGGCAGAGACTTTTTTGTTCAAAAGAAGTTCTGTAAGCTCCCGATTGGGCGCCAGATGGAGATATGTGAATATTGCCTGGCCGTCTTTGATTAAATTATATTCCTGCGGCAGCGGCTCTTTTACCTTCACGATCAAGTCCGATTTTTTGAAGGCGGTTTCTCTATCTACGATGTCGGCATCCGCATTCAGATACTCTTCGTCGGTAAATCCGCTTCCTTCGCCAGCGCTTGTCTCTATGAGGATTGTGTGGCCATCCCTTTTCAGCTCCTCAACACCAAAGGGCGTAATTCCGATCCTGTATTCCTCTTTCTTAATTTCTTTAGGGATGCCTATTATCATGACTAAAACTGTTTCAAATACTCAATATACGAATTAAAGTTCCTCTTTGTCTCCTCTATACTGTCTCCGCCGAATTTTTCTAAAAAGGCGTCGGCAACTACAATTGCTGTCATTGCCTCTCCGATAACAGCAGCAGCAGGGACTGCGCATGTATCAGAACGCTCGTATGCAGCCTCAAAAGGCTCTTTTGTTATTATGTCTACAGATCGCAATGGTTTTCTCAGAGTAGGGATAGGCTTCATTGCTGCTCTGATAACAATCGGCATTCCGTTTGTCATGCCACCTTCGATTCCTCCGGCATGATTTGTCTTTCTATAAAATCCAGACTGCTGACCGCTGATTGCTGACTGCTGACTGCTATAGAATATCTCATCCATAACCTCTGAGCCGAACCTCTCAGCCATTTCAAAACCTGTTCCAATCTCTACCCCTTTTATTGCCTGAATTCCCATCAATGCCTGCGAAAGCCTTCCATCGAGTCTTTTATCCCACTGTATATGGCTTCCGAGACCAACAGGGAGCCCTGTTGCAAATACCTCAAATACTCCTCCAAGTGTATCTCCTTTCTTTGCAGCAGTGTCTATTAATTCCACCATTTTCTTTGACGCATCCTCATCAGGGCATCTTACAGAAGATTCTTCGGTCTTTTTGAAGATTTCTTTGAAATTTGAAATTTGAAATTTGAAATTTGAAATTTTTACGTTGCCTATTTGTATCACATAACTTCCGATATTTATTCCGAACTCCGAAAGAAATTTTTTAGCGACTGCACCAACGGCAACGCGCATGGCTGTCTCCCTTGCGCTTGAGCGTTCAAGGATATTCCTTATGTCTTTATGACCATATTTTAAAGCGCCTGCAAGGTCTGCGTGTCCTGGCCTTGGCCTTGTTACAGGAGGGATGGAGCCTGCGTATTTTTCATCTGATGACATGCCTTCCTGCCAGTTTTTCCAATCTCTATTTTCTATGAGGAGGGATATGGGAGAGCCTATGGTCTTTCCCCACCTCACACCGGAGATTATCTCTGCATGGTCGCTCTCGATCTTCATCCTGCCGCCACGTCCGTATCCCATCTGTCTCCTTTTGAGTTCTTTATCGATGTCCTCTGATGACAGCGGAAGTCCTGATGGAATGCCTTCGAGGATGCCCATTAATCCCTTGCCGTGGGATTCGCCTGCTGTAAGAAACCTGAGCTTGTTTGTCATGCTTTTAAGATAACCTAAATAGATATTGTCGTCAATGATTTTATCGCTTATAATTGAGATACACGAACAAAATCTTTAAAAGGGGCATTGATGGACATTGCAGACCGCAATGATGAAGTGTTGAAACGGCTTGAGATAATACGTCTCCTGACAACAGGCATGCCCCCTGAGGATATTGCATCGCAATTTAATATAGATATTGAATATCTCTATAGGATAAATGCAGCATTTTCACTGAGTGGTGTTTCCGGGATACTTTCAGGGCCTGATATTAGAAATTGGCTTGACAGTTTAAATAAAGACGACCCCATAATAAGAAGGCTGGAGATGATACGGCTGCTCAGGTCTGGCACACCTCCCCATGTAATTGCTAAACAGTATAATGCTGTCCCGGATTATATATGCAGGCTAAATGATAGGTTCTCCAAAAAAACGGAGTTATCGGGATACTGACAGAGGACGATTTCCAGAAATTCCGTCTAATCCATCCTGATGTTATCCGCATCTGCTCTTTTAATCTCCATGGAACACACCAAACGGGACCAACAAAATAATCTGGAGTAGCCCATATAGGAGTCTTTGCTGTAATAAAGTAAAGCAGCAGACAGGATTTTTATGCCTCACAGAGCCGGATATTTTGCCATCGCCTGTCAATGGGATCACCACTGCCATGACTTGCTCGAGTCTATACGTGGTAGATTCCAGCACATGCTCTCTGAGTTGGGAGAACTGGAGCATCAGAGTGCATGGGATATGAAATCCCTTTTAAATTACTATAAGAAGTGGCACTACAACAAGGAACTCTATCATTTTACAATCAATGACATAGGCAGAAAACAATTTGTAATAAACTCCCTCGGATACAGAGGCTATGGGGTGAATATGGATTTGCTCGGGGCACTGGAGGCAGCGAAAAATGAACATGCAGGACATCTCTACTGGTTGATGGAAGAGAGATTTAAAAGACATATAGACTTTACAAAAAGGACAATATACCTGCCGCAGGAACTTATCGATTCGATGGATTCTCACTATATAATTACAGAGCTGTGCAAAAAACTAAGATGGAATCCTGAAGAAAACATTCCCAGAGCGGCATATCCTGTGGGTTTAAATCCCGGCCATTATTTCCATGTTATGGGAGGAACCCCATGGCCGGTCAATACCGCCATTTTTCAGAAGCTATTTTTAAATCTTGGCAACTCCTCGATGACGATTATGAAAGGCAGCATGGGTTACCATAATGTCCTTTACTGCGGTGAATGGGGAGACAACTGGCAGAAGTGGCAGACGCACAGGCTTCCCCTTTTTCCATATGAAAGCTGCCACGGCCGCATAAAACATGTCACATTCTCTTACATAATCCACAGGGATGGCAGATCTATTCCATCAAAGTACGACTATAAATTTGCCACCCTCGATGACTTTCATAAAGGATGGATTGATCTCGGTGACTTCCATGACCCTTACTTCAAAACAGAAAATAACTACCCCACATGCGAACTCAATCAGGAGGAATTACAGCAGGCGCTGAAAATGATAAATAACGAATACGATAGCCTCCCTATACGCCCTTTCTTTACAAGGGGCAATACATGGGATACAGGTCATCCTGTCCATGAAATCCACAGGCATATTGATTGGGTGATAGAACGAAAAGGGAATGACCGGAGAGGCAGACATTATATACTGATTGCAATGTTTGACTTTGATAATTATCATGTGGCAGAACATCTTATTTATGCAAAGAACAATGGTATCGATATAGAGTGTATTGCTGATTGGGCTTCCATAAGTTCTATGAACTGCACAGAAAATGTTGCGAGGATGAGACGTGCAGGGATTCCCATATATGGTGTGGTGCGAAACACCCCGTGCAATTCATCCGAAGGCATTGCGAGCATGCATACAAAGTTTATCATCTTTGACGGAGAGGTAGCCCATTCAGGCTCATACAATCTGCATTTTCACCTCTGGGGCGGAAACTGGGAAAACGGGCTTGTTTATTACTCAAGGGATTTTGCCCTCCTTTACTCAAACATCTATAATGCCATAAGGGGAGGAGTTATACAGAGACTGCATGTCGATCCACAGGAACGATATAACCTCTACTACAGTTTCGGCAGTTATTACACGTCATGGAGAGACTATTACCGGCCGCAGGATGCCATTATAACAGAGATAAACAATGCAAGACATTCTATAATTGTGGCCATGTTTGATATGGACTATCTTACAGGTATATCATCCCATGATAGTCATGAAACCGATGTAATAACCGCCCTTATCAATGCAAGGAATAGGGGGTCAGGGTAAGGATAATAATGAATGGAATGGTCACCCATACCGGGCCTCTGCCGGAGCCGTGGGATAGGGATTTTCGCAGGCCATTAAAGGACCCTATCCAGCGGCTTAAAGACGCATGGATGGAGGTTACTTACGTTTATTACCGGGAGGGCATATACTCTCCTTTACATCATAAGTTTGCGGTTTTTGATAATTACACGGTCATAACCGAGTCCTGCAACTGGTGTAGAGTAAGCACTTATTCGGATGAGGTCCTTTCAGTAATAAAGGACAGAAGAATAGCCATGGAGTTTATAAACGAGGCTGACAGGCTATGCAGATCCTTCAGACTTGGATGGGAATAGGTTTAGATTATGATAGAATATTAAAAATAAATATTCACGGAAGGAGAATATGAAAAAGAGAGTTCTTACAGACTTTGACCTCCACCTTATAGGCGAGGGCACGCATTACAAGAATTATGAAAAACTCGGAGCCCATGTTGTTGAGGTTAATGGAGTAAAGGGAGTCCACTTTGCTGTCTGGGCGCCTAATGCCAAAAGGGTAAGCGTTATCGGTGATTTTAATCACTGGGATGGAAAAAAGCATCCAATGAAGCTCCTCGGCGATTCGGGCATATGGGAGATATTTATTCCTGGCCTCGATGAGGGGGAATTATATAAGTTCGAAGTCAAATCAAAGTACAGGGGCTATAAGGAGCAAAAGGCAGACCCCTTTGCCTTCTATTTTGAGGTGAGGCCGAAGAGCGCTGCCATTGTATATAACATAGAAAACAAGCACCAGTGGCAGGATGCTGAGTGGATGGAGATTAGAAGGAAGAAAAACTGGTTCGAATCTCCGGTTGCTATTTATGAAGTGCATTTAGGCTCATGGATGCGTGTGCCAGAAGACAATAACAGGTTCCTTACATACAGAGAACTTGCGGATAAACTGATACCTTATGTCAAGGAACTCGGGTTTACACATATAGAGCTTTTGCCTATTTCAGAGCACCCCCTCGATGCCTCCTGGGGTTACCAGACTATAGGATATTTTGCACCAACGAGCAGGCACGGCAGGCCCGAAGACCTTATGTATTTTGTTGATAAATGCCACCAGAATGAAATCGGCGTAATAATAGACTGGGTTCCTGCCCATTTCCCGAAGGATGCCCATGGCCTCGGCTATTTTGACGGCACATGCCTTTATGAACATGAAGACCCGAGGAAGGGCGAACACAGGGATTGGGGAACGCTGATATTTAATTACGGAAGGAATGAAGTAACAAATTATCTGATCTCAAATGCCCTTTTCTGGCTCGAAAAATACCATATTGACGGATTGAGAGTGGATGCGGTTGCATCAATGCTATATCTCGACTATTCAAGAGAACCGGGAGACTGGATACCAAATATCTACGGAGGCAATGAAAACCTCGAGGCAATAGATTTTTTAAAGAAATTCAACGAGGTCGTGCATCAATACCATCCCGGCGTTCTCACAATAGCCGAGGAATCTACGGCATGGACAGGTGTATCAAGGCCGACATACTTAGGCGGACTCGGCTTCAGCATGAAGTGGAATATGGGCTGGATGCACGATACTCTGGAATATTTTTCAAAAGACCCTATCTATAGAAAGTACCATACAAATAATCTGACATTCAGTATGCTCTATGCATTTACTGAGAATTTTATTTTGCCCTTTTCCCACGATGAGGTTGTTCATGGCAAAAGGTCAATGCTGGATAAGATGCCGGGCGATACGTGGCAGAAATTCGCAAATCTGAGGGCACTTTTAGGATACATGTACGGACATCCGGGGAAAAAACTTCTATTCATGGGATCTGAATTCGGCCAGTGGCGTGAATGGAATTTTGACGAAAGCCTCGACTGGCATTTGCTGCAACACGAGCCTCATAAAAAATTACAGAGATTTCTCTCTGATTTGAACAATCTTTATATAACAGAACCTGCAATGCATGAGGTTGATTTTGAGTGGCACGGCTTTGAATGGATAGACTTCCATGACTCCGACAATAGTGTAATCTCGTTTATCAGAAGGGCAAAGAATCATGACGATTTCCTCGTATTTGTTTTTAATCTTACGCCGATTCCGAGGTTCGGATACAGGGTAGGGGTTCCGGGAGGCGGGTTTTACAGGGAGATTCTGAACAGCGACTCAGAGATATACTGGGGAGGCAATCTCGGAAACGCCGGCGGTGTCTATGCCGATAATGTGCCGTGCCATGCAAGACAATTCTCATTAAACCTTATTCTTCCTCCATTGTCTATATTGATACTCAAGCCTGCGTAAAAGTTCTTGACCATAATCCGTAATCATGGATGGCAGATATACCTCAAAGCGTGGCCTTGACGATTATAATAATATTATGTGTTATAGCTTACTTAATAGATGCGATAAATATGCGTTGCAGGAGGTCTGATATGAAAAGAGACGACAATATAGGATTGGTTACACTCTTTTCCTTCCTTGTGGGAGGGCTTGTGGGTGCAGGGCTTGCCCTTGTTCTGGCGCCGCAATCCGGCAAGAAAACGAGAAGACAGATAATGGAGTTTGCAGGGGATGTGAAGGAGCAGGCTGCCGGGTATGCAGAAAGGCTGAAGGAAAAGGTGTTTTAGACATCTATCTTTTTCCCAGTTTCCTCAATGTCTCTTTATAGACCTTGTAAAACTGCTCGTTGTCGTCAATGGATTTCTTCAGGATATTCGCCAGATTTGGAATGTCGGATTTGTTAATCGCGACATTAACGCTTTTTGAGAATGCCGTCATGTTATCGAGTGTTTTGAGATTCTGGCCTATAAGGGCAAGGAAGATATGCCTCCTTGAAACCATTGGCATGTTTTGAAAGAACTTCAATACTTCATTGTTTTCGGGAGAACTGCCTGCAAAGTTTTCGTTCAGGACAATCACATCATACTGGTTAAATCTCACCTTTTCGAGGGTATCGGCACTGCTTGTAGAAATATCTATTTTGTACTTCAGCTCCTTCAATGCTGAATTTATGACATTTTGCATCTCTGAATTGTCATCACATATAAGGGCTGTTTTAAAGCCTCCGCCGTACTCTTCTGTCTCGGGACTCATAATTAACACCTCACTTCAGTTATATTTTAGGTTTAAACTGCTGCTCCTTTATCTTTTTCTCGTATTCCTTGTCCAGTTTTAATCCTTCTATGGGCGTTGTTTTTTCTCCCCTTTTCGCCTTTATCATGTCGATGCCCCTGCCCACAATCGATTTTTTGGATGCGTACGCGAGGGCTGTGTCTTCTGTTATCTGTCCATCTTCGTAGAGTTTGATGATAGCGCTGTCAAATGTCTGCATCCCGAATGCCTCGCCTGTATCTATGATGTCATAGAATGTCTTGCCCTCGGATTCTCCATTGAGTATAGTGTCTTTCACCCTGATATTCGTTTTCATAATCTCCACAGCAGCTATCCTGCCTCCGCCTATTTTAGGCAACAGCCGCTGGCTCACAATCCATCTGACGGTATCGGCAAGGCGGATTCGCACCTGTTTTTCCTCCTCCTGCTCGAACATGCCGATAATCCTGTTTATGGTCTGTCCGGCATCTATTGTGTGGAGTGTTGAAAGGACAAGGTGTCCGGTCTCTGCTGCAGTCATGCCTATTTCGACAGTTTCCCTGTCCCTCATTTCACCTACGAGGATCACCTTTGGTGCCTGTCTCAACGCAGCCCTCAATCCATTTGCGAATGTATCAAAGTCTATTCCCATCTCCCTTTGATTGAAGGTAGCCTTTTTATGGGGATGAACGAATTCCACAGGGTCTTCGAGTGTGAGTACATGGACGGCCTTGTTTTGATTTATAATATCCAGAACCGCTGCCAGTGTTGATGATTTACCGCTGCCTGTTGCACCTGTTACCAAGACAAGACCGTTTTTCTCCTCTGCTATCTGGGACAGGACTTCAGGCAGTTTTAAATCTGAAAGGGATGGAATGCGTGTAGCAAGCTGTCTTAAGACTATGGAATAGGCACCCCTCTGTGAGAATACATTTACCCTGAACCTTGCCTTTTCGGGAAGTGCATAGGAAAAGTCGCATGAGCCTTCGCTGATAAGGTTTTCTGTAAGACGCCTGTCCGAGTTTATCAAATTCATGGCGATTATTTCTGTCTGGAATGGAGTCAGTGTTTCTATGGCATTGTTTTCGAACGTCACAGGGACAAGCTGTCCTGCAGACTCTACCTGCGCTGGTTTGCCAACCGTAAAGTTAAGGTCGGAGACATTTGAGTGGCTGTCCAGCATTGTGGATAGTATGTAATCTATTTCAGGTTTTCTCATAAATCCCTCCTTTATTAAGCTGTCAGCTATCAGCTTTCAGCTATTTCTTTCATGCTGATTGCTGAGGGCTGACCGCTGATTGCTTATTTAGAACTCCGGCGGAGGCTCTTTCAGATACTGCACAAACTTTTGTTTATCTATTGCCTTGTCGTAAGCATCTTCCGGGCTTATCCATTTTTTTAATAGAAGCTCCATTATTGCATCGTCCAGTGTCTGCATTCCATACTTTTTCCCTGTCTGCATTGCCGAAGGTATCTGGTGTGTTTTGGCTTCCCTTATTAAGGCGCCTACTGCATATGTGCAGACTAAAATTTCCAATGCTGCGCATCTTCCTTTTTTGTCCACCCTCTTAAACAGGTTCTGGGCAATTACCCCTTTCAAGCTTTCGGACAGGGTTGTCCTTATCTGTGCCTGCTGATGCGAAGGGAAGACATCTATTATTCTGTCCACGGTCTTCGGTGCATTTGTGGTATGAAGTGTGCCGAATACGAGATGTCCGGTGGCTGCTGCTTCAAGCGCCAGTTGGATAGTCTCGAGGTCTCTCATTTCTCCAACGAGTATGATGTCGGGGTCTTCTCTCAATGCACTCCTCAACGCGGAGGCAAATGATCTTGTATGTGTTCCTAATTCCCTGTGGTTAACTATGCAGCCCTGGCTTTTATGTACGAACTCTATAGGGTCTTCTATCGTGATTATATGGTCTTTACGGTTTTTATTTGCATAATCTATGATCGCAGCCAGCGTGGTGGATTTACCGCTTCCTGTGGGCCCTGTAACCAGTACCATCCCTTTGCCGAGCATTGCAAACTTCTTGCATATAGGTGGAAGCCCAAGCTGCTCTATGGTCATGATCTCGCTCGGGATGAGCCTGAATACCGATCCTATGCCGTATTTTTGAAGAAATAGGTTGCAGCGAAACCTTGCCATGCCGGGGATTTCATAGCCGAAGTCCACATCCCCTGTCTCTTCAAAGACCTTGATCTTATCTTCAGGCGTGATTTCATAGAGCATCCCCCTCAACTCATCATTATCCAGGACATTGTATTGAACCCTCTCCATATCGCCCCTGATGCGCAGGACAGGCTGCTGACCCGAAACCAGATGGAGGTCTGAGGCTCCCTGATCGAGCATGAGCTTAAAAAAAGCATCGATTTTTGCCATTTTAATCTCCTTTTTTAGAAAGGTAATCTGCAAAGATAATCAGAACATATCAAACGACATATTTTTTGTCAAGGACTGTCCTTGCTTGCACAAAACATCTGTGGTTGTTTACTATAATAAAGAAGGAGATGAAATTATGGTAAGTATCTTACAGAAGATATTCGGCACAAAGAACGAGAGGGAATTAAAGAGACTATTCGAGTTTGTCGATGAAATAAACAGCCTCGAACCTCTAATTTCATCCCTCAGCAACGACCAGTTGAAGGCAAAGACAGAGGAATTCAGAACAAGGCTTGAATCAGGCGAGAGCCTCGATGATATTCTGAAAGAGGCATTTGCCGTTGTCAGGGAAGTCTCAAAACGTCTTTTGAATATGAGACACTTCGATGTGCAGCTTATCGGCGGAATTGTGCTCCACGAAGGAAAGATAGCAGAGATGAAGACAGGCGAGGGCAAGACCCTCGTTGCTACTCTGCCTGTATATCTCAATGCACTCGACGGAAGGGGAGTTCATGTAGTTACCGTGAACGACTACCTCGCAAAAAGGGATGTCCAGTGGATGGGAGTTATTTACAACTTTTTAGGGCTCTCTGTGGGCGTGATACAGCACGACAACTCATTCCTTTTCGACCCAACATATACCTCCCATGACAAGCGTTTTAATCTTCTCAGGCCATGCACGAGGAGGGAGGCGTACTTTGCAGATATAACCTACGGCACCAATAATGAGTTCGGCTTCGATTATTTAAGGGATAATATGAAATACGATCCCTCTGATTTCGCCCAGAGGGAATTGAACTATGCAATCGTTGACGAGGTGGACAGCATCCTTATAGACGAGGCGAGAACCCCGCTTATAATATCTGGCCCTTCAGAAGAATCAACGGACAAGTATTACAAGGTGAATAAGATAATACCGAGCCTTAAGGCCGAAGCAGACTTCAAGATAGACGAAAAGCTCAAGAATGTTGTTCTTACAGAGTCAGGAAGCTCAAAGGTCGAAAGACTCCTCGGTGTCGGCAATCTCTATGACCCATCGAATATAGAGCTCGTCCACCATGTGCTTCAGGCATTGAGGGCTCACCATCTCTTTAAGAAGGATGTAGATTATGTTGTTAAGGAAGGAGAGGTCATCATTGTCGATGAGTTCACAGGCAGGCTCATGCCGGGCAGGCGCTGGAGCGACGGACTGCATCAGGCAATCGAGGCTAAGGAGGGAGTGAAGATAGAAAGCGAAAACCAGACCCTCGCAACCATAACCTTCCAGAACTTCTTTAGAATGTACAATAAGCTCGCAGGTATGACAGGCACGGCAGACACAGAGGCAGAGGAGTTTGCGAAGATATACAACCTCGATGTTGTTGTTATACCCACAAACAGGCCCATGATAAGAAACGACTATCCCGATGTTATATACAAAAGCGAAAAGGCAAAGTTCGATGCAGTTATAAATGACATCGAAGAATGCAATAAAAAGGGACAGCCTGTCCTTGTGGGAACTACATCAATAGAAAAATCAGAGGTATTAAGCCACCTACTCAAAAAGAAGGGAATAAAACACTCTGTCCTTAACGCCAAATACCATGAGAGAGAGGCAGAGATTATTGCTCAGGCTGGAAGGTTAGCTGCTGTGACCATTGCAACAAATATGGCGGGCAGGGGTACAGATATTATATTAGGCGGCAATCCCGACGTTCTTGCAAGGGAGTTATTGAAGGATAAAAAGGAATATACGGAAGACGATTTTAAGACAGCGTATGAGAAGGCAAAAGATATATGCGATAAGGAAAAGGAGCAGGTTCTGTCAGCAGGAGGCCTTCATATAATCGGCACGGAGCGTCACGAGGCAAGGAGAATAGACAATCAGCTCCGCGGAAGGTCAGGAAGGCAGGGCGACCCCGGATCTTCGAGATTCTACCTCTCCCTCGAAGACGACCTCATGAGGATATTCGGCTCTGACAGGATAAACGGCCTTATGAACCTGCTGAAGATGGATGAGAGCATACCCATAGAAAATAAAATGGTGACAAAGGCCATAGAGAATGCACAAAAGAAGGTGGAGGCCCACAACTTCGACATAAGAAAACATCTGCTCGAATACGATGATGTGATGAACAAGCAGAGGAAGGAGATATACTCGTTCAGGCGGGAGGTGCTGGAAAGCGAGTCTCTAAAGGACAAGATATTCGAGATTATAGAAAATGAGGTAGATGAACTCCTCTCCATATATTGTCCTGATGCCGGCGAATGGAATTTGAACGGTCTCAAGGATGCAGTTTACGGCCTGTTCTCCGTGGACCTGCAGCTTGAGGAGTCGAGCCTCGATGAAATGGGCAATTTCATTGCCTCAAAGGCAAAGGAGGCGTACGAGAACAAGGAGAGGGAAGCAGGCCCTGAATTCATGCGTTACATAGAAAAGATGGTGCTCCTTCAGGTCATAGATGCCCAGTGGAAAGACCATCTTTTAAGCATAGACCATATAAAAGAGGGCATAGGATTGAGGGGATATGCCCAGAGGGATCCCCTTGTCGAATATAAAAAAGAGGCATTCGAACTCTTTGCCGACATGTCCCGAAGGATCAATACAGAAGTTTTAATGAGGCTTTTCAAGATTCAGGTGAGACATGAAGAGAAATCAGAGATAAAGATGAAGTCTCAACAAAGGCTTGTTTATAACCGTGGAGACGGCGATTCTTTATCACAGTCAGGGCAGCAGCCCGTGCATAAAGAGAAAAAGATCGGAAGAAACGACCCATGCCCATGCGGAAGCGGAAAGAAATACAAAAAGTGCTGCGGAGCGAGTTAGGGTTTTTATCTTAAACTGTCCTTAATTTCTTCGAGATAGCTCAACATTATATCGGAATCAATCATTATTTTATTGTAAATCCGCAATGCAGCCTCTCTGTCAGCCCCGAATGTTTCGAGGGTCTTGCTTGTTAGCTCGTGAATATCCTTGCGAAGGGTGCATATTTGCTTGTAAATATTAGAATCTCCTGCGAGCTTTTTCCCTCGTTATCGAGCCACTTGCCGAGCATGCATGACTCGCGGCCAGGCAGATGCGAAGGATGAAAATCTGCATGTCCTTTCAGGTGTTCGCCTAATTTGTGGATGCACAGAGTGTGGTTCGTCTTCAACAGGTCGATCATAATTGCGGTCTTTCTGCCTGTCTCCACCGCTGTCTTGCCATCGGATATTGCAGACAGGGATGCCTCCGTCACGGTATCTGCAGCGGCTATTGTCCTGTTTATCATATCTGTGGAATTAGAGGAAATAACTGTCTGCTCCTTCAGAGCATCGGCAGCCCATCGAAGGCTGCCCAGAATATTCTGCAGAGGCTCTGATATATCCTGAGAAAAATCTCCTGAACCGGCAGCTTCGGCCATTGCGTGGGTAATTTTTTCCGATGCCTCTATAATGGTGTTATTTGTGCCGGCCGATTCCGAATTTATCTTTGCAAGGATATCGGATACCTCTTTTATCAGGTCCGCTATGATTTTTGATTCATCCATTGCAGAAGAAAGGCTTCCTGAGATTTCCATATCCGTAGATGCCTCTATTGATTTGTTCATTGTATGAAGATTCGCATGAGTTGCCAGTTCCTGAATCATCGACAGATTATTGTTTATTTGTGAGGTTTTTTCGGAGAATTCTTCCAGCATGGCACAGATCTCTGTTGAAGATTCATTCAATCTTCCGATAGACGCCTTGTCCGGCGACCCTGAATTCTTTGTTGTCTCCATTATAATAGAGCGGCTTAATGCAGCAGTCGCCGATGATATTTTGTAGCCTGTATGATCTGTTTCTCGGCTTCTTTTATGGTCTCGTTTGTAATTCTCATCAGGTCGGCCACGGATATAAAACCGTCGTTTGCCTTCATCGGTCCAAAAAGGCTCGAAAGAGGCTTTGCTGCTGCCGAATTTTTATCCTTTATGCCTTTATTACGAGACCGCAACCGCCGTTTTTGATTTTGTTTAATGCCTGCAACCCGTTGGCAACATCGTCTATATTTTTAAAGCCTATTTGATAGAGAAGATTGACAATAATTGTTCTTATAGGAAGGTAGTCGTCAGCGACCAGTATTTTGGTTTCTAAATAAGACATAGTGTTAAATCTTATCAGTTTTTAGCATGGAAGTGAACAAAATGTGAGGACTAACTGCCGGATATTTTCTTCACAGGCTTGGGCCTGTCCCTTTTTGCATTTACGATGCAGAAGAATCCGAATGGCTCGTCATAAGGGTTTGCGAGTTGATGCACGGTATCGGGCGCTACATAAGCAGTATCGAGATAATTTAAGGAATATGTCTTTTCCCCTATCCGAATTTTTCCCTTACCCCTTATGCACACTACCACATGTTCATGCCTGTGTCTTTCGAGGCTGCTGTATCCATCGGGCTCTATCTCAAAATATCTGAGGTGGAATTTGCAGGTCTCTCCTTGATTTCCGATTAACACATTTCTTGAAATAGCTGACCAGCCGCCGTCCTTTTGTTTGTATTTTTCTGTTTTGACACCGCTCCACCTGAAATTGCCTTTATACCTGTATATTCTATTGCTGTCATCCCTTGCCCCTTTATTTCGCGGAGACCTCCAGTCGCAGGATGGTGCATGTTCAGAATTTTTTTTTGTATTTGATGGATTGGCCCTTTTCATTATTATTGATTATATACAATTCGGGATTTTGCTTGCAAAAGTGTTATCCCGAGGCTATAATGTAAAAATACGGGATACTGCATCATTAAGGAAATTAAAAAAGTCTCGACAATAAAATAATCAGAATTTTCCATAACGGAGGGTATATGGCTCAGAGCGTTGGTGCTTTACCGGAGGTTTTAAAGGTCGGAACAAATGAGATGGAACTCGTTGTCTTCAGGATGTACAGTACACATCCTGACGGCAGTCCCGAGATCCTCGATTACGGTGTAAATGTTGCAAAGGTCAGGGAGATTATTCCAATGCCTACACTTACAAAGGTGCCGGATATGCCTGCCTATGCAGAGGCGCTTGCAGAGGTAAGAGGCGAGGTCATTCCCATAGTAAATCTGGGCAAATGGATGAAGATAGTCCCGCCTTCCAATATGGATATAAGGCCGAAGGTCATAGTCCTCGAAATGCTCGGAACGACCGTTGGCATGATTGTCCATGAGGTGGAGAGGATAAGGAGGATTAAATGGGACCAGATAAAGCCTCCTCCGCCATTACTACAGGCAAAGCACAGCGGCAGGGTAACAGGAGTAACAAAGATAGATGACGAAGGCGAAGCACTCCTTTTGATTCTCGATCTCGAAAGTATCATTTCGGAGATGGGCGGACTTATTCCGAAACACGAGATAGCCCTTGAGGAGATAGAAAGGGTTGGGAAGAAAAAACTCAAAGGCACAGTGCTTATAGCCGATGACTCGGCAGTTGCGAGGAAGATACTCAAGGATACCCTCGAAAACGTGGGACTCCATGTAATAGAGGCAGCGGATGGCAAACAGGCCTTTGATATATTGAATGACTTCATTCAAAGGATTGGCGACCAGCCTATTACCAATTTTGTCCAGCTTATTATCTCTGATGTGGAGATGCCTGAAATGGACGGCCTCACATTCACAAAGAATGTTAAGGCCAATAATAAGCTTCAATCAGTGCCCATAATAGTGAATACATCATTGAGCGGTGGGGAAAACAGGGAAAAGGCAAAGAGTGTTGGTGCCGACGGCTACCTCGTAAAATTTGACGTCACCAAGCTGATACAAGAGGTGTCGAGGTTTTTAAAGTAAATGGGCATATGAGTAAATGAGGTCTTCCAACCCATTCACTCATTAACCAAAGACTATAAGGCATTTCAGGGAATCTTTTGCTTCTACGGTGAGTCTGTATGCCTTTTCTGTCTCGTCTATGCCAAACCTGTGAGTAACGAGTTTGTCAGCAGTAACAAGACCTTTATTTATAAAGTTTAATGCCTCTTTTGTGTCATCAGGCCCGCATGAATAACTGGTGACAATATTAATATCCCTGAAGTAAATATAGTTCGGGTCTATAGTAAGCATCTCATCTGGTTTTGCGGGTGTGAAGAACATAACAGTCCCGCCGGAGGCAACTGCCTCAATCCCCTGTTGCATTGCGCTTGCGCTGTTAGGGCCGACAATGACAATATCAGCCATAAAACCGTTTGTTAAATCGTTTAATTTGTTAGTCAGATTTTCTTTTGAGACATCTATAACATGATCTGCTCCGAACTCAAGTGCCTTTTTAAGTCTAAACGGTATCATATCGGCGCCGATTATTTTTCCCGCTCCGAACTCTCTTGCAAGCAGCGCATGCATCTGCCCCATGATCCCAAGACCGATGATGAGTATGGTGTCGCCTTTTTTTATGGATGCCCTCTTTAAAGATTTAACAACGCAGGCAGTCGGCTCAATCAGTGTGCCGTCTTCATAACTCATATTTTCGGGTAGTTTCAGGGTATCGTTTTTCAGGTTTGTTTCTGGAATGACTATGTACTCAGATATGCCTCCCGGAATTATCTTTGTATTGCGCCATGTCTCGCATTGCACATAATCGCCGCGCTTGCAGTATTTGCAGTTTAGGCACGGCGCATGATGATGTACAAATACCCTATCGCCAACAGAGAATGGAGTATTGGAGTGGTGGAGAGATGAACCGAGTTCAACTATTTCACCAACGGGCTCATGGCCTAAGACAATAGGTGCTTTTTTTTCTATATACCACGGCATCGCATCGCCAGAGCATATGCCGCAGGCCTTTGTCTTTATGAGGGCATCACGTGGGCCTATTTGAGGAACAGGAATATCCTCTATTCGAATGTCATTGAAACTGTAGAGCTTAGCGACTTTCATTTGCTTACTCCATAAAGTGCATCCAGCGGGCTTTGCGGAGCGTTGGACATATTGCGAAGGACATGCGTGTATATCAATCGCTTTGTCTCTCTCAAAGCGTTACCTACATCCGTAATCCCTGCAATACCCTCCGCCTGCCCTCCGGTTTTGCCGAGATAATTGAAATAATAAAGAATTATTGCGTCTTCCGCCTGTCGGGGCTGCCAGTCGAGAATCCGTTTGTCGGACCGCAATTCTTCAATAAATTCCTGAACAGTTATCTCATTATATTCCGTTGCTACGCGCTCAAGCCTACGGCAGAATCCTAAAAACCTGCTTACCCAATACGCTAAAAACGGGATATTCTTTTCAGGAGCAAGTTTTCTTTCCAAAAGGAATTTTTGAAATTCAGGAAGCAGATTATTTTTAGAGCCTGACAATTTTCCCACATTTTCCGCATATTCGCTTTTAGTCCATAATATCATAAAATACGTGACATTAATAAATTAATAAATAAATAAATAGGGACAGCGACCATTTTATTGACATAAATAGAGTGGATGCTTTACTATTAGCACATGCCGAGAATAGCCAGGGCAGTTGCAGTCGGATTCCCCCATCATATTACTCAGCGGGGCAACTATCGTCAGAGAGTCTTTGAAAAAAGATGACGATTACTTCCAGTATTTGGAATGGCTGCAGATATATAGTAAAAATATGCTTTGAAGATATGGGGCTACTGCCTAATGAGCAATCATGTGCATTTTATAGCTGTTCCTATGGAAGACGATTCCCTTGCAAAGACATTTAATACCCTTCATATGGGATATTCACAGTACATCAACTCAAGGCAAGAAAACAGAGGGCACCTATGGCAGGGACGCTTCTTTTCATGTGCGCTTGATGAAAAACATCTCTACGCTGCTATGCGATATGTAGAAAATAATTCTGTGAGGGCTCGTATTGTTAAGAAGGCCGAAGATTACCGTTGGTCGAGTGCCTGCGCCCATGTAAGAGGAAAGAAGGATAAGGTTTTAGCAGATGACTGTTATATGGTTGAAAGAATAAAAGATTGGTCAGCATATCTCAGGGAGGAAGAGGATACAGTATTAGTCGAGGCTATTCGGCAAAGCACAAAGACAGGTCGCCCATGTGGTGACGACAGGTTTGTAATGAAGATGGAAAAACTACTCGAAAGAAAACTGACTGCCTTGCCGAAAGGAAGACCTCGCAAAACAAAATAAATGGTCGCTGTCCCTATTTTCCGACTGAAAGACTAAACACCAGAATTTCTGAAAGAGACCTGACTGAACTGCAGAAAAGGGTAGTAAGCGAGGGATTACCTTATCAGACGTATGTTTCCAGTATAATTCATAAATTTATTACTGGGAAGCTGATAGAGGCAAAAAATTAAAAAGTATTTAAGGCATAACCGCATACTTTATCCCTTCGCCTTTTGAGAGCCTATTAAGTGCGAGATTAAGGTCTTTCAATGGATAACTGCCGCTTATCAGAGGAGAAAGGTTAAGTGTATCTTTTAATAGATTGTAGGCAATTTTTACATCATGGGGAGTAAAATGGAATACCCCCTTTAATGTTAATTCATCGTAATGAAGTCTATATGTATCGTATGTCACTATTGTCCCCTTTTTCACTCCTCCAAAGAGAATGACTGTTCCTCCCCTTCTCACATAATTTACAGAGGTTTCCCAGACGTCTATCTGCCCTGTACACTCAAAGACAAAGTCCATACCAAGGCCATCGGTGACGTAATCTATAGCACTTAGAAGTCCTGACGGCAATACAGTTACGTCCGCTCCGAGGCTTTTGGCAAGTTCGAGCCTTTCGTGCTCCAGCCCTGTAATAATGACCTCAGCTCCCTTTAGTTTTGCCAGAGAAAGGTGCAGAAGCCCAATAGGCCCTGTGCCGATTATCAATACCCTATCACCTTTTTTGATGTTTAATCTATGCATGCCATGAACCACGCATGAAAGCGGCTCGAGGAGTGCCGCCTCTTCAAAGCTCAGATTTGCAGGCTTATGAAAGAGATTTTGTTTGACTATATGCGAGGGCAATAGAATGTATTCTGCAAAGGCGCCTAAGACCTTTGTGTCCATTATATTTTCGCAGAGGTTGTGGAGCTTTTTTTTGCAGTATTTGCATTTAAGGCATGGCGCGCTGTGAACCGCCATTATTTCATCTCCGGCTTTAAAGTCTTTGACCCCTTTGCCGACTTCTGCTATGACGCCAGAAAACTCGTGTCCGAATACTCCGGGCATCGGTATCATGGGATGTCCCCTGAGGAATGCCTTCAGGTCTGTGCCGCAGGTGAGGGCTGATTTTACCTTCACGAGCACCTCACCCCTGGATGGTTTAGGGACAGGTGTTTCCCTTAATTCAATTGTCCCGGGTTTTATTAAATAGCTCGCAAGCATTAATTAAACTCCAGTTTGCCGCCTAAGAACTGTCCGATGACGGCAGCCAATATGAAAAAAAGAGGTATGAATTTATAGTCGGTGTTTGTGATGATCCTTATAAGGATTATAAATGGTATCGGTATATGGATATACATAAACCATTTCAGGGAATACTTTTTTGAACGGCTTCTCAGATAACCGAACGGAATATGCACTACAAAAGCAATCAGGGTTATAAGTAATATCGATGACATGTTGAATTATAGATTAGCCTCTGCATTTTTCACAATATCCCAAAATTTCGAGACTGTGCCGTATCCCCTGAAATTTCTCCTTCTGGCATATCTCATCCTGAAGCATCTCGAGGGTAGGAGAATAGAATTCTATTACCTTTCCGCACTTCGTGCATATCATGTGGTCGTGGTGCCTGTCTTTTGAGACCTTCTCATAATGTGCATGCCTGTCGATCCTTTCAACTTCTTCTATGAGTCCGATCTCTATGAGAAGGGGTATTGTCCTGTAAACAGATGCCCTCGATACCTTTGACCCCTTTGCCTTAAGCCTGATAAACAACTCTTCTGGATCGAAGTGCTTTTTCATGATAAGTATTTCGTTCAGTATCTCGTCCCGTTCTTTTGTTGATTTGAGGCCTTTCGTGGTCAGGAACTCCCTAAATTTTTGCTTTTCCATAATTCCTCCGGAGTAAATGAGTTAATGGGTAAATGAGTATTTGGGGTCTTTAACCCATTCACTCATATACCCATATACTCATATGCTTATATTGAAATATCGTAATATCCAGTTTAGCACTCCCCCGAATAGAAATGCAGCAGGAAATACTATGGCTATAATCCACAGGGCTGTTTTTAGCCCCCGTTCCTTTATGATCATGAAGAAATTGGCAAGGCACGGGACAAACAGGGTTATTGTAACGAGGCTTACGATTGACTGAATCGGCGTTAGGAGGCCCTCTTGAGAGATTACGAACAGTCCTGCCGCACCATAGTCCCTTCTCAGAAATCCGAGGATGAACGCCTCCGATGTTTTTGCAGGAAGGCCGAGGAGATTGACAACAACAGGCGATGTGAGCCTTTCGAGGTAAATAAGGAGATTGAATTTATGCAAAAGGAAAAGGATGAATGTGCCGAGGATGAAGAGCGGCACAGCCTCTTTCAGGTACCATTCAACCCTCCCTATTGTTTTTACCACGATGTTTGTTATATTGGGCATCCTGATGGGCGGTATTTCGAGGAAGAATTCCGTGCGTTCGCCGCTGACGATTTTTGATGCAAGGAAGCCAGAAATGAAGAGAACTACGAGAACGCTCGATACCCATATGATTGCAGCCTTTAAGGAGAGGGCGCCGAGCATTCCCAGTATGACCCCCAATTGTGCAGAGCATGGTATGGCGAGGGCCAAAAGGAATGTGGTGATTATCCTGTCCCTTCTTGTCTCCAGAATTCTCGATGTCATTACTGCCATTGTCCCGCATCCAAGACCCAAAACCATGGGAAGCACTGCCTTGCCATTGAGTCCTATTATATTGAATATCCTGTTGCTCATAGTGGCGAGTCTCGGCAGGTATCCGCTGTCTTCAAGGATTGCAAAGGCTATGAAAAAAGTCACGGTTATGGGGAGTATAATGGCAATGGCATATGTCAGGGCCACTGTTACAAGTCCGTACTCTCCTACGAGCAATTCCTGCAGCAGTTCTATCGGGATAAGGAGCTTGACGGCTTTTGTTACTGCTGGATTGAGGTAACCGTTAAATATGGTCTCCTCCACAAAGTCTACCAGTGTACCTGCGCCGAATACGCCGACAAATTCATAAAAGCCGTATAACACTGCCAGTAAAACCGGGATGCCATAGACAGGGTGCATGCTTATACTGCCTATAAAATTCAGGAATTTTCCCCCTTCAGGACTGACCTTTTTTATGACCCTGCCGGCTATTTCTTCTGCTGCCTCGATCCTTGTCTTATTTATCAAATATCCAACGGAGTCTCTGAACTTCAGCTTGCACTCGTCCCTTAGTCTTTCTATTTCTGAGAGTGCCTCTTCCTTTACATTGGCTTTCAGCCAGTCCCTGAGGCTTTCATCTTCCGACAGTATCATTATGGAGAGCGAACGTCGTGAAATATTTGATGAAGGCAAGAGCCTTGATATCTTCTCGATATAATCCTCGATTACAGGATTGTACTTTATCTGTATCGTGGGCCGCACGGGAGATACCATAGCCTCTTTTAATTCCTTTATTCCCTTTCGCTGAGGCGCTATGGTGCTTGTTACATTAATGCCGAGTGTGTTTTTAAGGCTTTCTACATCTATGGATATTCCCCTGTCCATTGCCTCATCGATCATATTGAGGTCAAGAACCATCGGAAGGCCCATCTCCGAGAGTTGAAGTGTGATCAGGATCGTTCTTTTCAGGTTTTTTGCATCTCCTACCTGTACAACTGTTAAAGGCGCTTCTGTGAGGAGGATATCCCTTGTTACCTTTTCATCTTCGCTCATGGGTATAAGGCTGTTGACGCCGGGTGTATCAACGAGAAGCAATCTTTTACCGTCAAGGGATATATTGCCCTGTGTTATTTCAACAGTGGTACCGGGATAGTTCGATACTGTTACATATTTACCAGTGAGAAGACCGAATATCACGCTTTTACCCACATTGGGATTACCGATAAGTGCGATTTTTTCTAAATTGCCGGTCTGTCTTTTTGTTTTCGGTTTATGTTCGTGCAACGCAATCCTCCATTTGTTGCGATCTAATCGCAGTTACATTTTGAAACATATAGCAGATTATTTTCAACATAAATCTGGCGATAAGGATAAGTCTCTTTCGTTCAGGAGCTATGTTTTGACAGTTCTAATGCTCCTTTCGCTACAGCCGCAAAACTCGCTTTGCTCAGACACTTGCGTCTGTCAGGCAATGGTATGACCTTGGAGCGACTTGGACAGCCCAAGCGTGGCATGGATGCCT